>Ga0153955_100034_pt1 | contig 100830 bp, 106 predicted proteins | sample TSFL039MetaG_FD_104744 | JGI IMG/M metagenome (GOLD analysis project Ga0153955, IMG submission 104744) | Attine ant fungus gardens microbial communities from Florida, USA - TSFL039 MetaG | ecosystem: Host-associated > Fungi > Mycelium > Unclassified | place: USA: Florida, Wekiwa Springs...
TCCTGTGGAGATACAAGGACCTCAAGGTTTGGCATGACACTGATCTATTACCCATAGATGTACATCAATCCTTGAATACAACAAGGACAGCCCCTTATATGGTTAAGTTATCACTATTTTAGATACAAAAGAACTGCCATATGTAGAACAATAGGCAGTAGAACATGTGATGCTCTGTCCAGGTGTACAGACCATCATTTCCTGTATATAAGGCTACATAGTCTGAGGATTAGACCTCAGACTTAACAACATCTTTTGTTGCTTATTCTACCTTGCTTGAGAATCCAAAACTCTTCAATCACAAACTCAGTAAGTGACCATTTGTGATAGGAAGAGAGGAAAAAATGGAGTTGGACCACAAAAAGGTGGAGATAATGGTTCCTCGAAAGTTCCACAAGTGGTTGACGGTATTTGGAAAAGTGGAGTCAGAGAGAATGCCAACAAGGAAGATATAGGATCACACCATAGATCTCAAGGAGGAGTTCAAGGCCAACAAAGCACGAGTGTATCCACTCTCTAGGAACGAGAGGGAAGAGGTCCAACAGTTCATTCAGGACCATCTATGAAAAGGGTACATAAGGCCTTTGAAGTCACCAGAAACTTCTCCAGTTTTCTTTGTGGGAAAGAAGGATGGTGGAAAGCATATGGTCATAGACTATTATAGACTCAATAAGCAAATAGTGAAAAATAACTACCCGTTGCCATTGATTACCGACTTAGTAGACTCAATGGGAAACAAGAAACTGTTCACTAAGATGGATTTACGATGGGGCTACAATAACGTATGCATAAAGGAAGGAGATGAGTGGAAGGTGGCCTTTACCACACATGTGGGGTCGTTTGAACCAGTGGTGATATTCTTCGGAATGACAAACTCGCTGGCGACTTTCCAGGGAATGATGAACGAGATCATGAGAGATCTCATAAATGAAGGGAAGGTAGCAGTGTTTGTAGATGATGTGTTGGTGGGGACAGACAGTGAGAAAGGACACAATGAAATAGTGGTGGAAGTGTTGAAGCAATTGGAAGAAAATGACTTGTATGTGAAACCAGAAAAGTGTTCATGGAAAACAAACAAAGTAAACTTTCTAGGAGTAGTAATAGGTCAAGGAAAAATTGAGATGGAGGAGGATAAAGTAGCAGGAGTATTGAACTGGCCAATACCAAGAACGGTCAGGAATGTCAGAAAGTTTTTGGGACTCGCCAATTATTATAGGCGGTTTATTAAAAACTTTGTAGCACTTGCAAAGCCCTTGAACATGTTGACAAGGAAGGACGAGAAGTGGAAGTGAGAAGAAGCCCAACAGAAGGTATTTGAGCAATTAAAAGGGATCTTTACAACTAGACTATTGTTGGTAGCACCAGACTTAGACAAGGAATTTAGAGTCGAGGCAGACGCTTCCAATTTTGCAACAGAAGGTGTATTGTCTATTAAATGCGAAGACAATAAGTGGAGACCAGTGGTCTACATCTCAAAATTGTTAAATGAAACAGAACAAAATTACAAGATTCATGACAAAGAGATGTTGGCAGTGTCTGGAAGCCTGGAGGCACTTCCTAGAAGGTGCAAAGAAGAAATTTGAAATTTGGTCAGACCATAAAAATCTAGAATACTTTATGAGTAATCAGAAGTTAAATAGATGGCAAGCTAGATAGGTACTCTATTTGTCTAGATTTGACTTTGTTTTAAAGCATATATCTGGAAGTAGAATGGGAAAGGTGGATGGATTGAGTAGAAGATCAGATTGGGAAATAGGAGTGGAGAGAGATAATGAGGAACAGACATTGGTAAAAAGGGAATGGTTAGAGGCTCGAGTAGCAGAGGTGTCTGAAGTAGTGATAGACAGAGTAGATATTCTGGACAGAATAAGAAGGAGTGAAGCAAAAGATGATGAAGTTGTTAAGGCAGTGGAAGAGATGAAATGAGCTGGAGTTAAAGTTTTAAGAGATGAAGAGTGGTGGAAACACAAGGGATTAATGTTGAAAGAAGGAAAAGTATACGTACTAAAGGACGAAAAGTTGAGAGCAGAGGTGATCAGGCTACACCATGACACACCTGTAGGGAGACATGGAGGGCAGTGGAAGACAACAGAATTGGTAACCAGAAACTTCTGGTGGCTGGGACTGAGTAGAGAGGTGAAACAATATGTAGAAGAATGCAACGTGTGCCAGAGAAACAAGAATCGTACGCAAGCACCTGCTGGTAAGTTAATGCCAAATTCAATACCAGAGAAACTGTGGAGTCACATATCAGCTAATTTCATTATGAAACTGCTATTAGCACAAGGATACGACTCGGTTCTGGTAGTTGTAGACAGGTTGATAAAAATGGCTCATTTTATACCTACTACAGAAAAGACAACAGCAGGGGGATTAGCTAGATTATTCAGAGATAATGTCTGGAAGCTGCACAGCTTGCCAGAAAGTATTATTTCAGATAGAGGGCCGCAGTTTGCAGCAGGAGTAATGAGGGAGCTGAATGCAATGTTGGGGATCGATAGCAAATTGTCAACGGCGTTCCACCTACAAACAGATGGACAGACGGAAAGAATGAATCAGGAATTGGAACAGTACCTGAGAATGTTCATTGACCGTCAACAAGAGCAGTGGCCAGAATGGCTGGGAACAGCAGAATTTGCCTATAACAACAAGATACAGACAAGCACAAAAGTGTCACCATTTAAAGCAAATAGTGGACAAGACCCAAGGATGGGATTTGAGTTGAGGAAGAAGGGAAAGTTTGAGAAGGCAAATAAATTTGTGGAAAGGATACAGGAGATACAAGGGGAGGCAAAGGCGGTGCTTAGTAAAGCACAAGAGGACATGAAGAGGTATGTGGATAGGCATAGGGGAGAAATGGAGGAATATAAAGTGGGAGATCTAGTGCTGCTCAGCACAAAGGATCTCAAGTACCAGATGGTGGGCAGGAGAACGGAAAAACTTACGGAGAGATTTGTTGGACCTTATAAGGTCAAGTCAATAGTCTCAACAAACGCCATAGAATTAGAACTACCTAGTACAGTAAAAATTCACCCAGTAGTTAATGTAAGTAGAGTACAAAGATACACCAGTCAGGTGGAAGGACAGAAGAAAGAAATACCACAATCCGTGGTAATCGAAGGAGAAAAGGAGTAGGAGGTAGAAAAGATAATGAATAAGAGACGAGTACGAGGGAGAGATAAGTACCTGGTACGATGGAAGGGATGTATGGCAGAGGAAGACACTTGGGAAAGTAGGGAAAATCTTAAAAATGCAAGTGATCTTGTAGAAGAGTTTGAAAAGGAATATGGAAAGGAAGAAGAGGAAGAAGCAAGGTGGCAAGAAACAGAGGAAAATAAAAGGGTGTTTAGCAGGGGGTTGCCTGGGAAATATATGGCAAAATTATTGTATGGATGGGGGGAGAAGAAATACGAGCAGGAGTATTGGAAGAGGTTAGAAGAAAATTGGTGGCAATGGAAGAGGAATCCATTTGCTAAAATAAGCCATAATCCGTTCTTATGGATAAAACAACAAAAAGAAGATGAGATGGGGAACATTGGAGATTGAGATAGCGAGTTGTAAAATCCTCGGGGATGAGGAAGCTTGAGAGAGGGGTGGTGTAATGAAACGACAGGTAAGCTAGAGCATCCGCGGTGGCAGATTATTTTATTTCTTTTTTATTTTCATTTATTATGTAATAGTTTGAAGTGCGTGGGACACTATGACTCAAAAGGAGTCTGCGGGATAATTTGAGTAGACAAATACTAGTAAATACTGATTCACATATAAGTAGCTAAATCAAGTAGCGAGGACTCTAACGAGTTCTCTTTGTCAACTCTGATAAAGAGTGTGTGCTTAAGTTAACCCTAGCTTGAGTTCACTACACCTGTCATTTCATTACAAATATAATACTCTAGTAGCATGGAGAGACACAAGAAGAAGAACCCCCATCTTTGCCCTTTATTATTTTAAAGCTAAAACTTGACTTAAGTGACTAAGAGCTCTTTTTCTCTTTTTTTTTTATAAAACTTCCCTCAAGGGATACCCACTCTAAAGGAGGACTTGGGCATTTGCTTAGACTAGGAGCTGAACTGCTCACTACATGTTTTCAGAGTAAGTTGCCAACTATATGGTCAGTTGAGAGCAAGTTTACATGAGGGCAATATGAGATTTAGGTAAGACTGCTGTATCAATGGCAGGCCAGTCTACTAGACTAGTATCTTGGACAGTAGTGCTACAGTGTGAGAGAAACACACACCTTTGAGATCCAACTGGTAAGAGTGCTCTTGAGCGGAAACTAAAAACATTTCTTTCAATCTAGTGTCTAATAATAAGTGTTTATTATCTCATGAGCTCCTTCCTTTTATATTTGATTACCTCCCCAGTGCCTACTCAATTGCACACAATTGTGGAATGACTTGGAGATTTTAATTCTCTGACTTGGTAGTATCCACTTTTGTAAGGACAGTAAAGCATGTTTTTTTTTTTTAAATCATCAATTATAAAGCCAACTACTCTAAATACAAATGAGCAGGAGGCAATCGGGAACACGGTGGCAGATCCTGTGGCATGTGTTGTAAACATGCCTTTTAAGTACCAACTATATAGTTAGTAGCCTAGGTAACAAAGAGTGAGAAAACTACACTAAATGATAGACTTTTTACCTCCAAGTATTTGCCTTCCAAAAATGTTTATCCATCTAAAGACCTCCCCACCCCTTCCATTTGCGATATCCATCGCCCTACCCTAGCCTTTAGCCCCTGTCATAGAACTTGATCATCATGGAACAATCCCATTGGGATCAGGTAATGGACACCATGACAAGTGCTTTGGTCAAACCCCTTTTCAAGAGTACCAGTGACTTCCCCAGGATTATCCTACTCTGAGAGAGAGCTTGAAGTGGTTCATCTTTGTACCTACCATGCCCTAATATACTTCCCAAAGGTGATACCCAGATTTTGTAGAGGAACACATATATTTGTGGCGAGCTATAGGGAGCTCTTCCATATGGGTATCGTTCAGTGATAGAGTGTTTGTAGGATTCTTTTCGAGGGTAGATTTCCTCTGGCCATTAGTTCAACCTCTAGATGGTGCCCTCTTCCAGCCTCAGTAAAAAGCAGGTGCAAAGGAAACATGCTATCGTCATGTTCCCAATGTATAATAAAATGACAGGCGAGCTGGGGGATCCGCAGTGGTGGATTATTTTATTTCATTTTTATTTTCTTTTATTATGTAATAATTTGAAGTGCGTAGGACACTATGACTCAAAAGGAGTCTGCGGAATAATTCAAGTAGACAAATACTAGTAAATACCAATTTGTGTATAAGTAGCTAGACCAATTAGCAAGGACTCTAATGAGTTCTCTTTGTCAACTCTGATAAAGAGTGTGTGCTTAAGTTAACCCTAGCTTGAGTCCACTACACAATGCATAAATGAATACACAAATGTGCCGCCCTCAAGGGCAATGAGAAATAAAGATAGATGGGTGACTTTATGACAATATTAGTGAGAGGTGTTAGATAGAGTATGACCCCTAGGGTTATTTTGCCCCAGGAGATGGTGGTGGTAAAAGGAATAAAAATTATGATGACAGTAAAGCATGTTTATTTTCTTATTTGAAATCCCATTTCCCCTTTTACAAATTAAATCTTAAATTTCCTTTACTACCCTCCCATTAATACCACAACCTATAGTAATTAAAGGGAAAGAAGAATAGTAGATAGAGAAAATCATGAATAAGCAACAAGTAAGAGAGAGAGAGAAATATTTGGTATGATGGAAAGAATATATGGTAGCAGAAGACACTTGGGAGAACAAGGAAAATCTCAAGAATGTAATGGAAGCAGTAGAAGAATTTGAGAAAGAGTACAGTAGAGAAAAAAAAAAAGAAACAAGAAGACAAGAAATTAAAGAAGATAGGAGGACTTTTAGTTGAGAATTACCAGGAAGGTATACAGCCAAAATGTTATATGGATGAGGAGACAAGAAGTACAAACAAGAATATTGGAGGAGGTTAAAAGAAAATTGGAGACAATAAAAACGAAATCTATTTGCAAAAGTTAGTCAAAATTTATTCTTATGGATGAAGAACTTAGAAGAAGAAAACAAGATGGAAAACATAAAGGACATAGAGGATGAACTATGAAGGAGAAAAATTTCCTCAGGACAAAAAACCTTGAGAGGAGAGTAGTATCATGAATTATAATACAAGGACTCTTTCTTTTTCTTTTTCTTTTCACTTTCTATTTTTAGAATGGAGTTACATAATCAGAGAGGTCATATTAATATTACATGATCACCATGGAAAAGTAGTGCACAGACCAAGTAGAATAGATATAAATAATATACTCAAATCCAACAGAAACTCTAACAAGTTTTCTTTGTTTACTCTGACTTAGAGTTGGAAGCTGTCTACCTAAGTTACTTGGGTGACCATTCCTTACAGCTCCAATCTTCTATTGCTGTGTTGGTCACTAACTTCAGAGTAATAGGGTCATTAGAGTATAAGTTAAAAAGAAGGTATATAAGAAGAGAGTAGACATAAGTAATATTAATTTACAAACTAGAGAACTATACTGTAACTATGCAGTATATATACAAATCCAGAAAAGAAGATGTACATGGAGTATGGACTATAATGTAATTACAGGAGATGTAATAGACTAGGAGATCTATTATGAAAAGGAGAATAATAATGATAATTAATAAAAAGAAAAGAAAATAACTATGAAATTTCCAGAATATGACACATCTACATAGTCCACTTATGCTGTACTACAGTGTCAATTGAATACTAGATGAATAAATAGTCATCTATGCTATAGCAATGTCTGAGTGTTGATTAAATACTAGTACCTAAATGACTTATCTCAATGTAAGGGAATCTAATAAAGAAAAATTGGATCAAATAGATAAGACATTGAAATAGACATGTTTCAGATAAAAATGGTCTGCTAATGACCTTATAACATGTGTGCACAGTGCTACCCTCGGAGAGAGTAGGATGTCACAGCCATCAATGCCACTTCCTAGAACCAGAAATGACTGCTGGTAGGTCGAAACTTCAAAAATGTAGGTGTTTCCTGTATTCTGTAAATTTATTTTTCTTTTGTAAATACCATACAATACCAGATGCCCAGGCTTTTCAGCTATTCGCGCGACAGTGACTATGAAACCTTGAATTCATCAGGTTGGATAAGTAGAGGTGTCAATACAGTGGTGTTGCTTCTGCCGCGACCGTCCACGGAAGCTGTTGTTGGTGAGTGGCATGGAGATGTGATTTTACGTCTGCCACGAGACACTTGCTCATCAGTTGCTTATATTGTATTCACGTGTAAGAGGAGCCTTTTAGGAGAGCTCTCACCATATTGGAGACAGAGTGTTAAATCATGACTTGAATTGCTCCCATACTGATCTCATGACAAAGTGCAAAACAGGGGTGATTTTTGATAAAGATAAATCTTCATAATTCAGTGGAATTGATGATGTTGCGCCGTCAAAGACATCGCTGGATGTCACCAATAAAGGGGAGTATCAAACACTAACTTTCGGTCGAGGCTCGGGAAGAAGACAAGTTGGCAAGGACACCGGGGTGAATTGACGTTGGCCATTAAATTTTTCTGATGCCGGGCAATGGTGATTCAGAACACATGGTCAACACATGGTCACAGGCTGCCGGAAACTGTCTTCTCTACTGTCTTCTTTGTCAGTTGTGATGGTAGCAAAGGTTAGGTAATCACAAGGAAGAATCTGAACACATCGAAAAAGCATGGGAAGATCTCAGATGCAGCGGCAGTAGAGCTGAGTAGAGGAACTGATGACCGAGCTATGCAACCCTGGGCGAGACGCGCACACGAACACATCGCGAAGAATACTGAAAAGCCCTGTATCAATATATACTTGCTACCAACTAGATGTAGCGATACCTCACAATGGGATTTGCACGAGTGATGCGTGACAGCTCTGGATCGGGAACGTCATCTTACCGTGATATCTAAATATCTAAGTATCAGCTCTTTGCTTCCCTCCGTCTTTCCTTAGCCTCTCCCTTTTCTCATGCTCAAGTTCAAACGTGCCTATGGTGTCTACGATGCTGACGAGGACCCTCTTACCAAGGCCATCGCGCCCCCAACCGACGAAGACTCCAAGGCTCGCCAGATCCGTCTAGCACAAGAGGCTGAGGCTCAGCGCAGGTCGGACGCCATCGATGAGGAGCTTGAAAGGCAAAGACAAGCAGAGAAGAAAACCCCCAAGTGCATCAGGATTCTTCTACTGGGTGTGTATGTTCAAACTCCCTCTGCAGCTCAGCTCACGGCCTACCGCGCAGGCCAGAGTGAATCTGGTAAGCTGATCTTTTCTCTTTCATCCCCAAAAATGAACCACTTTCTCAGGGAAATCTACCACATTAAAGAGTGAGTTGTCATTTTGGAAGGCGACGTCCTTATTTGCTCATTCTTTCAAGATTTCCAGCTGATCCATTCACCCAAGGTCAGCTCCTCGCAACTGCAAAAATTCATGGATCTTATGCTCTTTTCTAGGAATTTCGCGCTGAGAAGGCCTCATGGAGAGCTGTCGTGCAGCTCAATGTCGCCCGATCTATCCGACTCATACTCGAAACTATGACTGAAGCCCAGTCTCCCCAAAATTCTCGTTCGAATTCGCCTATATCCCCTGCTGACATCCCACCCCTTACCCCTGAACATCTTCGGCTGAAGATGCGTCTTCTGCCGCTGCAGCAAGTTGAAGAGTGTCTTCTGCGTCGCCTATCTTCTGCGGGATCCTCCGAGATCGAAGCTACTCGTCTATCACCTTTTCCAGACCTCTCTTATTCCAGCACAGCTGCAAATGGAAAAGAGATTACAGTTAACTCTACCTCACAATGGAAGTTTGCATTCAGTCGTCTCCTATCCAATCCAAGATCTAGCTTCGACAGCGGTGCGGATATTGACTTCGAAGACCCCAATGATCCTGGTGCTATCCTTCATGCATGTGCCGAAGACATGAGTCAACTTTGGAACGATCCTACGATCAAGGCACTTTTATCAGCGCGAAAGCAGCGACTAGAAGATATGGCCGGTTTGTGAGTAATCTCTTCTGTACAATACACTTGAAATTTGATCGCCCCCCAGCTTCCTCGATTCTCTTGAACGAGTCACATCACTCCGATATGTGCCAACAGATGGTGAGTTTACTAGCTTGTTCTCTGGGCTGTTTCATAATAATTAATTGTATGATGTAGAGGACATTTTACGGGCACGCATCAAAACCATCGGTGTTTCTGAGCATCGCTTCACTCTCAAAACTGGTATGTCATTACGTACCACTGTCACACATCAACGCCCTTCACTGGGCTTCAGGCAACATGTTGAGTCATGATTGGCGCATCTATGACGTGGGAGGCGCACGCTCTTTAGTAAGTCTGAATATCCTTGTTGCTTCCCCATCTACCAATTGACGCTTCCATCTTTTTCCTGGCAGCGTGGTAAGTAAGAAAATTTTGTCAGTATTTGATAGTTGAGTGACACTATTACCAGCTGCATGGGCACCATACTTTGATACTATGGATGCAATTATCTTCCTCGCTCCGATATCATGCTTTGATCAAGTTCGTGTTCATTTTTACTATCCTTAATGTCAATGCTCATTGTACTTAGGTGCTTGAAGAAGACCCAAGTGTCAATCGTTTGGTATGTCTTGTGTTCAATAATCCAAGTTGTACCCGCTCAGCATTTGTTGAAACAACAGGAAGACTCGATCTTGCTCTGGAAATCAATTGTGTCAAACCCATTACTCAAACACACAGAGACAGTCCTCTTCCTTAACAAAATTGACATCCTGCATGGTAAGATCTTGTCTAATTCAAATATTTGATTCCTCAACAACTTCCTGTCTAGCGAAACTCCAGGCAGGAATCCAGTTTGGGCATTATGTAATATCATACGGCAATCGGCCCAACGATTATGAGAATGTGTCCCTATGTAAGTACTGGAAATATTTTTTGCATTCGCAATGGGACTTACAGAGGCTTTTGTAGATCTTAAGAAGAAGTTTGGTGAGTTTCTTGAGGATCGCAAATACAATAGGTCCTCACAACGTTGTTGGTCATCATAATAGCTTTTTTGCATAAGCAGCACTCACCTTCACCGCGGCTCTTCTATTTCCACATGACGAAAGTTACAGTGAGTGATTGATGAGCACTACTCGCTTAGCTCCTTGATAACGATTCAATTTTTTGACTCATATAGGATCCTAAGTCAACACAGCACATCCTAGGCAATGGTGCGTACTTTGTCCCCTTTCCCATCGGCCTAGCTTTGTATTCGGTCGCTAGGATCTGGATCCACTTTGCTAACGACTTTACAGTGAAGGATATGGTCATTAGGCAGTACCTTCATGAAAGCCGTCTAGTCTAGACGTTCTTGGTGCAGACTAGCGTGTTGACCGCTGATGGCTATCTCGACATCAAAGACCTCCTAAAACCCGACGAATGCGCCAATCACCTGGGCACTATTTCACATGTTGGATCTATTTGTTGGTATCTCAACGCGAAGTGGCAATGGCATTAATCAAATTCTCTGACCTCTTTGTCACTGATCGAGCGTACCCCTTCACGTTATTGCCACCGCTCCCGTAATTGGATGCCCCGGATTCGATAATCCGAACTCCATACCATAATGCCGTTATCTGCACTTTACGTCAATTCTTGATTGTTCATTTGGCTCCATTTTGCATCACTGCCATTCATACGTACTCTACCTTTCCTCATTGATTCCAATGTGCTATGTCATAATATCTCGGTACTTGCTGTCACAACGACTGAGTCAGATTCACATTAATATCTTTCTGTACACTTCTGTTTCGTTGTTCTCCTTTGCCAGTTAGCCATAATAGTAATGCAAGAAGTTGTAGCTAGTCGTCCCAGATTACTGGTTGTGTGGAATCGATGATGCTGCAAGGCTTCGAAGTTTTGAGCCCAGTCTCTGTAGACAGTCGATGCACCGAGTCTCTTTTGAAACTACCTCCGAGGGCATTTTGGGCTACTTGAAAGGGTCACATCGTCCGTCATGCATTGTCTCTCGATCATTCTGAAAACCCCGTTACCGCCATTAGGTGATTACACCGGATGCAAATGTTAAAGTGGGTGTCCAGCATAGCGTAGTGGCGTTAAGTACACTAGTTACTCACATATTTAATATAGGGGTGGAGTATTCCACCTAGAGGACAATGCAATGATGTGCGTAGAAGACTCTATTCTTATTATATTCACAGTCTTTACTTAGGCAGAACGTGACGCTGTAAAGTTTTGATAAGAGAGTTTCTCCATTCTCTTCCGGAGATCCAAGCTGGATAAAGAAATTTATGTCTAATCTAATAGAAGTCTAGTTATACACGATGTGAGGGATGGTCAGAATCATGCAATGAAAGGGACGAAATGGCGGTAAGACCCTCAATGCGGCATAAATAACAGTGAAGGAATAGTACATAGAAGTCATTTAATCAAAAAGTGCTGTGACAGGAGATCAAAGGATCGTCTGACACAGTTCCTGCTACCACGAACTGCGATCGAACATCGTGTAATAAATTGAAGTTAAAAAAGACACAGTTCCTGGACATTGTATTGAAGAGGAGTGCACCCAAAATTACAGGTGGTTCAATTGAGTACTTGGTATAACAATTCTCCAATTAGCCAATGAAGGAGACGATATTTTCTGAATGAAACAGATGTTCTTGATGTTTCTGTTCTGGAACCTCGTCCAAGCAATAACTTGACGACCTGAGGCAAGACCACATCTGATGGTAGACTTCATCCACACCTTCTCCCGTAGACACGTCCCTGACATTTAGCCTAGTACTAGATCCAAAAAAAAAGACAAGACCACGTGGCCAATTCTTCGGTTTGATATAAGCGAACGTGGGATTTGCTAGCTATATTGGACTTGAGACTTTGTTGCCTACCATTCCTGTCGGATCAGAAATGTAGTTGCGCGTGTGACAAAGAAGGATCATTGACGACCAATCCTTTGCCGACTGAGAATTGTTTCATTTCCCCAACACGCAAACGCTATTTCTTCCTTTGAAACGCACTTTTCGGCAACTGTTATCACACAGATCAATTTGGCCGCTGAGCCTTCCTCCGTCCGACTTCCAGTATAGTTTAGTTTTTTCCTCTAGAGTGCTCAAAAACATCATCTCAGCATCACCAACTTCCCAATTTCCCTCTCACTCTATTCTATTATCGAAACCCATCGTTCAGGCTCACTAGTATACCTAGAAACAATTTAATACTGGAGCCAACTTATCAAAAAATAGTTTCAAATAACACTAAACCCAGGTTCTTGAGTGGAGAAAAATACTGCATCAAACTCACATACAGGTCCAAAAGACCAAGAACGTTCACAATGACAATAATAGACCTCTTTGGTCCACTGGATGAAATGATTCAGCTGATTTATCAAGGTATACACCAGTTTGTCGTCATGTCGAACACGACACATGATGAATGGGCGGTGCATGTAGGAATGGTAGGAGTAGCAGGACGGTGGTGGCGTGGTGTTTGGAAGGAGAAAGACGTTGTTGTGAGTTACTTCGTTTTGATGGCGAGACACAAGCAACCTCTGCTGGGAGATTTCCCCGAGTCTTCTATACACTACAGGCTGTGATCGATGCCAAGGCTTAGAGATGCTGAGATAATTCTGGTTGCATCGTAGGAACCTTCGGAAGAATCCTTGAAGACGTTCGTTGACCATTTGATTGATTCGATCGCTGGTGGAGAATTGTATCTTGCCGACTTTAGTACCGAAAAAGGTGCGAAGATTAAGGCAAGCAAACGACAGCTTCTGGTGCTATCAACTATTTACATGATGTTACATATTGTGACTTAGTTAACATTCGGGCCAACAGATGCGAAACCTATGTCAATGGCCTTGGAAGAGATCGAACCCGCCGAGGCGGCTGCATATGCCACAAACATATTTCTAGAAGTGAGTACCAGTCCACCGCTCTTTATTGTGTTTCGTAGCTGACATATAATGAAGATTGCTCTACAAGCACAGTCCCGGAAATGTCGTTTGCACCCCTCAGCTTTCACAACCATGTCTGTCACTAGCACAAATTCCTTAACGAGGCGTTCCAAAGAATCCAATCTTGGCTCAAGTAAGTTTAAATTATGTGGGTTGATTGATAGTTCTGGAGATCGCTGACATGATGAATCTAAGCGAGGGTTCAGAAGACGATAGTAGATGCCGAAAAAGAAGAAACATGTCAAAGCAGTGATTCAAGCAGTATGAAGACTGGAGGAAGGAATTCGGAACATGGAAAACACGATGTGGAGATGAAAGAGGAAAAGGAGGTTTCAAAAAAAAGGTTGTTTCCATCCCACGAAAGTGAGTGATAGTGGTTTCATGAATGACTCATGTGTTGTTCCGGTTATGTTGCTAATAAAACGATAGAACGGAGCGCCAAACCAAAAGTGACAGCACGTCCACCAGGTGCGTCATTGGCAAATCCGAATAACAAGGCTCGAAAGATTCAGGCAATTCAATTTGAAAGTGACGACGATGAAGGGGCATAAAGTACATTTTCAAAAGGGCAACTGCAAACAACCCTTATTTGTAGATAACATGCATATTAAGTGGGATGGACAATATGTTTACGATTATGTTTACATGAGGTTAATCGGAAGTACCCGAAGAGGAAAGTTCTAACATTACATGTTTGTTTGACTTATTTAAAGCTGTCATAATCTCCATATTCTACACTTTCCTCCCACATTTCTATTCCTATGGACACCCACCCCTTCCTCACTACTTCGACTACTGGCCAGCCTGGGTCTCAGCCCAATGCTGTCAGCTCTATCGAGTTCATGTGTCAACAAATTCTTCAAACTCTCCAGAAATCCGTTAGTCCGTGTTAGAACCAACATGAGCCGTTTTAATCCAGTTTCTAGCAAGAAGATATGGCTGAACTTCGACGCGAGACAGCTGAACTCCGTCAGGCAAATGCTAGCTTGGAGCGTCAGATCCGGGATGGCCTACAGGTCCGCCCATCCTTGTCGTTTTACTGTGTGTCTCATAATCCGGATAGCACACCTATCACACGTCACGCAACGGTACTTCCGGTTTTGTCACACCTGCACCCCCCAGTCCTCAGCTTCGCGCTAAATTATCTCCATTTCTCTCGCATAATATCCCGGCAGTGTCTGTACAGCCGCCGGACCTCCTTTGCCGACCCTCGCCCTTAGGAGATCATGCTTTAGCCGCCGTCTCCCTGGGTACCCGAGATATTCCCGGATTCTATGTTGTGATACCTGCTGGAGGTGCAGGGACTCGTCTCTGGCCACTTTCTCGCGAAGAGCATCCCAAATTTCTGCTTGATGTTACCTTACGAGGTCGTTCCTTGATCCAGGCAACGTGGGATCGATTGATACCCCTCACGTCTCCTGCGCGGACGACAGTCGTGGCTGGACCAGCTCATGTGGTCTCGATCCGGGAACAACTGCCAGAATTGCAGTTGGATAACCTCTTCTGTGAGCCCGGGCCGAAAGACTCAATGGCTGCCATCGGCCTTGCTGCTGCTGTTCTCGCAAAACGCGATCCAAATGCCATCATAGGATCATTTGCTGCCGACCATATGATTTCCGGAACTGATGCGTTCCTGTCCGCAGTCGCCGAAGCTGTTGAAGTGGCAAAGAAGGATTACCTTGTTACCATTGGTATTGCACCTTCACACCCGTCAACAGGATTCGGTTACATTCGATTGGGCGAGAAACTCGGGTACAAAGAGGCTCCTAATGCTCGCTTAGTTTCAAGTTTTAAGGAAAAGCCTGATGCCAGGACTGCGGCATCGTACATTGCAACTGGTATCTACAGATGGAACGCTGGAATGTTCGTCACCAAGGCTTCTTTGTTACTTGCTCTACTCAAGGAGTACAAGCCGGACCTTTATGATGGGCTCGTCAAAATTGCGGAGGTATGGGATGAAAGTGAAACAGCTCGTGATCGGGTTTTGAGTGAAATCTGGCATACATTTGAAAAAATTCCTATTGACAACGCTGTTGCCGAGCCTGCAGCCGCGCAAGGCCGCGTCGCGGTTGTTCCTGCCACGTTCGGTACGTATTTCGGCGTATACAGATTGAGGCAATATGATGGATGGTGTCTGATCATTTTCATCTTTAGGTTGGGATGATGTTGGTGACTTCTCCTCTTTGGCGGATTTACTCCCTGCAGAGGCTAATCAACCACGTGTGCTTGGAGACAATCACCTTGGTATGCAGTTCTGTCTTCGATGAATGGATGGATTGTTGACTGGGCTTCTCAGTGTTAACCGAACAAGTTGCTGGTGGTATCGTTGTTCCTGGTTCAGGTAGACTCATTGCTTGTCTCGGAGTGGATGACCTTGTGATAGTTGATATGCCTGACACGTTGCTTGTCACAACACGAGCTCGTTCGCAAGAGGTCAAGCGGCTAGTCAAAAAGTGCCGTGATGCAGGATGGAAACAGTTGCTATAATGCTGCGCTAGGGCATTGGAATACATATAAGTATAACTCTGAGAACGTTTTTAAGGACATTAGGCTACGCTCATACTTTATTGTCTACGTATAAATTGATACCTCGTTTTTCCTGATTTGTGAATTGGATAAGATTCAAATCGGGATTGCGCCACTACTCTTCTTAACATCCTCTTGATCATGCAGCCATAATTGACGATGTCAACTGATACAGGTCCATCCCAGCCTCTTTTTCCTCGTACGTGGCCTGGCTTCCCACGAGCTATCCAGTATCATGAGCGTTCATAAAACAGGCCCTAGGTCATCGAGTAAGTACGGTGCCGTCTCCGTTGTGCAAGCGCTCGCCCCCCCAGAATGCCAACCAACTCAAGTCCCTTTACCATCATCAGTCGAGGAGGATAATGGAAGACTCCAGAGAGGGCTATCTGCACGACAAGTACAAATGATAGCCATTGCAGGCACGATAGGCACTGGCCTGTTTCTAGGAACAGGCAATTCTCTTGCAAATGGTGGACCAGCCAGCATGCTCATATGCTATTCCATCGTCGGCTTCATCGTATATGTTACGCTACTACTTCTTGGTGAAATGGCAACGCAGTACCCCATTGCTGGCTCATTCGGAACATATTGCACAAGATTTCTCTCGCCTTCTTATGGTTTTGCGTTAGCCTGGAATTATTGGTTCAATGACGCGGTGTCTGTCGCAGGGGACTTGGTCGCAGCACAATTGGTCGTATCGTATTGGACGAATTGGCATCCCTGGGCAATAGGACTGATTTTCTGGTTCTTCTTGGTGGGCATCAATGCTGTACATGTGAAAGCATATGGTGAACTTGGTAAGCACATTTATTGATAACGGAGCACGGGGAGTGCGTTTATGTACAAAATTTTCAGAATATTGGCTTGCTTCACTGAAAGTGATAGCAGTCATCATGTTTATTATAATTGGTGTTCTTGTCAATGTAGGTATCAATCCTGAGCACCGTTATATTGGTGGTGAGAATTGGAGGCTTCCTGGCGCACCCTTCGTGGGAGGATTTGGTGGGTTTGCTCGTGTATTCGTGACGGCAAGCTTCGCCTGTAAGTTATGGTGCTTCTCGCCTGTTTATTGTTATACTATCAATTGTCTCAACAGATGGTGGAACGGAGAGTTTGGGTATCACGGCTGGCGAGACAAAGAATCCTTCTAAAAACATGCCTAGAGTCGTTAAGTTCGTATTTTGGAGGCGAGTACGAGATGCATATCAGCTTGTCATGAACTGACATGCAGCTCAGGATTCTCATCTTCTATGTTGCCACTGTACTCCTAATCGGCCTGAACGGTGAGAATGAAAACTTGTCACTCTGATGCATACAAGATCACTAATTTTACTATTAGTACCCTACACATACCCTAATCTCTCCAATCAGAGTACAGTAACATCACCTTTTACCATCGTTTTTCAGAAAGTTGGCTCGGGTGAGATACACTCTTCGTAAGCATAGGCCAGTCTCATGACAAGCCACCTTAGTTGGCATTGCATCGTTCATGAATACAGTTGTCTTCACTTCCGTGCTCTCTGCTGCCAACCATGCGCTATTTGCAGGTACTCGAGTCTTACACGGTATAATGTGATGCTCCCATTCGAATAGCTCGTCTCACGAATATGCACTCCACAGGTCTCTCTGCCGCAGGCCAGGCACCTCGCTTGTTCTCCTGGACCACGAAGGTTGGAATTCCTTTGCCTTCGTTACTTGCAACGAGTAGCATTGGTCTTCTCTGTTTTGGTAGCAGTTACATTGGTAACGGAGTGCTCTGGAGTTGGTTGCAAAACCTAGTTGGTGTATCCAACCAAATTGCCTGGCTTTCGATTGGTCTTGCAAGCTGGCGATTTCGCAAAGCCTGGGTCAAACAAGGTCGTTCTTTAGATGGTCTGAAATTTCGTGCGGCCTGGACATGGCCATGGGGGCCTGGTTTTGTGGTATGTCCGTGTTATTCACAGCAATGACGATTACTTCCCGAAGCATTGACGCAGATCATAACTGTTTTGTTCCTCATCCTAAGCAAGTCTCCTCTCATTATAAAATTGTTTGTACAGTCTAATCCTTGTGTTGTCTTGCAGTCCAAGGATGGTCTTCGTTCTACCCGAAATTCAATTCTATCGACTTCGTCTCGTACTATATTGAAATTCCAGTCATGATCTTGATGTACATCCTCTGGCTGTTCATCCGAAGGCCAGGACTCAAAACTTCCTCTGCAACCGCCCAGTCTAAGCGATTCTGCTTCAGCGATTTTGTTGATATCAACATAGTGGATTTGTCGCAGGATGAATATCAAGATATTGAAACTGACAGAGAAGAGGACGAGAGAACGCATAATCGAGTGATGGAAGGCAGCTTGATAAGAAGGATACTATGGAGGTTGTATTATCTAATAGCGTGATATTACAGACTATCAGGAGTTTGGAGGTCAAGATACTGGTAAGGAGCGAATGAGGAGATAGAAAACATTGAAAGTATCAATGCATGACTTCCCGTTGTTTACGTTCATCTAATAATATGAATTCGTTGATTTTGAGCATGAACCAGACCATCTTGCAGAAGTACTGATACTGATGCACAGCAGCTCATGCCGACACTCATTGCACAGGTTCAGTTCCGGGTTGTTTATATAAGATACCTTAGTAAATTGTTTCATGCTTTTAGAAACTGAGATAAGACTCTTCTTTGGTGCTTCTATTGATCTTACTATCGTTTCACACATCCGGATACTTAACGCTCAGCGATCGGGTTCTCTTGTTATAGATTTCAATTCGGATACAAAACGCTGATACACTTGACAGATCGCTGTGATATACAATACCTATACCTATGCATTGAGTTAACAAGCCCTGCGAGATCCGTTGTGTACGGCAGTGGGGCCGTGCTCCGTAATGTACAGAAAAGTGTGAGATACCCGTATGGTTGTGTTCTTATCACGAGTGAGTGACTTGGCGGCTTCGTGTTCAATTTCTGCCCATATGATTTTCCCTTCTAAAACCAGAAGGTTTTCTCTCTGCTACGGAACTGCGGTAACTGCCAGACAGACAGATCAAAACATTGATACCTGTGATTGATCGAAGGTCACAATCCTGTAACCATATCATACAAGTAAGCAGCGCAAAACATAACGCATTTAGTGCGTGCGCGCTTTCTTATTGATGCAAACTTGTGGCCCCGTGCTCCATCTTATCCTTTTGCCTAGATCCACCAGAAGGGCGGAAGTAGATACTACTATCTCTCCTTCTAGAACATATTTCATCTTTCATTGCTGTGCAGTTCTTTCAATACGTGGTGCGTGCCTGCTCGAGTGTCCATATGTTCCATCATCAAATTATGCTACATAGATTACCTGGAGACATGATAAAGCGAGTGACAAGCTCTTGGGTTTCTCCCTCATCCATGATATGTCCATTTGTTACCTTTCAACATTGGTCTATCGGTCTTCTCACGGTCCCCATGCTTCCGATCGTGGGCGCTGTCCCATCCTCTTGGAGTATTCCAGTCAATGATACCTTCAAGAGGGATGAATCTATGAACACATCAGCGACTTGGACATCCTCGTCCACGAGTCTACCTACATCAAGCACGTCGAATCCAAAATCTGATTCAGCATCAGATACGCAATTGGTGCTGTTAATAAGTAGTGAGTTTGCTTACGGTTTGATTATTGGGAAATCGTTTCTTGCCGGTGTTGCCCATGAAAGAAAAAGGCTTCACAAATAGACACAGGAAAAGAAACCAAAAAAAAAAGAAAACTTCATTTGCAATGAACATGATGTGAAAGGGCAGATTATTGACTTTATTTAAAGTTTTTTCTAGTATCACTGTCACTATTGCGATTGTCCTCTTTCTTTGGAAATGGCGGCAGCAACGGAGAAATCGCTTGTTCTCAAAGATCGGGGAGAAGGATGAAGACCAGGAACCCCTGTCGGCGAGCTTCCATCCTGGAGAGCTGCCCGAGCTTTTGTATTTACCGGAAAGAGCCCCGGCACGCACTCCGGGATTGGCGTGATACTTCTTTTTTTTATTTTTCTGACTCTGAGGTATGGGAGACCGGTGGTCGTTTGGGCAGGAACCCTATTGTGTTTCATCTTCATAACTGAATGCTTTTTATTTTGTAACTGTATTACTACGACTAGACGGAGATTCTTGATATGTTGAGAAATGTCTATTGATTTTTGAATGCTCCGTCTTGGCTGCTGCCTTAGCGGCAGAGGGCCACCGGAGCCAAATGGGGTATATCCCATCAAGGTCGTGATTTGCAGTGTACGTTGTATGCCCTAGTATTGAACTACTTGATCATGCCATCATTGTATTGCTCCAATAACGTCTTATACGGTAAGCATGTGAAACCAATAATCGGTAGAGTCAACGAACCTATATTAGAATGTGAACTCAGGCGTCTCAAGTAGTAGATGACTGAGGGAGGGAATGCTGTATATATAGAAGCAATGGATGATGAAACGATGTGTACCCGGGCAGTAGGAATGACGAGGACAGTAACAGGAGTGCCTAACCGGCCTTCAGTGCTCCAAGTACGTGAGTCCACTTCAACACGATATAATTTTGACATGACACATGAGTGTTTCCACAATGCATCCAACACTTGAGGAACCCTGAGTACTTCTCTTTCCCTAGATTGAAAAGGTTCCCCAGGCAACAACTCTCGTTCGTCATAAGCAGGTGAGCAAAAACGGAACTTTTCAGTGATTTTTTTTTGGCGTGAGATGTTATTCAATTATTGTTCCTGACGTTCCTACTTTGTCTTCGGCAGGGAGGTCAGAAGGGAGATATTGATTGTCATGAGATGATCATGTCAATGTTACCCCTGTCTTGTTAGTATGGACTTGGGAACATGGGACACTAATGCTCCTGGGACAAGTAATCCCAGGAAGCTCTGCAGAGCATTGAGGCACTGTTCCCCCAGTAATATATCTTCGGAAGCATGACGCAAGTTCCAGAACTGACGATGTTGCACTGTGATCTAATATCTGATTTGGGAAATCCGATAGAAGAAAATTCTAATGTTGAGTGGACGATGATAACCGCAACGAGAATGAGAACAAAACCAGAGTTTTATCGTGCAGAGACTGTATCGACCACTAGTTATTTCCCCAAGAATCGGCTGTAAGAATCAGTTAGATACTATGTTTTTATTGAAGACTGGGATTTCTACCTTTCGATCGTGTTGGAACAAGCTACTAAATTGTACCTTGGCTGACCGTCCTGGATGGGTCTCATCATGGGGCTCTCATGCCGAAAAGGATACTGGAACGTCCTTGACGGGTTTACATTATGGGCTTAGACACACTTGATTATGCAGAGAACTACTCTGCTGTCATTGTTTGATCCCATATTTGATCCCATATTGGTCAGGTTCGTGAGCATGACTCATTCACTCCCACCGGTGCTAGCATCCTGAGTGATTTGCTCTTTTCAATTTTTTCAAATGGAATCTAACAGGGCCAGTGTCCATGCCAGTAGTCACTTTCCAAGTATTTTTTTGAGTGCTAGACCCGAAACAAAATGTTGATAGATCGAAGCCCGGGTCCAGCATGTGTCCAGCGTGTATGACGGGGCTTACTATTTAGGCTTCTTCCTCAAAACAGTTCCCCCAATCTCGACGGCGTTATGCAAATGAAACATATGTTTTTCGTGTATCTCTCTCTCCTTGCAGCGTTTGCTGCTCTTGCTGAGGGAAAAGGTGGGGGTAAAGCAGCTAGCAACAGTAAGCAAGGATCGAAGGGGAGGCGACCCATCGTCGTCAAGAATGGCAATCACACAGAGTGCAGGGACCCGTACACGTGAATTATTGTTCTCTCTCCGCAATCTGGGTTCGAGGCCACTGAAACTTGTTAATACAGCAACCAAGTTGTGCGGTGTCCATCGCGTACCAGGACAAATCTCATTGTAGGTGGGGTTGTTGGTAGTGGTGTGTACTCGTCTAGTTGCCCAAACCTCGACAACATGAACTAATCCTCTTCCGATTGGTAGTCGCGGGGCTTGTGCTTATTACTACGTTGGTTCTGTGGTGTAGACGTCGTCGCAATGCGGGACGTTCAGCAACAAGGACGCTCAATGTACCAGTCATATCCTCGCAAGACTCCAAAGAGTATAAGCATCTCGACGACAGTTCCTCGGAGCCAACGTCAGAAAGCAAGATATGAAGTGTTTGAAAGTATCTATGTTGTTATTCATTGTACAATAGTGTGCCAGTATTCAGTATTTACAAAGAACTGCTCCATCAATTCAGCTCTTATACCACCTGTACTATGAATACCACGGAACCTGGGCTACTTGGAGACTTCATACCCCCGACATCCGTTCCTCCTGTTGCTTCTGGATCTTCTGCGGGCAGTTCCAAGTCGAGTAATGGCTCACAAGGGAGCTCCAGTCGTCAGTCACTCAAGAGCCTTGAACGTCTACTGGGAGATGACCGTGACCCGAGGAAACTACAGAAACTTGTTCACAAGATGTATGATAACCTGAAATTCGAGAAGGAAAGGGCTGACTACACGGATCGACGAGCCTCTGAGGCCATCTCGTACCTCAAGTCAATCTACGAGGACAAGCTACGAGCTATGCGAGAGATCTCTCGTTTGGAAGAGGAGTTGAAGTCAGCTTACGTGTCTTTATATACATCTGGCTCAACGTTCTTACAGATTGTACAAGATTCAATATGAAGAGGCACAGAAGGAGATATTCCGTGCTCAGAATGTGATCGGAGAGGTAGATGAGAGGCGTTTCCAAGCCGAAAGGGAGGCTGCAGATGCAAGGTCTACGATACGCAGGATGAGGGAAGGGATGAATGTCATGAAGGCCCAGGACGAAGGTCGTCGGCAGGGTCTGGAGGAAGGCTTGAAGAAGGGAAGAGAAATGGGCTATCAAGAAGGGCTGAAGCTGGCTCAATCTGAACTCGAGAATATTGCCCGCGCTGGTCCACCTCTCTCCTTCAATTCACCCACTCCCAGTCAGATATCACGTCCTTCTGAGATTCCAGCCAATGTAAGGCGAACACCGCAGATGCCCCCATCCCCCTCGCTCCCTCCAGACCTTGTTCCTCCAGTGAGCCAGCCAATTCATCCAAAGCAACCAGAACTTATCCGTCCTCCAAATGCTTCACCTTCCCCGTACATTCCACTCTCAGCGATTCCGCCAGATAACTTCATACCCCGTCTGGAGGAGGATAATAAGATACATTTGCCTCCACCGCATGAGTTTTCTCGCCCCCCACCCTCACCTGAGCCTGTAGTGGCTCCTGTGGAAAATGAGGATCCAAAGATGATCCCACCCATGATTTCGGCGAATTTCTATCCAAGTCTGGGTCGTCTGACCTCTCCTACTTCTGCATCCACAACGCTTTCTCATATGGACATGATTGCGGACCCGAATCATGTTGCAGGGAGATCGCCGATGAGCGCTATTACGGAGGAAGGCAGTCCTGGAACCCGCAATGCAGCAAGCCTTGCACGTCAACCTTCACTTGTAAGTGTGTTATCCTTCACTCCAGATTCAAAAATTGACTGATCTTGATTGTTTGTCGCATAGGGTGCCCAGTCCGCGAGATTAATGACTTCGAGTCCATTAGGACCCATATACAGTAGGCCTCGAACGGCTTCGAGGGCGTCTTCCATGTCTTTCCAGCCTCCAGTTATCCCCGATACCGATCCGCGTGATAGCGTATCGACCGCAAGCTCATCGACCCCCAGTATCAGAGTTCTACCTCCAGTGCGCACCTATCTTTTGCTTTCTTTCACAACAGCTGAGAATTTCCTGTGATCCTTATCTAGCCTACACCCGGCCCTAGAAGTGCTGGATTGTTGTCTGATCCTCAGTCGGGTCCCGCCCGTATCAATCTCGATACCGAATCTTTACTTTCGCCTATACCGGAAGCAAATCCACAACCCAACTTCACACTACTTTTTGGGGTTGATCCCGTTGCCATGCCCTCAGACTCATTGCAAGATCATTGGGGCTACGGCTTTGAAAATACCTCTGGGGATAGTATGAATCCACCAGTGATACCCCACCCCGATTTATATACCAATGTAGATGATGAGGAGGATATGGTCTCGTCGGGTTTTGGAAGTGAGGGTTCTTTGAGAACACCGCTTACAAAGCACGAAAAGTTACCTGGTCGGACTGGAAGTACAAGAACTGCCGGTGGGAGTACACTCTCCCGCCCGGCTAGAAGTACAGGTGTTGGTGGCCAGTCCAGGGCTTCAGGGTCTCAGGCAGGGTCGTCTAGAGCAGGATCTGTTCTTGGTAACTAAACACCTAGGTGGTGCAGAAACTGAGACTAGAGCCAAGGACCAAATTGGATATTGACTCATAGAATTCATTACATAAGTAGATATTATCCTTGAGCCAGTCCTCCCATGTCGGGTGCTCAGAAAGTGTCGTTTACTGTTCGCAGGCCTACGCCTGTCTCTCGTGCAGCGTCTTCTGGTCCAGAGTCCGATAGCTCGTCCTTCAAAGTTCCCTCGCTTCCCCGTCATCTACAGCCAGTCGAATTCCCTCCTTCAGGCAGCCCTCTTGCCCACACTGGTCCCAACTCTCCAGAGTCCAATGTGTTTGACGGCTTCAGCGACGAAGACGATGTAGTCCAGGATGAGCTGGTCACTGGATTTGACAAATTCGGTGTTGAGCGGTGTGTCAACTCCTTTCCCTACTTTCTGCAGTCATCTCAACTCACAGAAGTCGTTATCGATGCTACTTGGCTCACCAGATTACATGAAAATAGAAAGAAGAAGAATCAACAGGAGCCTCTTGTGATTCCTGCGCTCAAGAACAAGGACTGGCGAGAACTAGCACGCAAACGGCGAAGTGCTCAGCAGTATATGCCATCCTCTGCCAAGGTTCATGACGGTGTGGATGGATCTGTTGGAGGATTGGGTACGAAGGACACCATCGGTGCAGGTCCTGTTCTATCAGGACTACAGCTGGGCAAGAAAACAGTCAAGGTCGAGGTCGACGAGAGTACGGAGATAAAGAAGGAAGTAGTGGTGGAAGACATCAAACTTGAACTCTCAGAAGAAGAGGTTGCTCGCCGCGCGATTCTGGCTGAAGCTCATGGTCTCGCCTCGAACAACCCATCCGTCATGGATATTATTCCGATGCCCATGTCGGAAGAGGATGCGTACAAACAGGACGTGGAGGAACTCCCAGAAGTTGCGAGCCTCGAAGACTACGCTCGTGTGCCGGTCGAACAGTTCGGTGCCGCCATGCTTCGAGGTATGGGCTGGACTGAAGGAACAGCTGCCTCAAAAACTGGCAAAGGGCGCGTCCAGCCATACCTCCCAACAGCACGTCCTGCTCTTCTTGGAATCGGGGCTAAAGAGATGGAAGCATTCGACGATGGCACTCAGAAGAAGAACAAGGGCTCTTCTCGTCCGGAGAAGAGATATGTTCCTGTAGTCAAGAGAGAGCGGGAAAAGAAGGGAGACACTCCTGGTTCAGGTCGAGAGCGTTCACAGTCGCCAAATTATTCAAGACGAAATTCACCATCTGCTGATAGCAACAATGAGCACAACGGCCATCGTCGCAGAGGCGAGTCTGACTACCGGCGCGACCGAAATCGGGAAAGAGAACGCGAACGTGAGCGGGACTACAGGGACAAGGCAAAAGACAGGTATCAGTATCGAGAAAAGGAACATCTCAGAGAACGCAACGGAGATCAACCCAAAAGAGACAGACAGGTGGACTTTGACCACAATCGCTCTGATAGGGGAGACCGCTCGAGGGACTCGAGCAGGCGGAGGGACTACTAGATACAGAATTCTCAATTCCAGCTTTGCCGAACATCATCTATCCATCTGATCGAGAGCTCTACTCGCATTCCATGTGGCTGATATAGACCACGCTAATATACAATTGCATTCAAAAAGATCATGGGTACAGACTGCGCGAATCTTGGAAATGAAGACTGCTTGCTCTACCAAAATTGTTCCAATTTTTTTGTACCATTCCCTTTCGCATGATCTCACTAAACATACTCTTGATATGTCCTCCCATGGTCTGTACAGCACGAGCAACACCGTAGAGGGCTTTAACATCTTTGGCAAATTTTCTCCAGCCCATCGACGCTCCAAGAACATTACCATGACCACCAGCTGCCATTACAATACCCTTCTTGAGTAACTCTGATTCATTGACCACTTCCACGATCGATCTAAAACCGGCTAGGCTAGGTGATTGGTCCGCCATAGTCATTATCGTGTGATTTTTGATATATCGTTCTCGAAAGTACGATTGTAGTGCCATATGCGATCCTATTATCTATGTCAGTGGAAATGCATGTGCGAGCACCACTACATGAAGGAAAATCTCTCCCATCTCTAAATGGTATTCTTGAGAACTCACCAATGTCACTACCCAAGAGGACCGCTTTTTCAATGCATCTCGAGAGACATTCAACATCTCCAAGTCCCATGTTGAGTCCTTGTCCAGCAAGGGGATGAATCATATGTGCTGCATCGCCAACTAGGGCTGTACGAGCTCCTGCACCCTTACCAAGATAGGACTCCGTATGCCTCAACATGAAGGGAAAAGAAGCCACACTTCCGGGTTGAACAGAGGTGACGAGTGGTGGAAATAGTTCCGAGTCTGCAGGAGGTATTCCAATTGCCGAAAAAGTACTAGAAGTCGATAAAGCAGAATGTTGATCGATGGCATGACTGTTCTCTCGCCACAGTATTTCTTTTTGAATCTGCTCCCTGGTCAACGCTGTACCTCGAGTCTGTGCTTCAGAAATCTGATCATAGAGATATGCAAGTGATAGATGAGGCAAGCGAAAAGCAGCATTGATTATGCATGCAAGAACAGAAGGATCAGCAGCTTGTAATGCTTTGGCAATGTGAGGCTTAGTCGACCAGACAAGAGAGGAAATAGTCGGTGACAAGGGCAAGAATGCGATCGGGCCTGTGGGGAGGAAACGTTGGTAAGCTGTGGTATTAGGTCCTTCAAATGCTCCTCGAGGATGATGGACAAGTGTGGCAACTAGCCCCCGAGCATCATAGGACCAGCCGGAAGAGGATATTTGAGCGTAGTTTCTGACTGGGGAGTTGGACCCGTCTGCTCCGACCTCAGAAACCAGACGTTAGTTTTAAGCGTTCAGAGTAAACTTGTATATTTACCAACAACCTAGCTCTCAGCCGACGACCATTGCTCAAGTTGACGATAGGCCAAGTTCCGTAGTTTTGGGATTCCCTATCAATTGACGTCACTCGAGTTTTGTCAATGAAATCGACAACTGGAACGTTATCCAGGAGACGCAAAAGTCCTCGTTGGAGGTTCAGATTCTCCGTCATGCGTGCCATCCCTCCAAACTGATCCCTTGTTGTCTCAAGAGCATCAAAGCTGATCCGTGCGCCCGAAATACCATCCCAGACTTGCATGTTCTCAATTGGACATGTGCGTTCATTCTGGACATGGTTCCATGCACCGATATCTTGCACGTCTCCGTGTCAGAACCTCGCACAAGCAAAGAAAAAAAAACTTACCTCGCAGAAAAGCATAAGCGACGTTCGTGATTGAACTGGCACGACTCGAATAATTATTGGGGACAGGTTCCCAGTTGCGAATGTGGTCCAAATCACTGGTTTCAATAAGAGCGATACGCAAGTTTGCACGCACGATGGTTGAGGCGTCTACGAAATTTTTTTTTTGTCAATTACAACTGCCGCAATGTTAGTTGACTCAATGTGGCGTACTGAGTGCGCCTGCTAAAGCCAAGCCCACGGGACCGCCTCCGACGATAGCAACATCACATTCCTCGTTCACATGTGCACCATTAGCTGCGAGAGATGAATATTTTCTAGGTGCCAATCGTCTTCGGATGTAATGAGGGAGACGACATGGAGGACGCATATATAACCTGTGAAGGGAGGATGATGACGTAATTAGCAGCCACCAGTGATGTGATTAGCACTTTTTCTTTTTCTTTTTGTTTTTTCGTAAATGTCTCGTCCAACGTTCAGCCTCGCCCGAGCCACCTCTCCCTTCTACCCACCACCCAGGCTTTTCTTGTGTCATCGTGTCCAGCTCACAAATGCCCTCAGACCTGCTTTTCAAACTTCGACCCGACGTCATACAAGGTTTTCCCCAACAAACACACGATGTTATGCTGCACTTGCGGGTCGACTGCCCTCACAACCCATCACGGTGCTCCAAACACCGTCGCTAGATTACATTAAACAGGAGGAGCTTGACGTTGAACTCTTACCCCCAGACGAGGTCAAGCTCGTGATCACGGACAGGGCTGCTGAAGTGAGACATGCTTCTCCTCAGTTTGTTAAGCTGAATACCAGCTTAGGACACAAGCAACTCAGATCTATAGCGGTACGAGGCAATAATTCATCCGCCGCTTTGCGCATATCAGTAGAGTCTGGTGGATGTCACGGATATCAATACAAGATGGAGCTTGCACAGGGGACGCAACCAGATGATTAGTGCGTTCATATTGATTTCTCTCTCTTTTTTTCTCCCCCCCCCCTGTTTGACAGGATGGTTGATGACCTCTCATAGTCACTTTTCTCATCCAGCTGTCAAACCCTCTAATCTCATTATCGACGCCGTTTCACTATCACTTCTCAACGGATCAACGATAGATTACGCAACAGAACTGATTGGAAGTAGCTTCCGTATAGTGGACAATCCACAGGCGAAGGGAACTGGTTGCGGCTGCGGAGTTAGTTGGGAGCTCAAGGAATAGAACTATAATTGGGAGGGGTACTTGTAAGTGTATATATTTAGCCCATCTGGATTTAAGCTTGTATGGCATTTTTGGCGCAGTCTTGAGGATTCCTTGAGCCACATCGACCAAGAGACACAAGTATAATTCCTTGTTCTTCAAACGATACTCTCGTTCTGGACGCCATAAATACAGTGAGCTATTCGTGGATCCCGATACGAATCATGGCTGCAGGGTCCTAGTGATGGATCTGTGGAACCAAGCACCCACTTGACCCACATCAAACACCCTCCATAAAGAATTTTGCACGGTTCGTGTTCTTAGACATCCCGGCTCACCTGGGATTCTCCCGTTGACCAATGGTGCAAATACTGAGCTGGAAGGTGATATGTTTGATGGCAACTCTTATATCCTCATGCTTTTAGGGTTCGGTGTGGATCAGTAACACCACTGGAAAGACACTTCCACAATGGACGAGATTTCTCGGGCAGGCATCTCCGTCAAAGAGAACAATGCCAGAATTAGTTTTTCAGAGAGTGACTACAATCATGATATCACCACTATCATGCGGTTCAGCAATTTTTTTCAAGGCAGTACCATCTGACAGTCTTTAAGGATAGTTTGTTCTCTTATTGAACAGAGAACACTGGACTACAATCGTCACAGAAAGTCGAGACACTCGACACCTAGTCCTTCAACTCTCGTGAGGGTACCGGTAAATGAGCAGACCTGGGCGCTGAGCACAGTGAAGTAAATGGGAGACACGTATAATAATTGATGCCTTATAGACAAACGTGCTGGTGAGATGTGACTGATGTGAAAAGGACAGGGATGAGATGCACTAGTGAGGGACAATAATACAAGGAAATAGACAAGCAAATTTATGAGAACGATACCAATAGAAATGGCTCAACCTAGCAGATGGGAAGAGTGATTTACATCAGATAATGCATGGCGAGGGCGAGGGATTCTTCCGGGTCCAAAGGGTGATATCAAAGCAAAGGTGAAGTCCAATAAAAGTCAACATCAGTCACGAAGACAAAATCATAAACAATAAGAGACCTGAACAAACCAGTCAGGTATCCGCCTCCACTAGATTCTGTTTGTTCAACAGACAATGCAACATTTCATCCCTTTGCCGGTCTCATCAGATGCAGCCTTGCCTGAGCTGCGTCGACGGTGATGTCTTGGTTCTGCAGCCTGAGGGTGACTCGGAGCCCCTTCTCGCACCAGCATGCTGGCTCTTGTCGCAGCCTCGAATACGTCGTCAACACCTTCTATCTTGAGTGCTGAGCATTCTTTATAAGCACGAGCCCCGATTGCCTGAGCGACACGCTCGCCCCTTTCACGCGTTACCCAGGGACAGCGATTGTCCGGTGTATCTGAATGTTGGTTGCTCGGCCGCAGATCTGCTTTGCAGCCAACAAGAATGACCGGGATATGCGGACCGCAAAGCTCACGAACTTCTTCAATCCACTACATGTAGACAAATGAGGAATGATCAAGGTCGAGATGATGGTGCATGTCAAACCTTAGTCGTGACATTTTCCAGCGAGTCAGGGGTATCCAGTGCAAAAGCAATGAGGATGACATGGGACTGAGCGTAGGACATGGGCCGCAGTCTCTGAATTACGTTTGTGAGCTTATCAGAGGTAGGTTGAAATGTTGGAGCCAACGCACTTCGTACTCCTCCTGACCACTGAGCCGAACAAGGAAAAAGACTAGGTAAGCTGGTTCCACGGGGGAAAATGACAACACACGCAGTATCCCATAGTGCCAGCTGGACGGGCTTTTCGTCAAGTTTGATCTCTGCCACATAATTGTCGAACACAGCTGATCATGGTTGGAGGGCAGCTGGAAGGGATGAACGGCAGTGCTTACTTGGTTCCTGGAAAAAAAGAGATGAGAACGGCTGCTGAGCTGGAAATGTGAACTGACATATTCTTTTGGAAACCTTCCCAACGCGAACGAACAGAGAAGCGAAGTCTTTCCGCAGGCACCTGTGCAGAGTGAGAAGGGGACGGAGGACTGAGGGTGGGTACATGCCGTCGCCAACGATGACGAGCTTCCGTCGGATCTGGGGCGAGGGTGAGCAGGAGAATGGGGAGGACGGAAAAACGAACTGGATTCTGGAAGGACATGGAGGAGGAGGAAGAGCCTGGAGGGACGTTGGGTTTGTCTGTGTTTGTGAATTGACAAAGACTGACTGTTTTGATTTGTAGACTAGCGACTACTAACACCGCTTCCTCTTCAGATTTCTCTTCTCTGCACACAGGGGTCCTTTCTCTACCAGCCCGTGCTCAGCACTGTCCCACTCCAGCCCAAGGTCTTCTCCCAGCTCCTGAGCGTCCTGGGGGGCAAGCACATCCGTTGCCAGCTGCCAAAACCTGCAACAGATCATCCTCGTGAGCTTTGACTGCGCGCTTTCTGCCACCAGACTGGCAGTCCTACTCTGTGAATACTTTTCGTCGCCGCACCCATTCTCCTCGCCAGCGGGTCCACTCCTCGTCCACCTGTGCCAGCTCCTCACTCGAGATGGGTGGGGCTCCTTGGCGCAGGGGCTCGAGGCGTTCTCTCGCTTGTTTGATCTGTGTCAATGTGGGTGAGAGGGTCGTGTGTGTTGCACGTCTGCAAATACCAGGACGTTTGTCTCAGCAAGCCGATCATCAACTTCGGCATCAGTAGGGCTCGACTTCACTTTGGCCAGCTCTAGACGGCTCAATGTCAGTCTTGAGTAGCAGGAAGATAGCAGCCGTAGAGGCTCGCCAGCCGATGCATTTCTCAGCTCAATCGCCAGGGCCTGGCTCTCGTCTTGTACACTCTTGAGTTGAGTATCCAGCATGGCAATCTCCTCTGCAGGAAGACAGTCCATCTTGGACTGGTTGATCACGAAGAATGTTGTCTTCCCTGCAAAATCATGTCAAGCGCGGCAAGGCATACATGCACCCTGCTGGGGTACCGTAAGTCTTCTGGGTCAGCTCGCCTTTTTCAGCGAGAGCCAGGAGGATTTTCTGAGTGGTCGCCTTTGGCACGGCACCCTTGAGGTTGGCAGCTACATCGACCGCTCCAAATGGGCGGTTCATCTAGATGCGGGCATTAGCAGACTCCAGAGCATGAGCTGTGGTTTACAAGTTTCATGTATTCCAAAACCTTGTCCTCGGCCTCCTGGCCTTTGAGGATTTTTGTGTCCGACTTGGCCTTGGAGGTCATGATCCAAGACGCGTCGGCTCGACGTTGGTGAAGATATCGCTGGTCCGGCATTTGCCGCAGCGGATCAAACATGGTCCGAACGGACCTTGGCTCTTTGCATGTTCTCGTACAGCCTGCCCCCTTCGAATGAGTTCCAATGCCTCCAGCTTGCATCGGGATAAACAAAGCATCAGTTACATCGTCCGCTCAGGGCTCGCTGGTGGTATTGCTGGCTGTGTCGTACGTCGTCGTTTCCCTCAGCATCACTCTACATGATTATCTCGGTTTCAGGCAAAATCGGTCGTTGCACCGCTCGATAGAGTGAAAATACTCTTTCAGGCATCAAATCCAGAATTTCAGAAGTATACCGGTTCGTTAGACCTGCTCGGATCCTGTAACCATGTTTTTTGAACTGCCTGCCAGGAACATTCGTCGGTACATTCCGCGCAGGTCACGACATATATCGACAATCCGGCCTTCGAGGACTTTTTCAAGGCCATTCTGCCACACTCATTCGTATCTTTCCATATGCAGCGATTAAGTTCATGACGTACGACCAAGTCCATCATGTACGGCGTTTCCCTTCTCCAGTATGAAGAATACTCAATAATCTGGAGCAGATTCTGATGCCGACGAGGGCCAACGAGACGAATGTGCGCAGGTTCCTTGCTGGGTCCATCTCCGGTACGTACCTCTCTCTAGTAAGAAATCCCAATCCTCATGCATTTGCACGCAGGGATCATGTCCGTTTTCTTCACATACCCTCTAGAAATCATCCGCGTGCGAATGGCATTCCACACAAGAGCAGCTCATTACGCCCAACACGCGCCTCGCCCATCTTTCACTAGTGCTTTTCTGCAGATATATAATGAACGACCCATGAATTCGACTCGTGCAACCGAAACTGTGGATATGGCCCACTACTTCAACAGAAATCCTCTCCTCAAGTTTTATCGCGGTTTTACTGTAACAATCGCTGGAATGGTTCCGTACGCTGGCGTGTCTTTCCTTTGTTGGGGTTACCTTAGATCGCGATTCTTGCCTCCTTCGAGGACAGATCATGAGCCGTCTACACCACTGGCGGATTTGGCATTCGGTGCCTTGTCTGGAGCCGTGGCACAGACCGCCTCATACCCATTTGAAGTAGTGCGACGTCGGATGCAGGTGGGTGGTATCACGAGGCCTGATAGATGGTTACGTTGGGGTGAGACTGTCAGAGCTATCTGGCAAGCACGAGGATGGCGAGGTTTCTATGTTGGACTGAGCATTGGCTATATCAAGGTTATTCCTATGACTGCAGTTAGCTTTACGGTATGGCAAGGAGGAAAGCGGCTCCTCGGTGTATGATATTCATTCCCCGAGGCCGTTTATTGATGTACGATACGTCTCATGATGGATAGGCGAATTCGCCATCAGCCTCGGACATGATGCAGACCAAGTCGAACGTGGGCATCATACAACAACGAGTAGATGCTGAAAGATGATTATGCGAGTATTCCATTACAAAGAGTACTCAATTCCTTCCTCTCCCATCGTGGACCATGAACATGATTGCTGGGTGGTCATCTGGGAAAATCATCTGAGTATGTAGAGTAAACAGTCTCTCTGCACTTTGAGGGTTGCCATTGAACTTGTCAGGTTGGCTATACTTGGATCTTCTACTGTTTGGTTCTTGCTGTCCCATTTCCTTCTCCCTGATTTCTTCCTGGGTTTTTCTTTTCTTCCATCTCCACCTCTTGGTAAATGTGGTGGTCACTCTCTACCAAAGATAGTGGAGAAAGGGGTTCTAGCAATGTTGTGATGCAAATTCCAAAGGCATGTTGTTCAAAACTTCTATTGGGATTGGAGTAACTCAAGGTATGAATAGTAGAAGTTGTCCCCGAGTTCCACTTCATCCTCAACCATTCCCTTATTTGAATGACTGTACCACCTCTTTTCGATGGCTTTACCACACCTTCTCCGATCACCGAAACTTGTGGGGAGGAGAAAATTAAGAGATGATGTATAGTCATAGAAACCAATGACTCACTGTTTGGCTGTGGTATAAATTTCCATGATGAAAATGATCACAAGCAATTGTGGCATCAACTTCTTGATTTGGTTTAATTTAGTATGATGCGGCTCCCCTCAGTTGCTGCTGCTACACTTAGGCTGGAGGAAAATCTGAGAGCTGCCCTATATATTATACAACTTTTCAGGAGGAGTACTCCTAAAGTCATTGATGAGGTTCTTCACCAGGTCTCACACTTGGACACAAAACTTCCGAGTATCAAAATCATTTGTCATAATTATGGATATATTGTTACTGAGTTGACTAGTTGTATTGTTAATGGCTAGATTTGGCAGTTTTGTAACCTGACCATGTTCAGGGAAACGAGGGCATTAAAGGAAGAAAGAAATGTTGGTTCCTCCCCTGAAATTGGAGTGGGTTGACTACAGTATTGCTAGAGCTGGTATTGGGTACCAGTTGATAGTTGTGTGTCTGTACGTCCTGGCCTGTATTCGAGTACCTAGTCAAAGGTGATCTAGCTCCAATTCTATGGCCATAGTCCAATAGAAGCCTTGTATCGAGAACTACTTTTGGTTTCAATTGGATCTCAAATTGTCGAGGTCACTGTTGCACTCTATCCAACTGGTGGACTGCATGTATTAAATGCAATTTGGCTGTGATCGCTTTTGGTGAACGCCAGATAACTGTGATTTCCACCTCTAGTTCAATAGGGGAAACGATACAACAAAATTTTTGATTTGTGTCTGAATGATGTCATGAGGATTCATGTCAAACAAAGCGAAATATTCAAATGACCTCATCTTGGTTACATCATTCAGAGCTCCATTAACATTGTGAATATCAGTGACCGATTGTAACGGAGATTACGTACCGAATGACGTTATATACCTCCCCAGGTCAGAAATGGAGGAGCGATGGAATCGTGCTCCAGACTTTTTGATCATTCTCAACTGTTTTGTCTTTTGATGGTTGGGAGGAAACAACTTCTGTTCCGAGTTTTACTCTATTGACAACTATAAGCTTGTGAAGTCAAACCAGAAGTGCACAATCCGTTGTAGCTTAATCAGTGGATTTTTGAGCTAGAAAATCGAGGATCAAAAGACGAATCACGTTCACGTGCCTTGAATATTTGATAAGAGGCTTAAATAGGGAGCACTGGGAATCTGTGGATCAGAGTAGGTTGGGGGCCAGTGGTGGGAGGTAACAACCGGGCGCTGTGTAGTCCAGAGTGACAAGAAAGCCCGAATATACGGAGTATTGGGGGATAAGAGAAAACCGATACACTGCTTTTGTCAGGAGGCGCGGAGATAAATCACTGCCAGATCTTGATGGGCCGTCACGAGAGTGATGTGTGACGAAGGCACATAATAGTCGTCACAACTCTGTGAGGTTATCTTTCAAATCACTACCCATTCCTTGTCTTCCTCCAACTCTCACCCATCCTGGACTACACATCATGCCCGTCCCTCTGCGGACGAACCATCTCCGTACAGAGGCAAAATACAACGTGACTACTGAGTGTAAGTAGTCAAATCATCCAAGCAGATCCCAACCTGAATCACGATTCAGTTCCAAGTCTTGGCCTTCATTCAGCAGCATCTACTGGAAATGTGGGTCTCGTTGACTATGCTTTGTCTCGCGGACAGCCTGTAAACTCTGTCATCGACGGCATCCTCCCTCTCCATGCTGCCTGTGCCGGTGGCAATGTCCACGTCGTCAAGCTTCTCATTGATTATGGCGCAGATGTTAATGCACCAAGGTAAGCACCTGGTTCTATTACTCTTCTTCATCGCCCCATTTTCTCATTCTGCTTCTTCACGTCATATCTGCCCCACTCAACACCGACTAGACTTCCAAAGCGTATCTCCAGCCGAGACTCTTCTGTACCCATCATAGGGACAACTGGTTCAACTCCTCTTCACTTTGCCGCTGCCAACGGCAACAGGGAAGCCATCATGCTTCTTCTTCTTCACGGTGCCCATGCAGATCGGCCGGACAAACATGGCGTTACACCAGAGGCACTTGCACGACAACATGGTTGGATAGAATGCGCCGACGATCTCAAACAATGGATTATCAACAAGGACAGAGATTTGAGAGAGAGAGCAGAATTTGTTACAGCTGATGACAGAAGCCATGGAAGATTGCGCAATCGTATTTGCTCCTTTGGTGACCAGGAGCCTACACGTCGTCGTCTACACGTCAAGCAATCTATTGACACAGCCCTCAATATCCTCAGGTCATCCTCATCCAATTCTGCAGAAGCTTGTCACAGAGGTGTTCATTCCTCGACTTCATCTGGTTTGCCTACCAGACCGTTCGGTGACTATTCTTCGACCCTCGGCAACGTGGACAACGCTCAAATCACAGATTTATCTACCCGCCGACCTTCGTTACCCCATATCATGCAGTCTGACTCATTTCCACAACCGCGAAAACCATTTGCAGACAACCAAAGGCCCAGGTCTGCTGGCGAAGGTCCTGAAGAAACAACGTCCGTTCCATCCATCAAGGCTTCTCGCAGACTTCCCAGCAAGGTTTCTTTGCTCAACCTTTTTCGCAAAGGACAATCTGAAGACAACAATAGTAATACAAGTCTTCCTATTTCGGATGTTCCGTCACTCTCAACTTCACCAGCCCTGACTTCGGGATCCTCTTTTACCCAGCATCAACAGCGTCCTCATCACGACAGTGATGCCTCTATCAGATCGAGAAAAATGACAGATATTTTTATCAGCTCACCTATCCCGATGACTACCGATCTGCACAACATTGAACAAGGTTCAACAAATCGTGACCGCTCAAAGTCGAATGATAATGCCCAATTCGACCACATCGCTGACGATCCTGCTCTGACCCGTACAAATAGCTATCACAGTCCTGGCTCAAGTCCGCTTGCTCGCATCAGTCTACTTCGAAGCCATCACGGTCATCACCGTACACGGTCGGGCTCCGGCAGCAGTCTAGGTCACGAAACAAGCATGTCCTCGCGACTTGGAATTGCATCGACAACAATCTCGCATGATGATTCAACCAATAGCAAACCAGGAAGTGTGGGCGTCGAGACAGACAACTTATCAAGGTCGTTATCTCGCCCTGGTATCTTGAGAATCCATAGCCGAAATGGTTCAAATGGTCAAGGCAACTTGATACCCTCAGCCCTCAGAACCTTGAGGTATGATTCAATGTCATTTAACTTTGAAAGTGAGTTTGACACCAAGTCCTAGTTCGCAAAGATATGATGCACCTTCACACTCTCCGTCGCCACGAGGTACTCCTGCAAGATTGAAGTCTAGTAACAGTTATGGTTCACTTGCACGGACAGACTCTTATTCAAGACGGCAAAGAAGCATGCGGCGTCGGAGTGCAGGATCGATGTCGGGTCTCAAGAAGGGTGATGCTGATGGCGACGCGCCTATTGAAGAAGAGCAAGAAGACGAAGATCAATACGGGAAGCCGATTGAAACTGCAGAGACCTCACTGTTGATTGGGGCAGCGAAGGCCCCTTCTTCGAGTGGTTCACTTTCCCCTATCATTTCAGACGATCAAGCCATCGGGGAAGACGAGGGAGCTTTAACGGCAGATTTTCCTTTCAGTATAAATCGTCCGCCTCGCATACCTAGAGAGGGTGATATAAATGGCGTTAATCCTTCGACGATACCCATGTCTACAGGAGTGCCAGCCAAAGTCCCTGACAGGGGAGATTCTCTAAGCAGTGTTAAGATTACGGATAATCAAGACTACTTGGAAGGGAATCATACGGCAAGTGAAATGACAGACGTTGCGCCACTCAAATCACCTGAGGTGCCACCGTCAGGTGTAGAGGTCGTCGATGCGGGTAATGAGATCCGACGCTCTCAATATCCTATCAATTATCCGAGCACAAATGTTCCCAGTTCATTTCCCTCGTTGTTGTCTCCTCAATCCCAGCCTCCTCAACAATCCCCACCTCTTGATCTTGATTCACGAATGGCCCACACGTCTTCCCACACGTTGGTAAACCTCACTCCTTCTTCGACTCTCGTCTCGAAGGACTTGAGCGGCTGCAAAACACTTGGAATTGATATCTCTTCAATATCGACTCATGCACAGGCTGAGGCGCTCGTTGAGCGTTTAAGTCAGCAAGTCATGGAATTTGCTAGTCTTGAAGAACAGGAGCTTGAATTCGAGCCTGGATGTGATGGTCGTACGCCCTTGAGTGCAAGACTAGCAGCATACGGCGAGAGTTTGGCTCTGGCTAGAAGGTTGAAAGAACTAGAAGACGGAGGCGGAAGCATGGCCAGCGGTGCTACAGCTCGCAGTGCGCTTATGAATGAGGAGAGTATTGGGGTCGATGCCAGCGCAATGAATCTTATGCCTGTCGCAAATAATCTATCTGATAACTCAGAGCATTCGGGTTCATTGTATGGCACACGGAGTGTGGGTGCATTGAAGGGCATGCCATCTCCTCGCTCTGTTGGCGTGAGTTTGAATGGTGTTGTTGGACGTCAAAAGAGATCACCGAGACCATCCTCAGCTGAAGGGCGTAAGTTAGAAAATCGTATTGTCTGCCAACATGTCCTAATACATTCATCCGCAGTGGCACCCCGCGATCAAAATCTATCCTTATCCAGCGAACTCTCATTCCAATCTATGCAGTCTATAGTGTCTGCCTCTGCCCTCGGCTATCAAACAGATAAAACCCCACCTCGCCAACAGCCCATACCTACGCTCAGTATTTCCGATGCGGAGGACGATACTGTGCACCAGCCACCAGTTCTTATCCAAAGTTTCATCACCAGGTCACATACACCAGTCAACGAGCGTGAAGCAGAACACAAGACTGGCATCAGCAGGATGACCTCCTTGGATGGCATGGCATACGTTGATGACAAATTTGGCGAGGCACTCTGCCGTGTCTCAACAGCGCCTTCGCAGGCACCGAGGTTACCACCCGGAAGAAGTGCGAAGAAATTGTCGAAGATGGGTATTTCGGTTGTAGACCAGGCAGGAATCAATATGGCCGCTCCTCATATGGTGGCTCCCTCCGCCAAGAGATTCAAACTCAAGTCACTTTTCAGAGTTGGGAAGCCTTGATTTTTTTGATGCTGTAGAAAATACTGCTTAGCGGTGTTTCCATCTGTCTCGTGGTTTTGTGAACTCCTGTTTTTCGGTTTTTGAGCCTCCTTGATTTCATGGTTTCACTGCAGTGTATATTTAGTTCTGGTTGTAACATCGCATGATTTCCCTTGTTTATTTTATCGGTCCCCTTTTTCCTATCTGACTGTCTTCGGTCGGTTCCTTCCCCGCTGTACTTGTCAATGCTATCACGTTTAAGCATCGCTCCAATGTTATCGATTTTCTCCTCGCCTCCCGCCTGTCCTCGATTTGGACCATACCCTTCATGTTACCCAAATTCTAGTCTTTGAGCCTGGCGCCACTATATATTTCTGAGATGATAAGATCAGTATCTTCAACCGCTCGTATATCACACTCCCCCCTTCTCGGTATGCAATCAGATTCTCTATATAAAGATACTTGCAATACAAATTTGGTTGTGCCCATCAGGAGCTCTTTGTACAAGCACGTGAATCCCCTTGGGGAGTTATTAATTGATGGATACTTGCGCTCAGACAGAGAACAACACATTGTAAAAGCAGCCAAAAATGCCTAGGAGAGCTCGCATACACTTTGTTTCGATCCGGTCATCCCTTGTCAATCTCCCAATTTCCATCTACGGGCCCCTACTTGAACGGAGTGTCGTGCGTCTTTTTGAATACAGTAATCTGCGTTCACTCAATCTGACAGAGGCCACAACATCTTGCTGTCCATTTGACCCGCGTTTCAACTACACGAGCAGGATCCGATGACAAGCTCGAAGCGTATGTTGGTTGGACTGGGATGGCTTCCGCTTCTTCGTTGGCCCATTTTAATGCGTCCCAGTCTTCTGGCGGGGAGAGCTTCGAAACAATAGAGATAGATCCGCAGTATGCGCAAGGACTAGGGTTCTCCCAAGGCGATCTTGTATGTACTTGCTCCGATCTGGGTCTCAGGACGTCTTAACGTGTTGACCAGGTTGAAATAGGATTAATTCGTGATATGGACCAAGCCACTGCGATTGCGACAGAACCACTTACATCCGACGACTGGGAAATAATTGTGAGTCTCTTGCTATCCTTTCCAAAGAAACTTGTCGATGAGTCTCAGGAAATACATGCGTCACATGTAGAGTCTACCCTCTTATCTCAAGTGAGGGTAGCAAAGGTCGGACAGGAAATAGATTTTTGGGTGTTGGGAAGAACACGAGTTAGACTACGAGTCGGTCTGTTTGTCAATCAAATCTCACAACTTTGGGTTTGCTAATGTCGATCCAGTCAGTGTTCGACCCTCTGCCAAAGACGACGCCTTGCTTCTCACAACGAACACAGAGGTCAGCATCTCCCCGAAGCTACACAAACAACAGATGCCATTGAAATCGAATGGCCATTCTGTTTCTGCCAAGAATCCTACTGAAGACATCCCATCAACCACTAAACTGGAGCCTACGAGCATGCCTGGAAATAGTGAAGTCTTGAGGGTGCTTCCCTCCTGCTTTCTTCGAGAAACATTATCTGCGCATTCGGGCTCGGAGCTTATTGCATTCGTATCCATCGGAACATTTGACAAGCTTTTCGGGTCCACCAGTGATGGTGGCACATGTTTCCAGGCTCGGTTCGAGCGAATGCAAGGACCTGCGGACCCAACTTCTATTCAATCAAGTGAAACCAACCCGAACCCCGTTGCGCATGTTTTCAAAGCTGGATCATCTGCCAAAGAGAAAGGAAGCGAAGGTATAGAAGATTATGGTTACCTGAGATCTGGAGAAATTTATGTCGGATGCTCGCACAATGTCATTGACCATCATATCATCTTTTCTGCGTTGACGGGGGACGTTGAGGAGTGGGACCTAGTCAGGTATACTCTTGTGTTCTTTTTCGTCCCTTTTCTGATGACTCTAGAATAATTGCACAAACTTCAGGTGCCTCTATAACTATCGAGAAAACAAATGCACTGACGGACAACATCCCGTGAGCTCATTAATGCTGAAGCTCAGTATATCGATCTCATTATCTCTCTTTAAAGTGCACTCACCACTACAACGACTGACCTGGCAGGGATTGATGATATTCTTAGACAGTGTAATGAACATTGTATCCGTCACTTTATGTTGCATTCTCAGCAAGGCTTTGTACATGGAGGTCAGTATTTATTATATCTGTTTTTATCTCGATTACTTAGAACACGTCAGTTTCTGGTCTGCTTCTCACCGGCGGTGCCGGAGTCGGGAAGACTTCAATCGCCCGTGCAATAGCTCAAGGCTTACAAGACGATTCTAGGACATATACCTGTAAATCCCATGTGCACTGCATCAAAATATCTTATTAATAAGAAAGATAGATATACATTATGTTGACGTGGATAAATATGCCGACACACCAGTTCCGACTGTTAAAAACCTTTTGAACTACTGGTTCGACAAAGCCGCTTGGCACAAACCATCAATAATTGTGTTAGACAACTTGGATAAGCTGCTTAGCGCCGAAGTGGAAGTAAGACTTCCGTTTCTCTTTTTTCTTCTTCCCCATTGAATACACTCTCAAGCATGCAGACTCGTTTCGCTCGAGACAGCTCACGGGTATATTCCTTTCTATCTATTCTTCTGCTGCGCGCACGGCAGCCGTAGACTGTCATGGTGTCATCATGATTGCTACTGCAGTGTCAACAGCCTCAATCCACCCGTTATTGAGCAGTATGCATCTTTTCAAAGAAGTGATTCATATACAGCCGCCGAACAAAGATGCCCGACGAGATGTTAGTATATTTGGGTACCCTGTATATTCCACCACCGACTCTTCTATCAGATCCTTTCACGTATCGTCCAGACCAGGCTCGAGACAGCATTGGACATTACTATCAATCCTCAAGCACCACTCAATTTCACTACCCTAGCAACGCAAACAGAAGGATACTCAGCGCTCGATCTCCAGGACCTTGTCACACGGGCCATTCATCAGGTTGCGATGCGGATAGCGCAGGGCAATACTCCAACGAGAGAACTCACTGCCGCCGATTTTTCCAATGCTCAAGCTGATTTTATTCCACTCTCATTAAGAGATGTAAGGCTACATAAATCTAGTGTGGCATGGTCCGACATAGGTGGTCTGTATAGGACAAAGCAGATCCTGAGGGAAACATTAGAGTGGCCGACAAAATATGCACCAATCTTTGCACAATCACCCCTGAGGTTACGGTCTGGGTAAGCCTCGTTATCTTGTCCGCTGTGTTCCTTTCTGATGCCCCTGATGGTAGTCTGCTCTTATACGGCTATCCAGGTTGCGGCAAAACGCTTCTGGCGTCTGCTGTGGCTAAGGAGTGTGGCTTGAACTTTATTAGTGTTAAGGGTCCAGAGATCCTGAACAAATATATAGGTGCCAGTGAAAAGTCCGTAAGTTCATTTTGAATTATAGACACATTCTCTACCTATCAATACGCCAAAAAGGTTCGCGATTTGTTTGAGCGAGCAAGTGCTGCCAAACCATGTGTACTATTCTTCGATGAATTCGATTCCATTGCACCCAAGAGGTATTTTAATTTTCGTGAATTCTTTGGAATGTATATCTAATCACCAGCCCATTCTCCCAGAGGACATGATAGCACGGGCGTGACGGACCGAGTAGTCAACCAACTGTTGACTCAGATGGACGGTGCGGAGGGCCTCGAGGGTGTCTATGTACTGGCCGCTACCAGGTATGATGACCTTGAGCTGATACAATAGTCTATTAACGTACTCGGCTCAGCCGGCCTGACCTCATCGATTCGGCTCTGCTTCGTCCAGGACGTCTGGACAAATCGCTGCTCTGCGATATGCCAGGAAGAGATGAACGAAGAGACGTAAGACAGGCGATATGTCCTCTTAATCAATGTGTACCTACTCACATTGTACAGATTCTCATGGCAGTTTCTCGTAAACTGCATCTTTCACCTTCTGTCAACTTGGACAAATTAGCTGATCAAACAGAGGGTTATTCCGGAGCCGATATCCAAGCTGTGATGTATAATGCACAGCTTGAAGTTGTACACGAAAGTATCGCTAAAGTACCTGCCTCCGACAAGCTTTCTACTCGTGACGATGAAGTGCCAGTCGAATTTGTTGTCCTCCGAGACAGGAAGAAGGGTCAGAACACCAGCTTGAGTAGAGCAGAACAGACGGCGCTCCAGAAGAGGGTAAGAACTGACTATTGCAATTGGGACTTAAATTATCCACAACTCTTGTTCCCAGCTTCGCCGGATCATTGACAACTGCAAGGACAAGAACCACTCCGAAACTTCCCCACACAATCCAGCCAAGGTTGAAACAAAGCCCAAGGTAAATGATGATTCTTAAGTTTCCTGTTACTATTCTGAAACGTTCGACCCCAGCACGAGATTCACCAGATTCACATTGACAAGGTACTCAAAACCACACGACCTTCCGTGCCTCCAAAAGAACGGATCAGGCTGGAGCGGATGTGAGTAGTTTCTGTGTTTCACATTCATGAACTTTGAGCGCTTCTCATTTCACAGATACAAGGCATTTGTCTCGGACAGAAGCGGAGGATTACCCGCGCCTCCCGATAATGGAGGAATTGGAAACCGTGTATCCTTGGGATGATATCGTGAAATTTCCTTTGTAAATATTCACCTAGAATTGTATACAGACAGAAACAACGATGGAGAAAAATGCCCGAACAGAATTTTCAACTATATCTGGATGATTTGCCTGACCTTTGCCCAAGTCGACTGATGTAAGCTAGCTGCCTTTCTTGTGGCTTGGGATTGAGGGTTGACCAGAGTTGACACCGGATCGTGATACCGACGGAAGAACCCTTTTCTTCGGACTAGGAAGGCATCGTCACGGTCATATTGGAATCCGTCATGTCTCACTGTGGGATAAAAATCAAGCGATTTCTTGTCATTCCATTACTTTTACCCATCCCATCCCCGTATAGTGACATTTCTTCCCATCCATATTTGTAACGAATAGGCATGGACCATACAGGGGCTCCAAAAAGGAAACACCGATACACACGTCCAGAATTCTGTCAATCTGCTAGGATCACTTCTTACAACACGAGCCAGACTATTTAGCAATTCATTCAAGATTGCATACACAAGTGGAGATGCGAACCTTACTTGCCTTCACTTTGTGGAGTGTCCAAGTAGTGCTCTGTGCTGTTTTCTTCCAGAATCCCGACGAGCTGCCTAAGCATGTAGAGTATGACTTCATAATTGCTGGAGGTGTGTGTGCGCCATATATCCGGAACGATTAAAATATGATATGTCATTGGATAGGTGGTACTGGAGGTGGTGCAGTTGCAGGTCGCCTCGCCGAAAACTCAAAATGGAATGTTCTAGTTATCGAAGCTGGTCCATCGTGCGTTCCTTTCAAGGCCCTAGACCAAAAAATGAACTAGATGTTTTTCTTTTGCTATCGTCCAGGAACCGCGACATTTTCGCGACGCAGGTTCCAGGTCTCTGTCGTGAGCTCCCTCACACTCGTGTTGATTGGAACTATACAATCAGCCCCCAAGCTGAGCTGAATGGACGAGGTCCTGGTTATTCCCGAGGGAAGATGCTTGGAGGATGTAGTTCCCACAGTGAGTAATGAAGGATATCAAAAGGGTTGGCTGATCAGGTTTGATTCTCCCGAAGATGGATTGGTATACACAAGAGGATCAAAGGATGATTGGAACCGATGGGCGGAAATTATAGGGGATGATGCGTATAGCTGGGATAGGATGTTGCCTTTCTTACTCAAAGTAAGCTTTTGTGATAGTCAGAATGTAATGTGTCACTCACCTTCAAGGGAATTGCTAGAGTGAAAAGTTGGTTCAGGATTCGGAAAATCAAACTGAAAGGGGGCATATTGACCCTTCTGTTCATGGTCATAGAGGGGCGGTGTCCAATACCGCACCCTTCAATAACCACCCAATCAACGAGATGCTTCTACAGACAACACAAGATCTGCCAAATGAGTTCCCATATCTACTTGATATGAATAATGGAAGCCCAATTGGGATCGGTGAGTTTTTCTTAGTTTATCCAAGACTTTTTCAAACACTGGGAATGATCGTAGCATGGAACCAATTTTCCATCGACCATAAAGGGGAGAGAAGCAGCGCTGCTACCGCGTACATAGAACCAGCGGGAGACAACTTGCATGTCTTACTCAATACACAGGTCACCCGTGTACTCCCTGTAGGCAGTGAATCTCACTTTAGAGGAGTCGAATTTGCAGTCAACGTAAACAGTCCTAGGAAACATATCGTCGCGAGAAAAGAAGTAATTGTTGCAAGTGGAATCTTTGGTACTCCGCAGATTTTGTTAAATTCAGGAATCGGAGACCGCAAGGAGTTGCAAGCCCTAAATATCAAGACCTTAGTCGATAACCCGAGTGTAGGCAAGAACCTCACAGACCAGGTCACATCGTTGGTCATGTTCAATACCACGATCCAGGATACTGAGTGAGTGGTTCGTGTATAGCACATCATTGTATTCATCTTGATTTGGATTGCTGTAGTTTTGACAGGGATACAGCTCTTGCGGAATGGAATGTCACAGGGACTGGACCGCTGAGTCTACCAGGCCATCTTAACCATATCATCTATGTGCGATTTCCAGATGACGCCGCGCCATTTAGCCAGAACAATTTCACTGATCCGTCTCCGGGAAAGAACTCGCCACACATTGAAATGGTCTATTCACAGATAAGCTCACAGCTACCTCAGACAGCCATCGACTTTCCTCCGCCTCCTCCAGGTGAGTAGATGCACAATTGAAGAGAAGAAGATTTGACCACCGTCACAACGTTCAAGGTACAAATGTTACTATCCAGATCCTCGTGGCTAATCTTCATCCTCTCTCGCGTACGTTTTGAACTTGCCACAGATCAATCAGATTGAGCCAACATCATGTCCAGGTGGTTCTGTTACCCTTAACAGCTCGGATCCCTTCGAACATCCCATAATAGATTTTGGTTTCTTATCAAATCCTGTCGATGTGGCAATTTTACGGGAAGGAATCCGAAGTGCTCGTTCATTATATTCAGCTCCTGCGTTCAAAGATTCCGTGTTTGGGACAGTCGTGCCTACCGAGGACGTGCAACTTGATGGAGACCTCGATGACTTCTTACACAATGTCGCGTCGCCATTTTTGCATGGTGTAGGTTCTGCTTCAATGTCAGGTCGTAACGCTGGGTGGGGAGTAGTCAACCCTGATTTTCGAGTCAAAGGAACAACAGGTCTACGTGTTGTTGATGCATCTGTTTTGGTGAGTGATTCTGCTTATAGACATCTTGGCTTCTTCTGAAAAATGGCAGCCTTCGACGCCGAGTGGGCACACCCAAGTTTCAGTTTGGGGATTTGCTGAACGTGCAAGTATGCTGATTGCGAGGTCGTGGACCTGATGGGGTAAATATATTAGCCAAATCTCAGAGTCACTAGCCAGTAGTGTTGAACAAAATTGTCTATGGTACACATGGCACACAAAAGCAAGCTGCAAAGATGAGAAATTATAAAGATTGAATGTTGATAATGAGACCATTGCTTTGAGAGAGAAATTCTAGACTACATATATTATTGGTGACAGGAGTGCGGAAGATAGTAGAAAAAGAAGATGAGCGGTATAATTAAGTCCTTGACGGAAAACGGTATCATCACAATTGAGAAGCAAACCTGGATCACGCCACTTCTCAAAGCTTCATCAAGCCCTTCATGGCATTCGCAATGGCAAAACTCGACTTGGCCATCGTTTGTCTCGATTCTTTAGTCAATTCCGTCATCTCTTGTACTTCACTCAATCTGGTGGCATGTTCGCTCAACTCATTTAGGAGCTCCTGACCTTGCTGGACCGAAGCAGCTGGAATATTGTCTTTACAGACCGCAACAATGCTCGACACAATCGTGATGATTTGTGTGATATTGTCATGGAGAACGGACGTTGATGGTGTTGGATTTCGAACACCAGAGAGCACACTTTGGATGGAATACACTATAGATTCAGTCTGTGCATCAAGATAGGACTGTAGCCGCGTTGATTAACAATCTATTACAGTCAACATAGTGGTGAAGACCTACCTTGAGTTCAAACCAAGGATCCTCAGGTCCTTCTCCGATTCCGGAATCATCACTGCCTGCTTCCTGGCCACCAGGAGTTCTATCGAAGATCGGCGGGGGCGAGTTAGTCTGTTCCGAGCTACTCTGGTCGGACATTGGTCGAAGGGATCCCTTTGCATCACCACCATTGGTACTCAAGTAAGATAGCATAGCGACGGGGGAGTCGGTAAAGCGCCCCATTCCTCTGCTTGAAGTTGATACCGAGCTAGCCTTTCTATCATGTCCGCCACCTGATCCCCCAACTGATCTCAACTCCTCGATTGGGCGCATAGGAATAAAGTTGGAAGGGGATGGTGAAGTCCCGGAGGTTAAGGAGGGGTTCACAGGTGTGGTTGAATATTGAAACTGTTCAACTTCTGCTTGCGTAGCTTTCCTGATTAACAAAGTCTTTGCAACACCGCTGATGCACGTCGAAACATGGCTCGCGGCGGCATCTAGTAGACTGACAGGCGACATTCCAGAGCTCGTTGCATGCGTTTTGGATGCGGCTACGAGGTTGCTCATTGTCGCATCGGTGCGCTCCCGAAGAGCTCGAAGCGCTTCGATGTTGACGTCTGTGCGCTCACGTGCGGGACGACGTTCAAATGCTCGCATGTTGTCAAGAATATTAGTCACGGCATTGACGACAGCTTTCATTGGTGAAAGTACACGTGTTGGAGCGTTGCTCCGCCCAGCGACAAGGAGACTGTCAATAGCAGAAATGAAGGCTGTAATGTGGATATCTAGAACGCCGCCTTCAGATGATACCGGTAATTGATCCTCGAGTCGTTCAACTCTGATACCTTGAGAATACAACTGTGAAGTTGCTATTTATTTATGCGGTGAAATCAGAGCTCCTATGATGACCACAGGAAGCTGAACCTACCTTTAACACTCCGAAGTTCGGTCTTTGCTTGTTCATATTTTCGCTTATATTCTTTCAGCTGAGAGTCAAGATCCCTAATGACGTTAAGATCATTCTCCTTGGCGGCCATCAACTCGTCATTACGCCGCGAAAGGTCACCGAGTTCAGTAATAAGACCCTCTATATCAGACCGTAGTTGGTCTACAACCTGTTGATCAGTCTATGGACGTGATTGGCGAACATCTGGAATGGAGATGTTGAATCTCACCTGCATCTGTAGGTCCTGTTTATTTCGCTCAAGTTCCTCGACTCGATGGCGTAATATTTGTAGTTCATCCGAGTCGTCCTGCATTCGTCTGGAGTCCCTTTCTTTATCCCTCTGTCTGGTTTCTTTCAAGTCGTCTAGTTCCTTCTGAAGAGAAAGAATGGTGTTTGTGCGTTCCTCCAACCGCTGTATTCCCGACCATTTTCAATTAATAATATTCAATTAAGAGAAGAGACTCACTCGACGTAGACTCTCTGACTCCTCAATTCTGGTTTTCAACGTTGCCTCTTCCTCCTTTCTCTTCTTTTCCACTATTGTGTTTGCCTCCAGGTCGCGTGAGAGGTTGGAGATCTGGTTTTGCATGGTGGCGATTTTGTATTCGTAATCTCTCTTCATCTTCTCCTGCTCTTCGGATAAACTGCTTCTCATCCTCATTCCTAGGCCAGAACCGGCGCCATCCAAACTTACAGACGACCGACTGAAATACTCTTCACCCCCACTCCTCCGCCCAAGATCGTCGTCGTCATCTCCTCCCACGTTCCTCAATCTTGCCGCAAGTCCACCTAGGCCGGCTGGGGGACTTCGTGGAGACATTGGACTGGGATAATCGCTGGCACTATCAGGCTCCCCATCGATGATATACGTGCCTCTTCGAATATCACGATAGCTGAGAATCTCACCGCTTCGTTCATCCATTGTCGTACTCCCGCTTTCTCTCTTGTCCTGGCCATACGGAATCTTAATGTCCTCCTCTTCGATTGTACTCTTTGTAGGAATTATGATACCACTGATAGCAGTCGCACTTTGTGCAGCAGGGACAGTGGATGTGGTTGTGTCACTATTACCACTGGTACTTACAGCCGCACTTGGTTGTCGTACATATTCATTGCGCTCACCGTCCTCTGATCGCCGTAGGCCATTGAACTCCTGTGACTGGGCGGATTTCGATGGACCTGAAGCACCAAAGCCAACGTCAGAATCGCGAGTAGCAAACAGATCGTCTGGCCTCCTGTATTTATCTTTGCTTGTCCGTCCAGAATTTTGATAATTCTCATTCAATTGTCTCCTGTCTTCAGATGGGCGCTGACTCGCCCCATAGCCACTACCTCGTTCTCGATCTAAGGATGCACGAACCGGGGTGTGTGAACTAGTTCGGGAGCGAGTACGTGATGTAGAATTCCTGGGGAATCCAGGAGCAGGATAGTCGTCATAGGTTGATGACTGAGAATTGCGGCCTCCTGAAGGCTAAGAAGAGAACAAGGAAGTCATCCTCAGTAACAAGGTAGAAATTTGGATCCATTGCTATGGCACGTACATCTTCTTTAAATTCAGGATATCGGCGGACCAACTCAAAGTAGACATCACTAGAGAGGTCTTCAAACCGCGAGGAGGGAAGGGTTGCGAGTTTCTGGCGTGCTTGATTACGCTTGGGATGAAATTCTTCCCTGACTGGAAGAAAAGGCTCTGTACCAAGATGAGTCCACGAAATTGATGCAAATGAAGGATGCTCGCACACCTTGATCACTTTGCTTTCTGCGCACGAGCTCGTCATACACATCGGTTGAGAGTTCATGAAACTGCTGGATGGTGAGCCTAGTGAGTTTTTGGCGAGCAGTCGTCCGAGAATTTGGGGGAGCTAGAGGAAGAGGATCAGCATGGGTGCGATGCCGAGGGGGGAAGCGCAGGACCTTTGGCGAGGTAATCGGCGAGATAACGGCTGAGCTCGCTGTGATGAATGCGCGAAACAGAGCGGTAGTCAATGGGGGCCTGTGCACGGTGAGTGGTTGTGCGGTAATTAGAGATGCCCGAGAATGTAGTCGGCGTTGGCGACGAGCGTTTCATGGTGCAACCAGACCATAAACGAGTGCAACTCAAGGGCCGCAAACTGGAGCAAATACTCACAAATCCACCATACACAACTAGTCGTATGTCTCTCGTATGTTATCCTGCTACGTTATCATTACGGCTCTGTCCAGTGACTACATCTTGACAGACTCGGTCTCTGCACAAAATCTGATAGTTTGGGATTTGGGGTGACAAAAGAATACACGCGACCCGAACAATCATCGGAATATCAACAGAATGAAGAAAAGGCAGATGAGAGCACCAGTCGCCTCGTGACAACGGTCAAAATTTTTTCCCTGTCGGAAACACGGCTGATGCATTTTGTTCGATTATTGGTTCTCATCTCTGGCACTCCGTGACAAGGACTTCTAGCTCACAATATCAAAGTCTCATCTCAACGTTAATATACTATGGTCGCCGGCTGATCTTGAGACCGGCCCCTTCACCATAATGAATGACATAATCACTTGTAGCAGCGTCAGTTCTACCAGCTGTCTCCCACAACATCACCAACTTCACTAACTGGCACTCATATTGGTACGGCCTTGAGCTCATTTCATTGCCCTTTTCGATATCCCACTCTAGACGGCCCCAGCAAAATCCAGATAAGTCTTGTGGCCCATCTTATCTATCCTGCACTGTTCTGGCCAGTCATTTTCACTCATTGAATCTTCGGGAAATCCTGTAGATCGATCACTGAAAGCTAGTCCTGGGCTGGTAAACTCTCATAATCGTTTTTAACTCAGTCCTAAAATGCACATAACTATATTTTAGTATGCCTGTCAAAGTATCAACTGAATTTGGGGTGTCTGTCAGCTCACTAAGTTCATGTATCTTGGTGTGAGACACAGGATCTTGCAGTAGTTCTTATCTTGTTCCGCGGACTGTGTACACACACCGCGTCACAAATTGTTGATTAAACAAAGTCCTTATCTTGTTGAGGGCAGAGAAAAATAAAACAGATAACGACATCAAATTTTATCAGTCGTTCTTCTTTGAAAAGATACCGCTCAAGATCAGCTCTACAGTGCCTCAACAGTCAAGAATTGTTGCGTTGCTTTCGGACTTACCAGAAGCCGTGTGACTGATCACGAACCATAGGTAACAGTTACCTATGTCAGTTATGTTTAGCTGCCTTCTCAATTCTGGTATTGGATCTTCCATACAATTCCCAAGGTTCCACGGTTGCTGACTGAGACAATGGTCTAAATGTCAGATAGGGTCCTGGGCAATGTCGGGTAGAGTAGACACTTGATAATCTTTCTTTCGCAGTTTTATGTCATTAATTGAGTCCAGAAGTTGTTAAAGAGAGAACGATGTGGTGGCGGAAAACAGTTTTTGTCACAAACAGAGTAGAACTGAAGTTGATTGGTAGCTCCCTTGAGCCAATTTTCTCGTAATCTCATATATGTCGATCTTAAAAGAAAAGAGAAGAGAAGAAAAAGAGAGGAGGAGGAAGAGGAGATGCTACATATGTAGATAACATTTGCCAGGGATATGTCGATCATCCGCTTCTAAGCTTTGATGGGAAATTGTCGTTCCAAATAAAGGATACTCATAGCAATTAGCAACATTTTTAACCTGTTTTAAGCGGTCGCAAATGACACCTCTGCCCCTACCACACAAACACCCATGCATATTGAGGAGTACGTGCATCTCCATTCTGAGCGATTGACACCGATCCCTTCTCCAGATTCCGTGAAGCGGGCTACGCAGCCATAGACCGGATTTGCGATTACTATTACTCTCTGTCCTCACTCCCAGTCAAACCCTCTGTCTCTCCAGGCTATCTCTTTAAACATATCCCCCCAGACTTGCCACAAACAGGCCAACCTTTTAATGAAATCCTAGATGATTATAGCAAGTTGATCTTACCAGGGTTGACACTCTGGCAACATCCTTCATTCTTTGGTTTTTATCCTGCTGCGTGTACATTCGAGGGAATGATCGCAGACTTATTGATTAGCAGTGCCTGTAACCCTGGATTCAACGTGAGTGTGAGGCGAAGGCGCCTCAATCGACTCTGACAATGTCATCCTTAGTGGGCATCCAGTCCAGCCTGCACAGAGCTCGAGATTCTTATGATGGACTGGGCAGCCGGTCTTCTAGGTCTAGACGAAGTATTTTTCAATTCCTCAGGCAAGGGAGGCGGTGTAATACAAGTAAGTTTGCCTGTTTTCATTGTCCCTCCCTGATATATCACATTCATGAAAAATAGACCACTGCATCTGATTCTGCTCTGACCGCGATCGTGGCTGCCCGCGCACGTTATACCTGTACCCATCCTGAAGTACCCCATGAATCCTTGATCGTGTACACGACTACTCAAACACATTCTCTTGGACTCAAGGCCGGGAAAATACTTGATTTGAAGGTACGTGCAATTGAAGTTGAAGCCGTGGATGGGTACGCTTTGCGTGGAAGTGCGTTGAAGACAGCCTTGGAGGAGGATTTGAAGAATGGAAATCACCCATTTATCCTTAGTATGATCTAGATTCTTATCTTATTTTTGTCTTCTATCAACTTCATACCTGCAGTTCCGACGGTTGGAACAACATCTTCTGGTGCTGTTGACAATCTACGAGAAATCAAACAAGTTGGTATGTTGGCTAGTTATACTCCCAAGTTTTCGACCTTATTATCTTTATCAGTTAAAGATCATCCTTCGCTCTGGATCCACGTCGACGCTGCTTGGGCAGGTATTGCCCTGTGTTGCCCAGAATATCGCGAGGAATTATACCTTGCAGAAATCAACGAAATAGCTACATCTTTCTGTACCAATTTCCATAAAGTATGTCACAATTCTTGTTGAAGAGCAAAATACCTGATACAACCCAGTGGGGCCTTGTTAACTTTGATTGCTCTGGCTTTTGGGTTCGTGATCGCAAACTGCTAACAAAAGCTTTGGAAATCACTCCCATGTACCTACGAACAGGAGAAGAGGATTCTAGTATGCCTCTGATGCCCCTGTCACCAGACTGCTAAATGGTTTTCCTCTCTGTAGGTCTTGTGGTTAATTATCGTAATTGGCATCTGTCCCTCGGACGTCGCTTCCGTTCACTCAAACTCTGGTTCGTATTCCGGGGCTATGGAAAAGAAGGATTCAGGTCATACATCAGACGTGTACGTTCCACTTCTCTAGCACTCGACCCAAAATCAAATTCTTGACGTTGTATCCAGTGTGTTGATTTGAATGTGGTTTTCCAAGCCAAACTCGCCGAATCAAACCTCCTTGAACTCTTCACTGAACCTTCTCTCTCAATCACTGTGTTCCGCATCTCTCCCAGTGTCATTTCATCACTAGAATCATCGACAACTACCTCATTGCCTAACAATCTATCTCACTCACCTATGACATCACTCTCTATCCAGAAAGAGCCTACACTTGAGTCAGTCAATCGATTCACGGAAGCCCTTTATTCCCGCCTCTGCTCTCGCAACGACATTTTTTTGACGCAGACCGATTTGAATGGTGTTTTTTGTATTCGGTTCGTCATTGGTTCGGAGCGTACCAGTGTTGAGAATGTTCATCGCGCTTCGAGCATAATTATTGAAGAGGCGGAGGCGGTGACTGATGGATATCGTTTCGCAAAATTGTAGGCTAATGAAAATGACATGTAGGTGTTCATCTAGTCGTAAGCATAAGCCAACAAAATAATATCGTGCTTGTGTGGTATGAGTGGTATGGTCATAGAAATCAATAAAAATGGCGTCTTTGACAGATGTAGAGGGGCTGTTGAGTACCCTCAGCACGGTTGTTCCTCAGGACAATGGTCTAACTATTGATGTTGGAAGTATCAGTCGAATAGGTGGAGTCCTGGTAGGTCTGACTTGGCAACCAAAACCCCTAAGATACGTGAGACTTGAGTGACTTGAGCTAACGAGAGATTTTCGCACTGACGGATACCAGCAGAGATATGAATCCTCATACAACGTGAGTGTGATTTCCATTTCACATAAATCTTTATCACAGTGAATGATTAAACGAGATCACGCAACAGCTGCTGTATGTCTGCCGTAAGAGTCAATTGATATGTTGATAAGATACATGTTACCAAGAAGGAATGTTTACAGTTAAAGGGCAATCAGTTCAATAATATTACGCACCAGAGTGCCTCCGACAAGCGATTAAAATTGTGATGGTCGAATAGCTGCTTGAATAGAGGTGGAATGGACTGCCAACACCAAGGAATATATGCCAACCGTGTATATTGAGTAGATTGATATTATTTTCAGTATTGCACAACCATACTCGACGGCAGAAGCCATTATATTAAACAAGCATGCCACTTGAGACATGAATCAGTGTGGTGAAATATATGGAATTGAAAATGACCACGTACACAATACCAGCGGTTTGAAGTGTGGAGATGAATCCACAAACCATAGCAGACAGCGCAATTTGAGCGACAACCCTACCGCGCGAAGGTCCCAAAGCACTTAGCACACCAATCTGAATACCCAATGATCCAAGGTTGGCGAATCCACAAAGTCCATAAGAGGCAATGGTATATGCACGTGGGCTCAGGGGATTGTCGCTGTGAGCAATAGACTGAAGATTCGTATAGGCAGCAAATTCGTTTGCAATGAGTTTTGTAGCAAACAGTTGAGAGACACGTAATATCTCAGCGCGAGGGCAACCTAGCAGGAAGGTGATGGGGTAGAAGATATACCCGATGATCAGCTCGAGGGTGAGATGGTGAATACCAAATCCTCGCCCAATCCAGGTCAAGAGCCCATTGATGCTGAGAGTCAAATTACGTTCATCAGCTAGTAAAATGCAACAAAAAGTACCACTCACGTCGCAACCAGAGCTAGGATGGTTAAGATATTTGTTCTTATTGTAGCAGTTAATATACACAGTATCATGAACAATAATCAAGACCTACAAGATTTGGCCTGCAACAATAAGACCAAAGACGGCACCTTGGCTGAAAGCATGGACAGCGTTTGCCTTCATAAAAAGATAAGGAAGGAAATAATAGAAATCTAGGGCACGGACCGGTTGTTTGCCTTTCTGCTCCCCACGATCAATCAGTACACGACCACGAGTCACTGGTTCCTCGAGTTCGGGAATGCGTATCTTGCTAATCGCAATCGAAGCAGGGATACTCATGACCGAGGAAGTGACCAAGTTTGTAGGAGGGACTCCAAGATTGATGTAAGCAGTCATGACAGAACCGGCAATAGTGGAAAAACCAGAGGTCATACACAGATCTGGATTTACCGTTCAGCAGTCTGAAAGTAATGTAATTGACTCACGAAGTTCAGACCTGGTCATAACTGAAGGCAAGATCAATGAGACATTTGACTTGGAATTGAAATCACGCACGATCAACATAAGGCTTGACGAGACAAGCAGACTCTCCTACAGAGACTTGTCAGAGACATCTTTCCTATTTGTCCCAGTAGATTGACCTTGTCCAATCCAAGGAGAGGCAGCGGCGACAATAGCCTCAGCACCAGATACGTTCATGAGCTTGAAGAAGAACCAAGCACTGAAAGAGCTAAATCCATCATTTAATAGAACAAAACTTGGACTCACAAGTTCTTAATAATCCATTGCATTACACCCATGTAATACATCATCTGGACAAAGGCAACGAAGAAAATGATAGCCCCAAGCTACCGCAACCTCTGGTAAGTCTTGATTCGTCCTCAAAACATGGTTCAAGAACATACTGTGTTGACGAAGAACCAATGTTTTTGCAGCGTTTCAGCATCAAAAAAGAAACCAGAACCAGCATCAGCCTGGGTCAAGAAGTCTGCTGCCAGAGTGGCAATCCAATGGAAGATCGAGAAGCCAGCACTACTCTTTAACACAAATAATGCGATTGCTTGCTGAAGGAAGAGGCCGACAATGACAGTAGGCCTTGCCAACAATCAACACCTGACAGGTGATGGAATTAGGGTCACAGACCAGGGAATCGCTTTCCTGTTGCTTGAGGTAAGCCAGAAACCACACTGAAAAACGAAAAGCCCAAAGACAGAGATGGCTCGATCACCATATGTGGTGTTCTAGACACAAAGTCAATTGACGAGCAGCTTTATTCTTTGGTCACGCACGTCTTGCAGGGGAAAACCGAAAGCAGAGCCGAAGACAATCGCAAATAAGCAAATCCACCCAAGCCCAAGTCTCGTACGATACGGAAACCTATAAAAGGGGCGCTGAACAGTGGTTTTCCAGATGGCACTGACGGGTTTTGACACGACCGAGTTGGGAATAAAGCGGAAAGCAATGATACTTGATTCGTGTTAATATCATGTCGGATATAGACGGAGTCCGCTCACAAGATGAAGGCCCAGGCAAAAAATGTTTGAACAATCCTGGTTTCGTGAACAACGATACAATAAACAGACTGACGTTGGGCGTACCAACGATGACGAGTAGCAGGCAAAATAGTTGCACTAATCCACCAACCTAATATTGTTGCCGCGACAGTGGAAAGAATATATGGTCTATATCTAGTGTAAAATGTTGGATACTTCTCATCTTGCTCAGCCTCGTCCTCAATTTTTCCTCCAACGGTCTCTGCACAGACATTGTTCTGCTTCTCACACGAGAGAAAATCGGATGAGTGCGCGCTATGCTCGAGGTTACCCTTTCCCGTATCTGCTATGAGTGGTGCTGCAGTAGCCATGGTTCTGGAGGTGTTGAAACCGATAGTAGTTTCTTGATATATTCACAAGAGCATCATGTGCTACATTTAGGTTCCGGTATCCGACTACCGTTTTGAGAAGTGATTTGACAAATTGCAGGAAGTCACACTCGTGTACCGATAACTCAGTAGCCTGTCGGGTTGTTTCCTCAAATGATTGGGCCTCACACTGAGTAGCAACAATTCAGATTCTGCATTCATTAGACCATGCTAGTAGCTACTGATGAGATGTTCTACAGATATACCAATGTAAAATTATGATACTTATCAATGTTTGGAAACGTACAGTTATGATCAGCAATTAGAAAGTGAGTCATCACGAGTCTGGTATACATTCTGGAGTCCTTCCGTGAATTGCTGGTTATATTCTGGATCCTGTTTGGCTTGTAGCTGTCCTCAAGGTCACTGGACTACACACATTTCCCAGTGCATTGCCTCAACGTGCGAATCGAAATTCAGCCATGACAAGCTTATGGCCAATTGAGCTAGAGAGCATAAATTACCCTTGTACACGCACACAATCATTCAATAGAATGATGTAATTGCCAAAGGAAAGTAGTCATATATACACCGCATTTTACATGGAGATTACAATATACATCGAAATCTTCGTGGCTGAATCAACGACAGTCATGACAAAGTGGGTCACTTGAACTTGAGCCTCAAAGCAACTAGGCTCTCGCCTTGTACATTATCTTGGGAGTGAACTTTGAGCCATGATTGGTTGAATCTGTTGATGAGGCTCAAGAAGCAACTGTGGAGCTCCATTCCATCTTCAATGCCAATGTGAGTTAAGAAAAAGAACCTTGCCTTGAAGAGCATCTAATGCATGTAAGCATGGGAACCCATATGAACTTGAGAGAAGATGCCTGTACAAGACAGGGATGGATCTCTCCCAAAAAGCAACTTTCACTGCTCTTCAACTTTTTTTTCAAGCTCCAACCTGGTGTTCCAAATGTAATACAATTGATCATACAAGAACTTCCAGGACATGCCCCTCTACATTATTTTGATAATTAGACTAATATAGGCTTATCCTAATCCTTATATAATCACACGGACCCGTGTCTCTAGCAGGTCCCCCAATTGGCTTATCCACATTACTGGTCATTTTTAATTTCCAATGCCCGCAGGGAATTTCGAGCGATCCCCTCTTGGGTCCGAAATGATATTTATTATTCAAGGTTTTGAAAATCATATTCAGTAGACACGGGTACGTTGTCATCACCCAGTACAGCTTGATTACAGCTTGATTTCGAGATGTTCTGATGATGTTCTGATGTTAGTTTGGACAAGTCATGTGTCTTTTTTTTTTTTAAATCAACAATTTATTATACCGGGTGCGTAGACAGACCGTGGTAATCATGTGTCTTCATGTGGGTGCGGCCCGAGGTCAAAGAGCGAAATTGATTAATAGTCTACTCCATCAACAGCGAACTTGTTCTTTTGCAAATGTCGCTGTTAACACGACCCACATCTCGGCTTCCCACCTATGCTGAAGCTGTGTCAACGCAAGCCTACGTCCATGAGCCCTTTTTCGTACTTTTGACACCAGGTAGACTGATCTCATTGATTTACGTTCCTGATATCTGACGCACGAAGTGCACGGGGATCCTGAAAATTCACGAAGACGGGATCCACCTGTTCATGACATCGGTGCTGGCGACAGACTTGTGGCATTGATCGATATCAACGTAAGAAAGGCGGGTAGACTACTGGAAAATCCTTATGATTGGTTCTGATACAATTTTCTGCAGGTTGTGAGGGCTTTACTACCGAAGAGTCGGACCGTGGAAATGAGGGCACGAAGTGGTGCAAGCACGGAAAGCGCACTTTTACCTGCGTGATTAATAGACTATTGCGGCTCACAGTAGATGTCCATTTCTAAGAGTGATCAAAGTAGTGCCTTGGTGGTGTGGCACAGTCCCAGGTATCGGGCCAAGTTGCACTAGCCAAGGGTGTGTGTGTGCACAATAGCTTGGTGCCTGCTTGTAATCCAGTAAATATTACCTGGACTCAAGGGGGGACGTCGGGAACACATATGGTTGTCAACGGCGCTTTTGCCCTAAGAAGCTGGGTAGTTTACTTTCAGATACTCCTTTCGAAGGGTCTGCTTTGTATCGCGGAATAACATCATTGTCATGCAGTGACACCGAGATGTCATGGAAACACCATTCCAAATATTTAGGGAATGTACTTAGAATGTATTAAGTCTTTCTTCCTTTCCCTCATTCCCCTGTGCACATATTTTATTGTGCTACATCAACATAAGGTTCCAAGCTGATGTTCTAAATGTAATACAATTGGCCATACAAGGACCTCCAGGGCATGCCCTCTACATTATTATAGGCTTATCGGGATCCACTAGGCCCCCGGGTCCGTGTGATTATGTCAGACAGACTAAACTTGAAATAGTAAATCTATTTATAGTATATCTGAAAAACATGACGCAGCACCACGCAGGTGAGTGAGGGAAATGATGTTTCCATGACATCTCGGGGGTCATTCCACGACAGGTCCTTGTATGACCAATTGCATGACACTTCGTACATTGTGGCTTGGAGCCTTGTGTTGGATTACTTGAGTTTGAGCCCAAGGACGCCTAGTTCTTCTCTGCTGCTCTCTTGATAAGTTAGGTAGATGGTAGCTTTGATCACATGCACAAACAACTGTTAAAAAGCCACTTTTCTCTTGTGTTGATCTCTGAGTTATAAAGGCATAGCCTCTTGTTGCAGCCCATATGTTAATTGATTTGAAAAAGTTTTGTTGAGAGTCAAAATAATGCTTGAGAGGGAGACAATCATCTGAGAAGGTAACCATGACTGAGAAGCTGGTGTTTTTTGCAGGCATATTCTGATTTTTTTGTTTACACTATAATTAAAATGATTATAGTTTAGCCTGTCTCATAATCACACGGACCCATGGGCCTAGTGGATCCTGACCCGTGTCTCCCCGATTGGCACTAACAATCAGAGTTTTGTCGCGAAGACAAGGTTCAGTGCGTAAGCAAACAACCTGAACAAGTCTATTATGCGATGTACAAGACAAATGTGTCAAATGATATGGTAAAAGAATAACAATACAGATATTTAGAATGGGAATACATCGACAGTGAGATACTGGGTCTCGATGATATCGGATCAAAATGCAAAAGGAGGTATAGCCTGACGTCATACCACACAGCCACTCAAAATCGCTTGAAGTTCTGCCGCCATTTTGTGGTGGTCGATGGACTGAGAGGCTTCTCCATTCGAGAATGCTTCGATTGTACTGAAGTCGAAACCAGGTGTATGGTCGGGCACACTAGGAAAAGACCCAACTGTCATCAAGGGCTTGAACCCATCCAAAAACTTCTCGAAATCCATGGTATCTCCACAGCTTGCAAATAATGAATTGAATTCGTCCGTACTGATATTATGACCTTCCGAAAAATCGTCCTGCACATTCATCAACTCATCTGAGCTTCCTAAAGTCGTAAATTGCTGAAGAAATGCCATTTCGTCCAGTACCTCGTCCTGGTTTGCGGTCTCTGCCGTTGTGGGCAGCGGCATTCCGCAATCATTAACATTGATAGGACTGGGAGACCAATCGCTTTCTGTTGCATTCAGCATGTCTTCGTCACCGGTTTCTTCATCAGGGTCATCCGTTTCTGAGGCGATGGGAAGCTCCTCTCCAACATCCCCCAGTTCAGGTTCTGCATCATTGTCAGCGGGCATGAGACAGGGACTCGTTGGTGGTGGAGGAGAGGATGGAGGCAGTCCAATCCAGTGTTGCTTACGAACTGGTAACTCATCGCCATCAAATTCGTCATCTGCTGTCTGATCATCAGGTATCTGGTTACTCGCGATTCGAGTCACTCCGATGCTGGCATCTTCGAACTCACTGTCTGAGCTGGCAATTGGCAATGAGCTGGGCGGACAATCCAAGTCTTCTTGAACGTCATCAAACTCTACCACAGGGCTCTTGGACTTGTTTAGAGTCTCCTCGGTGGTCTTCACTGTAATTGTCGATGATTCAGAGCCACACTGTTTGGCTGCTACCCGGTAAGAGATAGGTGAGGTTACCCTTGGTTTTTTGTGAGCCAAAGGAGAGCCTAATGCACCCGGAGAGAAGAGCGGACTACCAGTCGCCCCCGTTGAGCGTCGAACAATAGATAAGGGGGTAAAAAGAGAATCCTGATCAAAATCGTCCACAGCCGGAGTAGAGGTTGCGACCTTGGAAGGTCTTTTTGGTGTGATGGGAGGAAGGATGGGTGCACGGGTTAGAGGAGGAGACTGCGCCCGAGAACTGGCCAAGGGGAACAAACCAATGTCAGCATCACTAGATGCAATGATAGGCGGTAGGTCAGTATTGGGAATGACAGGAAGCAGAGGCGGTTGCATAGATGGTCTAGCGGACTCCGATTCTAAACTCAGATCTTCTGTATCAGCTATTTTTTCTCGTTGCCGATAGCGATCCTGAGCGCGTGCATTGGTCTTTCGCCTATTTGTCTCCCTCTCCTCCTTTTTCCTTTCGGCTGCAGCCTCAATGGATTTCTGGGTTTCCTCGGAAAACCGAGGTGTGAGAGCAGTGTCGGTCCGAGCCCATGATGGAACAACGTACGGCTTCTTGTGAACAGCAGTTGGTCTAATGGGAGAAGAGGCCACAACCTTGGATGCCTGGGGTGAATCAGGAATAACAATGGGCCTATTGAGCGAGGTACCTCCTAATGGATCCGACATTTGCGAACGAGAATCCGCATTCTCCTTGGACTTTCGGGGAGGCGAGGTCCATGTCTCAAGGGGTTGACGATAATAGGATATCGTCCCAGGCTCGGGGCGAGAACACGAGATTGGATTGAGGCGAGGATAATGCTTGAAGCCATTCTCATAGCTCGGCTGCTGAAGGCGTGAGTTGTCTTTCTTGTCCAGGCACTCTTTATCTTTTGCCCTCATTCTATTTTTGTTGCGCTTGTTATCCCTTTCTTCCATACAATCATCAAGGGTGCGTTTCCGCATGTTTGTAGAAGGACCCGAAAGTGTCGAGGCAGCAGCTGATTTAGGAGGTGAGTTGAGGATTGAACGAACACCAAGACCGCAGCTTTGGGTTATGGACTCTGGGTCAGAGGAAGACATAATACTCCTGATGGCCTTGATATGTTGACATCCTCCTTCAGATTGCCCATTGAGGACTGCAGGATTTACGTTCTCTTTATCCAACAGGACATTTCTTGTGCTCGGAGTTGTAGGAGGGGGCGTTGGTAATGTAGCAAGGGCTGGGGTGTTTACAACTTGTGTTTGGGAAAAGACATTACTTAAGAACTGATGAAGAGCATCTACAAGTGCTGGATTCGCAGAACCATTTACCTCCTGGGATTTCGAGGCATCAATGCAGTTGAGTGCTTGGAGAAGAAATACGTTTCGAGTTGCTTCATTCTGTGAACCCGACAATAGGGCGGCCAACGCCGCCAGATCAAAATTATTGGATGATGAGGGCTGTATTGCTGCAGGACTGAGCCCAGAACCTGGCTGAATAACCGTGGCAGTAGGTTGTCCAATATTACTATCGAGTGTTGGGGTTGGTAAGGACATTGGTACGCGGGAGGTAACAACCCCTGAGCCCTCTGGTTTTACCTTTGACTCGCCGTTGGCTTGAATCTTTGGTCGACCCTTTTTTCTGGCGGGTCCAATGTATATCTTTTCGTTTAAGAATTTATCTGATTCCGTTACTGGCGTTGACGATACTCTTGGTGGTTTCTTTGGTTTGTTCTTTGCCTTTGTCCGGTTCTGAATCGAGGCAATAGTTGCGAGAGTTTCAGCCCTTGGTAATGTGTTACTTGCTGGGCGTAGAGAACCTTTCGAAGCTGTCTATTTCCACGATATAGTTTAGTTAGTGCTAGGTCGAACACGTGCTCAACTTGCCTGAGCAGAACCTTCAGAAAAGGGATGAGATGAATTGAGTAGTCGCGCTTGGGACATGAGAGGGATCTCGGATATTCATGAGCAAGTACCAATCACGCAGCACTGGTACTTACCTCTCTCAGAGCGACTATGACTTCAATGGCGTCCTGGCCACTTCCTTGTTTACCAAGTGTCCCAATCACGGAGTGACAATCCTGTTCCTCCATTGTCAGTGCTTGAGACATGAGACCCATGCCGACCGCTACTGCTCGAGGCTGTTCGGTGGTAGTATTCCCAGCTGAGTCTGTTGACCGACTGATTGAATTCGAGATATCTAAAGGGGCTGGCGCGGTGCTAGACTCCAGAGGATCGAGAACATAGACAGAATAGTCTTTTGACATATCTTGCATGAGCTCTGGGCTTGAGCGACATATGGCCTCCAAGCACGCCTTGAAGGGTACTGAGCCATACGATCGAAGTCCTGATGCTTCATTATGAATGACAGTGACTGGAACGGGAACAGGAGAGCGCGCGAGGATGTAGCCTGAGCTGTTTATTGTATAGAGGGTTCTCAGAAGTAGTCGGCACGAATCAGGCATGTCGGACGAGAGTCATCCAGCATCAAGCTCAAGATTAGGCCAACATCACGTGAAAGAGCTTTTTCTAAATTCATATATTATTTGGCGTCGTTATTCCTCAGTCGTCCACCACACAGAGTGACGTCTGAGGTAAGGCTATCATTACTCCATGAACTCACTATTACTGTTAACAGACGGACAGTGTGGGAAACTTGCAAATATTATGGGTATCGAATAAAGCCGATGGTGATACTTTTCTTTCAGTGGGGCATATTGAAGTGGGGCATAACTGTCAAGATGTGACCTGCGGCATAAAGTTCCCTCGCTCATTAAATCTTCCCAACAATTCGAACGAGACAGCTATCGAAGTTCGCTGTTCCGCTGCATTCGGAAGACGTACAAGGGCTTGCACAAGCTCGATCTTTGATCGCCTCTCTTCTCCTTGCGATCGTGGTCCTGGTTCTGGGGATTGTCGTGGTTTCAAAGGGCAATTACATGCAAGAGAGCAAATGCTGTGGGCGGGTTGTGCGGCCTGATAGGTATTATCATAGTCATGTCGCTTTCTGTTACACCAGCCCAGAGGGTGAGGGTGCAAAAAACCAAGTATTATCGGTATCGGAAATGGCGAAGGTGAAGAGTCAATATCGCGGATCCAGACATCGGCGTCGAAGGCAGAAACTGTCAGCATGGCGACCAAGATCAGACATGTAGTATAAACGATGTCTATGGGAATATTTGCAGGGTGGAAACATTAGATTAGGAGGACGTACTAATGACCGCACTGCCGATGACAAATATCTGGAGCAGGAGAAAGACTGCAGGCGGAGTTTTGTCTTTGAACTCAGTCGTTGCAACAATCAAAGCTAATACTAAGAAAGACTCAGTTACATATATTAACAGCATGAAATTTACCTACTGAGATGGAAAGGGAAGAGACTGAACAAACCGATTGCCTCAGAGGCAACTGGTTGAAAGCTGCTCAGGAAGGATTTCCGCAACACCCTATTCCTCGTTCAGTGAGAACACGACCCAAGACATGAAGACGAACGACCACAAAGTCCGCATGAAGCTCACTGTTTGAATGGCGATCAGAAGCCAAGGAACAGCCTTGTGAGTAAAACTCGGTAGCATGAGCATAGTCAAAACTAGCGTCGTAGCAGAGATCACAAGCATGATAACTAGACCTGATGTCTACAATCGCTCATGATGTATCATGTTCATGGCCTACCTGAAAGAATCCTTCGAAATGTTCGAAAATAAAATGTCATGAGATGGCGATGATCAAAATGAAAAAGAAGTCAATGCAAATTATGATTACTGCAGAAACGCGGCTTTCATATTGGCTCACTGGCTGACATCTAACAGGCTCTGAGTCAGAGATTGAGAAACGGACCAGAAACCCCAGTCGATCGCTACTATCTTTAAGAGAAAGAGTTTTGGCAAGAAACGAGCAGATCAACCATCTATTTTAGTTTAATTTTCATTTTTTTTTTTTTGATCAGCAATTTATTACACGGGGTGCGAAGACAGACCATTACAGAACTGGCAACTCATACCACCATCTCAATATGGTAGCGCCCGAGTTTAGTGTAGCGAATCCTAGTTTTGAGAATACACCAACCAACCCCTACATGAATATCCCCAACCTAGAACAACCACCTGACACCGCTGTTAACATACAGTGAGGGCGTCTGCCCTCTCGAAGCTATACGAGGGCTCTCTGAAGCCCTTCGGATTCACCCATGGACTCTTTGCCTCCCTCTGAGGTGGATTATGCTGAAAGAATGGCCATCGAGAGCAACAAGATGGACATTGAAATAGCAAACCAAGAGATGGAAGGACTATACTCTTCATCTCCTAACCCCAACACATTGCAAACCCCCTCCCAAAACGAGGCTGCATCTAACAACACAACACCATCGGACCTATCCACTTTCCCTGTCACACCGTCAGCCATTCCTTACGAAGCCAATTTCCCTGCGGACCCCAACTTGTAGGACGGTCACTTCGGTTTGGTATCACTCTTTGGCACCAACGAATTCCTACAAAGTGATGCATGCAATATTTCGTGCTCCCTTATTTGCATCGCACAATTCATTAGGCAAAAGAACATTTCTGATCGTGATGGCAACATGCTTCCTCAACTCAGCTCTTTTGGAGATGCCACTTTTGACTTCATTTCGGCCATTCACGAAGCCGGATGGTTCAAACTCAACACCTCAGACAACACCCCCATCGGAAACAAAATCAAAGGACAATTTGGTAATTGGCTGTCATCCAGCAAGGAAAAAACAAAAAACCCAGTAGAAAAAATCCCTCCTTGCATCCCCCCATGCTTAACGTCTAAACAAGTCAAAGAAAGCAGAAAACGATTGGAACAAAAGAAAAACAAGAAAAATCTTCCCACTACAAAGTCATATGCTCAAGCTTTGGTGCAGGCTGCTGATATACTCAAACTTAAAGATGCTTTCCCGGCTCTCCCAAACAAGAAAATCATGGAAATACACAACGCATCTTTAAATGTCACACAACCCAAAGGTAAAAAAATATCAACTACTACTAAAGGTCTATCCAGGAAACAAGCCATTGTTCCTCTCCTAGGTCAACACGTCAAGGCAATCATGAATAACACAGGGTTACACATTAGCTCCATCAACGGTCTTCTAAAAAGCATAAAATCCACCTTAAGAGCAGAATTCATTAGGCCTATAACTAAAAGCATAGTCATTACCACCAACACTGTCCCAGCACCAAGTGATCTTTCAATTATGGAAAAATACATCAAATCCATCGAAGGCATTGGACTAAATGAAGTTGCAGTGCCACGACTCCCACAGTCAAAATCGTACCTCAAGATCATAGGCATCCCATACATCCAGCCGAGTGGTCTAGCTATTTCTAGTGATGACATTACTAATTACCTGAAAAACAGTGACCTATTTGAAGGCATAACTATGGTAACTAAGCCACGTGTTATCAAAGCATCTCCAAAATCGGACATGGCCATCATATGGATTGACATTTGGAATTCACAGAGTGGCTCTAAGGCCAAAACTCTTATTAACCACTCTTTCAATTTCGGCAGATATATAGCCACTTTCAAAGGCACCAACATGAACCCCAGAGTTCCTCAGTGTCACAACTGCTGGAAATGGGGTCATACCACTTTTTTGTGCAAGGCCCACTGCTCTAAGTGCCAAAAGTGTGGAGGTCCACACAAGATCAAAAATCACAGAGACTTTGCCTGGTGTTGTAAAGCAAACTTTAAGCTGAACCCTCCACACCTAGAAACCAAACAAGGCGAACCATGCCCTCACACATTCAAATGTGTCAACTGTAAAGGTGACCACATAGCGGATGACAACAAATGCCCATTCTGGAAATATCGTTTCAATTGAGAATGGCATTCAAAAAAAGCACAAGAAGCTAGAGAAATCAGGGCTAACTCAATTTGTTTGGCTACAGGTGGCAAAAACAATTTATGATTAAGCACAATTTAAAAATTTTTTCACAGAATGTAAGGAAAAACAAAACGCTTATGGATATAATTTTAGAAACACAAAAAAACATTTTGGACATTATTCTTATTCAAGAGCTTTCTTGGTCCTTATTAAGACGCATTCCTAGCCACACAAACTCTGAAGGCGATCTATACTATGGCACTCTAAATCACCCGGACTGGTCACTATTCATACAAAACAATGGCAGTATTAAAAATTACCCTAGGGTCGCAACATACATCAACAGACACATTTCAAGAATGAGGTTCTCCCTTAGAAAGGACCTTATAAACTATTGAGATATCAATGTTATCAATTTTCACAATGGACAAAATGTTAATTTCATCATCAATGTATACTCAGACAGCAATCAAACAGCCCTCCAAGTATTATGAAACAATACAAGAAACATCAGAACCACGGTAGTTATGACAGGCGATTTCAACATCAGAGATAGCAACTGGGATCCAAATATCCAGTACCATTCTATTCATATAGAAGACCTTTTGTCCATCGCTGACAGCCTGGACCTCAAACTTGCTATGCCTATCAACCTAGGCCCCACTAGGTTTGCAGACAATCAATGTGACACCAACTCTGTTCTAGACCTTGTGTTTATGAACCCAAACAACTCAGGCTTCAATAAACATATTCTCAACCCAGACATTCACCTACCCTCGGATCATGTCCCCCTCATCATAGAAGTAGGCATAAAAGAAGAAAACATTGATATCACTTTCAAAGCTATAAAAAAGGACAGTGAAGAAGAAGAAGTGTTCATTAGAGATATCATAAAAGGCATAAGAAACATTGACACTTCTGAACTAAAAAACCAGTTAGACATACAAAGGTGTGCCATTGCTCTTGCGACAGTATTCAAAGATGCATGGTCCACACATTCTATGACCAAAAGAATTACTAAACACTCCAAGGAGTGGTGGAATGAGCAATGCACTGTATGTATTAACAAATACCATAAGACAGGCGACATCAACAGCTGGAAGGCCTTCAAATCAGCTGTTCGAAGTACCAAAAGATCATTCTTTGATCAGAAAATCCAAGAAATTGCAATGTCTAACAAGAGACTGTGGGACCTTATGAACTGGATAAGAAAGAAAAGCTTACCGGCCATCAAAACAATCTATCATGAAGGTCAACCGTGCAATAATCTCACAACATTATGGAACACTCTCCACAAGTCGTACAACTCAGCTGAAAACAGGCCAATCAACACAAGGTTTCTAGACAGAATCAACCAATGTAACGACATAGATTGGCCTCCCTTCACAGATTAAGAATTCATTGATGCTATAGCTAAGTGTTCGAATGCATCTTCTCCTGGTCCTGACCATGTCACATGGAGACACCTCAAACCTCTAATTTCAGACAAAACATGCCTTAGTAAGATCGTAAACATTGCTAATATATGCATTTCAGTAGGTTATTGGCCTGAACACTTCAAAGAGTTGAAGTCGATCATTATCCCAAAACCCAATAAAGCATCATATAACATGCCCAAAGCCTTCAGACCAATTGTACTTCTCAACACTATTGGCAAACTCATAGAAAAAGTTATCAGCCATAGGCTCCAATTCCACCTATCAGCCAATGGATTTCTCGACCCCAACCAATTAGGAGGCATTAGACAAAGGTCAACTATCAATGCCGAAATGTATCTTACATACCTTATATGCACAGGCTGGGCCAAAGAATGTCACACAAGTGTCATAGCCTTCGATATAGCACAATTCTTTCCATCACTCAACCATAATTTCCTTTTATTATGTCTTGCTAAAGCTGGTCTAAATGCTAACGTTTTAAATTTTTTCAGAAACTATCATTCCAACAGATCCACCACATATGCATGGAGCAACTTTGCATTACAGAAATTTGCTACAAGTGTGGGAGTCGGCCAAGAATCTGCTCTTTCCCCCATCTTATCTGCTATATATCTCGCACCAATCATAAAAACATTTAAAAAAAGAATAAAAAATCTAAAAGAAAAAATTCACACAGACATTTTATCTTTCGTTGACAATGGTCTTCTTATTTCTCAGGAGAAGAGTTACGAGCTGTCTTCTACTTTTCTCCTCAGTAGCTACAATATGATTTCTAAAATATTCTCAGATGCGGGCCTCGTCATGGAATACAGTAAATCAGAAGTGTTTCACTTCACTCGAGCTTACAATCCACCCAACCCTTCCATTGATCTCACTTCAGTTGGGGGCCCCATACTTTATCCCAAGCCCATTTGGAGATACCTAGGATTTTTCTTCGACAGGAAACTCAACTTCCACCATCACGTCCACCATTATACGACTAAATGTCTCTCAACCCTTAATGCCATGAAGATGCTAGGCAACTCATCTAGAGGGCTCTTACCAATGCAAAAATGCCTTTTGTATAGGACATGCATTGTTCCGATAGCCTTATACAGTTTCCAACTATGGTTCTTTAAGGGGGCCCCAACAATTAAAAATATCACAGAATTAAAGAAAATGCAACGTAGGGCAGCCTTATAGATCACTGGGACCTTCCATATGTCTCCTTCAGAGAGGGTTGAAGCTATAGCTAGCCTCGTCCCTATAAACCTTCACCTCAAAAAGCTCAATGGCCATCATCATCTCAGATATGCGACCACCCCTTCATCACACACCATCAATGCTCTCCTTGATAAACATTAAAGCAGAAATCAAAATCAACACAAATTTGCACTAGCAAACCTCACTAACAAACAAAAATCAAAGCTGAAAAGCTCTATCAAGGACATTAGTGAAAGACTCAATGAAATCAAAGATGAGTTTGATCCCTATCATATCATCTTCCATCCCAGTTTGCGTCTAGTAGATCACTTCTCTAGTAGAATAGTTTTCCATTCTCCCAATTCATCCAGTGATGAAGCTCTCTTTGATCACTCTTCAAAACTCAACTTGACATTCGAAAGAACTCAAAAATCAGCCAAAAACATAGCTGTTATCTCAGATGATAGTGTCAAAGCAGTAGGATCAGCCACAGCCATCGCTCACATCTAGAAAGACAACAAAGTCAATGCACAGCTCAAAGCACATGCAAATAACATTACCCTACTGGAAGCCAAATTAATGGCCATACGCATTGGCCTCACATCTGCTTTTGAGAACTCAGAAGCACACCAAGTCCTTGTTATCACAGATTCACTAGAAGTGGGGAAGAAAATCATCTCCTCGGGCAATCAATACCTCCAAAAATCCATCATTCCCATTGCGGAGAAAATACAAAGTTTCCTTAGCAAAGATGGTCGCAACTCAATACACTTTTGGCACTGTCCTAACAAACTAGAATGGCCTAAACATGCTCTAGTTGATAAAGAAGCAAAATCGTCCCATATTCCATCCACTCTCCCAGAAAAAAACTTGTTCTTACTTAGTAAAAAGAAAGAATGTGATCTCACACTCGAATCATGGCAGAAATTGTTCAAGGATAGCAAAAAGAAAGGACAGCTATTTCTCAAATTTGAAGACAACAATGAGAGAGTCATCAAACCGATGTATGCCAAGGGAGGATCGTGGCTACCACATATAGGGATCTCAAACTCCGTATGTGCAAGATTCACCTGTATGATGCTGGGGCATGCACCTATAGGAGAGTATTGACAGAGATTCTTTCCCAACACACCAGTTCAGTGCCCTTGTGGAGAAGTGAACATTGAAACAAGGGAACATATCTTCATGCAATGTAGGCAATACAATGCATTATTTTGCCCAAGAGATATACACTTATCAAGCTTCGTTGAGTTTGTCATTGGCAATCCAACATCGTTCTGCTTTGATAATGGCTGAGAGACAACTTGGTCAACCATAAAGATACACACACACGTCACCGAAATGCATTTGGTTTCTCTTTCTTTTTCCTTTCTCTCTCTATGTATTTAAGTAGATACAATGTGTCTACCACGGCCTGCCTACGCGCTCCGTGTAATAAATTGTTGATTTAAAAAAAAAAAAAAAAAAAGAAGACAGACCGTTAGTTTAATTTTCATGTGTCGGTCAAATAACTGTAAATAATATTTTTTACGTTCTCCACTCAAGATATTTCAGTGTCAAACCGAATCTGTTATGACGTCCTCTGCAGTTCACTACGGAATAAATCAGGTCCTTGGAAAACGAGACCTATGTGACGCTCATTTCGTCAATTTTTTGCATCCTCACAGACCTAGATTCGACAGTCCATGTGGCGTTGTAGAATACCGTCCTTCAAGCTCAACCACTCGTCTGATAATCATCAACGGGAAACTCCAAACGAATACTCAAAAGCGTTATCACTGCACTCATGAAGGATGTGATAAAGCGTACTCAAAACCTTCTCGTCTAGTCGAACACGAGCGCTCTCATACAGGCGAGGTATGCCATCACAAAATTATCTTTCTTGGCCCCTTATGGCTCGCCTTTAGCGTCCATACAAGTGTGAAATATGTGATAAATGCTACCTGCGCGAAACCCATCTGCGCGCTCACCGACGGATTCATCTACCAGAAGCATCCCGGCCATTCACCTGTGACAGAGCAGGATGTGCAAAGCGCTTCTGGACAGCTCAACACTTGAAAGCGCACATTGGAATGCACGAAGGGGCCAAGCCTTTTGCTGTAGGTTCTTAACCATTCATCCAGAAACACGTTGACCTGCCATCAGTGCTCGGAACACGGGTGCTCCGAAGCGTTCGCAAAACACCATCAACTTCGTTCTCACATCGCAAAATCTCACTGTCCCATCGGAACAAAGCCTTACAGATGCGAGCATTCTCAATGTGTCAAGTCATTCTCGACCAACCAGAAGCTAAAGGCGCACTCCAAAATCCATGATGGTGTGGATATTAGCCCTTTCTACTGATCACAAAGAACTGAACTTGATCAGACAAGCGTTATACGTGTATCCATGTCCAATGTATTACCAACGACAATCCACCGTACTTTCCCACGTGGTCTGCCTTTCAAAGCCATATCCGTGATGCTCATCCGCCTACATGCACCCGTACAGCTTGTGCCGGCCGTACCTTTACCACTCAGAAAGGTCTACGTGCGCACATGAAACTTCACGAGCAACAAGATATGATGGAAGCTCTGGAAGATAACTCAACAGATGACCATGCTGATCACCATTCTGCGAAGAGGAGGAGAGGAGGAGATTGGGGGAGGGACTGGATTTGTGATTTCGAAAATTGTACCAAGGACTTTAAGTCGGTGAGTCGGAACTTTCAGGTTCTCGAGGTGATTGACCAGCAATGAAAACGCAGAAGAAAGCCCTCACAGTGCACAAGAATGTCGCACACTTAGGGCAGCGCAATTTCACGTGTCCTGTTACGAACTGCCACAAATCTTACGGCTACAAACACCTTCTCCAGCGCCACATAATGAAGACCCATCAATGTTCTGAGAATGAAATGTCTACAGAATACGTGGATTCACTGCCCGTGTCGGACGAAGAAGAATCTCTATTGGATATAGAAAAGATTACTGGTTATGCCTATTCTCAAGTTGCTCAGGCCAAAACCTCAGATGGAAGGGCACTTCGCTGCCCATTTCCAGATATTTCAGGATTCATGAGCAAGAATGAGCCAGCCGAAACCCTTCAAGTCGAAATCCCAGACCCAGGTGCACGTGAGACCAGGTGTGATTATGCGTTCAAGCGTGCCTATGATTTTCGCAGACATCTCCGAGCCTCTCATGGAATTTCGATACAAAAAGAAGTTGTAGAACTCTGGGTCGCTGAGCAGAAACTGGCTTGGTATACATAGCGAGTGAGTAGCGCGTATTTGAACCCAGGTGAATGGTCTCTTGACTTGCTTCGCAATTAGCCGCTTGTTAATTGCACGCTGCGCACTAATCGCTGCCATGTTGGGTCGAATATGCAGACCTAGGGATTTTCTAAATCCTGTTTCAGTGATTCACTTCCAAGCGACCACCGTGGTTCTGAAGTTCAAGGGGACTAGATAGATTGAAATGACCTGTCATCAAATATATTCATAACAGTCAGCTGTATGGGACTACTTCCTTAAACTGATAACTTCCTGTAGGGATTTAGAGCATTCCAGAAAATTTGATAATTATCAAAGAGTAGATCCAAGGGAATGTCTTTGCAGGGCCACGAAACCAGCCATGATACATTAATGTGGACGATGTACTCTAGGTACATGTCCTCAAGTCTACTTCTCATTCTAGGGGCAAGTGTCGGTTCCTTTAATCCATCTAGTCGAGTTGCACAATCAAGTAGTTATACCATCTGCTGTGCATCACACCTTCCGTCGAAAAGTTTAGCCCATCTGTGCAGGTAGGGGCAGGTTTCGATGTGACCTTCCGCACAAGCGTGAAGGTTTACATAAGACTGCAAAGAACCGCAGGGCGCGTAGAGAGGCCAAGCAAGTATCAAATGATCAAAACTCAATAGTTAAGTCAAACCTGATGATCTTAGCCAGGAAACAGAGAGCACAATCCTGTAAAAGGCAAGGTAGACAACTACGAGGCAAATAGAACGAATCAGACCTTAAAAGCTCGCACGACCTGACGGCTTAGATGTCAGAGGATAATTGAGTATACCAGCATCAAAACAACTCAGGGAGTAAGATTACATCAATTTTACATGGGTCTTTGACAACAAGATGAGATTCTATGGCCAAGGACAACTGGGGTTTGAGTGGGGTTTGAGTGGGGTACTTGGTTCTTTGATCCCACGGAGACATTTTCCATATCCGCACAGCCTGCGTGAAGGCAGGATGAATCAATCATTCTCCACGTCATTCTAATTTGACAAGTCTGGTACTCCCCTCCTATCAGACCTCTGACGGAAGACAGGCCACGAACAACGAGATCCTTTCAATCTGGAACCAATACTGCGGCACAGTCATTTTTCTCATGGAGTGTGACAAATTTACTTATGTGACGTGACCATACGTGCTCGTGATAGATGGTTGGCGAGGCTTGTCTTTCAACCCACGAGTCGCCAGGTTGAGTTTTTTTATCTTCTGACATCGGTAAGATACTATTGAGAGAGCACGATAAGAACGCAGAATATTTTCCCGAATCGCGATATCGTTGATCTGCTTCCGCAGGAATCTATCCTGTCCTCTCTAGATCGAAAGCTAGATCGAAAGCTGTAAGACCCTCTAGAGGATTACATTCATCCTGGATCATAATTCCGCACCTTGGCAACATATAGATGTCTGGATCCTTCTGAAAGCTGGTACGGGCAGTGTTATATCATTTTGTCAGGATCTCCGCTGTTAGAGAGAACTGGGCGTCATTTCTCACCTCAAGTTTACATCATTTCCTGATCCAGGTGACCATGACTTCGGATTTTCCGGTGATATCTCACATGGTTGTTTGAGCTATTTCAATTTCACCTGGAGTGTTTGAGTTCGGCTCATGAGGTCACTGGTCATCAGTCAACCATTACCCTCTCATATCTAGCTTTTGGACGGTCTTTTTAACGCCTTGAAGACAGATTTGGTGCTATTCGTCTCCCTCGCTGATTTGAGACATCATTAAGAAGTTCCTGTTCCCTTTGTAACCAGAATGAATCACCACAAACGTCTAGCGAGCCATATGGTACCTTCTTATCTGCTTTACGTGAGGTTCAATTACACGCAATCACCCGAGGCGCCAACAAAAGCTTTAAAAGTTGGTTATTGCTCTGCCATATGTTGACAAAATTACTGTGTTGCTCGTATTGGGATGCTTATCACCTCAGTCTTCATTTGGGCTGGTTTCGCCCTTTCATGGAAAGCCCGAGCTCAGTCTAGTTCTGTAGACGCATTTCTTGCTTCCGAGTCACCAATTGCTAAGGCTGGTCTACTTGCCAACATCGGGCCCTCGGGATCCCAGTCCCAGGGTGCCAAAACGGGAATTATAATTGCCTCCCCCTCGAACCAGAATCCGGACTACTTATACACCTGGACTCGTGATTCTGCGCTCGTTATCGCCGCTGTCATTGACCAGTGAGTAAAGGTTCCTAGTCTGATCGTTGAAACAAGACTGATATTTTTTTGTGCGTTCTAGGTACACTTTGGGTCTTGATGAGTCATTGAGAGGACAGATCGACAATTTCGTGGTTTCTCAAAAGATAATACAGCAAGTTTCAAATCCCTCTGGAACTGTCAGTACTGGTGGTTTGGGTGAACCAAAATTTAACATAGATGAAACGGCGTTCACTGGTGCATGGGGGTAAGTCAGCCTTTCCGCAGGAATGCATGTATTGATGATGCATGCATGACCTTCAACAGCCGTCCTCAGCGAGGTAGTTTGCATTTGCCATCTATCCGTAGTCAGCTGATAAGGTGTTTCAGATGGGCCCGCTTTGAGGGCGACTGCACTGATCACTTGGGCAAATTTTCTTCTCAAACAAGACAACTCGAGTTATGTCACAGATACACTATGGCCAATCATCAAACTTGATCTCGATTACGTTGCAGCAAATTGGAATCAGACAACGTATGTGCCATGATGTCAATTTTCCTAAATTTCTAACCAGTTTGCAGTTTTGACTTATGGGAGGAAGTCTCATCCTCATCCTTCTTCACCACTGCCGTTCAACACCGCTCACTGCGTCAAGGTATCGCTTTGGCCGAGGCCATTGGCCAGTCCTCCAGTGTCTCTTCATACCCGACACAAGCCAGTAACCTCTTGTGTTTCCTTCAGGTAAGGAATTCCCTCTTCCTACTCTCAGTATCTGAATATTTTATAGTCTTATTGGAACAATGCTGGATATATTACCGCCAACACAGGAGGTGGTAGATCCGGGAAAGATGCCAACACCATCCTAACCAGCATACACACCTTTGATGCAGCCGCCGGTTGCGACGCCACTACCTTCCAGCCCTGCTCTGACCGGGCACTATCTAACCTTTTGAATTACGTTGATGTATTCCGAAATCTTTACTCCATCAATTCTGGTATTGCTAACAACGTCGGAGTTGCCACTGGAAGATATCCTGAGGATAGTTATATGGGAGGGAACGTGTGTACACAATTTCTTTTTCTATGGAGAGATCTGATGAAAAATTGTCTAGCCGTGGTACTTGACAACGCTCGCGGTAGCTGAGCAACTTTATGACTCGCTTATTGTTTGGAACGCCCAAGGATCCATTCAAGTGACTGCTATTTCCCAGCCTTTCTTTGACCTCTTCTCTCCTGGAATCCAGACTGGGAATATCTCATCTTCGTCTGCCACCTTCGACAGCTTGACCGCATCCATTAAGGATTATGCTGATAGCTTTGTAGCTGTTGCTGCAAAGTACACTCCCTCTGATGGTGGACTCTCAGAGCAGTACAGTCGCAGCGATGGCTCTCCTGTCAGCGCAACCGACTTGACGTGGAGCTATGCTGCATTGTTGACAGCCAATGGTGCGAGAAATGGTGTCAAACCCGCTAGTTGGGGCGCCAGTGGACTGGTTGCTCCTTCAATGTGTTCTGGCGGCGGTAGTGGAGGAGGTGGAGGGGGTAACACTGTTCGAGTTACCTTCAATGTTGAAGCAACGACAGTCTTTGGAGGCACGTTATTAAAAATTCTCATGGTGTGATTTGCTTAGACATCAAGCAGAAAACATTTTCTTGACGGGCTCTATTGATGCTCTGGTCAACTGGTCTCCCGATAATGCACTCGCGCTTAACGCTGATAATTATCCCATCTGGAGTGGTAATAATTTTCCCGAGTTGATTTCCTAGTATTCTCTCTGACAATGAATTTTAGTGACTGTGAACATTCCTGCCAGCACTTCCTTCGAATACAAGTATATTAGGAAATTTAATGGTGCTATCACATGGGAGTCAGACCCGAACGAATCAAATGCTTCTCCTGCTAGTGGGAGCCTAACAATCAATGACGTCTGGCGTTGATATACGTAAAAATGGCAATTACTTTTTGGTTGGATTGGATTTATTATATCGTCATATATGTACGATAAAGAAGAATCACTGGCACAAGAATCATTTGTGAATCATTTGTTCTCCCTACGAGTCAAATATGGAAATGAAGTATCTGTTGATCGAAAATAAGGCAGCTGTGCCAGGGTACTATAGTGTAGCGGTCATCACTCGGGATTTTGATGAGGGCCAATATTCCCGAAACCCAGGTTCGAATCCTGGTAGTACCTCTCAGTTTGTAGATCCCTTTTTGTGATAGTCTTCTAACCTTTTCATCATGCTATCAGGGAAATAAACTTCTGTTGACAATGTGATTGCTATAGCGTATATTCTAAAGCCTATCTCTGCCCGAAGTATCATCAATTATTCCATGCTGCCCACTTGTTCTTCCGGTATTTCCCCTCTAGCTTTGAGCTCCCTCTGAGACTTTTCTACTTGCTCCTGAACGTACTCGATTGACTTGAAATACTTAACAGTTTTTACATGCAATTCTAGATTGCAATTTTATGATGAAGGTTGAATGGGGAGATTAAACTGCCACGAACCGGCTGTAGCGTCCTCATCGACAACGATCAAGGCCCAAGGATGTAGTTGGAGTGCGGACAGCGTCCACTGAAATATATCAGGATCAGACATTGATATCTTGACGACCAGCTCAAAATCATACCAGATGATTTACGCCCTCCTCTATTGAGACAAACGAGGGGTGGTCAGTTTTCCACACTCAATCATTTTTTCCTTTCAAAAAATTTACCGATTGCTTTACTCAAAGCTAAGGCTTTCCGAAGTCCGGTTACCACAACCACAACTTCCTTACTATCAAGTACTGTAGCAACACCGACTGTCAGGGCCATGCGAGGCACAGCCGAAATATCGTTGTTGAAGAAGCGGGCATTAGCAAGGATAGTATCGTAAGCCAGCGTCTTGATTCGGGTTCTTGAGGCCAGCGAGGAGCCTTTCTCAAGTATGAGATGGGTTTAACTCAGGATCAGGATGTTTGATACCTGGTTCGTTGAAAGCGATATGCCCGTCTTCACCAATGCCGCCAAGGAAAAGTTCAATCCCCCCGTAATCTTTGATCTTCCTCTCGTATGCGTTACATTCTTTGACCAAGTCTTCTGCATTTCCGTTAAGAATGTTGACTTGGGAAGGTGGAATATCAACTGGAACGCGGATAAGCTCGGTTGGGTTGTGAATAAGTCACATGAAGCGACTTACTATGTGAGAAGAATTCTCGGAACATGAAAGTATGGTAGGACTCGGGATGGTCGCGAGGTAGTCCGACATACTCGTCCATATTAAACGTCACAACATTCTTGAATCTTGGCAAGTTATCGCAAGACATGATTAGTAGGATCACGATGAGAGACGCACGAGAGCTTTCCTTGCTTTACTAATTTGATCAGCGCCTTGTACGTTGGGATAGGTGAGGAACCTGTGGGCAAGCCAAGGACAAAAGGCTTCTCAGGAGTTGGAGCAAAGTCATTAATGCTGTTGTATCATTATCAGTTGACCTCCTTTAGATCGACGAGATCAAGACAGTAGGAACATGCCGTTTGCAGATGTAGTCAGCGATATAGTCGCCAACAGCAGTGAGATCATTGCGGATGATAAGGCCTAGATCCAAGGTCAACAATGGTAAATTAGCACTATGAACATGACGCACGCATCGTGAAGTTAGGAGGCACTGATCGAGGCCGAGAGCAATAGAAAAGGACCAACCTGAGGTAAAAGTCCTAGCAAAAGGTATGAGTACTCCTAAACTGTACCCCACTACTCCCAATTAAGCCTAAGCACCCATGCGAGTGCATACAATAGACTGGATATCCGTGATCAGCAGACTCGTGGGACTGATACCTGGTCCGAACTCAAGTGTTCGAACGTGCACTATCATTTTTTATAATCATATCCTACAACGAATAAACTAGAGTTGTGGAGGATATATGCTATGGACCAAAGTCATTGAACAGTGAACTATCTATGTGGAGGGAGGTGGGGTCCGATGTTGTTGAGATCAGTCATTTGTACATAAATCAAAATTTGATGCCGACTGACGAAGGGGCAGCTAAATGTCAAAGACTGGTTTCATAGTGTTGAGCAGCCCTCCTGCAGACGCGGCGGGGAGTGCCCTAGGGTTACCATATTAGTTAGAGAGACTCAAAACACTGTGGAGATAGGATGAAATAAGTCACTTTCTCTGTGGAATGTAATACCCAATAGCTTTGTAAACACTTGCTATATGTGTTTGAGTGTCTAGCATATAAAGAGGTTATCTTTTTGTGGAATGGAATACTCAATAACCTAAAAATTTGGTACACTATCCAGTGTTGCATTCTAAAAAGCAACCTCTCAATGGACTAGACACTCAGACACATAAGATGAATACTTACAATGAACAAGTACTTCATTCAAAAATGAGATTTATTTGGGATCATGAGTACTCAGCCCTACAATGTCAACTATGTCTTCCCCATGGCTCACAACTTGCTTTTTGGATCATGTTCCATCTCCGAAATGCTCCATGCTGATAAGGTGTAGTAAGGAATAGCCAAAGTTCAATCAGATGAGACCACCCAAGATAGATTTATGGATCAGAAAGATATCATGTTAGCACTCTGTTCGTGAGTGGGCTCATCACACTTACTTCCCTGATTTAGGGACGATTCTAAGTTGTTATCGTCAACACAAGGGATTTGCTGCAGTCAAGACATTGGTCCAAGAAAAAACCAAAACGAGAAAGATGATTGTCTCTTGAATCGTGCGGAGTCACATGAGTAGTGAATGTAGTCAAATTGGAGTATACGGGATGTAGTGAAGCAATCCATCTGGATTTATTGTATGCCATATCTTCGTTCTGGGTTATTGTTATTGCCAACGCACAGCTGGAGCCATTTGCTTCCTTATACGCATATACCGCACCGATCTCCCGTAATACTAATCTCCAAACGATGGGTTTTGCCTTCGGCATCGTATGCAGTGTCACAATCCAAGGCTGACAAGGCAATCAAACGTGAGAATGGCAGTCATGTTTTTCTTTCAACGGTTGACCACCGGTTCACATATGATCTTTCAGCAATAGATAATTGCTGGCCACATAAAATACACATCTCGCATCGCGTAACCCACCACAAATCGGCCTTCCAGGCGCATGCAACAAATTTACCAGATGCAACGCTGATATCTGCATTTCTCAACCATTTGACGTCTCTACCGTGTTCAAAACGCGTGACCCACTGCATGTATGCTTACCGATCGACTCAAAGAGCTCAGGGACACGAAATGTTGGTGTGTGGGCAGAACGATGGTGGTGAAAATGGTAGCGGAGATCGGCTCTCGAGGCTTCTCGAATTATCGGATTGTCACAATGTGATTGTGGTCGTATTCAGGTGGTATGGGGGAACCAAATTAGGATCTAATCGGTGGAAATGTATCTCTGAAGCTGCCAAGGAGGCTCTCAAACAAGGTGGTTTCATGAGGCAAGGAGCCTTACAGAAAACCGATAAGCTCACGAAGCACTAAAGCCAAATTCATGTACAGCGGCATCTAAAATATCATTGATTCTGAAAGTGGTACAACAATGCCTTCATTAAAGTCAGTTGTAGACTGTGGCTGATTGGGTGATCGTAAGGCATTCGCAGACAATCCTTTCGTAGACCTTGTCCTTGAGCTTCAAACCCACGGAACTCAGGAATGAGGGGAAGATTCATGGGAATGTACGTAAAGTTAAAATAGGGAAGAATTCCAGGGAGAACCTGGTCAATGATATACACTGTCGGAAGTAGATGAGCAACAATAAGACAAAATCACTGTATGCCAACCTTGAGCATTATAGTACAAGGTCCATGGATCAACTCGTTGAATCCTTGCATTCGTATTCCTCTCCCATATGAGGCTAGTGGTTCGAATGCCAGGACCTAAACCAGCATTGGTGCAGACAGGCTGTTGATACCAAGACCCAAGAAATATCCGCTGAGGTTTCCTTGCGGGTGCAAGGGCATCAAGAGCTTGCACAAGATCAGGCAAATATTCCTGGAACACTGCATACAGAGCTGCGTTAATTACCCGAAATGTAAGATCACTATCCTGGAATCCTGCTCGCACTTCCTCGGGTACTTTTTTTGTGAAGGACCAGTTGCCTGTAGGACTACCAAAAGTTGATGCGGGGGCAGGTATAGGGCCTTTGTTCATAATTAAAATTTGTGCCTTTTGCGTTTTCGAATACCATTCAGACATATATGACCTGACTCCAGTTTGAGGATCTACGACCGGTTGGCTGGCCATTCGGTGTTGTGGGAAAGTCAGGTGATCCGAGAGAGAGAACGACAAGCGAGTAGAATCGACCGACAGAATTCGATTAGAAAAGAAGGCATTTCGAGGATTGGATGATAATGGCTCTTCCTTGTTCCGTGAACCACCACAGACAAAATAATGTGTTCCGCTTTCTGGGCCTCTGCTAGGATAACTCTTGTTGTCATGCAATGCAAGAGCTTGAAGGATGAGGGTTTGTGCGTGGTAGAATGTCCGCGGGCCTACGAGCTGAACCCTTTTCCCAGAGATCTGGCTACAGAGCAAGCTTGTTATTTGCGGTAGATTCAAGCCTTCCAATGAGGACCAGTTTTCAAGGCAACTCAGATCGTGATGATATTGAATGTGATTTCGGTCTTGTGCCATCCAGGTGCCGTGTTGTACATAGCAGGCCAGTTGTGTTTGCGCCTTTCTAATCGTCTCCATTGCCTCTCCAGGAACCAGATGTCTGAGGGCTAGCTCAACATGCCTGGCAATGGCAAGGTCCAATGTATCTTTCGTATTGCTTTGGGATCGGATCGTGAGATAGCACAATGTACACAAGGCTAGCGCCAGGGCAGAGAGCTGGAGGATGGGCGCCATGGTCGGGTTCCAAGGGGTCCTGGCAGCATTGTCAACTAGGACCCCAGAATGACCCCAGCCTGATATCACGTTCTTGACAGTCCCAAATAATAATGCGTGTTCCATTCCTTGGGCGACTTTCAGTTCAGGAATACCTCGCCATAGCTTTGAGCTTCTTCATACTTGCACTTGTATCTGTCCTCAAATTCGTTATCTTATTTCTCCCCAAGTGTGTGATCAACTGGTTCTATAGATGGTCCCGCAGACTCTTCAACCAATTCCGCGGCGAAGAATACCTTTCCGAAGAGATGCGTGCGTCGGAGAAAGTTCTCAAGGCCAAGGACTTTGAAGATCTCTGCCGAATACATGGGTACATTCACGAAGAACATGTTGTTCTGACCAAAGATGGTTATCTTCTCGGTCTCCATCGGTTGCCGGGAAGGCAGGGAGAAAGAAGAGACAGCCCCGGGACTAGCACCGGAAAGCCCGTTGTGTACCTTCATCATGGCTTGCTGATGAACAGTGAAGTATGGGTCTGCCTCACAGATCCGTATCGATCACTGGCGTTCGTGTTAGCAGAGCGGGGCTATGATGTGTGGTTGGGCAACAACAGGTCAAAAATTGTCTACTTCCTTCACTTTTCCTTCTTGGCTAACAATTCAAGCAGGGGGAACAAGTATTCAAAAAAGTCAATCCATCATGGTCCCAGCACGTCTAAATTTTGGGATTACAGGTAAATATAGTGCCTATGGTGAGATGTAGTCCTCTGCTTATTTTTCTCTCTAGCATCGATGATTTTGCATGGCATGACATTCCGGATACAATCAACCACATTTTACAGGTGACCAAGGCCCCGCAGCTGAGCTATGTAGGTTTTAGTCAAGGAACAGCACAAGCATTTGCAGCTCTCAGTATCCATCCTCAATTGAATGAAAAGATTAATGTCTTTATTGCCCTTGCTCCTGCTATGAGTCCAGCGGGCTTGGCAGCCCCTATAGTTGATGCTCTCATGAAAGCGTCGTAAGTTCCTCCCCCTTGTCTCAATGGTACCAGACTCAGTCCGCATTACCAGCCCAACCCTTCTCTACCTTATCTTTGGCCGTAAAAACATCCTCTCTTCAGCTACCTTTTGGCAATCCATCATTTACCCTCCCATATTTGCCTTTGTCATCGACATTTCGCTCCTTTGGCTCTTCAATTGGCACAGTCACAATATCTCTCAGCACCAGAAAATCGCGGCCTACGCTCACCTTTACTCATTCGCATCTGTCAAGTCGGTCGTACATTGGTTCCAAATAATGCGTAACGCCGCTTTCCAAATGTATGATGACGATGTTCTTTCTCCAGTTGTCGTGACTTCTGTAAGTTCCTATCGGCCTGCGCGATTTCCTACTCGAAATATCGTCACTCCAATCGTACTTTTGTGGGGAGACTCCGATAGCCTCGTTGACATCCATACAATGTTGGCACAGCTTCCTGATCACACCGTTGCCAAACGTCTTCATACTTATGAGCATCTGGACATTCTCTGGGGTCGCAACGTGCATATCGATGTGATTCCAAAAGTTCTTGCATCTTTAGAGTTTTGTAATGCCGAAGAACAGACTATCGCAGAGGTCGATAGTAGAGATGAAATACAAGATGAGTCCATCGTAGATTAGTTTCTCTTATACATTTTATATGATATACATTGCTCATTAGACGATATCGCCAGTTTAATATTGTTGATAAACTTCACAAATACTGTGGATACTGTGGATATCACCTGTAGACTACACTGTTCTTCCGCATATCATAAACTACATAAAAACTATTCTACACGCTCAAAGTCAAGGTTAATTTTGACGTATCATCTCATGATAGACCTCCAGGACCCTGTCTCTCACATGTTTTACAGGGGCTCTTCGCCCAGTCCATATCCTACACTGTTCAAATCCTTGTTCTAGTAACACTTCAATGCCCTCTACGCTGACCCAAGGCGAGCCTTGCGATTTTTTTTGCTCCGCAAACGCTAATAGAGGTGTCATCCGTGTTTCATAGGCAAGCTCCACAGCAACGCCTCCGTTTGCTGACAAGTGTTCCAGCCTCAAGCCCATATCCACAGCCTCCGCCAATTTGGAATTAACAGCCCCAGTAAACGCAGGAACAGTAGACACAATGATGCTGGGTAGAGGATTGATTGGTAGGGGCACAGCAAGACAATCGAGAACTTTGATGTGCAGGAGGTGATCCAGCCGTTGGAAATCGTCCACCAACGATCGGGCCTTGTCTCTGCTTCGATTGTATACGAATATGTTTACCACGCCAATTCTATACAACGCATATATCGAGGCCCTTGCAGAACCACCCGCACCCAGAACAAGAGCAGTTGTAGATGAGGTGACCATGTGTGCAGGTGTTAATGACCGTTGCAGACAATTCTTGATTCCCCTCCAATCGGTGTTGTCCCCATATAGCTCACGGTTATCCCGCGATACGAGGGAGATAGTATTGACGGCTCCAATGATTTGTGCGTATCGTGATAGGTGCTGAATGAGTGGGATAACATTGCGAGCATGTGGAAGTGTCACACTCGCGCCTCCAAAATCAGGCATTTCCATCACTCGGCGAATCTCGTCGATATTTGCCGTATCAACTTTGCTAAAAGTATATGGAAAGCCAAGCGTGGTGAAGGCAGTATTGTGAAGTACAGGCGACATTGAGTGTGGGATTGGATGACCGAATACATAGAATTTCTTGGGAGATAAAAGGCCAATCAGGTACAAGATTGATTGACATTCTTGGAAAGAGATATGACCGGAGGCTCCACCAATGGGCAATAGAGGATGTGACATTGGGGAAAGATAGGAATTTAATGCTCGTGAAATCTTTCCCTGTACTGACTGAATAAGATAATCATCGTGAGAATCTGGGGCTCACCTCGATTCCCAGGTTTATGGCGACGAGAGGTATAGGACCACTCGACACAGATGAAGTGAACGTCTGCAGACTCATGTTATCTTCAAAGGACTTGGCATGGAAAGCCATTATTGCCACATCTGCGCCCATATCAATGATCTCATCATAGATTTGCTTAGATTCTGGACCCTCCCACCGACAAACGTCCTGCTTGTCAATGTAGGTACCAATAATCGAAGCATTTCCCTTCATAGAAACAACACTCTCAATGACAGAACGGGGATAGTCGAATTGGAGTTCCACATATTCAATACCAAGACGAAGCGCATGTTGACAGAAGGAGGCGAGTGACTCTTGAAGTGCGGTATTATCAGCCTCCACATCCGGATAATTTCCCATCGTCGATTTGGTGCGGATCGTGAATATCACGGGAAGGGGACTGTGCCGACGAAGAGTCGCGACTTGGAAGGAGAGATAACTGGGATCGTAAGAAGCCAAAAGATCACCGCGAATACCCCAAAGATCAAGTCCGATAGATAATTCTTCGAGATTGGGTATCGCTTTGTTCAGATCGTTGTATGTGAGTGGGAGGAAGTACGACCTATGGTGAGGAGGGACTTTGTTGGTATCCACGCCGTGAATGAACCGAAGTAACCTAAAGAAATCCTTCTCGACAGGCTTGAAGACAACCGATAATTCATTCGCGCCAACTTCTGGTGACATATCTTCTCTGTCTTGCGGTACTTTGACCGTGAGCGAGGCAAACTCGAATGAACAGCATTCACGAAACAGTGTAACCAATCGCTCCCACTCATCTGGATTATTGTTTTGCACGGCAGACTGCTGCACATGAGCTGTAACAGCACTCTTGTCCCGAATGACATGAATGACCGGGCCACGTTCACGGAATTTTCTGAGAGCTGCTCGGTTCTCCTCGAGCTCAATGGTCCGAGAACCACAGGCAATAACCCTCCCCGAAGGATTATTGCGAAGTACATTGATTAGGATTTCAGACTCGGCCATTCGCAGGGCGTCGTATCCTCGAGTGAGGATGATTTTTGATACTGACATCTGGTATCTCGTTTCGAGTATGGCATCGGTGTCAAGCACCTCCCATCCTAATGCCTTTCCCGTTATGGAGGCGAGTGTACTCTTGCCAACTATGTACCTCATGAGTGTCAAGTTCACTGATTGAAGGGTGCAGATATTGAACCTCCAGGCATTCCAATGATTGCGATACTTGCACGACGAGAGGGACGTCGTATGTTGCCTTCCTGTGGAGATGGTAGACGAGAGGGTGGGTCAGAGAGTGGTGGATGCAACATGGGTTGTGTCTCTATGTGCTGGAGCATGATGCCAGTCAGAACTACAGTTTGGACAGCAGAAACAGAGACGGACGCGATGGTAGAGAGTCGCCGTGTGGTCTGGGGGGAGAGACAGAGAAGTGGTGGTCTGGCTAAGCCTTGGAGAGTGTATGAGGTCTTTGACTTTCATCGGATGAGAGTTCTACATAAGGACGCAGCTAGCCCGCAGTGAGCGGTACACCAGCGGAATCACTTTTTTCCGTGAAATATGAGGCCGATCTTATCTAATCTACGGCACCTTGGTTACTTTTTTCCGTCGCCGCTTGTCATAAAGGTGGATGAAATATGTCCCGAAAAACCTGACCGTGATCCAAGACCAGCCCGGGGACTATCACCTGTCCCTGTACGCAGACTCGTGACTGCAACTGAATCCATCTTCCCCTTAAAGTAATCCTCCAAAGTCTTCGTTGAAGTGGTGATCTTGTCCGTGTCCAGGGCATCGTCATTGTTGTCGTAGACGGATGTCAGTTTGCCTTGTGGAGTCTGAGCACTAGATGGAGTAGCGCAGGAGGGCGATGGAGCAATACCAAGGATTTCAGAGATGGCTGCTGCAGATTTCAATCCAATGGACTTGGCAGCAATATGGCGTGCCCTGTGCCTGTTTATCTATCGGTCAACATTCAAATATCCTAGCTGATACAACGTACGATCTGTGCCGTGGTACAACGCGTGGAGCCTTCTGCTCAACTGAATGTAGAGGTTCAGGAGAAGAGATTTTTGACGGTGGGGGTGCAATAGATTCGACGTCCGTATTACGCGTGTGTTTTTCGACGCCTTTTTTCTTCTTCAGTTTTCTACCAGTGTCCTCGGCATCTCCATCTCTCCTCCGTTTCTTCTTCACTTTTTTCTTCTTTCGCTTTTCCTTTTTCTTCTCGTCCTCTTCGCCCTCCTCACCACCATTCCCTTCGGGTCTCACAAATCCGTCAAACCTACTTCCCGTCTGTACTTCCTCCTCCCCGCCGTTGGCTTCGTTCAACCTCTTCAGCAAGTTCTCATAATCCTTATTCTGTTTCCATGCAACCCCGTTAGGGTCTTTTTGATGTGCTGCACCGATGCCCATCATATCCAGTTTCTGAGCGACCTTGATATGTGTCGTACGTCCCTCTCCGCTCACTCCCAGCCCTTGACTCGACTCCCAGCCGAATTTTGCGAGATAATTCGATCCAAATCGAGCTGCGTCTATGGTCGTGATTGATCATAAGTTTGCGGATACAACAGTTATGCATTTTTGTAGTATTGGACGAACCATCGGCCCACGAAAGATTCCGAGGATCATGACCGATCCTTTGCTTGGATTTTCTGCCAGAGAGACCCATGAAAGGAGTGGAGAGAGGGCGTTAGAGAGGGCGTTCAATCCATTCACAAATTATCCCTCAGAAAGGGTTATGTAAGCAGCCTCTTTGTGTCACAATGACAGCCATACGCTCTCGTCACAGAGGATGGACTTGTCCAAGGTCCTGAATTCCGGTAAGTTTTGGTTTTTCTCGAACTGCTGTAATGCTAATCAAGTGGGGAGTAAGTTTACAACAAACCATACGTGTCTTATGTGATTCTGGCGCTCGGCGTCTTGAGTCTTGGTCGTTTGCTATACCAGGCTTTCTCTGTTCTGTTACAGACATTTGTGCTTCCTGGCAAAAGTGTGGGTGAAATGTGCTAAATAAATGGTCGGTCTACTGACTTTGAGGAGCAGCTTTCCAATTTTGGCGCTAAAAAGGGAGCTTGGGCCGTGGTCACTGGATCGACGGATGGAATCGGCAAGGAGTTTGCCCTACAGCTCGGCAAGGCAGGATTCAATGTGCTTCTTGTTGCACGTAATGCTGAGTTATTGAAAAAAACTGCTGAGGAGATAGGTATGTATCATGGAAAGGGTATTACAAAAGACTGAAAACCTGCTTTGCAGAGGCAAGATACCATGTCAAGGCACAAAGCCACGTCATTGATTTTGCCCAAGCCGATGCTAGACAGTACGCGGAGCTCACGAACGTATTACAACAGCTCGACATTGGGGTGTTAAGTGAGTAGCACATTGTCCCATTTCACTCACGCCACAGGTCTTATTTGTCCTGCGCGCAGTAAACAACGTTGGCAAGTCACATCCTATGCCTACCTATCTCGTGGACATGCCCAGAGAAGAGATGACCGACGTTGTTGCGGTCAACCTGAATAGCACACTACAAGTCACATATGCTGTCCTGCCTGGCATGGTCCAAAAGTATGTGGTCATAGGTCCTGCATTGGGCAGGTGATACTCACGAAAACGCGAACAGGAAACGGGGACTGATTTTAAATATCGGATCGTTTGCAGGATGCATCCCTTCACCGATGTTGGCCCCGTATTCTGCCGCTAAGGCATTCATCGCAACGTTCACGAGTGCGTTGGCCGAAGAAGTTCGCCAGGATAACGTCATGGTGGAATGCATCACCACGTATTTTGTGGTATGTCCCCTCTTTGCTGTATGCTTCGATGGCTCACACAAAATTTTTCCTAGGTAACGAAGATGTCTAAAGTCCGCAAAGCGAGTGCTCTTATACCAAATCCGGAGGGGTATGTGCGTGCTGTTCTGAGTAAAGTCGGACTACCGTGTGGTGCGGCGTTAGGTGGACAACCAAACATCTCGACGCCGTACTGGTCCCACGCGTTGCTGAACTGGGCTATCACGCTTTTGGGGATGCCCGCGCTTTTTATCTCATACACACACCGTCTGCACAAGGACATCCGGCGACGTGCTTTGCGAAAAGCGGAGCGGGAGGGTAAGCGCACATAATGGTGTCTTGTGCTGGACCATGCTGCCAGTGATGATCATCACTCTACTTAGTTCCCAACCCGTGTCAGTAATTGTGGCAATTATATAATACATCCAATCATTCTGACCAACAGATCCTGTGTATATCAACGCACAACGATCGCTGATTGTTAGGGCCTCGCGCTAGTGAGGAAAGCATTCAAGCCTGACAACCTTGACACAACCTTGACGCAATTGAGTGGTGTGGTGAAAAGTGCAAAATGGTTAGAAATCATTAGAAATCTAGAGACCCATCTAATCTGGAATAGTAATGCCATAAGCCATTTTTTTCTTCTATGGCGATGGCTTTACTTCTATAACAACTGCTAGCTACTTTTACAAGGATCCGAGGGGGAGAGAACAGGTTCACTATAACACATTGCACAGCAAACGGCTAAGTATGAAACAGGACAACGCGCAAAACATCATGGGGACAGAAGATGCATACAGACAAATACAGAAAATTTAATTCAAATTCGATCAGAGCACCAAATTTCGAGTTTACCCTCAGCTTTATCCTTGGAGCACGTACGTGCAGTCTCTATCGCAAGTTCGAAATCAGACTCATCTGCAATGGTGACTTTTCCACCGTCTTCATCCTGAAACTTGAGACCAATTCCCTTGGTAGACCTGTCGAACTTTATAGCGAGCTTGTCCATGAACTCCTTGAAGGATGTCTCGGGAGTCAATGCCATCCCCCGCACTTCATCTTTGTAGTGGATCTGAGGGATGCGATGAGCTTTGATTATCATTCCCAACAAGACTATTGAAACAAACCTTGATACGTATCTTCATGAGCTCGTAAAACTCATCGTCATCGTAATCCCCACTAGCATAACCCTCTTCCTCATCTTCCCTGTAGGTGCTCTGCATACGGAACCCACGTTGAGTAGGTCTCCGTGATAGCTTTCTCCTCATCCCACTGCCAGAACCCAGCGCATAGGAACTGGCATAGGGACCTCGCGAGTTGGTGCGAGACACACTGATAGGTGGAACACCGGTGGCATTGCTTCTTGCCCAGGCAGCTGCGGAATCGTCGGGGGCAACCAATAGCTTCGGCACAGAAGGTACGGGTGCAGAGCTATCGTCGTATGAATCGAGGTAATCGTCGTAGAATTCTGTGAGACGAGAATTCTTTTCCTTTGATGTTGTTGCTAGACACCAGTCAATACAAGCCAATCGGAAACTTTGAAGCAGCTTTTTACCTTTGAGAGGAGCAGGACTAATATTGTCAGGTGCAACAGTACGAGCATCATTTTGTTTCTGGACGCTCAGTGCACGAACAGGTTCCTCTATACTAATACCTGAGGAGGACCCACTAGGTGAGGTCTGCGTCGGGTTTCTTGGTAATCTTGATCCGACATTGTCACGATTCACGTTAGAGGGCGGATCTCTCTTCGGAGGGCCGAGCTCACGGACATTGGGAGATGCCACTGATGTAGCACGTTTGATTTCCACTGGTGGGAGGTCTACAGTTGTTTCTATAGGAATTAGGCAACACTTTGGATAACATAGATACAAGACCGCGTACTTGTCCCAGGAGTAACCGTTGGCAGGCTCACTGACCTAGTAACACCAAATTCCGATTGATCAACATAAGCACCGTTAGGGTTAATGCCCTGTTTTAGTCGAGTAGATCCGGTAAAAGTAGTGAAGGCATCATTCGCATCACTTGCAGCAACTAGAATCTAAGAAGCTAGGTAAATCGGAATCCCCGTATTGGCAGCTTGAAATTCTCACCGGCTCTCCCAAGAAATTTCTGGTAGCTGTGTTTTTCAACTTTTTCTCGGAGGGCCGATAGAGAATACCAACAGGCTTGAACAACCGTCAACAGAATGATAAAGGCGGGCGAGTCATGATAACGAACCACACTGAAAACCATGTATCCCTCTCCACGGTCTCGAATAGCCTCATCGATGACCTTGTGATCGTCAATGGCCTTGTCCCGGCTTGCCTCCTGCATATCCTGCAAGCCCTCTTGTACCTTTCCCATGTATATTAGCGAAAGTCCCTTATTGTACATGGCTTCTGCAGAAAACAAACGGAATTTGAGTCCCAATTGTTCATAGTTACTGCGTAGTTAGGATCAGGTCCAGGTTCACTGAGAGACGATTACCGGAGGACTCACATCACCTGGTTCCCTCGGAGGTGAAATAACGTCTGCTCAAAGTCTTTTAAGGCAAGGTCATAACGGGTGAGCAAAAAGTTCGAGACCCCGCATTGGAAATGTCTGCAAAGAAAAAAATAATATATCTTGAACCACAAACAGAAAATTGACGACATACGCGACAGCTAGATACTGATCGTGGTTGGTGGCTTCAATGAAACGCTGGACGGCTGCCTCGTGTTCACCCAAGGTCGCGTAGATCAACCCCATATTCGTGAGTATTTTGGACGAATCTGCAATTCGCTGTCAACACCATTCCTCTTTGATCAACAAGTTCTCCAATTGAGCATGAGGCAAGAGACACACCGAGAAAAAATCCAGAGCTTTCTCAAATTCCTGTCCATCGTATGCTTTCAATGCAGCAGCCCAAGTCTCCAATTCGGCCTTGAGTGACATAATGGTGGTGGACAACTGATATTGTTCTCTTTTGGAAATAACGGGAATCGGCGTTCCTGACGCGAGCCGTTGGCAGTATTCAAAAAGAGCGGAAAAGGGGGGAAATGAGTGGATAAGACACAGTCTCTAAGAAGGCATGCACAAGAGATTCCAAGTGAGTATATAAGTGTTGGAACGTATCATTGATACTGTTGTCAAGGATGTCATCGGCATTTCCCGCTTTTCTCCAAGACCCCGAAATTGAGCCTGATCCGACAGGAAGTTCCTTCGACGGCTTGCCGAGCAAACTCTGTGTTGCAGGGAGAAATAATCTAGGAACAACTTTTCACAATGTTCAGATTGCATTATATAATCATTTATCCTACTAAATCTGGAAACAGCCTCCGAGGGAGATATCTGGGGTCCTCATCCAAGTGACTACGGCACAGTTGAAACATCATTCTGATATATTCCTGTCACTGCCATTCATTCACCAGTCTCCTGCATCTTTTTTGAGCCATACTAAGTTCAGGACAGCTATAATCCATTTCCTGCACGACATCAGCGAACCATTGCTATGTGCTGACTTAGGCCTCAGAGAAATACCTCTCGAGACACTATCTGCCGGCCAATGAGCTAACACGATCCTCGACTCAGCTCTACTTCATTCGTACTGACAGGCCCCATCAGTTTCATCCCTTTCTTGAGCGCCATAATCTGCACGGTATCTTTATAAAAGATGATGAATTGTGAACATCCTACTTAGGCCCCGGTAAGCGTCAATAGCGTAGAAGACATCTGTCAGATGTGGTGAACAGCCGTGTCATTAGACCATCATATGCAATTACAAATTACGTCGTCCTATCTATCTGATTCTGTTTGCGCCAAGCAATGAATATAGGGAAATAAAACTAATATCCGGTAGGCCGAGCATTCGACTTCGACGTATCATACGCACGAATGAGCCTTGCCTGATCCTGCTTTCCAGCAGTTTCGGTTTGGCTAAATGCGAACCCACGGGTTCTGCGCATCCTCTGTACCGCACGCACTTTCTTGATCGCTTTTTGGAACCTAGTCACAAGAGCAAAGAGATGAGGGTCTCTACAAGTTCGATCGAAACAAACTCTTACTGTTCCTGTCTTGGCCGATAATCAGGTATATTGTATTTTTGTAATTCCTGAACGATATGGTACGAGGACGGCAAATACGTCCTCCGGTAGCTGTAAAGAGTTGATCAAGTCAATGGTCTAGAAGACATAAGAAAACGATACTCACTACTTCCAGACAAAATCACGTCCCAAACAAAAGATAGGTATTAGCAGAAGAACGAAGTAGAACACCCCATCAGTCCATAGTTTATTCACGAGACCAGAGTATTCCGCAGAAAAGCCAATCGCTGGGGCAACAACGGCATAAATTGGCAAGAACAGCATAGTAAAAACAAATGATCCCGGAATTGCAGCGACGGTGTACTTTGTCCAGATGCTGTTCTCAAATTGTCAACTCCTGCCAATGAATAATCAAAACGTCTCTTACTCAGATATCAGGGCTGCCTTTCCGAGGACGGTCAAAAGGACAGCGAGATACAAGGTGATTCCCCAGAACCAAAGTCCAGAATCCAATCCACTCGCTTGTTTGAGATCCCCCCAGAAAAGTATTACTGAAAAGCCAAATAGGACCTTTTTACCAAATTAAGCAAAGTCAACCAATGCACAATAGCCGACTTACAATGCTGTGGTATAACGCATTCACAATCCACAGCCAAAACGCAGTCTTGGTGAAAAATTCATTCTTTTGCCCTAGCATGTAGAGTTGCGGGTAGCGGTCCAAAAATCGCGCGGAAACAAATTGGTCAAAAATACCAATGACAAGCGGGGGCAAGACAGTGAACACAACATTGAAAAAAGTCAATGTCCAAGACTCAAACGCGATCTGACCGGAGAAGTTGTTGAAGAACGAAAACTTTGTTGGTTGGTCAGTCTTGATCACTGAAGAAAACCCAGGCAACAGACTTACCCAGAACAATGTCATATACAATGTAATGTTCTTGTAAAAAGAGACTGCGAGCAATCTCAATGTAGTCTATAGACCAAAGTAGGGGAGACGTACACAAAATCAATTTGGATAATCGCCTGTAACTCCAAGCACCATGTACGAGGAGCAGTTTCTTCAGAAATCTAAATTGAGAGATAGCAACATCTGCAGAACGAGCAGCTTGTAGGCCCTGATACGTTCGTCATTTACCTGGTAACTCCACACGTTGAGTCACACACCTCTACACCAGAGATACCAACGCCAACGTGCGCAGCCTGGATCATACTAACATCGTTAGCACCATCGCCGATGGCGAGCAGCAGGGCTTGATGGTTCTTCTTGACAAGCTTGACAACCAGCGCCTTCTGTAATGGTGATACACGACCTGTGTGGTGATGATCAGTAGAACTATGCCTGCATCAACCCTATAATACACACAACAAATGACGGCCTTGCACATTATAGCAAGCTCAAGGAAAGTCTTCGACAACTGCTTTTCCAAGGCAAAGGCTAGACTCTTCCCATCTGCAGTAGACGAAAAAAATGGGATTAGAGATAGCAATACTATGTAACCCTAGATTCACACCTATAATAAGCGCCAGATCTTCTGCATCACCAGAGTTTCTTTGGTTGTTGATAGCGGACAGTCGCTTTTCCAAGAATTCTTGGGTATCATGTGCAGTCTCTTCATTGACAATGACCTTAAGAGGGTATGAGCATCGGTGACGAACAAAAGAATAAGTCCTTACCAAATTCATAGACTCTGAGATGAGCCGACACGACATTCCAATATTGATAGCAGTCTCCTGGCGATCACCGGTTAGCACCCAAATCTTGATCCCAGCCATCTGAAGTGTATGAATTGTTTCGGGGACTCCATCCTGAAGTTTGTCCTCGATGGCCGTAGCACCGAGTAAGAAGAGGTCTTTTTCAATGAGTTCAGCAGCTTGATCAAGGGCCTCTCCTCGACCGCTGATAGTGGTAGCAGCCTGATCATATATAGCAGACCATTGCTTATACTCTTGTTCCGTGATATCACGGAAGGCAATGCAAAGCGTTCGTAGACCTTCCGTTGCATAGTCCTCGAGATGGACCAAAGTCTTCTCGGTGTAGGGCTGGTGCTTGCTCAGCAGCTCTAAAATGACGGTATCTGCACCTTTGGTGTAAAGCTTGATCTTGCCATCAGGTCCTCGGACAACGGTTGACATCCGTTTGCGAGTTGAGTTAAATTCACAAACATTGAGGATTTCATATTCTTGATCTTGACCTATAATTTTGACAAAGACAGATTTGGGTTTTCGCACCTAGAGCCAACCATTGATGAACCAATGAACTAGGAGCATCGACGAAAAAGAAACAAACATGGAACTGAAAGCCAAGTTGTTCTGCACCAGCAACTAGGGCTACCTCATCAGGGCTGCTAGCCTGATAGACCACCTTCTCATCCTTGATCTCAGGAATAACAGTATGGCAGACAGCCAAAAGAGTAAGAAATTCAACAAGCGTCTCCCTCTGCTTTGACTCCTCATCCATATTGTCAGACATTGACGCGTCCACGGAACGATTAGGGTGCTTGCTCAGCAAATTTTTCATCTCCACAAAAGTCTTCCATCCATCGGCACCCTCTCGCTTTGAATCGTCAACGACATCTGCATACGGCACGCCACCAATACTACAACAACGGAATTCCATCTCATTACAAGTAAGAGTTCCAGTTTTATCGCTGAATACATATTCGATCCGACCGAGCTCCTCAACCAGTGAAGAGGTTCTGCAAAGAGCAGCCGTGTCAGTCTTCGCGTAGTACATGTCCAAGTCAGAGTTGATAAATTGAGCCTGCTGGAACTTGACCACTTCCATTGTGACGATGAGAGATATAGGAATGAGATTGTTGTACAAGATAATGAACGTGAAGATATCTGGACAGCGCGTAAATGATCAAAAAGCATTGTTCCGGAATTGAGATGAAATAGTGAACCTTCAATGAAACCACGAGCTTGCCAAGTTGATATCAGCCATTCCTTGTCATATCAACAACACAGTTATGCTTACCTCGTCCACTCAAGGACGTTTGCTCATATAGATACCATTGTTGACTTGAAAAGAACCATGAGCGAATGCTGCTACCAATCGTAGAACCAATAGATAGCGCCAGGAGAATGAAAAACAAGAATAATATCAGGACATTGACTTGCCGCTCTACGGCAGTTCGCTTTATGGGAGCAGCACTACAGACATATGAAATCAGCCGAGATACTCTGGCCCCCTACTGGACTCACGTCGCGTTTCGCATGAGTTTCGTCTCATGACCAGTGAAAATTGTAAGCCCGTACGCCCAGGGGGTATTACGCATCTGCGCCCCTCGGAGAAGGATCTGGTCCGGGCCCAACGGAACCTGCCTTGGAGTCCCGTGGTCTGTGATAAGCTCTAGAGTTCCCTCATAAGTGTATAACGAGTTGTTGGGGTGCTCAGAGCGGAGGGACCCCCGTAAGCGATTGACAAGTTCAGGAGAGGTGAGCGACGAGGTTTGTGGATTAGCTTGCTTGATTTTGAGATTAGTTTCACTATAAAAATGAGAACCAAAAAGACACAATGCATACGTATACACACCCGTCGAGATTAGAGGTTTCAATATAGCACAGACCCTCTGGTTCACTTGAACTGAGAAGAACCATATCTGCGGGAATGAAATCATCATTTTCTAGCCGCACCACATCTCCCACTCGGATATCCTTCCACTCCCTGTCCGTGAATCCCGCATATTGAGTCATGACTCTGGCCATACGTGAATTGAGTTCTGAGTCAGATTGGTGTCGTTTCTTGAACACAGTTACCAGGTTGGAGTTCGTACAAGTCATGGACTACTCACAAGATCCTCTTGTACTTCCTTGAATGCTGAGGCTAATAGAACTATTACCAGAGGTGCAATGGTAGTCCACCGGTTTGTTGGAGATACACCCGGTATCTGTTGTATGCATGCGGTGAATAAGAAGAACAAGTTAGCGTATTTGGAGAATTGTTCTAGAAATTAGTCAATGACGACCAGAGAGACCAGACTTCAGATCGCGCACCAAACAGGAACTTGGGCACAAAAGTAACCAAGCTATATTTGCTAGTTGAGATAAAATTTGAGCAAAATCCGGTGTTTGCTGCGCTGTTGTTCAATGCAATAACTCGTTCCCCGGTTAGAATCCTTTCTTTCTCCCATGGCCACTTCCACTTTCTACGTTTCAAAACCGTAGGTGTTTGTGTCTTGACCCCATGAAAATTTCCAGACCCCGAGAAGGGCACCTGATTTGAAGATGTCAAATCATCAAAATTCCATTCCTGCGGAACACCATCCCCGAGCGTGACCTTAGAATGACCAGCAGGAACGGCTGCTACCTGACCCAGTGGCAGACTGCTCTCCTGGGACTCCATCGCTTGCGGTTGAGCAAAAGCCGATTCTGAATCCCTGTAATCATCATCGTCAAAGAATGGGTCTAGAAGTTGTGGGTCGGAGCGTCGTCGTTTACTATATGAACGGCTAGCCGATGGAGGATAACCACTGGTCATGGCAGGCCGATACTGCTGCGTCGCTGGATTGGCAGATGATACAAGTCGTAGGAAATCATCAGACATAGTTACCACAGATTGTGTGTGCAGACCGGGAATGGGGCTGCGGGCACCGGACACTTATGAAGACACACTTATGCTATTGCCAAGCAATGCAAAACACTGATGATGCGTCGCCAGCAACCATTCATACAAAAATTCAATGTTTCCTCCAGATATCGACTTGTATGGGCTTTCAATACTGCCGTTCACAAACTTGACAAGCCACCTGTCACTCTCAATGATGATGGGTAACAACGTCCGCGTGAATATAATAATTGACAGAAGATATCAATATATCTAATGATGTCCAAATGTGTACAGTTCAAAGGTAAGTAGATATCGTTTTACACTTTGTTCTCTGAGTTATAGTAATTGGCAGCGTGTCCAGAAGCAGTGTTGCCAAACGAATGAGGTGCATCAGAGTAAGGGTAGCTGTAAGCAGGTTGAGTTAAGGGATGAATCTCCTCATGCGGCTTGACGGCAGTGTATTCGGGTCCTGTAGCAAAAGAACGTGTTGCGATGATCTCACGGTCAGCCTGCTGCTTAGCAAGACGCGTAGCGTAGTTGTGTACAACATAACAAGCATCTGAAAGTGTAATTAGATTGATCAGAATGTGAATTTATGTGAAGGAGCTTACAGGCGACGACAACGATCGGAACGAGGGTAGACACCCAGATACCCGAAAGCGGCATATTGGAAATCCTTTCCAGGGCATTGCAGAGATTGACTACTGCAGTATCCGATGAGTTGTTGTCACAGTCTGGTCTAAGTCCTGGGTGCTCGCGGAAGCGATAGAACATCACAAGCGAATAAATTCCAGAGGCTGTCTGAAGCATAAGAGTGACATAGAGGACTGCCAGATATGTTCTGACTAGCCCCCTCTTCTTGAAGACAGCTCCTAAGAAGCTAGAATACCGTTAGAGCTCGTACACCAGGTCACATCGTAAAGACCAGATTCAAGGCTTACCCGAGAAGACCAATGAAGGCGGCAAAGGTATACACAGCACCGGCAACAATGAAAGCGATCTTGACATTATTTTGTAGATCATGATCTTAGGAGGGCGGGAACTCAGTGCTTAGCAACGATCCCTTCAAAGAATCGTCAACTTACAGACCCCCTCGTCCCTAGTCCACCAAATAAGGTACCAGAAGCCGCTCGCTGCGAGGCCGCAGACAATAAGTTGAATAAGTGTGATTACAAAGGTTCCCAATCGCAGAGGGAGGCAGCAAAGAAATTTGGGAGCCATAGAGGGAAAGAGGGAAAGAAGGTCGTTGCAAAGAGACAATGAGATCAGATACCGCTTTTATAGCATGTGCAGCATAGCCTCGTGCAAGCGATGCATTGATGCCGACTGGACTGCCACATTTGGCTGCGCCCGATTATCCTTATCATTGCTCAGCCCATTACGAGGGAAGGATGACACTAACATTCTTACATCACCGAAATCACCGAAATCCGAATGCAATTCCCAAAATGACAATTACTACATTATACCGCTGATCTCAACATCAGCGTCATCAAGTTCGTCATAGTCGTGCTGCTTTGGGTACCCACGGGCGTTTAAAGTATTGGCTTCATGCGGCTGGCTGCAGAACTCATGGTAGGTAATAGAGTAGTTTCAGAGGAGCCACTGGGTCGCAGGTGGTGCCCGAGTTGTAGCACTACCGGCCTGATCGCCGCGTTGCCGTAATAGTGGCCTCCCTCGCTCACATTAGCAACCTCTTCTTGTTCGACCACATTGTAGTTGTTAAGGACTCTCCGCCAATGCCAAAGAAATTGGAGGACCACTGCCAGTTCGGTTGACACAACATATGACAGGGCGAAAAGATGACCCACGTGTTTGAACCACGGTCTGAACAACAAAGGTGACCCAAACATAGGGCAAAGGGGCACCACCGAATGAAAGAAGGTGCCGACAGAGCCCGGCTCCTGCAACATCGTTGCCTTCAGTGCGTTCGTTGATGCAGTGTTGAGTTCTTTCATCTCGATAGACTTGGTAATATGTAATAAGGTACCAAATACCGATACCAATATGACAGAGCCAGACGAATGCCTCTGGTTTCCAAAAGTTCTTCATGAAGCGTTTTCGGCGAAAGGCACCATAGAGCCTGTAAAATTCTGAGTTCATTACAACCCCAAAACTCGAAGCACAGGCTTACCCTACAGAAGCAATAAAGGCTGCATAGAATTCCCAGATAGCCAATGCAATAGAACAACTGGCCAAAGTCTTCAATGGTTCCACACCTATTCATCTCAGTCTGAAAGGTGCTTTACAGGGAATTACCACAACGGACCATCGTCATGGCTTCTCGTGATCCACCATATAAGCCAGACTGCGTCTGCTGCATCCACGACAAGTTGGAAAACAAGGGTGACTATCACACCATAGAATACGGGAATGCAATGGAATACTTTGTCGGTCATTAAGGGAAGATAGCGTGACGGTAGCTGGTGTGTATTACATGGTGGTTAAGTACTCATCGTCAGGTTCGGCCCCTTCACACTGTAGCACAGTAATCATGATTGCAACGCCGAAATATACTCGAGCCGTTGGCCAACCCCGAGTTTCACCGGATACAGGGTGTTTAGAGGAGTTGTTGCGGAATTGGAATGAATTAAAATTACGCAATGAGAGTCCCCATTTTAGCCTAGGCTCCTCTCCCAGATTAATTTCAGGAGACCAGAGTTGTAAATATATTGAATCGCAGAGGACCTAGACACTGGGGATGAGGGTAGGGCCCTGGATAGAACTCAGGAAAGGGATAATATATAATTTCGTAGGTAGATATTTCATCGGTATAACACAACACCAAGAGTAATAATGGGCCCAAAGGGCATCCAGCCAGCGAGTCAAGGGAATAGAAAATCGCCCCGATGGTCCCGCACACCGACAAGTAGTCTTACGGAGGAATGCATTGTCCATACTTAGCCTGTAACAATCTGGGCATGATCAGTGAAGCCAAATGGGGTAGGAATGATGGCTATTCTTGACAGAGAAATCTCACAATCCTGTTTATCATATCGATGCCTATCCGATCCCCTTCTACTCATGTCGCTGTCTTCCTCACATCCAATGAATCCCAGGATGATGACACGACACTCTTTTACAGCCCTAAATTCGACTTTTATTGTCGATGTCCAATATAGAATGGTCAAGGAACTTGGCCAGGGCGCGTATGGCTGCGTCATAGCCGCCGTTCACAGTAGCACTGGCGAAGGCTGTGCGATCAAGAAAATCACCAATATCAATACAAAGGTCAGTGTGCTGCACTTCTGCATAGTCTAAATGGAAGTTACATCTATCATTCTTCCTAGCGCATCCTCACCAAGCGTTGCTTGCGTGAAATCAAGTGAGATACAAACAGCCAAGTTATATCAGACCGTAACACTTTGATCAGATTGCTCCGTCACTTCAGAGGCCACAAGAATGTCCGTAGCTGTGTCGCTACATTGATCACGATAGACTTACTTGGTGCAGATCACTTGTCTGTATGACATGGACATAGTTTTCCGACCTGATGGCAATTTCGACGAAGTTTATCTCTATGTATGTAGATCTTTATCCTGCTGTGAACCCCATGGTACTGATATATTTAGGAGGAACTCATGGAGGCTGACCTCCATGCTATTGTAGGTACCACCAATACTCTCATAAATCAGACAATAACAGAAATAGATCCGTTCCGGACAACCGTTGACTGACGCCCACTTTCAATCCTTCATTTATCAAACCCTGTGTGGTTTGAAATATATTCACTCAGCGAATGTTCTTCACCGGGATTTAAAGCCAGGAAATCTCCTTGTCAATGCCGATTGCGAGTTGAAGATTTGCGATTTCGGTCTTGCTAGAGGTTATAACCCAGGGGGAGGGACATCTAGAGCAGCTGGCAACCAGGGTTTCATGACCGAATACGTAGCAACTCGCTGGTACCGTGCCCCAGAAATCATGCTCAGTTTTGCTAACTACGTGAGCTGTTACTAACTCCTACAGAGGATGTTCTTAACTACCGATTAGACAACTGCTATTGATGTCTGGTCCATCGGGTGTATTCTAGCTGAATTACTCGGCGGAAAGCCTATATACAAAGGCAGGGAGTAAGCTTTTCTGTCCTGTAGATATCAGCACTACACTGATATTGTGTCCAGTTATGTAGATCAGCTGAACCAGATCTTGCACTATCTTGGGACACCACCTGAGGAAACCCTCCGACGTGTTGGCTCTCCCCGTGTATGTGATACTTTCTGGATCATCATTTTATAATGACCGCATTTCAACAGGCCCAAGATTACATTCGTTCTCTACCAATCAAACCTCGTATATCTTTCTCATTGCTGTACCCTCGTGCAAATCCTCTTGCAATTGACCTGCTGACACAAATGTTACAATTCGACCCTATCAAACGGATTAGTTGCGAGCAGGCCGTTAGTCACCCTTACTTTACTGTCTGGCATGATCCTGCTGATGAGCCGAGCTGTCCTTCCGTAAGTTGCTGAATCAGCAACAGCATTCGGCCAGAAACTCAGTCTCCATTACAGACATTCGACTTCAGCTTCGAGGAGGAGGATAGTGTTGAAGGAATGAAGAAACTGATTGTTGAAGAAGTTCGAAGTTTTCGAAGGGAGGTCAGAAATCAAGCAAAAGCCTCGACGCAATTTCGTCGTCAGGACAGGTGAAAATTCTCTAACCTCTAATAAAAGCTACGCTGACAAAAAAA
>Ga0153955_100047_pt1 | contig 84239 bp, 130 predicted proteins | sample TSFL039MetaG_FD_104744 | JGI IMG/M metagenome (GOLD analysis project Ga0153955, IMG submission 104744) | Attine ant fungus gardens microbial communities from Florida, USA - TSFL039 MetaG | ecosystem: Host-associated > Fungi > Mycelium > Unclassified | place: USA: Florida, Wekiwa Springs...
TCCTGAGGTGAGACCATTATTCACATATAACTTAACCACTAGGAACTGACCTTGCGAGTAGATATATATTCTAATAGGTAATCAGTTGTCTACCTTAATAGGTGACTCCTGAGATATATATTCCAATAGACAGGAGGCAAGATGGACCGCACATGTTCAATAATCACTATCAGAACCGAAATAGGGCCTCTCTTTTGATCAATTATCACGCACAAGTACTCAATAGGTGGATGTTAGCGAACATCTCGAGACGTGTAAAATAACATGTTCTACTTGCCTAAATGCAAGCTGAGATCAGGGTATCAAACAAGTGAAACCTGCCATGACTGGACTTATCTAGCTCTTGCACTTGCGCGAATATGACAGCTCCAAGAAGAGAAGTATACCCGAAATGGGATAGAAGACAAAATCTAGAGGAGATCTATTTCTCGATGTACCCGGACTCCCATTCTCCCCTTTAAACTCGGTCCCAATATAAATCTGACAGGTCTCCTTTCTTCCTTCCCACCTTTCCACACATGGCTCAGCTCTCCCAGCCATTTTCTTCAGTTCCCTCTGCCGCCGTGCGACGCAGATTGTCGTCCGTTGTCTCGGCAAAGCAAAAGCCCAATGTCACCTCCACGTTCTCCAGTCTTACGGTGCGTTTACAAATCATCTGTGTACTCACATTTGTCATCTCATATCGCTGCCTCTTCAAAGCCCATGTGGGCCGGTATCGCAGGGGCTGTTGTCGAGAATAACAAAAAATTCGAAGTTGCGGTTTCGATTCACGATTCAGTTTATAGCACCGACTTCTCGTCGGCTCAGATCGACTATGATCCACGCACTCCGGACAAAAATGCCAAGAACATCGAGTTGTTTGTACTTGAAATGCTCCGAAAATTCTCAATTGAGCACCTCTGCAAGTTCCTTGGTGCTGGTGTTACTCTTACTCTGCTTCGCGAGGTAGGTCTTGGCTTCATCATCCTTATCGAAGCCTATCTCATATCGTGGACTCAGTGTCCCAATATTTGTACGAGGCTCTGGCTTGACTTGGATATTGTCCCTTTTGTGTTCAATATCAAGCAATATCACACCGACTCTGTAACACGCCCCAATGTTAAACACCGTATCTCATCTACTACGGGTTCATATGTTCCTTCTGGGGCAGAGACTCCCACTATGTATGTAGACTCGACCCACTTAACAGTTGTCTCGGGTCTGCAGGCAGGTGCCATTGGAAAGCTTCCTATTCAACGAACCCTGGACGAGCAGGCTGATTCTGCTGCTCGCAAATGCCTCATGAACTTCGGTCCTGGGAACAATCCTCGATTAAGCATAGGACCTCGTAATCAAGTCACTGTTGACGATGCAGGTAGGATCCATCTAATCGATGACATCGAAGAATACCGAAAGACCGTTGGCTCAAGGTCAACTATTTTTACTTCGATCTGTCCTGCACGTGCTGATATCTTTTCCAGGACATGGAACGCGGTCATCAAACTTGCGGATGAACTTCGAGAGAAGAAAGTCAAAATTGGCTTCTTTTCCTCGACTCCACAGGGAGGTGAGTTCCAAGTTCTATAGTTCATTTTACCCATTTTGACTTTTATTTGAGGTGGTGTCGCTCTTGTATGTCCAGTGTCACATCTCAACCTATGAAGTTAATTTCTACAATAGATGCGGCATGCTTTGATTCGTTTCTTGACGGTGCTTGACGTAGATGTCGCTTGGTAAGCTATGTAGGCTCGCAAAGTAATTACACCCTCACATTTCGATGTTGCAGGTATGTTCCAAACCCGTCCCCAGCTGTGTTCAGGACCACCAAAAACAACCACAATATTTTGCAAGGCGTTGCGGCTCCCGATCTCCGGCTTACCCGACAAGCAAAAGATAATTTTGATGCCTGGATTCTCAAAAATGGTCTACGTTGGACGGCTGAAGGTGGTCCCCTGGCCCCCGGTGGTGTTGACGTCGCGTTCATCGGTATGCTGCCTCATTGCGCCATATTTCCTCTACTCGACTTGTGAAATGTCAGATGATCCTCAGATGCCCGGTCTGATTCCACTCATCAAGAGGATCAGACCTGATCTCCCGATTGTCTATCGCTCTCACATCGAAATTCGTAGCGACCTTGTTCATGTCCCTGGCTCTCCCCAGGAGGAGGTTTGGAAGTACCTGTGGAACACTATCCAGCTAGCCGATTTATTCATCAGTAAATACTTTCACTGCTCAAAGGAATACAGTCTGAAAATGTAAAAAGGCCATCCTGTGAGCAAGTTCGTTCCCAGCGATGTCCCTCTTGAACGAGTTGCCCTTCTTGGTGCTGCCACTGATTGGTTGGATGGATTAAACAAGGAGCTGGATGCTTGGTCAGTGCAATCCTTTTTCCTACTCCTATTATATTATTGATGATGTTGCAGGGATTCCCAGTACTACATGGGTGAATTCCGTAGTTTATGCATCAGAGAGAAGATGCATGAGCTCAAGTGGCCACAGCGTGATTACATCATTCAAGTTGCTCGATTTGACCCGTCTAAAGGTTTTTTTCTTTCCTTTCAACACCTTTAGCTTCTCATGGTGTGGACAGGCATTCCGAACGTCATCGATTCCTATGCCAAGTTACGCGCCCTCCTGCTGGAGAGGTCGCCCGATCTCTCCCAAGAGGAACACCCTCAACTTTTGATCTGCGGACACGGAGCTGTCGATGACCCTGATGCTAGCATCATCTACGACCAAGTCATGCAACTTATCGGAAGTAATAAGTACAAACACCTTGCTAGTGATATTGTCGTCATGCGATTACCGCCGAGCGACCAGTGTGAGTCTTCTTGTATCTGGTAGCTGAACGTTAGATCTAATGCTCTCTCCCTAGTGCTCAATGCCCTGATGGCAAACTCTAGGATTGCGCTTCAGCTATCAACTCGAGAAGGATTTGAAGTCAAGGTCTCTGAGGCCCTTCATGCTGGGAAGCCTGTGATTGCTTCTAGGACTGGTGGAATACCTCTCCAGATTGTCCACGAAAAATCAGGCTACTTGACCACTCCTGGAGACAACGATGCTGTTGCTATGCACCTTTACGATCTTTACACTGACGAGAATTTGTACAGAACCATGAGCGATTACGCTAGGACACATGTATCAGATGAAGTCGGAACTGTTGGTAATGCTGCTGCTTGGTTGTATCTAGCTGTGATGTACTCTCGCGGTATCAAGATTAAGCCCAATGGTGCATGGCTTAATGACCTTCTCCGAGTTGAGACTGGCCAGGAGTACGTCGAGGAGGAACCTAGATTACCACGTGAGGGATTGGACATGCAGGGATAATCTACATAGTCTGGCATGTAGATAAAATTTAAATGAATGCAAATATCTCTTGTAACGTAGACTGATTTATATGTAACTACTGCACATGACGAGTGGCTCAAGGTGTAAATCAGGACCCGAAAGGCAAAGGTCTAATCGTCAAATTCTTCACTCCCAAACATTCAGCACTGTCTCTGTTGTTTTGATCAATACACTCTTCGTATAATGTCTGCCAAACGTGTTCGATCACCTGAGCCGTCAAGTCCACACGATCGACCTTCAGTAGGCTCTTTCATATCAGATACGCTTCTCTTTCTGAATCATCAAAAGAAAAGGCCCTTGTTTAATGTCGAGCATCCGAGTTCTTACTCATCACTTAACATCCGATATCTGGGCGATCACTCGACTGGAAGTAGTCGGCATTCATCCGAGGATTGGGTTCAACAGACCGGTGGCCTAACAATTGACAGTCCAAATAATATGGGGACTTGCTTCCGCTCAGATAAAACGGATAATCTACTACAGGATGAGGATATGGTGCGCGCAAATCTTCTCTCTCCTCTTCCTTAGTCCTACCTTCCCAAACTTGTTCACTCATGCTTCCGTTGGAACCGCCCAATGCAGCTGATGGAATCCCCTGATCGCAATCGTCAAGAAACCATTATTCAAGGATCGCGACTCCCTCCTTTACAGACGATTGGTTATTCTTCATTTAATCCAAGCGAAATTCATCCTGGCTTAGAGACCGCTCAAGTCCAACATCAGCCACCGATGTCCTCCATTCATATCAATCGGTCTATATACAGTCCGTTCCAGACAACACCGACTCTCCTTGCACCTGAAGTTCCTCAGCCCACCAGAACTCTACTTGACCCTAGTTTCATAACAAGACCATCTATCAATGTTATACCTCCGACTCCCATGGATCAACAATCATCTTTGAATTATCCCCAACCTGATCCATCATTGGCAATAGATACCAGCCTGGGCCCACCCATGGATATTTTACCGAAGTCTACAACGCCTCGAAAACAACCTCGGTTCACGATGGGACCACGGGCTGATTGTGAAAAGTGTAGGTTAGGAGTGAAGGGCCATTTTGTGCACCTAGATTAGCTCACATACTTGTATATCTTGTCTTCAGTTTGATGAATCGCTTACATTTACTCTATACTTGTGTTTTTAGGCTATTTAAATATACAAGCCCTCCGAACAAAGATAGTCAAACAATGCTCCGATCAATTCGAAAAACAGATTGGCTCTCTCGTAGCCATGAGTACAAGTACAACGCTCGCCTTGTTCTGGCACCTCTCCTCACCGGAAAAGAAAGAGCGTATTGATGCTTCCGTAAAGCTTGTCTGTGCTCTCGAACAATTTCAAGCCCAGTTCGTACCTCAACCAAAATCTCATTCGGACGAGGAGGATGATGATAGTGATGAAGAAGAAGAAAAAGAAAGAACTCCAAGACTCAAGGGAAAAAGTGATAGGTTGGATGATTTGAATGCTCAAGATGTGTCGTATTCAATACGAAGATTGATAAGAGGCTTGGCTAGCCCGAGAGAAAGTAGTCGACTGGGTTTTGCTGTTACCTTGACTGAGGTAGGTTCAGTAACTTCTATGATGCCGAAGAACACGAGTGGACTTGATTCAGCTTCTGTCTAGGATTGATAGTGTTACTTGTGCTCAGATAATCACTCTCATTTCGGATACCACAAAAACTCAGGGTTCAATGACCGGTCAAGAACAACGTGATATGCTCTTTGCTCGTTTGTTCGGATTTATGTCCATCATCCAGTCAGGTCTCCTTGTTCGTTCTGGTTCTTTACCAAAGTCAGCCTTGGTGGAGGTATCAACACTCTCGAACTATACCGACGTTCTCTCGCAACTCATTGCTTTGGGGGAAAAGAGGTCATGGCTCAGAGAGAGCGTGTGGCACGCTATTTTAGCTGCCATCGACATTCTGCATAGCTCGAAAGTGACTTGGAAAGCAGATGCAATAGAGATGACATGTCAGGAAATATTTGTGGAATATAAATCCTGGACACCCGAAAAGATTGCTGTGGCTTTGAAAATGAAATCTTTATATCCGGAGAAGGATTGGGCCAATATTTTTTCGCCGACATTCAAGAATGGTGACCTCGTTGCTGCAACAAACCTGCAGACCTTGGCAAGAATAGTGAAAGTAGGAATCGAGCTTCGGATACTTGAAACATTGATTTTCACCTTGAATACTAGGAGTCATCTGCTGAGGATAGCGAAGAGACCGTAAAGTCAAGCGGAGGACCATGGAAGCCACAATTACATTTTGTCTGGAATTATTTGCTGGAACAATATTTCTTCGACTCAGACTCAACTCATGCTCCAAAAGATTCTTTGCAGGATTTCTTCCGTATCGTAGTAGATGGTTGGTTGGATCATGTTTTGATAGCTTCAACTTATTCAGCCTTTAGAGTCGCTATTCTCCGCCACTTCTTCACCTCAACGCAAGTATTGGGGGTTTCAAGTCTTCCAAAAGGCCCTGAATCGCACAAACGAAGACCACATGTCGATGCTCTTTACCCGGAATTTCATGAAAGCTTGGATAAATCATCTCTCCAAACGCGATAACTACCTTCATAAAATCGCTCAACAAACTGTATGTACCCCGAATGGTTGTGCTGTAGAGCTGTCTCACCTTGAAGCAGGCTACTATAGTCCAAACTTTCGTGAAACAAAATCCCCATCTTGGATTCAGTCTCATTCTCCAGTTGACTGGAGTGCATGGAAGTCGGAACTTCGACAAGTTGACAAAAACGAAGACAGTCAGCTCTATTGTTTCATCTTTAGACACCGAAGGCATTAAGAAGTATATCCAATGGTTATTCTCTCAAGTAGAGAATCCTGATGCCACTGATAGGTGAACACTCAGTGTTGTATTCATGACGATGGCTAAGATCTGATGGTGATGTTTAGCGATGCCATTGATACAATCAATCGTAAACGTCAATGGGCCATTGAACAATTGTCCACTCTCATTCGTAACGGTAATGTGCCTAAAAGCGATGATTGGGTTCAATTAGTGCTTGACTGGCTAGTTGTACACGGCTTGTTCATCGTCAAAAAGGAGTCACGCAAAAACCCCATTGCTGCTGTAAGTTTCCTCTGATGCCGCCGACAGAATATTGACACATTCACAGGCTCGTTCTGTTGTTAGTCCACCATTTTCCGATGAGCTCAGAAAGAGCTGCCGAACTCGTCTTTTGAGCTGTTTGAGTGAACTCAATACCCAGACAGCAGTGATAAAAATTGGTAAGCGAAGCATTACGTCTTGACTGTGCCATTATCGATGGCTGTTACAGGTGATAAGACAGCTAGGACTTGTGCTGTGGCGTCAGATGGTGAATTTTGGGTTTCCAAAGTCCTGCAGGCTATTACGGCCCTTGAAGCCGATCCCAAACACGTTTCAATCTTAGTGGAAGTCGACAAGGAAGATCAGAGATTACGCCAAAAAACCTGCTTGCTCGTCCCGAAATTGAGAAATGTGAGTTTGAGCGTCTCGGTGAAAATTCGAGTATTGAGGAGGCTTAGGCCCCTAATGATCAACAAGAAAACGCCCGTGGAGCCGAGCTTCTCTTAAGTGCGACAACTCTCCAACACTACTGCAATGATGAGTTAGAAGAGGCGGACAATGATGCTCTGCAGGTACCGAGGTCTTGATAATCTCCTCTTAAATAAACTGATTTTCATTGATGCAAGGCTTGTATCGATGGGATCACACGTATGTTTCCAGAAGGGAAGAAGAAAACGGAGACAGACAACGAGGTCATTCATGAACCAATTGATGTCCTTGTTGACATAATCATTGGATTTTTGGAAAAATCAACAGCATATCTTAAGACAACTGCAAACCAAGTATTCATGTTGCTGTCTGGTTCTGTCAGAGAGTCAACCATTAACCTCATTCTCACTGTGAGTATCTTTATACAGAAAATTGAACGTCACTGAATTCGTTGGTCAGCAATTGGAGAGACGCGATCCTACAATTGATGAAGACGGTGTGGATGACGACGACATAGAGATGGCCGATTTGAACAACAGTGAAGAGGATGATAGTGACCAAACCAGTGATCAGGAGCAAGATGAGGAAGACGAGGAGGAGGAAATGGACGAAGACGAGGCTCTCGCACTTCGGAATAAAATTGAACAGGCATTACGAGTCAATGGGATTGAACCACCTACTGGTGACTCTGAGAGTGAAGAAGACCTCATGGATGATGAACAGATGATGGAAATTGATGTTCAATTAGCAGAAGTGTTCCGGTCTCAAATCAGTGAGAATAAATCTGGGAAGCGTGTGTTATTTTCATGCAAAACTATCTTGCTCATGATTTTGAAAATATCTTGGAACAGATGATGCCCAACGCGAAGCCACTCATTTCAAGATCCGTGTACTTGATCTTGTTGACACCTTCGTCAAGAAGCAATCATCTGACCCTCTGATCCTACGATTCATAACACCTCTAGTTGAGATTGTCATCAACACTGGTTCAGACGAACAACAACTATCAGAAAAAACTAGGGGATTATTATCCAATCGCTTGGCTCCCAAGCTAAGCCAACTACCCTCCAATGTATCACAATCGGAACTGGCTAAGAGCTATCTGGACGTACACAATTATGCTCGACGGGTTCATGATTCTGGTCTTCAGACGGCCTTGAAGTCATGTAGCCTGCACCTAACAAAACGTCTATTAAATGCTGGAGTTGTGGATGTTGTAACAGATACTTACCGTGCATCACTGACCGATTTCTTCACGAGGAAGAATTCTGCACTTCAACCCGCCTTCTTCGAGGATTTCTTCCGCCAAAATCGGTTAGTAGGATGGGAACTTCGCCAAGATATCCTTGAGGGTTCCAGCAAAGCTCTCAATGGATATAGACAATGCCAGGCGTTCCAATTTCTACATCTTCTTTTACCTGCTATATCAACAATGGTGCGCACCAACACTGTCTCTTCAACCCAGGCCCTGCTGATTTCTTTTACAGTCCAACCTAAAAACTGAATGGACGGACTTCCTGTCCGTTCTCATCGACAGAATCCTTGACGTGGGACATAATGCTTGCGGCAAAAAAGCAACGCTGAACTCAAGCCAGTTGAAGACAGTACTCAAACTGGCTGTTGAAACATTACATCTTACACAACGTCAATCTCCAGAAGCAGTTGCAAACATATGGAGAGCAGACTCGTGGGCTTCTCTGAAACAAGAGCTAGTGGGGTGCAAAATATTTGGGGATGCAAAAGGTCTTCATCAAATTTGTGACCAAGTTGTCAAAGCAGTTCCCAGACAAGAGACAAAGGTGAAGAAACGAAAGATTATTGAAGGCCAATCAGCCTCGGATAGACTGGCAGTGAAACGGAAGAAGGTTAAAACTTGAGCTGGATCATACACTAGATTTGGATAATGACTCGACTAATCCCCGCAGTTGTGCTAACGTTGCCTGGAGTTGTGGTCCCTCTTCTTGCTTGCATCGTTTGAGGAGGAGCAACGCCTTTGTGACCCTTTCAAAAGTATGAGCTACAGACTCCATGTTCTTACTACCCTTGTACATACCTGTTTTGCCTGATACGATTTTCCATTGTACTTTGAAATTGTTGTGCTCGCTCCAAAGCAACCTCAAGTATGTCTTCTGGTATACTGGCAAGGCGAGCGCATTCAATCCCAAATGATTCTAGACCGAGTCCAGTTCAAAGTTAGGAGCACACAGGTTATACACTTACCTGTGGTGACCCCCTTCTTCACTTTGTACAGAAATGTGATTTCCCGTTTTCCACCGAATCGGATATCTGAAGTGTATCCCATGTGTATATTTTCTATGTCTTGAGGATATTTCCTTTCGATGTCAGCAGCAATGACTGGATAGTGTGTGATGAAGAGTGTTTTGCTTTGTGTTTGATCCACAAGTTCTTGAAGCACACCGTGTGCAATTGCCATCTGAAGAGAAGCTGAGATGAGCTATATGTCCCAGATAAGAGACTTACACCATCAAATGTTGAAGTGCCACGACCCAGTTCATCAAGGATGACCAAACTTCTTGAGGTGGCCGTACGAAGGATGTCACTTGTCTCTGACATTTCTACCATAAAAGTGGAGCGACCCTTGGCGAGATCATCGGAAGCTGTGAATAGATCAACAACACTGAAGAGTTACCATACGTGAAATCAATGTACCTCCCATCCTTGTAAGGATTGAATCATGTAGACCCATCTTGACTGATTCAGCAGGAACATAACTCCCAATCTGTGCCATCAATACAATGAGGGCTATCATCCTGACAAAAGAACTTTTTCTAGAGCATGGTAGAAAAAGTTAATTCTTATGGAATTCATGAAGGCAAACCAAAAACATACCCTCCCATGTTTGGCCCAGTGATAATTTTGCTTTTTGGTTTACCGAATCCCATGGTAACTGAGTTAGAAAAATAAGGTCGATCGCTCATATTCTCGATCAATGGATGTCGCCCTTGGATTATCTCTAATGAGTTTTCGTCTGTAAACTCTGGTTTGATATAACCCGGGTCCAAAGCGATGCGGGCTAGACTGTTCAAGCAATCAATCACTGCTAGCTTGTTGATGACGTCCCGAAAGATACTGTAGCAATTAACTGAAATTTCCTGCAGGAAATCTCGATATGCTTTCTGGGATTCTGCCTGAAAGTAGTCAAAATGAGAATATAAGATTCAAAATAGAAGGACCTTTAGCATCTCCTGGAATCGAGCTCGCGCATCGACTTTGGGAATAGAAGTTGCAGGACGATACCTCACTAAATGTTTTGTTCTGTGAAGATATTAACTCCTATCGATCATGTAAACCCAGCGTGACGGACTTGGAGTGCAATACCCAATCGGCGGGTATAGGTGGTTTATTGGCTCTTTTGAGTTCGATCAGGTACTTTGAGAACAGTCAGATCCTCAGAACGATATCCAAGATGCTCGTCCTACCTCGTCACTCAGATGGTTCGTCCATTCTAATGACGGCATGTGGAGCGATTTTCTTACTGAACCATGTCAACTCGACTCCATTGAGATCCACGAAGAACGACTTACTTGAACGTAACTCTTCCTTCAAGTTTACCTCAGCACGATGGAGATTCTATGTATAAAATACATTCATCATATGATGCAGATTAAACAAGCATAACATACCTCTGCAGCTTCAACGAGGCCAGGAAACCTATCCGGATTCTGCCACATCAATTCTTTACTCCCCTCCTTGGCCTGATCAATGTTGACCACGCCAATGTATTCCTTGATGATAGGTCTGAGTTTAGGTAAGGAGTAAACTATCTCGTTCAGGATTGGGGACTTTAGGCCAACATCTGCTGGAGTTCGAAAATCTTCTGTGAACACATTGCCAATTCTCTCAAATGCAAGGAGCAACTTGGCAAGTTCTTGAGGTGTACACTACGCAATGATAAATTAGACCTATCGCTCCCTTGTATGAGATACAATCATACTTGTCCATACTGAATCCTGCAAAGGCCCCTCGCCAAGTCAGGTAGTCGACTCAGGACACTTCGTAGAATCGTCAATGTCTCAGATTCATTGGCCAAAATCTCTTCAACAGCGTCAATACGTTGTTGTAAGGCACTGGCATTCCTTTTTGAGTCAGCAACCCTCGAAGTGGATCTTGTCCACGCACCTTTTATTCACGAGTGGTCTGCCTATCCAACTTTTGAGGAGTCGTGCGCCAAATTTCGTTTTGGTTTTATCCAGAATATGGATCAATGACCCCTTGGTCGTGTAATCAGTCTCATTCCTATATACCTCCAGATTGATCAGAGAATTCGCAGCAAGGAGCATATGTGCTTGAGTGGTAAATCTACTGAAGAACTTGGTTTCGAATAGGACATCAGCAAGTCCAAACATTGACAGGTACTTGATGGCATGAGCTAAAGCTATGACAACACGCTTAGGAAAATTAGTGATGTCTGCCATCAATTTTCCTTCAGGAAAGCCGATTAATGATAGTGAACACATGAACTTCAAGCATACCTGATTGGAAAGCGGTTGAGATAGTAGTTGAGATATTCTTATTAGTATAAAACTTAGACACTGACGAGAAAGCGTCTGTGTAACACATCAGATTCTTGATATTCTCTAGACGAATCCTTGCCCCTGTAGTAGAATTTCTGTTTGCCCGTTAGCGAAGATATAAGGATTGAAAAGGAAATCACCTGATGAAGAACTTCAGCATCTTGGATGTTGACTCGGACAGTTCCTTCCCTGGAACTAATAGTTCAACGGGACGTGCGTGTGTTAACCGGGTCTAAAAAATTGTTAAGCTCTATCCCCCGAAGCGGCGACACGCTTTACCTCAAGCTCAATTCTCATGAGTGAATCTGGAAACATGACAAATGAACAGGTCGTCGTGCTTCACTGGATCACCGTACCTTCAAAATCGTCCCAAACGACGTCACCGGTGCTCGGACAGATCGTGATCATAGCAATATTGACATTTCCGTGGCTCCCACTCTTAACTTCCTCGATCAGACACATGAAAGGCGGAGGAGAATAAGAGTCAAGTTCATCGGCAGAATCTAGATCGTCTACGAAGCTACAATACATTGTTGTGAATGTAACCATTTAGGAAATATACCGAACGTACGTCGTGGCAGTGTACAGATGGGTCAATTTGCGTTCGAAAGGTGCATTTCTGTTTTCACTGACTTTCTTTAGAGCAGCAGTTTCTACTTGCTTAACTACTCCAACACGATGTCCTTTCGCAAGTAGCCTAATTTCACCATTCAGCGAAGTCCTTTCTGAAATTTTGACTTACTTTTTAAGATGGACACTCAGACGATCCTCCGGTACGAAGGCTACAGTAAAATTACGGTCGATATACGCCACTATACCTAGTTCTTGAGCAGCAATCTACTTGTTGGCTTAGTGGTGGTCAAGCGACACCTGAAAATGCGCCGACCTTAGCATCATCTCCAAAAAATTTATATTTGTAGCCAACTTCGATCATCAACAACGTGCCGGGATTGTCTTCCTTGAGTTTTAAAACCTTTCAGATGCTACATGAGTGATGTTATTATATAACCAGCATGATATACTGAACCTGTAACTCTAAAGGGGTATACGGTTCTCCACTGGGACCAATTACGAAACCGGACTTGCCGGTCCTTCGTTTCGGGTTTGTGGGTTTTGTCCGAGTCAACCGAACAGAAGCCATCTGCTTGCCCTTGCCCTGTTCTGCGTCTGCCACAGAGTTGGAGCCAGAGTGTAAAAATACTTTCATGACCTCTTTGAAACCGGGATCAGAGTCACTCCCTGAATCATCGTTGTCATCAACGGCTACTGGATCATCCGAATGTGGTGTTAGGTTCTCGTAAGGGTTCCTTCTTGCTTCGAAATTGTCCTCTGACGCAGCCAACACTCCGTATCGGAGCCGATATTGACTTTCGTGTGTCAAGAGTTTCTTCTTGAACGTTTCATGCAGCTTTACTTTCCTTGCCTCCTTGACAGAATTAGATGTCCACCTAATTTCCTCGCTGAGCCTTTCATCTGTGCCGGAAGATTGGGATCTGAATATCCATTGCTCTGCCATGCCTGTGGCGTTACCCCCTCGTGTTGCAGGCGCATTACATTGAGGAGTTGCGGGCAAGGGTGAGAAAAACGTTGATTGAATATGGTTGATTGTTTCTGTATGCTTCCTTGGTTTTGTCACAGTGGAAGATTGCGAAGGACGAATGACTCTGATTTTCTTTATTGGAGGTTCGTCCGAGTGGAGATAGTCCTCGTCCACTAAATCATCACCCGTAAGGTCTATAGGGGATTGAGAAGGTTCCCGTCGCCTAGTGGACTTGAGGGGACTTGGAGAGAAATAAGATGAAAGTATAGATTGAGAGTTCTTGGTGGGGGCCATTACGAAGGGTCAGTGCAGAAGAAGGATTGAGCATTTGCATAGTCACGTGAAGAGAATTCACTTGAGGACGTTGATTGTATCTCGCTAAGCATGCTGCCTTTACGTGCCTATGCCTCTTCGCGCTTTGTCAGTCACACCACCCTTGGCAACGTACACCGATCCTCTTGGTTGAATTGCTTTCCAACGGCCCTCAGGTGGCAGCACACCGGAACAAATGAGGAAGGCTCTTCTGCCAGCCACACTAATCGTAAATCTCTGTGTCTAACATGAACTGCCCTGCATACTGATGCAAAGTCCTGTTACATAGGAGCAGAAGTGACCATGAAGCGATTCTGGAAGACTGTGGGAATCAAAACCCAGGAACAGTCGCTGGTGGTCACGCTTGACAAGCGAGCTCTGAAGACTGCTGGTGGGAATCCACTTCTTGTTCCAGCATCCAAGTCTCTTCTCGCTGCATCCATTGCGGCAGAATGGGACTACCAGAGAACCCTTATCAGGCCACATGCTCTTCCGGTGGTGAGCACCATTGATGCATCTACACGATTCTATTAATGTCTATCTGAAGCACAATATTTTGTTACGGTCTAGACTTCGCTAACCTCAAGAGCAATTGACGCTATGTCATCCGAGCTTACACGCGCCGAAGTCAGAGAGGCACTTCTGAGCTACCTTGATACCGATACAATATGGTGCCTCTTCTCCAATTGCCCCACAACGAACGAGATAGCTTATGTAACTCAACCTCGGCAGCTTTTATGAGAGCACAACACCTCAGATAGAAAGGCTGCAAGCAGAACACTGGGACCCACTTTTCGAATGGGTAGAGGGGACTTTTGATGCCAAGCTGAATAAACATGAATCTATCCTCTCCAGTGTACAGCCCCAGGAAACACGGGAGAAGTTCCAGAAAATTATAACTGCTTTTGACCAGTGGCAAATGGCAGGTGTGATTGTTGACTAAATCTCATCAACTGACGGGACTTGATGCTATTCTTTCTAGCTATGGAACGAGCTACTTTTGCTACGAAATCATTCATCATCGCGCTAGCGTTGGTTTTAAGACGCCTTACTCCTGAGCGGGCAGCCTTGGCAGCCTCTGTTGAAGTAAATAGCCAAATTGAACGATGGGGTGAGGTTGAGGATAGTAAGTCCTTCTCTGCATAAGAGGATTGATGCGGCATGAGAGCTTAATTCTGCATTGAATTTTAGCCCACGACGTCGATTATCATGATCTTCGACGGCACTTGTCTAGTGCCGCGTTGCTTCTCTGTGGCACTCGGTAAAAGTAGGTACTAAGCAGGCACTTGCGCATGGTTCGTTCGACAGTCGTTAATCTGAGGACCAATTTATAAAGCCCAATAATGTCGTGTAGCTTGGCCATGAAAGGGCTGGCAGAAATTAGATATATTACTCTAGAATGGCCAGGTCACAGAATTGCTGGAGAGGAGCTCCATTTGAATAAAGGACCATGTGCGTTTGACGAAAACGAAGCGAGAACGAAGCCGGGCCAGCCGGGCCTTGAGGTGATCGGGGTGATCCGGAGGCTCATCAGGAACACATGTTTATCGGAAGCCCGATGATTTTCCGAACTGTGGTGAACAGTATGCATGTGACAGAGCCCCAACTAAGCACCAACTAAGCCCCAACTAAGCCACCAACTGAGGAACAGCGCTATGACGACGTAAGATCCGATCGCCTTCTGCCGCGCCATATAAATGCCATAGAAGTTCTCCTGACCTATCTAACCCAGAATTAAATGTCTTCCTCGCACTCTCCGATCCTCAATTCCTTTGACCCCCACGCCATCCATCCATTCACAAATGGTTCGGGTCTTGTCCCCCAACCTCCTAAACCGTCCCAATACCCTATTCCTATCCCGTCGCCTCGCAGGCCGTCTGCGTTTTCACCAACATACTCCCAATACTACGATGATGCCCCTCCGTCACCACCACTATCACCGAATTTCTCTGTATTATCCAATTCTCCTTCGTCACCCGTCATCGCACCACGGCCCATGAGCTCTAGCCCCTCGCGTTCCCCATGTCAGCCCATTTTTGTACCCTTTCGCCAAGATACTTCCTCTCCAGACCTCATCCTGAAGAAAAAGGTCCCCCTCACTCGAAGCGCAGGTACACAGACAATACAGAAAGTATAATACCCCAATGACACCTCATGGTTGTTTCATATACCCATGTGAGTGATTGATGAATCATCATGGAAATGGGCGTCCTAACCTTGTGTTTAAGCACTCATACACCATTCACTATACATGCATTCTCTTTTCTATTCTAAAACGCACTTGGCAATCCAATTACGTCTACTTTTGGAAAGAATTTCTGCCTCGAGTAGTCTCGCTTCCTCTTCGATCCCTGTTTAGTTCTGAGCGTAACAGGTCATGCACTCAAATATTATTTCGTGCCACATATAGCAGTGCATGGTACAGTAAATTACTCATGGTGTGTCATTCAGAGAGCCAATCAGGTTCTGTATATTCAGAATTATCGGCGGCCTCGTCTTCCACCGTCCCGACCTTCTCGCTTGGATAAGTTCTGATGATAAATAGAAGGATGGTCACCGGGTAGAGGATTGACTTGACGCATTAAGATATCGAACACGCCCATAGTTATGTCCGAAACATCATGGCCTCCTCTTCTACGTAAGAGACACAGTCGTGGATGGGAGCTATTAGCCATCTTAGTAAGGGACGCTTCTATTCATCGCTCGTACCCACTGTTCGACACATGACTTGTTAAATATATATTACAGAGATTTGAAAGATGTTAGACCAGGACAAAGAACTACACTGCTTGTTCGATACAAAAAAAAAACTACACTGCTTGTGAACCTATGGCGGTTCAGGGTGAGGGGCAAACTAGTTTGGATGTGCCTTCAAAAACTTGATAAAGACCATTGCAAATGGCTTGTCATCCATAACCCTATAAACCGATCCCCACGCAGGAATGGTCACAGGGCAGTCAGTTTCTCGCGAGGAAGAAACCTTTTTTTGCATTCACCAGTTGGGGTGTGATTGAGGATCGCCCTCGTGGCCCTGGTACACAATTTTTATCGCTACTGTCTTATAGGTAGTAAAACTTAATACTTAGCTCTGTTGGTAAGAATAATTTCTTTGAGTTATGACAGAATCGTCAGTTTTAGCTGAAATCACTCTTGATAATATCAGGGTTTTGGCAGTCCATTAGTTTCAGTTAGGACAGAGTTGTAACATTGACCTTGCATACATCGACAAAATCAAAGTATCTTCTATCTTGTCTATAACACGACTATACCCTGATGTGTTGCCATAATAATTTTGGCGACATCTATCTGACCAAGAAATAAGGGTGTCTTTGACTAGAGTATTAAGTTATCAGGATGCATCAGCCCACAATCATCCCTCCCACACTGTATTCAGCTTGTTCACTTTCTTTTTTGCCTTCTTACGCCTTCTACGTTCTCTCTCGATTTGTTTCGCACGTTTCAAATCCTCTTTAGACAGACCAGGATTCACCAACCTATCAAGCTAGAATGCCAAATACAACCCAAACATCATGAGTGCCTGAGCAACAGGTAAGTGGATGAAGTTGACCTTCTCTGCTATCAGTTTTCGTGCAATTTTTCGATTCTGGGCCAATGAACGGGTTTCCTGACATGTCACTCGAATACCAGTTGGTTTGTGTAGCAGTTGGACATTGTTCTTGGTCTTGTTAATTGATTGACCACCCTGGTATACATACAAAACATTATTTGACCGGGTACAATTCCGGCTTTCACACAAAGACCTACAGGACCACTTCCTATATCCCAGACAATGAGGTCTTCATCAACCAGATGACAGATCAAACAAATCCTTACCACGGGCAAACGACTCTTCCAAATCCTCTTCAAGAATTTCAGGGATGATACGTTTCTGCGAGTCCCTCTTGAGTGCGGAATAATGTCGAGGTCGGGACTGTTCAGGCGGAACAGCACCTGAAGAACATCTAGAGTTAGTTAAATCGTGAGTCAATATTTCGAATCAAATCAGCGCACCCCTCCTTTTTGCTTGCACTTCGACTTGACTCTGTGATCTTGGGATTCTTGATAGATTCATTACTTCCTAGCTCGATTTCACTGTTTATTGGCAGATCTTCAATTCGTGGGTATTTTTTCCGACTGCGATCCCGAGTAAACATCAACTTACACCAGATCCCATCGCCCCCCTGGTTGCCTTCTGCAGCTTTGACTCCTTGGATAACATTTTTCCGCAAGAATTCTGCGACATCATTGGCAAATTGGGTATGCCGTTCGTACTCCTTCGCATTTGTCAGGGCCTGCGCTTTGACAGCATCATTTCTCATTTTCTGGCGGAATGCTACAAAGTTTTTGAGCTTCATCATGCTTTGAAGGGTCCTATGCTCACGCACCGGCGAGGATGAGCTCATCACCTATAAGACATGATGGTTACAATCAATGGCGCAGAAAAGGGTAGAATACCTGCAAATTTACGCGAGGCAGCCCGGTACATATTGCGGTAAGCGGAGCGGGCAGAAGCCTTGAGAATGTCCGTAATAGTCATGGTGAGGTGAAGAGAAAGTGATTGATCCTTAACATCAGATCATGTGATTTTCGACATCATTATTGTTAGTTGACTATGATATTAAGTCGCAGACATCTATCCACTGCGTATGCAATCCAGGCTAGTGGAATAGCGATTATATTACACAAACATTAGAATCTCCACGAGATAATTGCCTGGCGCGACGGTACCTATGCTCAGCTAAGTTTGTTTATTGGTGTACACGTCAGGTCACGTGTATATCGCGATCTTGTATATATAGCCAGAGTGTTATCAACTAGATTTGCATCCCTCTGCTCACTCCTATCCTTTTGCTTACTCTTCATCAACAGCTTCCAACCTTTTGTTTACCTTCTTCATGGCAAGGTCGAAAGTATCACCTCGGGGCAAGAAATCCACTGCCTCCCGCAAGAAGTCAGATCATCCCTCATGGATCCAAATGATCCAGGCAAGTTAATGCTCCCTTATCTCCCCTGATAGTCCTTGTGTGACTCCTTCGGTCGTATCTGCTCTGATATCATCTACTAGCTGTGGTGCCATCTATCTTTATGCACTTGATTGCATCCCAATAATAGTCTAATGCAACCATATAGGAATGTATCCTTGCAAATCCTGACGACGCCCGAACAGGTGTCACGCGGTCACAAATCAGAACGTACATGGCCCAGTCGTTGATTTGCCTCGTGTTTCCTGACATAGGTGTTCAGATACGTAGAATCTACGTATGACCTGAAGGTTGTCCCCGATCAGGTTCTATCTTTCTCCCGAGCTATCAGGTCAGGCATCGACCAAGGGGTTTTTTCCCTTCCCAAAGGTATGCTTCCCTATTTTCGCAACACGTTGGGGATGACTGATATGGCCCGAGGTATAACTGGTCGTATCAAATTGGCATCCAAAGTCAAGACTGTGAGAGTGGTGGCTGTCAATGAGGTATTCAATCATATTCAGTCTGGCACAAAACTTATACTTTCTTGTGAAGGACAAACCAATACCACAACCTCAGGGTGCTACAAAGCCCCAGACAGCTGCTCCAAAGCGTATCAGTACATCTGAGGCCTCTTCCAAGACCAAAGAAGCTATAAAAACGAAGCCAACTGTCAAACCTGTTCCAGATACGCAGTCAAAAACCCACAAACCTTCGATAACAAAGGCTAAACTACCGACCAAGAAGACCAGTACGAGCTCAAAACGAGGTTTGTCTAAGAAAGTCAGTATTTTGAAAGATTGCATCCAACACTTGTTCATCTGGAGGCTTAGACAGCCACTGGAGCGACGTCTGCTGTAAATGCAAAAGTGGCAAAAGCCACTGTGGCCAAGAAAGCTCTCCCAAAGAGGTCTGTTGCGAAGGAATTGTCTTCAAGGATAACTAGGTCGAAAGTCTGTCATGCTCTATTCATTGTCTTACGCCTGCTAAGTATTGTCGCAGACAATAAGGAAACGGTCGTGACCTGCTTTAAGATAATCGGATCTCTGCTATTTATATTTGATTTGCTCCTTCATCTTTTCACTCTCGCGTCTCAGAACTTATTTTACGTGTATTCATTTTTGTACCAGTAGCGTCGTCGCCCGCTTGACGAGTTTTGGCAACCGGAAAAAATCCTATCTTGAGTCACGAATGAGTGTTTGTACCTGAAGGATCTCTAATTTCCTGTCAGCAACAACATCGGTTACTACATCATTTTAGCGTTTCTTTCCGATTCCACACCCGTGCTGTCATGAATGCTCGGGCAATGTACCCTCGTTTTATCCCATTACACGAAAATCTCTTGTTACAGGTCAGTTGGGCACTCAGAGGGCTTTACGACGCGTTTCGCGTCGACACGTTATTTTCAGCGATTGTCAGGTGCGTGATCATTGACGCGGTAGAATGGCAAACACTGACTCCCTGTAAGTGATGCTGAGATTCGGGTAAACTTGTTTAAATCAGTACTCCTCAATTCACTATCAGTGATGTCGATCTACATCTACGATATCTTTCTGCATCCTCTCGTCAATGATCAGGAGAAGTGGCTTCACCGGAACGTGGGTCGGTTCTATCAGGCCTTTTGGTTACTCCCCGTTGTCAGCATTTCCTTCTACCTGAATGTATGTCCCACTCCAGTGTCAATTCCTGGAAATCATGCTGAACAGTAGTTTGTTTCAATTCATTATTAGGTGTCCTGGTGCAATATCATAGCCCAAAGAACATATATTTTACGTTATGGGACTCGTGCCGTCGTGCGACCCTCACGAACCTATTTCAATCTTTTGAACCAAGTCGCAACATCTGCTTATAGAATTGTCATGGCTTTTACATCTGTTGTGATTTCATACAGCTTGAAGAAGATCCCTGTTGTTGGTTCTGGACTAGAATTTGCCTTCCTATGCTGGGTAGACTCGTAAGTACCCTCGAAGAGCGGCTGCTGTAAACGACTCACGATATTAGTTATTATTTTTTCGAGTAAGACTTTATGAAATCCAAGCCAGCCAAAACAGCTCTGACGTATGAACCCAACCTTCAGACCTGTTTGGGTCAATCGTGGTTTCTCGTTTGCAGGTCGGATACGGCATCTTGAAGAGCGATGGGCGTACTATCTTGCTTTTGGTGGGCATTGATATCTTCTGCAGAATTTTCTTTACATTGAAAGAATCAACCAGGTCTTCCCTCTGCCCTGATATGTACGTTGGGCACAGGCCTGGCCAGTTTCGCTCTGTTTGCTCTCGTGTTTCCATTGGTATGGTTGATGAATCTAATCGCGGCCAATAACTTACACAACTCAACCAGTACACCATCATTGCCACACATGCAAGACCTACGCCTATCAACCCCTTCAATCCTACAAGCAAGACAGACAGTGACATTATTCGTCATCCATCGCCTTTCATTCCTATCCGTCTACGGGTATTCGCTCCAGTGGTCTTTCTCAATGACTTGGTAGCGAAATTCCTTGACTTTGTGTTCCCCCCAATCGAACCAAATCGTGGAAGCGGACATAGACGTCGTACCTTCAGTGATACTTCTGAATGCGTTGAGGAAGGAACTGGTATCAGACTTGATGTGAAAAGCGCTTTGCAGCCAACACGACATACGAAGTCTACCCAAAGCCGTATTAGGATTGGGAGAAGAAAGTTTGATTAGGCCTCATGTACATTTGATACAGTGAATGATGATGAGGTTTCTTGCTATGATTCAACCGAAACCTGCCCACTCAATTGAGAGATACGACACCTCTTTGTTCACATCATCCCAAGTACAAAGAAGGTGTGATTTTTTTGTGGCAGTACCTAGTCTACCGTGGGCGACTATTTCCATTGGCCGAAGGACCCGTTCAGGGGATTCAATAACACTAGCCACGAAGTGTGAATGATACCTCAAGGGATCGCCTATGCAAATGCTTCCATGTCAAACAATGGAATCACAAGCTATGAGACAAAGACTAACCTGGATAGACGAGATAATCTCCTCCGAACTTGACACCGCTTCCTATAAAATACCCATGTGCCGACAAACTTTGAAAAACGCCACATCTAGCACGTTCAGTGAGGTTAGAAGGATAGGTCCAGATGCCTGCCTTCTGAGCGTCCCCTATCGTTCTAAAAGTGGCCTGGTCGGCATTGTACCACTGATACTCTGAAGCAGCGGGAATAGTGATGACATAATTTGCTGAGGCAGCTGATTGCTGAGAGATGGATAACTGAGTGGACTGTGTGACCGTATCTGGTTCTTCTGAGCACAAAACATCGGGAGAGGGTGTATTGATGTCCTCGGCATCAGACTCTTCTGCAAGCTTCATCGTTGCAAGCCGTCTGCGATCCTCACGTTCCTTCCGCTTCTTGAGAGCTTCTTCAGTGAAAGATCGACGGTCGTCCTTCTTCGTAGCCTTTGTTTCATTGGCGATGATTTGTTGTCGAAATGAAGTTTGCTGTTCCTCGTTCCAACTTTCCAGCTCCGATATACTTGGCCGAAGATGGGCAACAGAATCATTTACAATGACTGCTATCTCTGGAACAAGGTTCAGCATTCTGGGACACTACAAACAATTTAATACCCTTTTCCACCAACAAGACAACCTCTTCAGGGAGTAGGACCAAGGGTATCCCCAGAAACACGTTTTGTTGCGATAGATGAGGGAGTGTGCCTGTAAGGATACCGCAAATGTGATACTTTGAACGAAGTGTCGCGATATCTATCTTGAAATGTAAGTGGAAGGACCTTGGAGGTGAGCGATACATACCGTCGACGTTCCACAGATATGCTATATTATTAGACACCCTCAGAGGTATCCTCTCCCCGGTGATACTCATAAAGGAATTTCGGTATTTGCCGCAGGCGAATTACTCACACCTGATTAAGAAGCTTCCTGACACACCCCATGCCTATCGTTGATTCCGACGTTTTCATGCTCTTCGGTGATTCGATCACCCAAGGTGCATGGGAACCAAATTTGAATAGTTTTGGCCAGCGCCTCTCCCGCAAGTATGGTTATCTACCGGTTTGCCACCGTCCTCAACATGCAATGCAACAGATGTCTATTCAAGAAGCTTAGATGTGGTGAACCGCGGACTCAGCGGTTATAACACAGATTGGGCGTTGCCCGTATTTGAACAGGTGTGAAAATGTGTTCGATTGGTACCATTTGCCTCTTGAACTCGAGCTAGATATTCCCAAGGCGGGATGAAAAGGGACCTCGTGTCCAGCTCCTCACCATTTGGTTTGGCGCAAATGATGCATGCATTCTCCCATCGTCCCAGCATGTTCCCCTACAACGATTCAAAGAAAATCTGACTAAAATGATCAAAATGGTCAAATCGCCTGATTCAGAATATTACTCACCCTGCACCAGGGTGATCCTCTTCACACCTCCCCCCGTCAACACATATCAGAGGCTTGCTGATCTGCAATCGCGTGATCCGCCACAGACGCTGGATCGATTGTTTGCGACAACAAAAGAATATGCTGATGTAGTCCGGGAAATTGGCACGCAGCACAACGTTGGCCAAGTGGATGTCTGGAATTTACTCTGGGACGCAGCCGGCCATCAGGAGGAGTCCTTAGTCGCATATCTTATTGACGGATTACATCTCAATGCAGCTGGATATGAGGTGAGTTGTTCGTCCAGCATCACATCATTCCGCGTGTTGTAATAGCAGTAGAAGAGCTGACACTGCCAATCAGATCGTATACGACCACCTGATCGAAACAATAAAGCGAATGTATCCGGAGGTGCATTATGAGAATCTCCGACCGACATTTCCGCTGTGCGCTCTTACCTTTGTGTTTATCTTTTCTGGTGGTTGAGTACGATTTAGATGGGCGCAAATCGATCCAAAATGCCCCAACAAGAGCTTGTATGTCAAGAACGATTGAGCTCAATATGTATGTAATACTGCTAGGAAGGTATCGGCACAATCCAGGAAACTCGCACGTAATACTAAGCCATCTAATAAAGTATTTGTTCAACTGGACCACTATCAATTGATGATCGGATGAAAGCGTTTCACCCGTCAAGGACTCTGATTCACAGTCATGTGACAAGTTGAACATTGGCCAAATAAAGACATTAGAACGGCCGTAATATGTACGCTTCGTCCAACAGAATCGTGTGCAGCATAAATATCTGATTCCCTTCTTCTCTATAAAACAAAACATACTTTCATCGCCATTTTTTGTGAGTACCCTCACTCTGGTTCAGGCATATGAAAATGCCAACTTCCTTGTAGGCGCTAGAGCTGGACCCACAAAGTTCAGCGTTTTCATTTGGAATTTCACGAAATCGTGAAAGCCTTCAAGACACACACCAGCACTGTTAGAAGTGTCTGTTCTTGCTCTTTTGCCATCAAGAGCAGTCGTCCCATTTACTGTACACAAGGTTCGTCCCATTTGCAGGATGCTGGACTCCGTGATTAGTTATTACAATCGGATTATCGCTTTTGGGTTTCGGTATCTGAATATGTGCACCGAAATTCATTTCAGTGCTGCATATGCCCCATATACTTTCAGTAGTATATCACATCACTAACAGTCATGTCTATAATCCAGTTGACGGTTCACTCTCGAACATTAACAAGGTTGCCCAGTAACTGGTTCGTGTCCTTTCATGTGTTGTTACAATTTGGACTTAGCACCTTTTTCCACAATCCTCTGAACTTAAATAGCCCCTAACGATTCGCCGACACGAACCGACATTGCTATTTGCTTCGTTTTGCCTTGTTCATCCGAAGAGAATACGTCGTGCGAGGCTTCCGACGAAATGACGTCTTTAGTTCGAACAAAAAACCAACAGCTCATACAACCGTCTCAGAAGCGCAGTCACCGTTTTGGCCAATGCGATATTGATGAATTTCTATCCTCAGATTTAGAGATATCTTTTGCATCAACTGTCTCGTTAAACTCTCCCTCGAAGAATAACGCTCCTCTTACACCGGACCGTGAATACGCCGAACCGATGGATATTTCACCTCTTCCTCCCACCAACTTTCAAACTAATGTTGGAGGACGGAAATCTAGTTCCCGCTCTCGTGCTTACACAAGCAGTGCAAGACTCTTCGGCAATGACCTCAGCAACAATGCGCCAAATCTTCCGATTCCCTCCCAAGCAACACATCGTAACTATACCACTTCGAATACCTCGACACAAGGAACCAAACGTACACAGCGTTCAGCCTTACCAACTGAATGGCTGATGAGAACAGGTGCTTCTGAAACCAAGCTGAAGGTAAACGTCGAGTAAATCCATGTTTGCTGTCAACCAGCTTATATACATCTGCTTTAGCCCGTGCTAGAACCGCTTTCTCCTGTCGGCGATGCAATGGATGTAGATTCCTCATTTTCAATGGGTTTGGACTTGGTTGCTCCTCTCTCATTCTCACCGGTACCCAAGACCGCATATCATGCATCCAGAGGATTCGGTGCCCTGTTCCGCAATACTTTATCTCCTCGCCGGTCTTTTGAGTCCCCTCAGGCAAATAAACCCAGGGAACGTCGTTCTGTCTCCCCAGATGCAACACTCAAATCTGAGACAGAACAGGATTTTCCTTCTTCTCCTGGTTTCTTTCCCTCTCCCTTGGAGTCTAAGGTAGATCGTTTGAGAAAAGGGAAGCCAATGTTACAGGGAATTGGAACTTCACCCTTATTTGCCCGGCATAATCGGCGGCCTGTGGTATCTGCCGCATATCAGACTTCAGATGTACATCATTCAATATTTTCCAACGGTCAATTTGATGCAACTACGGCTTGTGGCGGACTTCCTGCCCGCCGAGCTGTCTCAGCCCTCTTGTCTCCCTCTTTCACTTCCGACCCCTACTCTGAAGAATCATCTTTTGATGGTCCTGATGGATCATCTCCAGCACTGTCTTATGCAAAAAGGCAGCAAGGCAGAACCCTCAGGCGTTGTGATGGCTCCGAGAGCCTCAGGTCTGTGTCTGATGCTATCGCAAGGGAAAGTCCTATTAGACTAGCCAGTAGCCCAATGTCCAAATATATGGCACCTGGACTAGGCGGATTTGGTGACAATGAAGCTCATGGAAAGATCTTGCCGTGCCATAAAGTCACCAACGATGGTTTGATGCGCATCAAAGCCGAAACTGTACGTTCATGTTAATTTGTAGGGGATTGAATTTCTTAATCACTCATTCTCAGCTTAACGCTCTCATCGATGGCGAATATGACTCGCAAATACACGACTATCATGTTATTGATTGCCGTTTTGATTATGAGTATCACGGTGGACATATCCCCGGTGCCGTAAATCTGAATACTATTACTGCTCTGGAGGAATCATTGTTGGGCTCGAGCTTGACAAAACCAAAACCATCCGTCAGCGGTGATACTGTACGAAAAACGATTCTTGTCTTCCACTGCGAGTTTAGTGCCAAGAGAGCGCCTACATTGTGAGTTGATTGTTGTCGTCGCGAAGCGTATCTTCTCATACTGCGCTTCAGTGCAAAACATCTTCGTGCCAAAGACCGTGCCACTAATAATATGTTCTATCCCAAGATCCATTATCCCGATATCTACATCCTCGAAGGAGGGTATTGCGCTTACTTCAAGGTATCCGGGCACCGGTGTGAACCACCCGACTATGTAAGGATGGATGATCCTAATCATGCTATTGCTCGGAGAGAAGACCTCGACCAATTTCGTAAGGTAAAATTTGGAAAGCACAAGTCTTATGCGTATGGGGAGGGTGCAAGCAGCTCAACCATTGTCACTACTGTGACATCGACATCTCAATCCCAGGTTCCTCAATCTCAATCAAAGCGCAATACAGCTCCATTAGCAGATTCATCTCAGATGTATGCCGCTGCAAGCATGGCACGCGGTCGTCGTACTCGGCTTTTGGCTACGTTACAAGAGGATGCCGGAAACATGATAGCGGAAGCCGAAGACACTGACACCGATATTGGTGATAGCCCTTGTCCTCCTCCTACAAAGAATGGCATGCTCAAGGGGAAAAGAAATGCTCGTGTCTCAGTTTCAAGAGTCGAAGTGTATGGGCCTGATCGTATGGCTCTGGGATGCTAAGTGTGATGCTGTATCAGTGTTGCGACTAGCACCCACTGCTCTGGTCGTGTATATAACGGGGTTGCGCCTGCTGTATCCTGAGGGGATGTCTTTCAAAGGGACCCCCACATCTTCTCTGTCTTTCATGCTCACCTTGTTCGTCTCATCCCCATTTGTTCAACACACTCTTGCTACCTGCTGGGAATGAACCGACTCCTATTCTCGCTGTAATATCAGCCCGACTCTATAGCCTTGAGGTCGGCGGCAGCTTGGTTTTTTTTCCTCGTGGCATTTTTATTTCAAGCATCTTTCATACGATCTCACCTGCATGCACAAGATGTAATTTTTGATCTTTATATGGATTATCACTCAATCTCTCGAGCTGTCCAATGTTTGACTGATTTTCCTAGGCATATCGAATACTCATCTCTCGCCTGTTTCCATATCTGTTTTCAACACCGAACATTCATCTTTATTTCTTTCTATAGATTGACTCTAGCCAGGCTACACTGTCGATCATGTTCGTTAGGTTTATTTTGCCTCCTCTGGTGGAAGGCTGAGCTCTTGATGCGGCTTTGTCTATCCATGGACATTCCTCTTTGTTTCCTTTTTCCTTGATTGAAATTTCCCAAGCATGTTTATTGGAGTAGTGGCTCCTTAATTGTTGTAGTGATTCATGTTTGCTATCAACTCAATTTGCCTGTATAGGCTTTGGTCAAATGTGCTGTGTCTTTAATTTCTTCACTGAGATTTATTTGGTCATGACAAATAAATAAACGCGTCTTCGTAATTATTTTGATCTCACTCACTGAGGCTCAGTTTCAACTTATCCTAGTTCATAATGTTTCAACGAGATCCTCGGGCTGGTGCATTTCTTGGAGGAGATCGTGTCTCCGGACAAGATATTCGTGACCAAAATGGTACAGTGACTCTATGTTCTGTTTCAAAGCGTTTCGCTGATCCTTACATAGTCATCGCTGCGCAATCAATTGCTAATATTGTTAAAAGTTCATTGGGACCTCTAGGTCTCGATAAAATGCTTGTTGACAACATTGGTGTATGAGATCTTGATTTTCCTCTGTACATATCAGAAAGTCTAACTCGAAGTTTGTATAAATTCAGGAAGTGACGATTTCCAATGATGGCGCTACTATTTTGTCTCTTTTGTCGGTTGAACACCCTGCAGGGCGTATTTTTGTCGATCTGGCCCAAAAGCAAGATAAAGAAGTCGGTGATGGAACGACGTCTGTGGTGATTATTGCTGCAGAACTTTTACGAAGGGCAAATGAGCTAGTCAGAACCAAAATTCATCCTACAACGATCATTACTGGATATCGATTGGCTTGTCGGGAGGCAGTCAAATTTATGCAGGATCAACTGAGTATCAAAGTAGATTCTCTGGGGAGGGAGGCATTGATCAATGTCGCGAAGACGACTATGGCGAGTAAAATCCTTGCAAAGTGAGTGTGGTTGGAAAGTCTGCGTTAATATCGTTTTTCACTGATAAGAATTTGGGACACAGTGACGATGATTTGTTTGCGCCTATGGCTGTTGATGCTATGCAAGCCGTGAAGACGATTAACCTGCGTGGCGATATCAAATATCCCGTCAAGGCCGTCAACGTTCTGAAGGCCCATGGCCGCAGTGCTCGTGAATCCTTGTTTGTTCAGGGTTATGCTCTTAACTGTACCGTAGCTAGTCAAGGTACGACAATTTACTTTACTTTATCGGCGACAGCTTAGTCGACACGATTTCAGCTATGAAAAAACGGATTGCTGGTGCCAAGATTGCGTGTTTGGACATCAATTTACAAAAATCTCGTATGCAGTTGGGTGTGCAGATCCTGGTAGATAATCCTGATCAACTTGAAGAGATTCGCCAACGGTAATGTATTGCGCAAGTCCTTTTATCGATTCAATTGTTCATCCGTGCTACAGAGAAGCGGAGATTACTCTTGAACGCATTCGGAAAGTTCTTGCAGCTGGTGCCAATGTCGTTTTTACTACCAAAGGGATTGATGATCTGTGTCTGAAGGAGTTTGTTGAGGCTGGAGCCATGGCTGTCCGTCGGTGTAAGAAGGAAGACTTGCGTAGAATTGCCAAAGCTACAGGGGGCCAGTTCATTACGAGCATGGCCAATTTGAATGGGGATGAAACTTTCGAGCCTAGCTACCTGGGGATGGCTGATGAAGTTATCCAGGAGCGCATCTCAGACGATGAGCTTATCTTGGTCAAGGGTACCAAGGTTGTGAATTCATCGTCAATTGTCTTGCGTGGTGCAAATGACTACATGCTAGATGAAATGGAGAGAGCTCTTCACGATACCCTGTCCGTCATCAAACGGACGTTGGAAAGTGGCACTGTAATTCCAGGTGGCGGTGCCGTCGAGTCGGCACTTAGTATCTATCTGGAGAACTTTGCGACAACACTGGTAAGACATTGTTGGATATTTTACAGTTTGTGGCTTGACATCTTGATCTGGATCTAGGGCTCGAGAGAGCAACTTGCCATTGCTGAATTCGCAAGTGCTCTGCTTTCCATCCCCAAGCAGCTCGCCGTCAACGCCGCCAAGGATTCCACTGAACTTGTGGCTAAATTACGTTCATATCATAATGCGGCGCAGAAATCACCGCCTGGAGACCCCAAAAAGGCCTTTTTGCGTTACGGGCTTGATCTCCTAAATGGGGAGGTACGCGATAATGTGACTGCTGGGATCTTAGAACCTGCAGTGGGTAAGACCAAAAGCTTGAAATCTGCTTATGAGGCTGCTATTGCGCTGCTTCGTATTGACGATGCTATCCAATGCGTTCCAGGTGAGCTTGGTGCCAATAAATTTCTGGGTGATCTGCTCACGAGGCTCGGCAGAGCAACAGGGGGAGCGAGACCCGCATGGACATTAGAGATTTATTGTAGTAATACGAGTTGTAGAGAGCACGTGACAATGAACCAAGTGTTTTACAGAATCATTTGCCTTGTTCCAACGCGTCAAGAAAGGACCTTGTGACTGGTTTGAGGAGCGCAGGTTTTGCTGTTATGATGCAGACAGACCCGTCATCGCATTCTTTCTTCCCCTCTCTCTGCCAGCGCTTTCAGTCTCTCGTCTGGTTATGTCTTGATGCTGATCTCACAAAGTCAGCTGTCTTTCATGCCGAACGCTATTTTGCGATCGATCACACGAACCATGAATCACGACACCTATATGCAATTGCCTTGCTTCGCGAGGGCCAGGTCTACTCCGCTTTGAATCTTGTCAATTCAGCCCAGGACAAGCAGTGTACGGGATGCTTGGAGATCAAGGCTAGGTGCTGTACTGTCCTCGGTCGACACAGACATGCAAGAGAAGCGTTGGAGGCAGCGCTCAAAGATGTGGCTTTCGTCAATTCCGGTATGTGAGACACCTCTTTTTCCTCGATGTGTCCTAAAGAAGGGTATGTATAGCGTTTTCTGCAAGTCGAGTGACTCATCCCTTCCCTGAAGAAGCGGCACTTCGATGTAGAGTCGGAAATATGGCACTGAAAGGAAATCTCCCTGACAAGGCATCACGAAGTTATAGAGAAGCCCTTTTATCCAACCCTTATCTCTGGGAGGCGTTCGAAGGGCTCTGTGCATCGGGTACTTGTTCCATCCTTTTAGCTCGTTTCATAGCATATCCACGATCAGCATGTCATTACAGGGTCTTTTCCTGAAATCGATGACATATTTCCTCCACGTCCAGTTCCCATCAAGCCAGCGTCTCAGCACGAGGCTCCATCAAAAAACAAACCAACATCTATTGGTGTTGGTTTCTTTACACCCGACGGTGGAGGTGGCAATCTATTCAAGCCCTGGAAACCGGAGGGTCAACCCAAAGCCGTCCGAATAGGCTCCCGTGATTCACTGTGTGTTAATAAGAGCGTGTCCTGTGGATGAAACGTGTTGACATTTCGCTAGTGCTACAAATGAATCTTCATTCTACCCTCTTGAAAACTCCTTTCAACAACCGCCACCTCCAAATCCCCGAGCTACTCGGTCACAGCAAGTCAATGCTCCTCTTCAAGCCCATGTCTCTCGACCACCCTCTTCTGCCGACGAGGCAGGTCCAGTACCTAAACGGTTGCGCTCGACATCGCATCAGGCAGGGGCCATCAAACTCAAGGGCAGTAAATTGAACTTGGACGACCCCTCGAATAAGGCACGCGCACGCCCGGCCTTGCTATTTGCTAACATCTTCTCATCTTCCGGTCGTCGTTCTCAGCATGCGGCGCCTTCTAGGAATGTTAATGCTCCTGTAAAAGGGAGCACTCAACTTAATGTACCTACACTCGCTCCTAGAAGGAGTACTCGCTTGCTGGGTGGTATTAACGCAAAACAGCCTCATCAAGCCACAAAGGTAGACATGTTGTTCTTTTCCTATCCTTGTGATCATTGATTGACTTTGAGCCTTTCTGCCAGCATGGCACTACTCGAGAGCGACGACGACAGGCAAGCAGCACACGAACCGTTTCTGCAGAGTCCGACAAAGACGATGATCTTCTAGGCGGGGATATGAATTACTTGCCATCACCACCGCCGCCGCCACCGCCTCAACGTGAAGTCCCTCTTTCCCACAATGCCTGGCCTACTGCCCAGGAGTCTTATGAGAACGAGCTGGCAGAATATTATATCTACGACCTGATACGACGTTTTGCCACCGCAACCCGGGCCTTGGCCAGATATGACTGCCGCAAGTGCCTACATGAGCTAAACCAGCTTCCAAATTCTCATCAAAATACACAATGGGTCCTTGCCATGGTTGGCAGGGCTCATTTTGAACAGCAGGATTACTCTTCTGTACGAGTCCTCAATTGTACACCAATTTTCCTTTTTAACGATTGCACCTCTCAGGCCGAACGCGCCCTCAAAATGGTGCGGGTTTTGGAGCCGCACCGGCTGTGGGACATGGAAGTCTATTCCACCCTTCTGTGGCATCTGCAGAAGACTGTAGATTTGTCCTTTCTGGCGCAAGAACTTCTCAATATTAATCCTCGGTCGCCGCAGGCGTGGATTGCTATCGGAAATTTGTTCTCGTTGCAAAAGGAGAAAACACAAGCCCTGGCTTGCTTTCACCGTGCAGCCCAATTAGACCCGTCATGTGCATACGCGTATACATTAAGTGGTCACGAGTCGATTGATGAGGATCTGGATAAGGCTATCACCTTCTTCCAATCAGCACTTCGAGCTGATCCTCGTCATTACAATGCATGGTACGTATCAGCCGTCGCCCATCAAGATGTTCATAGTCCTTATTCGTTAGGTACGGACTGGGGACATGCTACCTACGCAGGAGTAAAGTCCGCCTGGCGGAATACCACTATCGAAAGGCACTCGAAATACATCCCAGAAATGCTGTTTTGATGGGATGTGTAGGGATGGTAAGTACAAGTCATAATAACATTCCCAAAGGATGTGTCTGGATCGTTACGTCTTTCGTAGGCCGTCGAGCGCCGTGGTGACCGGCAAGCAGCTCTCGAACTCTTCGACAGAGCAGTACGGCTTGCACCAGAAAATGCTTTGGTTCGATACCGCAGAGCGAAAATTCTCGTCTGTATACGGAAGTACGAGGTGTGTAACATTCGCAATATTGGAAATCATGGCGTAATATGTCACTTCAGCCTGCGATTCGAGATTTGGAAGAATTGAGAATGATGACGCCAGAAGAGTCGAATGTAGTGTTCCAACTCGCCAAGGTGTACAGGCTCGTCGGGAATGAGGTCAAGTCTGCGCAAATGCTCGCGATTGCACGTGACATTTCGCCGAAAAGTGCGAACAAAATCAAGAAACTGCTGGATACGGCAAAAGACGAGCTTGTCGGGGATGACAAAATGGATGAAGGATGAGTACCGTGTGGTGATAAGCTTGTAGCTATTCGTGGTTCTGTCCCCAGTGCATATGATATAACAATGTATGATAAACCCCGTGGAGTCCGAACTGGTTCGGGTGGCACGTGGGAAAGGGGCTCGCTGACCCTGTTGGTTGTTGTTTGGCGATCGAGTCAGTTGGCCAGGATATATATATAAGGCTAACATCAGCGTGTCTCCGCCTTTATCCCTCTTCCTTATTCCATCCCCTAATGTCCCAATAACTTGCCTCGCCCTCCTGCATCCTTTGACTACCCAGTCAGATATCAGACTGTCCGATCCAACCCCGCACCGGAAATGGTCAACAAGCTCATCCGTACTAATAAACACGGAGCCCTCCTCTTTGACCCTGACGTCGTCTATCGTATATAATAGTTGTCCTTCTCCTATCCCTGGTGTGTTTCTGCTCGCTATTTAAATGCTCTTAGTCGCGTTAACCTTGTACTTGTCGAATGCAGACGCTACTCCACACTCCACAGCCCACCTACCCAAACGCCTTTGTCATTTTCACATGTCCAACGAAACTTCGCTTCTATATTCAATAACGCGTTCCAAGCTGCATGAGTCCACTAACAAGGAGCAGTGCAGTTTGCATCGCTGGGTGCTGCTCAAGAATTCCATCCTCTCTTCCCCGAACTTACAGAACGCTGCCGTGTCGGAATACTCTGAAACTATCTCTAATGTCAATGAGGAGACGGATGAAGAAGTAGCAGAAGAGACTGTTGTCGATGCATTTATGTTTCCCGATGCCGGAAACTTCGTATCCTCTCGCTCAGCAGCAGCGGAAGCACAGTGGCTTGACTCCTTGTTAGAGACCCTTGCTGAGGATGAAGATGATGATTATCCTTCGGACTCAGACCATCACTCTGCTTTGCCCGTCGATGAGGATGACGAACAGTTGCTCAGTCCCTCACTGTCGCCTCTGGCTTCCTCTGAGGACCTATATCAGTCTCGTTTTTATTCATCTTCTGTTTCTGTGCCATACTCATCTTACTTTGATTCCACTCTTGCCCTTGCTTGTCACTTTGAATCTACTCTGGACTCTCCTGCTCCCTCTCTTTCAACTTCCATGCAAGCCGCTCTTCCCTACCATGATTTCAATGGCGTAGAAAATTCCTCAGTGCCCGATGCTATAGAAGACATGTCTGACGACGAGTCTGACACTGTTTCAACCCCTTCCTTCGGTCGGTCGATTGCCTCCTTATTTTTTGACTCGAGTGCCGATTCTGCCTCACCAACCTCATCAACTGAACGTAATACCTGGAAGAATCCGTCAAGGTCTAGCCCCCCGCACTATCTAAATCCGTTCGAGTTGGATCCGCTTCCCTTCGCTGATGAATCATCTCATCCTACATTTTACAATGGTCATTGAACATCGAAGTTCATATCTCACTCTATTTTTCCTCTTGTCACCGTCTCATATGCTTTTCCTTGTATCTCTTTATGTAGCGTAATAGGCTTCTCGCAGTATTGGCTTTCGTACGTATCTTATAACCGCTACCATATGCTTGCCTACCACTCAATACAGTTTTGTTTTCTGATTAACCCCGCTCTCGTTGCACCTCCGGAGAATTCAGGTGACCTACTGTGGTAACGATAGTGTAATTGCTTCCTGCGCGGTAAACCAAGTTTTCGGCAATGTATTCGGTTTGATATGTTGGATAGCAATGTTATTGAAAGCAGTAGGCCATGCCTTGGAAGGAGGCAGGACATGGCTATCCAATTTAGGCACTATATGTAGTATGATGACTCATGAGCTGGACCACAAAGACCCCACTCACCTATCTTAAACAGATAAGGAACATGCTTTTGCAACTTGTGAGATGGATTACTATGAAATGCTGTTAAAAATGATTCCAGAATGGATTCCTCTAAAACGGGCGGTGACTTACTTTTCCAGGTAGTCTTCCAAATGATTCGCCAATAATACGAGCATCAGAAGCTGGTCCTGGGACCAATTAACCCTGAAAAGGTTATTGTATAACTCCATGTCACAATGTGGCATATAACAAATGGTTAAACCCTGTGGCAAATATTCGTCGTTCTAAGGTAGTGGTTGAAAAATGGTTCAGATAGGTGAATAGCAATAGGAGTAATGATAAAAATAGGAGGAACGTACTGAGAGTACCTGAAACTGCAACGATCGAAAAAGTTCAATGTCTTCGGGTGTGAACACGGGATCGTAAATCGACACACTCGTATGATCCTGTGTTTGAAAATAAAGAGTGAAACGAGTTCAGACTACGACTGCAGCATTGTTGGCCCACGATATTGAACATGACACATAATTCAATCAGGAATGCGAGCTGAGCTCTAGAGTTTGGAGAGGCCGAGGGGCTTCCCAGACCCAGGCAGAGCACTGAAACAGAAGATTCCACAGATAAAAATTTGAGAGCCTCCTTTACGATACCTAAAGAAAATGCAGCCAGTAAATAAACAAGGAACAGGTGAAATTGTGCAAATGGCACCGCAGACTCTTGGATTGTGAGAACCAATCACTCTGCACCATATCATCCCTGATCCCTTGAATTAGCCTCAGAACGGGTTCCTGCCGCTGAGTTCTAATTTTTCTCTTCTTTCGAGACCTGACTGGTGTAAATTCGGTATAGGAGAAAAAAGGAACGGAGGTGTCGGCAAGAGATCCGCTCATTTGTAGATGGGGGTCCCTATCACGCTTGGAAAACAAATTATAGCAATCCTTTTTAGGAACTTGCTGAACCAGTTCATCAATCTAGTGATGAGAACACTCGGCGTGCATCAAATGTAGTGTGGCAGGTTTACAAACATACGTCCACGTTTTAGGGTATTCAATTCAGATACAAGGTTGCTATCATAGATGTCCTTACTAGACTAACGCTACATATATGACCCATGGCTTTTTCTTAATCTCAAGCGACAGTTCAGACGTTCTTCTATTGTCACCCTCCAAAATAGCAGTTTGAGACCTACAACGTGTTATTAACAGAACAGGTCTACTATATTCCAAGGAATGTCCGAGTCAGGTGCTTGTATCCATCCTGGAAGCCTTCCATTAAACTCTCAAAAGTCTGTATTTGAATCGAAGAGCGGAAGAGCATATGTGATAGACAATGAAGGAGATGAAAAAGTAATTGCAGGAGAAATTCAGCTCTATGGAACAGCTACTGCACTTTTACAGAGATTTGAGGGCCCAAAGATCGTCACCCAAGTATGTAATTGTTTCAACCCCGACGCCTTTATTTGCCTCCTTCATGCTCTCTGTCCCTATTTTTGTGATCCCCACTGCAACAGCATGCTCCTTCCCTTCTGAAAAGATCCCGACCGGAGTGCCGGCCTGAAGGGCCCCCTCGGCAGGAGGCAATTCACCTCCCTTTGACGTAAGTCCTGGACACATTATCTGCGCCCCGGCTAGAACAAAGCGAATGGCTCCTCGATCAATCCTTACAGAAGGGAGGATGTACGGGTCTACATGTGGACAAGAAGACATCGTGACAGGACGTCAAAGTGGTGAATGAGCACTGGTCTTTCTGATCCCTCACAAATTCACTTACATTGATGAAGCAATCTCAGGGTCGGAAAAATGGATTCATCAAAGTGCTGGAAGAATACGGGTTCCTGCTTCACTGTGTACACTGAAACGTGGTCTTTGCTATAAGTAAAGAACAGAAGAGGGTTAGCTACTCCTCCCGAGTCACCTCTATCTTTGTCTTATCGTAACTGACCATTTGACGAGCACCAAACCCTCCTTTTTTGGCCAGATGGTCTCCAACGTCTCGGTTTCTATCTTCCATTGAGAAAGAATACTATTTCTGATCAGACGCTGCACCGAAGACTTAACGGGGGTGTGCCCGGTAACGTCCAAGGTAGGTGTGAATCTACAATCCATCCGAGTAACTATTAGGTGTCAAAAATCAGAAGGTACGGAAAGGACGTGCTTTTTGAACATATTGTAAGCAACGTCGCAACTTGACTGGTGGATCGAGACGAGAAAGATAGCTCACAGTTCGGCGAAAGATAAAGATAAATTCATCTCGTGACACTCAGAAGTCGACATTCGGGAGATTTTGCGACTTATGTTATACATTATTGCTAAAAGTACATGAGATTATCATAAGACGGGAGTCAAACCCGAAAGCAAGACCGCTAGGTGGTCAATGATAAACAAGGGTAGAAAGGATCAAATGAACGGGGTTCGAACATGAACAAATGGTTAACACAGGAAATAAGATACCGTTCCACCGAAATCACTAGTTTAGGTCCTCGTCGTCTATCTGATTTGGTTTGAGCATGCCAGGAATCCTTGCGGCCTGTTCGTGAGCAAGTTCTGCCTTCCTTGCATTCTCCGCTTCCTTCTCCTCCAAATACAATTCGGCATTGTCATCTCCTGAGAATTCCTTAAGCTGGATAAGGAAGTCGCGAAGCGCTAATTTAAAGCGATTCAAATCATTGTAATACTCGGAGAGAGCAACAACGCAAGACTGGATTTCCGACCTGACCGAAATGAATTAAGGACAGTAAATAAGCAAAAGGTAGACGGGAGCCATACTTATGCAGATGGGGGAAAGCGTTCTGGAGTAGGTTAGTAGCGTAATCCCGGAGGAATACCGAGTTAGTCATGTTGGGATCAGAAACGACCGCTGGATCATATAGGGGGTTTTGAATGACATTGAGCTCGACAAGTTGGTACATGCGTGCAAGTAAAGCACTCTGAACCTTGAAACCACTCTTGTGGTCAGTATCTGTCAAAACAAAAAAGACATCTTGGAAGAGACTGAGGTAATATCGTTGGAAAAATGCGCTCGTGATTGCCGGATCTGCGGCATTGGCGAAATTGTTTACGACCTCTAGACAGACTGGAGTGTGTAAGATTGGTATACAAATGAAGGATGTGACATTTCATACGATTAAGACCCAGATCCGCAATGTCACGCATTGTATGTTTGATCGCCCACACTATACTGTCCATGAATAATTTAAATTGATGCGGAGGGATCCCGAGTAATGCTATATAGACTTATCAGCCAATGGGAGAACGATTGGTGGCAATACTGGACCTGGGAAGCAATGTAGGTTGATTGCGCGAAGGAGCTTAAAGAATCCGACACGGTGTTCGGGGAACTCCGCAAAATCTTGGTTAATCATATTCAAAGTCGGCTCAAAGACAGCGTCTAAAATCGGGGAGACTTGTGATGTCAAGAGACCCTGGCTCAAGAGTAAGACACCAAGACACCGAGAGGCTATGGACATGAAATTACTCACCTGTAGGCGAATCATAATGGCGGCCATCACATTCAGAACTTCTGCATCGCGGGCCATAGGAACATTTTGTCTATAATCGCTGAGGACAGCGTCCAAGAGAGGAGGGATGAAGTTACTGGTGATAGAGTCGAGGTCTTCTGCTTTTTTGACATAGGTTTCCATTAATTTGAGTATTTCCTTCTTCACAGTCCTCAGCTGCCGGATCTTCGGTGTCCTAGTGACGACAGCCCCTAGAAAGGATGTTCGGCATGGAATGTGAGGGTGATGGAGGTTGCAAACCTTCTTTGTCCACGGCCCCACTAATAAGGCTACTGACAGCTCTGTAAAGACCTAACATATCGAAGAATATATGCACTATTTGCGGATTGTAAAAGCTGCCGATAGAGGAGCAAGCAGATACATTGGTCTTCATGATATTGGCAAGAATTTTGATGTTGTCTTGGTTCGAGAGGACATCAAGGCTCTGGGATGCTTGAGCCATGAGAGAGTCCCACTGGATTGGCGATTAAACATGGTAAACTTATAAGTGATATCACTCACAGCATTATTTGGGAGGTCCATTAATTTGGCGATGAGCTTCTCCTGTTGAAGTTTATTGGGCTGGGCGGAAATCATGTAACCAACAGCTTCGTAGAAAGTATGTACCTAAAATCCTTTGTCAATGACCTGAGAGAATATTGCTTAGATCTTTACTTGTTGAGGAGCCAGGTCAACGGTGATTCGATGCAATGAACGGAGGATATCTTCCACAAATGGCTCGGACTCTCCACTTTGTTGCATGACGAAATGCTTTCTACACTTTTGTGCTATTTTAATGAAAGTATCACAAGCCATATCCTGGACACCTGCAAAACAAACGGGACTCAGGAAATAAAGCAAGGGTCAGATTGTCAGCGCACCTTCGTGAGTCTCGTGCATGAACTCGAAGAGTTTATTGACGACTGTCTTCAAAAACTTCCAGTGCGCTTTGAGGAAGCGTGGATATTGACCGACAATGTACATAATGTCTGACGCCACAACAGCTTTGTTGTCCTTACCACGCTTGACCTCACAAAGACCTAGGAGATCCTTGATGACTGTCACCAAGAAACGTTTCTCCGTTTCCTCATCTGAGTTTTGCGTCAACCTGATATCAAGAAAACTAGTAAGGGAAGAAGCTCACTCATGGCGCCGGATATTGAGCCAATGGCCCAACAAAGAGTGTTGAGATTGTTCCAGGACCACTCCGACCCATCGACTTGCTTGGTGAGCTTCTCAGTGAGAATTGTCTCTGTGTCTGAGACGTCTAAGTGGGTGAGATAAACAAGAAGTTCCCTCATGGACTTGTACAATACGATGGTATCTGTCTCCTTCATAAATTCCCGAACAATTTCTCCTTCCTCGTTCTCAACGATGAGTACCTAGAGAATGAGATGAGATGACACTATGAGCCCAGAAATTCAAGCTCACCTCTTCTGGTTTAACCATCTTCTCAATAACAACAAGACGTAGATTTGATAGAACGTCGCTGTAGATATTCTTCCGTAAATTCATACCATTGAGCATGTTTTGCCCGTTTGTACCCAAACTAAGGCCTATCAACATACTCGACTCGCCAATCGGTAAGCTCTGGAGTTCCTCGTAAAGCTCTGCGACAAGTTTCAACCAGTACTCCAGACAGATCTTGAAAATCTCGCGTTCGTCTACTTGTGACACCTTAACCATATACAGGTGGGCATTAAGCAACACATCACGATTTTGTTCAGTCTCAACACAACGAAGATGATTTGTCAGAAAATTGGAAAGGAACAAGGCGAGATTGAGAACTAGTTCTTGTCCGTTATCACCGGAGTCTGTATAAGCTTGAGCAATGTTGGTGTTGGGAGGTATCATTCGATTAATAGAGGTCATGACCATGGCAAATAAGATCACGAATTTGGGATCATATTCGGGTCCAACGTTAAGAGCGGCAATTTCAGCAAGGCACTTCAGCGTGATTGTCCGAAATTCCGAAGTCTCGAGGAACTACAAGATGAATGAATAAGCATGTATTAGCTAGAGTACAACAACTACTCACGCGAGTTAGCAGAAGATCGATGATTCTAGTCTCGAAGATATAACCAAGAGGAATCCAGTTAAGGAAGCGCAAAAGAGTTTCCAGTGTTGTCTTGATGAGAGAAGTTTTATTGGTTTCTTCCAAGACCTCGGAACATAGCTTGAAAATCTCTGAAAACTCGCCACACATCTGATTCTTCAAATGTCTAATTTTCGCTTGTATCATTTGCTCAGCGGAAAAATCAAAAATTTCTTCCGAAAGAAGCTTGAGGATGACCATATTGTTTTCGCATAACGAAATATTAGCTTTTGAAGATTCGACTAACTCAGAAATGAAGTTTGGCCAATTCTTCGGCCACTCTTGTTTGAGGATCTATGAAAGGCGTCAAGGAAACGACTCGTAAGGAATCAAAAAATATACCTGAACCAGTGCAAGATTCAGCTTGTTGATGTAAGTCTTCTCCTTTCTGAGGGAGACTTCATCGGAGGCAGCTTTGAGTATGATAGAGACGACATAATTCCGTATGCCTAAATTGAGTTTGTTGAATGAACTGAGATAGGTGTGGGAATCAAGTGTCGCACCTTGTCGTTGACCGTCCGGTAGAGTTTTCCACCGGGTCAAAATCAACTTTTCCAAGATTTGAAGGCCAATGTACTATCCATTGAACAAATTGTGAATGCAACAATGGAGTGACATAACAGACCAATATACCTTCGACTGAGAGAACGATGAATTATCAAGAATGTCTGGGACTCTCGTCCAAGAGTCGGGGTGTTCCTGGAACTGGGTCAGGACTTGTTGTCCCAGTTGTTGCTTCAAGCTTGGTTGTCAGATCAAGTTGAAAAAAAAACGCGTAGAGGAGACAGCCGTTGTTCACCTCAGGCCCAGAACCAGTATAGAATGCCATGACGACGTTGTCGAAGTCAGAAACATTGAACTCTCGCGAGAAATCAAGCAGAGCCTGTCGATATGATTAATACTTTAAAAGGGACGATGGGACACAAGCTTACCTCCATAATAGACGGGAAATGGCTATAAGGAGATGAAACAAATATGAGACGCTGGGGGAGTCGGGGTGGAGAACAGATGTGATGTGTTCGTTGGGCGAAGGGGACAATTCCGTGTAATCGATGATCACGTGATTTTACCATCAGCTGAGTTTCAATGGTGTCTTGTTGATAAGCATTACTCTGAACAACATGTAGAGGCTTGTCAGAGGCAGAACAATTGCTAATCCTGCCTATTGCCTCTTTTTATGTGACCTCAACATTTCAAGATCATGAATGTTCTCAATCACGCAAAGAGACCTCACAGTAGAAAACTCAATGGAAGATAGTTGTTTTCAGCCTTACTCATTGTATGAGAATGGAGATCAGAGGATGGTCGAGTTGGTCAGCAAGTCAGGTTCAAGTCAGGTTTACCAACATTATGAACCATGTACATCGCGTAGTCTTCACCTTCCGTATGACATCATTTGAGCACTCCAGATAAAATTGTCATTCATTCGCCAACCTACTGACGTTGGAATGCAGTTGACACTTTCATTTAGCTCGTCAATTCCTCGGGAATAGCAGCGGTTGCATTTGCTCCCGAGGAAAGCAAAGAGATTGTCCATGATCTCAAGGTGAATTCGAGTCGTTCTTTTAAGAACCATCAAGCCTCTCATTGACTTTGGTTTGACCCTGACGATGCTTCTTGGGCGTTTGAATCGCCTAATGACACGCCTAATGACAACCCGTAATACTGGCAATGTTGCCATGGAGGTGTGCCTACACTATTTCCATGTAAATTATACATATGTTATTCAGGATCTTTAGCATACCGATCAGATTTTTCCCCATGCACACTTTCGTAACAATCGGCTCTACACGATTTGATCTGCTCATTAAAGAGATCTTATCCCCACGTACATTTGAGGCACTGAAGAGTCGCAGGTGCACGACGCTCACAGTTCAATGTGGGAATTCTGTATTTGAACAAGCTAGTCTCATTGCCAAAGGAGAAACAGCCAATCTCTCAATTGAGGGCATCCAAGTCGAGCTCTGGAAATTCAAGCCTGCTTTGATAAAAGAGTATGAAAAGGCAGATCTAATAATTAGTCATGCAGGTTGGAGAAACAATATTATCAGAGACCTGCACTCAATAGACTCATAGGATCAGGAACAATCATCGAGATCTTGCGCCTACCAAGACCACTCATTGTAGTACCCAACCCAACGCTCCTTCATAATCACCAAGAAGAATTGGCCCATGCATTGGAGGCACAAAAATATCTGACGTCATCCACCGTCGGGTGAGTCCTGTTTCTACAACTGAGAGCTAGAACTCAAACTACTACAGGAGCCTTGCAAAGACGATTTTCGAGTTCGATGACAGAGGAATTATTCCATTTCCTGCGTTCGACGGAAGTAGGTTCAGCCAGCTATTGGATGAAGAGATGGGGTTCATATAAGTGATCTCTTGTGATTGAATACATCGGCTATCTCTTGACTATCATCTTCTCGAAATTCTTATGGCGCCAAAAGTTGTCTCTGAAGTGACAATAGACCGTGATCCAGAGACATATGAAACACAAAATGTGCATGTAATTTACGATCAAATTGCTAGTCATTTTTCAAGTACGAGATATAAAGTAACAAAAGGTTACCACCTCACCTTGCCTGTCCCCTTCCCTAACATTACCCTTAGCCCTGGCCGATCATCGTCAAATTCCTGTCTGAGCTGCCTGATGGCTGGCTCGGACTTGACTCTGGGACTGGAAATGGAAAATATCTATCGTTGGACCGGCAGGGCAGTATACGAATGATTGGACTTGATCATAGCATCAATTTACTGAAGATTGCCCAACAAGCCGGGGGAAAGACACGAGAGGTGGTCCTCGGAAATGTCCTTAGCTGCTGCTGGAGGAAACACGCTTTTGTACGTGAACAGAGTTCAAAGGAGAAGTTGCGGGTCTCAGAGGGAATTCAGGACTACGCTATTTCAATAGCAACAATCCATCACCTTGCTACTCCTCGAAGAAGGATGCTAGCTGTGCAGGTGAGTACAAAGTTTTCTGTGAGTATTGATATAGCAACTCAAGCTATGAAATTCACAGCGTCTCCTGCAAAATGTGTCTCCAGAGCATGGTCGAGTTCTTATTTATGTCTGGGCCATCGAACAAGATGAGCTCTCGAAAAGAATCATCCCACAAGAAGAATTCACTGATAACAGGGTAGGAAGAGATGTGATCGTGCCTTGGGTCCTGTCAGATGCTCCCAACACCACCAATTCATCAGAGGATGGCAAGGGTCAAGTCTACAATCGTTACTACCACATGTTTGCTAGAGGTGAATTGAGAGGCCTCGTCATAGAAGCCGCGACCGGACTTGGTCTCGTAATGGGTGTCGCAACTGGACAACCCCCATCAACACAAGGAGTAGAGATTGTCCAGGATAGCTGGGAGAGATCAAATTATTATGTAGAGCTCAGATGTTGGAGAGTTGCTTGATCACGGATTTTTATGCCATATTGCCCAGTTAAAAAGAAGAAAATTAATTGTAAAGATACATCAAATTCACTCGCTAGCTGCCATGACTAGCAGAACATCAGTATGGACAGATAGTTAAGCATGGTAGGAAACTCACTGGCATTAATCAAATCACCTCCACTGTCCCGCAATGCCCGCACTGCTTTTGACCTCGAGCAGTTTACTTGTTGCATGACGAGATCAATGTCCTTGGGGTCAACACCAGTTTCATCTACAGGCCCATCATCCTCAATTTCCTTGAGTTCCGGCACGTCATCATCGTCACCAGGAGTCCCAGCAGTAACGGTTTCAAGAGCAGCGGCATTTGCTGCATTGGAAGCGAGTTGCTGAGCGGCGGAGAGTTGGGCATGGGAGTTCATATCTTCGATCTATAAAATGTCGTATGCCCAACCAGCGAATTAGGTTAAGATAATACTCACCTTGGCTTCGCCAAAGACAATGTAGCAATCATTGTTGGGTAGCTTGTAGACATCTGGATACACCATCACCAAGAGAACCTGCCGTTCATTAGATGTATCTTTCTATCCCATTCAAGACTTCAAACTTACATTTTTGGGTCGCCTAATTGTAACACGGGTAATGCCATTGACCTTTACCAAACCCAGACCATGTAGCACTTTGCGAGCCTTGCGTTCAGAACGAGATTGAATTTTTTCAAGGGCAGCATTGGAAGCGGGATCTTCCTCCTGTTCGTGCTCGGGCTCATGATTCTCATGGTCAGAGTGATCGGAGGTAACTTCCTCGATGTGGGCGGACATCTGATAGGAAGGAGTATCAGCACATCCCGAACCTTGAGATAACATCCATCTCTAGACACAGGAAGTAGCATAACAAAAGCTCGCTCGTCCAAAGTAAAGGGCTTGACAAGACATACCTTTTATATACAAGACGAAATCAGCGAGCTAGATGGCACGAACGACGACGACGACGTAGAGTCCATTTTCGGAACATTGTTTGGGACTGATGGGATCTGCTTGGCAGAGTCCCTCCAGGTAAACTAATTACTACAAATTGATTAGATTCCAGTTTCATTGCGATGCCCAATAGTCTCTGCCGCCAAATCCAGAATGTTCTTGATAGTGCACCTGATGCCCTACCCCTAAATGAACTTTTAAATCTCGTCGATGACTTTGTTGTGGAGTGCTCATCCCCCGATGCACCAGAGGGTTTGATTGTGCAGTTTCATGATGAGCTTGAGGCTGCCTTTCATGACTCGGTCGACTACTCCAACGTTCGTCAGGTGGAGACATTTTTGACAATATTGCATCACCTTGCTCCTGTAATGTCGCCAACATCTATCATCTCGTGGTTTGAAGTGGTCTTCCGGCCCGCCTTGCGCGAGCCTAGATTGGCAACCACACCTCTCAACCACGCCAAAGAACTCATTGTTCAGGCTCTAAAAATTAATCAAGGTGTCTATTCAGACGCAATTCAAAATTATACAGAACGGGTGACAGGCTTTCGGAGACGACTTTATGAATTGTATCTGTTAGATGCGTTTAACGAGGGGTCGAAGGATGACGTTCTGGAATGGACCAGCCTAGAAGAAGAGGAACGGCAGAAACTATCATGTTGGAAGGGGAACTTGGAGGATATTTTGATCAGATATGGGTCGGAAAATCCTGAGGTAGATCCCTTTATGGGTTGTCATTAATTTCAGCATTGATGGCGCTACAGGACCTTTTCACAGAGATACACGGTTACTTTTCAAAACCATCCGCCAGGCTACAGCTCTTCACTCTCCTCAATCTTCTTTCGTCACATTCATCGTACTCGCTCATTGTCCATGTGTTATCAAAGCATCAGCTGTTTCACTATCTCCTTCTTTCCATGCTCCTTGACAATTCTTCAACTGTCTGCTCCGCAGGACTAACATTCCTTGCTAAATCGCTTCCCTATCTCGCCGTGCATGCACGTGAACAACTCAGACATTACGTGCCCCACCTCCTTGCCATTCTTGCTAGAATTCTATGCTGGAAGAAACGGTATCCCTTTATGCCAGAGACTGATGGGGATTTTCCGGATCCACAGTTTGAAAGAGAACTTGCTGAGATCACTCAAAAAACTCTTCATGTCCGACCTGATCTAGAGTGGCACCGGCTTGAAATGACATTCAGCTCTATAATTTCACTGCCACCCAACTCACGACCATTTTTCTCTTTACTTTATTATCTATTTCCATCTAATATCCTTGGATTTCTTCGAGATCCTGTCATGTTCCTCGACTCGCGTAGCGTTGACAGTCCTTATATGCAGAGCTGGAAAGATGTTTTTGATGAAGACGAGGTCAGACGGAAGAGCGAGGTATGCGCGAGCCGTCTGAGATCAAATTTTATCTAATGGTTGATCCAATAGAACCTTCTTCGAGAACATATCTGTCATCCGCTTCTGATCTGGAGGGATGCAGCCAAAGAACAGTCCTCGCCTGAGTTTTGGTCAAAATATGATACAGCACGTATTGCTAGCGAAGCAACGATGATGGACATCCGGAACCTAGCTGTAGGCTTGCGAGAGCGATATGGGTACACAGGTCTCAACAATTTGCCTCCATGTGGTGAGGAGACAAAGACGGAACAAGGAGATATGGCACAGAGTGGGCCAGGTGACGAGGTTGAACGAGTAATTCTCGAAGCGGAATCAACCCTAGAGTCATCAAATGGACGCTCTCGCTTCATTACGCCGTTAGATTTATCGAATGGTCACGTCATGATTTCACTGGCCGACATGGTGGACGTAACCAATGCTCTGAAGACTAACATTGATGTGGAGTTTATCACTCCAAATATACAACGGATTGCTTCTCTGCCTTCACGGTCACCCTCTCCTGTAAGACGCGAGAGAGAGATCTCTTCAAGAACAGCACCTGAAGCTGAGCATGATATGGGGAATGCTGTGCATGCAGTGGCAGGTTTGCAACGGGAGGTTCTGTTGCTGCGGAATGAGCTCAATTTTGAGTTGTGGATACAGAGGGAAAATGTGAAGCATATAGGAAGGTTATACCAAGATCGCATTCTGATGAAAAGTGCAGAAGCAGAACGTCAAGGCCTCGTACGTGCGTTATCAGTCCGATGGTTTGCTGTTAGTGAAGGTATACCTCAATGCAGTACAACAAATTACGCAAGTATCGCTCACAGGTCATTGCCCTTGAGAGCGAACTGCGCGACAGCAAACAGCAGGCAACTTCTGCGAAGAGCAAGTATGCTGAATGGAACACGGAGCTACAACAGAGACTGAAGGAACTTCGTGAGGAGAAAAAAACCTGGGTATCTGAGGCAGCCACACTTCGAAGTGCCGAGAAAGAAGCCAAGGTACTTCATTGTTACACGTCTAGCCACGTCTCTACATGACTCGCACCATGTTCAGGCTTTGTTCACTGCACAGGCCAAGCTTCTGGCCGAAGCGACAGAACATGTTTTCCAGCTACAAACGCAAAAGAAAGAAAATCAACACAAGGTTGACAGACTGCATGACTATGAGCAACAGATTGAGCAGCATCTCAAGATTCGTGATCTCTGGTTTGGCATCATAAATTTCTAGTAGATTTCTCTTCCTTATTCTTCCTTTATTAAGGAAGCATGATTATGCCAAGTTCAATGCTCGTGGAGAGCAGCTGGTCGACATGGGGAACAACATTCAGCAATTCAAACTGCGCCTCGAAAGTTATGAAAAGACCTTAGAAGACATGGAAGAACGCGCTTGGTAAACACTTTTACTTTTGTACAAGATGTTCACCAACTTCTTTTGTTTCAGCGCTGAACGCCGTCAAATTCGAAGTTTAGAAGCGGAGCTCTCGATAGCGAACAAAAAAGCAGAAAACAATCGACCCTTCACTGAAGAAGGTCTACGAGCCTTCGCGGCAGAAAAGGTTGTTCTGAAAGAGTCGAATACAAGGCTGAAGGGAGAAAATGATGAACTCAGAGAAGAGACAGAGGAGTTAAGAGCAATGGTCGAGGTACTTAGAGCTCAGGTTACAGGAAAAAAGGGCTTGGTCTCTGAACCCAACCCCCCACCGCCCATAGGATAGATAGCTGCACCTCTGACGCTACAGCAGCCCTTGATCAGTGCTGTTTTACAATCGTCCATACACCGTCACAAAATATCTTACTTTGTAGAAGACATGAGAGCGTTATCAGATAAAAGATTCAGACCATCGGCAGTAAATTCTAGAAGGTTCGATGAAAAAGGTTCGATGACGGATTCAGTGATGATACCATTTTGGGCAAATTTCAGATCCTTCGAGAACTGAAAAATTGGAACACTTAAAGGCGCGTGCAAAACTCGTTCCTTCATCTTTTTTACATCTCCCTTTACCCTTTACTCCATCTCATTCTAGTGTTCAAAAAGTAAGTGTGTCAGTTTGTCTGATGGTCCGAGCCCTCGTTTACAGTCCTTTGTAGAAATGTCTGCTGTTCCAGAAAGCTTTGGCTTCCAGGCCGAGATAAGTCAGCTCCTCGATCTTATCATTAGTAGGTACCCCATTCTTTGTAAAGCATCAGTGCGTTGATTCCATGTTCCAGACACGTTCTACTCCAACAAGGAGATCTTCCTGAGAGAGTTGATCTCCAACGCCTCTGATGCCCTCGATAAAATTCGTTATGCGTCATTGACTGATTCCTCGGCTCTTGATGCTGAGAAGGAACTTTTTGTTCGCATCATCCCTGACAAGGAGAACAAGATCCTTTCCATCCGCGATTCTGGAATTGGTATGACGAAGGCCGATCTGGTCAACAACCTTGGTACTATTGCAAAGTCGGGCACAAAGGTTAATAACACAACTGTCATTGAGAAACCGTTTCTGATTCCTCCCCCTCCCCCTCCAGGGTTTCATGGAGGCTCTTAGTGCTGGTGCTGATATATCAATGATCGGCCAGTTTGGTGTCGGTTTCTATTCTGCTTACCTCGTCGCCGAAAATGTGCAGGTTATCACCAAGCACAATGATGACGAGCAGTATATCTGGGAATCGGCTGCTGGTGGTACTTTCACCATTACTCTTGATACTGTTAATCCTCCTCTTGGTCGCGGTACTGAGATTCGCCTCCGCCTGAAGGAGGATCAATATGAATATCTTGAGGAGAAGAAGATTAAGGATATTGTCAAGAAGCACTCCGAGTTTATCTCTTACCCTATTCAACTCGTCGTCACAAAGGAAGTTGAAAAGGTGCGGTATACGCCCATATGGAGTTGCTTTATAACTAATGCATGTACTAGGAGGTTGAAGATGATGAGGAGGTTAAGGAAGAGGGCGAGCAGTCTAAGATTGAGGAAGTCGACGAAGACGAGGAGGGCAAGGAGAAGAAAAAGAAGAAGACTGTCAAAGAGAAGGAAATTACCAATGAGGAACTCAACAAGACTAAGCCCATCTGGACTCGCAACCCCAACGATATCACCACTGAGGAGTATAGCTCCTTTTACAAAAGCTTAACCAACGACTGGGAGGACCATCTCGCCGTCAAGCACTTCTCAGTTGAAGGTCAGCTTGAGTTCAAGGCTATCTTGTTCATTCCTAAGCGGTACGTCGACTTGATGCCGACCTTATTACTTGATGTTGAACTGTCTCTTCAGTGCTCCTTTCGATCTCTTCGAACAAAAGAAGAAGCGTAACAACATCAAGCTCTACGTCCGCCGTGTGTTCATCATGGATGACTGCGAGGAGCTCATCCCTGAGTACCTTAACTTTGTCAAGGGTATCGTTGATTCTGAGGATCTTCCTCTCAACATTTCCCGTGAGACTCTTCAGCAAAATAAGATTCTGAAGGTTATTCGTAAGAATCTTGTCAAGAAGGCACTTGACCTCATTAGTGAGGTCGCCGAGGACAAAGACAATTACAACAAGTTCTGGGAGGCCTTTGGCAAGAACATTAAGCTTGGTATCCATGAGGATGCACAGAACCGCAGCAAGCTCGCAGAATATCTCCGTTTCCACTCCACCAAGTCTCTTGATGAGCAGACTTCCCTCAAAGGTGTGTTCTTTGTTTGTCAAAGCTGAGGTGTGCTAATCAGAGATTTTCAGACTACATCACTCGCATGCCTGAGGTCCAAAAGTCTATCTACTATCTTACGGGTGAATCGCTTGCTGCGACCAAGGAATCACCGTTCTTGGAGGTTCTCAAGAAGAAAGGTTTCGAAGTACTACTTCTCGTTGATCCCATTGATGAGTATGCCATCACTCAGTTGAAGGAGTTTGAAGGCAAGAAGCTCGTTTGCGTGTCAAAGGAGGGTCTCGAGCTCGAGGAGACTGAGGAGGAGAAAGCTACTCGAGAGGCTCAAGTCCAAGAGTTTAACGAGCTCTGCTCAACTGTCAAGGATGCTCTTGGTGATCGCGTTGAGAAAGTTGTTATCTCGAATCGTATTGCAGACTCGCCATGTGTATTGGTCACAGGGCAATTTGGTTGGTCCTCGAACATGGTGAGGAATCCCAGTCCCTGTGTGTTAGAGAATAAAATTTGACGTGTATTTATAGGAGCGAATCATGAAGGCTCAGGCCCTCCGTGATTCTTCGATGTCGTCGTATATGGCCTCGAAGAAGACATTAGAGTTGAACGCGCAGAACAACATCGTCAAGGAGCTGAATAAGAAGGTGAAGGAGGACAAGGCGGACAAGTCTGTGCGGGACCTGACCTTCCTGCTGTTCGAGACTGCTCTGCTTACGTCTGGATTCTCGCTCGACGACCCGACATTGTTTGCGAAGCGCATTTACCGCATGATTTCTCTTGGTTTAGATGTTGACGAAGACGAGGAAGTTGCTGCCCCTGAGCCTGCTGCGGCACCTGCCGCTGCCGAGGCGTCTTCAACCTCGGCCATGGAGGAGATTGATTAGAGTTGATCTTTTTTCCGTTTTCTGTTTCATCTTGTTGCATTGCTGTCATATCAATCATCACTGCGTTACAATATCATCACATGTCTTAGTTGCAAAACGCAACGTTATGACTCGAGCTCTGACTCCGAGTAAGGTGCTTAGTGTGAGCCTCGTGTGCCTCGTGTTTTGGCGAGTCAGGAGCTGCTATCGGGTGATTACATAATGTGGAGAGGGGTGGGTGAGATTGGCGTTTATATGTTGGATCGACCATGTTCTCCTGCTAGAATGCCCGGCCTTACCCTACCCCAATCTCTGCTCCCTGCCATCGAGGACGTCGACGGCAACCTGTCCTGTCATTTTTCGGTGAGCACAACGTTGTCGATGCGTACCGGCGTCGTGCTCAACCCCTTCACAGCTTCCTCGTTTCAAGTCTCCTCCCCACCCCTCTGGTCCTTGTGCCACTGTGTGTCATTTCTTTCTTTGCGTTGTGGCTGACGCTAATCTCGCGACCCAGCCTCCATGTTCGCCTAGTCCGCACCGCCGGGCAAGGCCACTTTGTGTGCAGACCATCCGCCGCCGTCGCCAGGCATCACGCGTCAAATACCAGCCAGAACCACTGCCTCTGCACGCCTTTGATAAGCTACCGTGGATAGCTTCTCTTGATGTGTCCCCCAGTGAATTCGCCCATCCAGCCGACATCGCTGATCTCTCTACCCTTCCCCAAGCTGGCCCTGGTCCCATTCGCCGTCAAAGACCCTTACTCAAGTCCAGTCCCTTTTCCACTCCTCAATCCCCTCCCCATTCCACCCATGACGACCCTGACGATTTGTTCCACCATCTCATCTGTAATCTATCTGCTCGCAATATCCCTCCCCGGCCCTCGACGCCGGCCCCAAGATTTGACTTTGATCCCACTCGCGTCACGTTCCGTCACCTCATGCCAGTCCATATCGACGATGGTGATGTCTAGTCTCAACCGTCTACTCATTGCCACCGACCTCGCTCAATGGCATCTCTGCCTCTGTAATTCTCCACTTTCTGGCTGCGCTTTCGCCTCTGTCTGCTACGACGTGACTTGATCTGTTCTTCATTTGACCTCCTCTGGCTCATTCATAATACGCCACATGAATCCATTTGCATCGTATGTAACGCCTAATCTCAATGCTCTAGAACCTCATTATCATCTTATTGTACTTGCCCCTTTATAACTCGCTGTTTTCATCTACCCCTGATTTACTGTATGTATGTACTCTCCTGATCTCTTCCAGCTCCTGTATCGGCGGCTTCTTTCCGAGTCACCCTTTGCTTTTACGATCTCAAGGACTATATCGATCCCACTGTGTGGGCCTGTGTCTTTTTTTTTTACCAGTACTGTGTACTTTTTGCATGCATCTGCTCCATATGAATAAATTTTTTGCATGTAGTAATAATGATTATGTGATCCACTTGAAGATTATGTGACGGATCGAGTCAGGTTTCTAATCGTCAATGATGTCAGCCGAACCGTCCCGCCTCATCAACTTTGGTGCAGGGCCTTCTGCTCTCCCGGATTCTGTTCTAGGAGAGGCAACAAAAGGCCTTTTCAATTTCAGCAATACAGGAGTCGGGATTGCCGAGATTTCACATCGTTCACCCGAATTCACAGCTTTTCTGTCCGATGTCACGGCACTTGTCCGGTCGCAGCTTTCCGTTCCGCCCACACATTCCATCTTGTTCACTCAAGGTGGCGGAACTGCACAGTTTTCTGCTGTCGTACTCAACCTCCTCGCTCGTCATCGCCTGTTGTTTCCCGACTTAAAGAACAGGTCTTTGGACTATGTCCTTACTGGCTCTTGGAGCAAGTCTGCTTATGAAGAGGGATGCAGGTTGTCTGATAATGGAGACAACTATATCGTCAATGCCGCGACGGACGGACGGAACTACTCGGAGGATGGAAAATCTTTCGATTCAATTCCTCCTCACGAATCGTACAAATTTTCGGAAAACCCAGCGTTAATCTATTACTGCGAGAATGAGACCATTGACGGGGTTCAGTTTAGGCATGACGTGGAATCGGTGGACAAGGACGGCAAATCCGTTCAGGGGACGTTCCCGTTCCATTTATTACCTCAAGATAGACTCGTCCCCCTAGTTGGGGATTATTCTTCGAGTTTTATGTCAAGGCCTATTCCTAGACTCGCGGATCACGCTGTTATTTTCGCCGGAGCTCAGAAAAACATCGGGCCCGCGGGACTGACGATCTTGATTGTGAGAAATGATTGTATAGTTGATGTTGATGCTGCCGTGACGTTCCATGCACAACCTGTGCCACGGATGATGGCGTACAAGACTCTTGCTGATTCGAAGAGCGTATACAATACTCCTCCCGTGCTGTCCATCTATATATCCGGTTTAGTGTTGAAAAGGAGCAGCGAGTTAGGAGGTGTCGAGTATTATGAAGCTTTGAACAGAAGGAAAGCACAAAAGGTCTATGGGGCGCTGAGGGATGGTGAAGAGAAAGGCGTGTTTAAGGGACGTGTACAGCCAGAATCGGCAAGTTGGATGAATGTTGTGTTTACGGTGCTTGGCAAGGACAAGGAAAAAGCGTTTTTGGAAGGTGCAGAGGTTAGAGGGATGATAGGGATCAAGGGTCACCGGTGGGCTCTTTTACACTGCCTTGAACCTTTTGTTTTACTGACATGCATGGCGATTGTTTTGTGTTTTTTTTGCCTCGATTCTATATCAAAGTTCTGTTGGAGGTAAGCGTTTTATTTCTTCTTGTCACCTTTCATCAGATTGATGTGATCTAGGTATTCGTGTGTCCTTATATAATGCTATCACAGAAGCACAGACCGATAAACTCGTTGCATACATGCACGAATTCATCGCCTCGCAGTCAACGTGAATAATCTGACATGATGACAGGAGGCTTCAGAACCCTGCAAAAGTATTCACATTCGTACATTCCGGATTCTTTTATGTAAGATTTTCATTGTAATGGTCACGAAGACGATGACTTATTATTATGTTATGGTAATAACGGAGATTAGTGAGTCACTTTGCCGGAGTGGTTAACGGGATCGCCTGCTACTTACCTAAGTTGTGAGCGGTTGGTCTTTGACCGCGAGTGTTCGAATCGCTCAGGTGACGTTCATTTTTTGTGCTTTGCTGACACTTATTATCGTTGTACTCGCTCCTGGGCTCATATAACCTCTTGCCTTTCCAATATATCGAAGTGTACATAAGGTTTTATTGGTCTCAAGAGGTTATTGAAATTCATTCTGCTTGGTTCCCTTCTATCACCATATTTACAAAATTCCCTTCTCTAGGGGTTACATACGAAGGCCCAATCCTTCTCGACATTCATGGTAGTCATGCCCTAGCATGCTTCGAGAGATCACTATTAATACTGTAACCCTAAAGCTTGATTGAATTAGAGTATGCCCAGATCAGTGGTTAATGAACAGACCACAAGGCTATGAGGTAAATTAGCATTTAGGGGGGGAGGGAAAGTTGAATGAATTCCTAGCCTGGATCTTCTTCTCTCTGGATATAGTCAATCAATGGGAAGGGAAAATGACGCTCAACCTCTCTTGGATAGGTTTCGGCTATATGCCACATGCATTGAGGAAAGATCAGGAGGTCAGAATAAATAGAGATAACAGCGGCCATAATACTACATAGCGTAACGAATATAGCTAAGTATATTAACCTCGCAGCTAGCTGCCCCATGGCTGAGTTGGTTACAGCGTCCGACTGTTATGCCTACATTGTAGTTATCCTATCGGAAGGTCATGAGTTCGAGCCTCATTGGGGCAGTCTTTCTGTTTAAATATTTTTACTTTTTTTCTATCATCAGGAATTCAGCATTCCTCAGCTATTCCTCTGGTCTTCTATTCAATGTTTTAGTATCATTAAACGGAACATGGGTGAAGGCTACTCTTCTTCTAACATATTTATTGGTCACCCTTTCAACTCCATCTATTCTTCATGTTAACTATCGCTCAGAGGTAGGTTTCACAGCCTCGTTTACACAGGAGTCATTCCTACGACAAAGGTACTTCTCCCTCTGCGAGGTAGTATTAATATCCTTTCGGCACCGTGCTCCTGGAATACTTCCGTTGTAGGCACAGCCATAGAATTCGTCTCAAGCGCTGAGATATTGATTGTGGGAAGTGACAGCTCTCCGTGATGCAGTGCCAAAAGAGTTATTCGAGTGGTGAATGAACCTTTATCCTAAAGAGAAGCGCCGAGTGTCAGCTGGTGTCAGTTGAGGAGTCAGGAAAAACTCTGGTTGTTATGCATTTACCTTTGCAACAAATTCACCCTGTTTCGGACCGCTAATTAGCCAGTCCCGAATAACTTCGTCAATATTGTACCACATCAAGAACTCCTGACTACGGTCATTCGCACTTGGGCTCCAATGGAAAGAAGTGTCTATCCTGAGCTCTGCCGAAATTGGTTGTCCAGCATACAAAGGCATCATCGATCCTGAGTCTGTGACACTGCCAAACGGCGTTCCCAAAATAGTGATACGTGCTGCCGCCACAATCTAAACGATATTGAAACGGAGAATCAATCAAAACGGCTGATGAAAGAATGTGGCGCACGCACTTGTATTTGGGGCACATCAACAGGTATCCTGATCTCTCGCCAGTTTCCTTGAATACTATCACAAAGCTTATGTCGTGCCAGCGCCTAGCACTTTGAGTATATTTGAAGGAGTAGGATATACTGACTTACTTTTGTTATAGTGCTCAATCTATCACCGAAAGTAGAATCTTGGGACACCTCTGGAACGGTAAGTTCGCCTGTGACCCTGTAAAGTTCGGCCCAAGAAGTATCGACTCTGAACGCTTCGACAAAATGATCGACCAGAGGTATAAATAGGCTCTTTAACTCGTCCTGGTTTAAAACTCGCTTAACTTCTGTCTTAATCAAGTCTTTCACTTCTACACGGCCATCAGATGTAGAACATCAGAAACATTTCGACGCACCGTTACAAAGAAGGCGGTATTTGATTACGAGAATAAGGGATTCTTGTACTTGGCAGAGTTGAGTGAGGAGTTCACTTGTCAGTTTGGTCAGGAGACATACTAGGACCCAATAATGAATCTATAGCGAACAGGAAATTTGCGGGCTGTGCTGGTGTCACCATCTTTTTTGTGTTGGTTATCGTGACTATCGAGAAGGACATGCACTTACAACAATCTTTGGATCAGAAGAGGGAGATACGATAGTGACACCTTCAATACCATTGGAAGGCATTTCCAGCTCCGCCGATGCAATTCGGATATGTTGATGAATCGTCGTAGAGACGGTATACTTAGAGATCAATCTATTCCGCAACAAGGTTGAAATGGAAGGCGTCAGGATGATAGGAATCCCTGACCTAGATCCTCTGAAAAAATCTTGTACATTGACCGATATCGGCAATGTCGTGGATAACACCCGTGTCAAAAATAGCTTACGCTCCAGGCATGGCTGCTCTCTTGTGGCGTACTCTATTTCAATCTCAATTTTCTGTTTATCGGGTCAACGAGTCACAAGATTATTTTTCTTAAATACCTGTTACCCACCAGGTCATGCAGAGCAGAGGCGTTGGAATGTGGAAGAATCAAGGGGTACTCCCTCTCTCGTTGAAGGTTCAGTAAAACAAGACCGTCGTCATCGGACTCCATCGTTCGCTCTTGTCCTATTAGTTATGCGGGATCAGAAATATCTCATACCGGTTAGAGACGCAGTACCTTCAGTACGAGCCTCTTTGTATATCCACAGTATATTTGGACAAGCAAGGCGTAGTTTCAAGCGATCTATATCATTCCTTCCTGTTGAGACAGTCAGCAACATGGTTGGCGATTTGCCTAGCTCAACTAGAGTCGGTATCAGTAATGGATCATTGGATGTTGACATCATGCGTACTCCGAGGTGATTGGTCCACCGAGATGTGGAGTGCGTGGATATCTCGTGGAACACATATGACGTTGCGCTGTTTGTCCAATGTTGACATCTTGACACTTCGGTTATCCCAGTGGAATACGAGTTTTCCAATACGGATCTCGGTGGCCTGGATGAGGTATTTGCCCATTATGATTGACTAAGGGAGTGATAGCATTCGAATGTCTTCGATATGATGACATCGGCACTTACTGGACAAAAAAGTCGTAGTACATTCTTACCAGGTGATAAATCTAAGGATGGAGCTGTAAAGCAAAAATTTTCGGACTCGCGACCAGATACAGTGATCTGAACGCTGCTGATAGCCAAGCTCTAATCTGAATGTTAACGTGAAGGATTGTCACGAAGATATTCCGAGTGACACACGCAAGGGAGCTGGTTGGAGATGTTCAGATTGACATATGCACCATCTTGCGTCCCCGCAAGCTCAATATCTGGTGCTATTACTAGAGTCAAAATATGATGTCCAAGTAGGACAGTTTCTATGAAGCAATAAATTGAGCCGCAACTTGCCGGAAGGTAAACAGACCTACCTGACTCCAGATTGTGAGCAGCATCGATCAAGCAAGATACTAGTCTATTGATATAGTCTGTCCTATCAATGTCATGAACCAGCAAGTCGCAACCTTGGCATCTAACAAAGTTACGGAGATATGAGAGCACATTGTGCACCCATTGTTTGTCTTTCGGTTGCTTCATTTTATCATGCGTATCAAGAGCTCGCGAAAGCATGTAAGATTCTAGTCCAGCCCATGTATGCGATGCATAATGTGCAGGGAGGGAACTATAGGTAGAGAAGGCGCTGCTATATCGTTTTCGATGCCTGCATGGACAGGCGAATCAGCGATTTAATCATACCCCGAGATGCTGAAGATGTACAAATCAAGTGCAGCCAGACTTCCATGGAGTTTAAGGCCAGATTTCCTCCGCCCTGCTTTTGTATATGCCGAAATTGCGCGGTTTGTTACGTCGATGTAAAGTTTATAGAAGTCTTCTCGATCATTTGTCACCCTTAACAAATCCTCGTTACTGATCGATGTATCAGAACTGCTCTTGGAGATGGCATTCCCTGAAGCAAGTTTAACAGAAAATGGGGGATTTAAAGGTAAATGTCCAGCCCGAACGCCAATTATGTCAAGCTGAGAATTTGTCTGATAAGAATGGTCATATTCAAAGCTCACACCGGTACCGACCTGACGCCGTGCTGTCTCATATAACTCTCCTTTGCTCGCGAATAGCGAATTTGATTTGCTTCCATCTGCTTTGACAGGAAACCACATGTCATATTGTTGAACGATGCTGAGGGAAGAAGAATATATCCATGATTCAACGAAGAACAACGGAAGTGAATCCTAAGGACTCGTGAGATTAGCTTCAAGGGTATTCAAGTAGACGAATTGAGTCCACTTACAACTATGGTTCGAAGGCGTTGACTGAACCGGGCAAGAAAGCTCAGTGCATTAGTTGCGATATCACTGATCCTCCCTAATTTCGCGAGAAGCTCGCATTGCCGTGCAAGAATAAAGATCCTGAGGTCGAAGACTGAAATTGTATTGGCTAAAATAAGGTCTCGATAGGGTTTCTTGGTGACTGACAAAAGTGGGAGTGTGTCGTCCTTGGATGCAACGTCGATTAGGGGACCGAACCAAGAGAAATTCTTCTCCCTCCAGATGTGACTGAATGACCGTTCGAGCTCTTTGAATTGCAGCAATGCTTCTTCAAGGAGATCCATTCCTTCGTAAGTGCTCGCCAAGCTTTCCTGACATTAGTAAGTCAAAAGTATTCTTCAAGAAATCGGGTGCTCACTTTCAGGATGAAAAACGTACAGAAATTCCAGCCTGGCATCTGCCGCTGACTCTCTGACCGCCTGACCTCTTCTTTGCGTTGATGGACAGAGGCATCAAATGCAAACATGAGGCAATCCTTCACTTTGTTGCCAAATTCTCCCCAGACTAAAGGGCTGTCGTTCGCTGCTGACCATGTAACCTGGATACACCTGGACATATCTCATCAGATGTTCAAACTCTGTGGCAGCAGCATCCTACCTACCTATCACGCTTGTCCTGATTAAAATCTGTCTTCAATTTGTCCAGGACAGATCCTTTGAGATGGAAGAGCTTCCCTCCACTCGAAGCAGGGATATCGCCCTTGACAAGATGTAGAATGAGCCATTCTTGATTTTTGCGCGAAGTCACGGCATTGTGCCAGTCCTTGACCTGCTTTTTCACAGTGGCTTTGTACGTTTCAAGATCTCCGGGCTGTCATGGGAATTAAGTGGAGATGGTTGGGCTAGGATGCTAAAGTCAGCACCTCGCAGGTCACGACGTAGATGTGCAATAGCGGCTTGTCTAAAAGTGTCACGGGTACTTGAGAGGTATGTTCAACTCGCACACTTTCAAATGGAACAAAATTGACGTCGAGTTGTTGGATTGTCAATATAGATGACCCAGAGGGCGGTTTCCAGTGTATATTGCGGAGAGGGAATTGGGCCCGCAGTGCAGCCTGAATTTGTTTCCAAGTTCCTGTCAAGAGAAATGAGGGTGCGGTAGCATAAGACACTATTGGGCGGTTCGCAATCATTGTGGGAGATGTAGAATTAATTAATTGCTCCACTGATCGTGGAAAAAAGATGAGGTTGAAATTCTAGATGGTAAATGTTGCATTTGACATAGTCATGCCGTCGCCAGAGGAAGCTAGCACTTCAACATCTCCAGTACCTACTACTACCTTCAAATCTCTAGGCCTCATTAACCCCTTGCTTGAAGCTCTTGATTCCCTCAACTTTAAGGTGCCGACCGAAATACAGGTCGAGGCTCTACCCCATGCCCTAGAGGGTAGAGATATCATCGGTGTTGCTGCCACTGGATCAGGAAAAACTGCAGCATTTGCACTACCAATCCTGCAAAAGCTTTGGGAGGAACCAAAAGGCCTCTTTGCGTGTGTACTTGCACCTACCCGCGAGCTTGCATATCAAATAAGCCAGCAATTTGAATCTCTAGGATCAGCAATGGGTGTTCGTTGTGCTGTGATAGTTGGTGGAATGGATATGCCTACTCAAGCTATCGCTCTGGCCAAACGACCCCATATCGTTGTGGCCACGCCTGGACGTTTAATGGATCATCTGGAGAAAACCAAGGGATTCAATATGAGGAATATCAAGTTTTTGGTGAGTAATTTCTTTTATCTCCTCTGAATTTTCTCAGCTTTTCCAGGTGTTGGATGAAGCTGATCGTCTGTTGGACATGGACTTTGGACCTAGTATCGACAAAATCTTGAAAGTGATCCCCAAAGAACGCACGACCTACCTCTTTTCCGCAACAATGACAACAAAAGTTGCAAAACTTCAGCGAGCAAGTCTGTCTAATCCAGTTCGTGTAGAAGTTTCCACAAAGTATACTCTTGAGCTTCTTTGATCTTGGTAGATACTCACTCGATAGTTTCGTTCAGATACCAGACAGTCTCTACCCTCCTTCAATACTATCTCTTGATGCCATTGAAAGACAAAGACGCTCTTTTGGTCTATCTGGCCAATAATTTGGCGCAAAATTCTATCATGATCTTTACTCGGACGGTTCATGATGCTGCCCGGTATGTTTCTTACTTCTGAGATTCCAGATATCCTTTATCTTCATCTTTAATAATCAGACTATCTATCATCCTACGAACTCTCGGGTTTCCAGCAGTACCTCTTCATGGCCAGCTATCGCAGAGTCAACGCCTAGGTGCTCTTGGGAAATTCAAGAGCGGAGGACGAAAAGTTTTGGTAGCGACAGACGTTGCAAGTCGGTATGTTTTTTGCTCCTGAATACTTTGATACTTGTCCCATCTTACATTCATATACAGTGGCTTGGATATCCCTTCTGTCGATGTCGTGATCAATTTTGATGTCCCAACACATTCAAAAGACTATATCCATCGCGTAGGCAGAACAGCGCGTGCAGGACGAGCAGGAAAATCTATAACGCTGGTGACACAATATGACGTAGAGCTTATACAGAGGATAGAGCAGGTTATTGGGAAGAAAATGGAATTGTGGCCAACGGATGATCAGGAGGTTGCATTGTTGAAAGAGCGAGTGAACGAAGCCGGGCGCATAGCAGCAGCTGAGATGCGTGAGCAAGCACTCAGTGGTAACAATAAGGGACGGAAACGGAGAAGAGAGCTCAGCGGAAGAGATGATCAGGACAGAGACGACGATGTTGTGGAGGCTGGAATGCCGACAAAGAAAAAGAGAGGGAGGCATTAACATTGTAATGACCTTGATCAATTTTCCTCAATCCAATTTCTTAGCATATAAACATCAAGTCAGTCCTTAGAACATATTTGGTACCACCCATGACTGGAGATCCTTCATGTAGCATACATTCTTGACCGTGCCTAGAGAACGCATCACTATCGGAACAGCTCTGACTATGAAAAGGATCTAACCTGTGTAACAGTGCTGTCCCTCGAGTAAGTGAAGGGACAATTTCTTCACGAGACCTCCCTTTCTCTTCCTTGTAAAATATGGTCTGTAAATTCATGTCATGGAATGCCTTCTCCCAGGTCAGGACACGAGGTTATTTGACAAACCTCACCACCTTGTACACCGTCCTCCACACCAGACAAGTATATCAGTAATGTCCACTCCGATTTGGCTCCAGTCAAAGGATCCTTGGTAGATTCGTCGTAGTGTGGTCTGACATCCAGATATCGTTAGTTCAAAGGTTGAAGGGTGTATAATAAAACACTTGCCCAAAATACTGTCCTGCTCCATATTTATATACCCTGATATTCGAGTTCAAAGAATGCGGATATCTCGGTTCATTGGTATTAATCTTCCTTGACGATGTTGGATGAGGGAATAGAGGTAGATGTGGCGTTAACAGTTGATGTAGTTTCAGAGCGAAATCCGATGAACAAAGAGAGAACCTGTCTATCCCAACACTGAGAAATCGAGACTACAGTGACGAAAATGGCAGAACATACAATTCACTCGCTCGGCCTCCCCTTTCTTCTTCGGAGGGGTCAATTCTAAAGGAAGGCTATCAATGAATTTAACATAGGCTTTGCATTCAGCAGGTGAGAAGAAATCCTGTTGTTTCCTCAGTGGAAGCGCAGATAGCCAAGTGCAATCTAACGTACGTCGATGATCAAGATCTGGTCCTCAAGGATTGCCCGACATTCAAGCTCCTGTTTAGGGGACAACCCCGGAAAGGCCACTGATGATGGGGTTGTCTTCCTTGCAGCAGAAATGGCTACAGGCACTGTGGATCTTGATGTAGCTTTCTTCTTTACCATGCTAACTGTCACAGTGATGGAGAATGACAAAAGGCTCTGAGTCTGGAATTGAATGGTCGACGAAACATATGTCTTTACTCATAATTCATAATCTGTTCTAACTACTATCCGTGCTAAGCGTCTCTGCGTGCTTCCCGTTTGGGAAGCCGAACCACACACCAACAAGTAATAACGAATTTGCAGCCAAGAGAACACCAGAAGATAGATTTGTAGAAGGATATACATTCCAAGCGTACTCAATTGCCATGAGCAGGGCAAGCCTTTCCAGTCCTCGTCAGGGTTAAGACTCTGTAATTTGCAGAAATACTTACTTGATCGCGAGTGGGTATCTTGTTCTCCATGCCAAGAAAGGTATTTGCGTTGCATACCACGAATAAAATTGGTAGTGCAATGATCGGGCGAAAATGATGCCAATTAGGTTCGACGTGAACAAGATCGTGACAACATCTGATTTGTTGGGTGAGCGAGGCATAGATATGGGGAATATGACACTCACAATCAGGTGTAGTAGGGGTCACACCAGCCGGTTGAAGTGGTTGTCGAAGCCCCCTATTGATAATTTTCCAAACGCCACCATCCAATCTACACCATCTGAACAATCCGAAAGTCACCAATACAGAGAGGTGTCCTACAAGCAAGCTGAGAGCAAAGGTTGGACTCAAGAATGTGGGTTCATCAACAAATCTCCAATTGACCGTCCACTTGTACAGGAATGCGCGCCCCAGGTCGAAAGCTCTTTTGAGATAACTGCAGGGATCCTCAGAGAGAAACGGGAAAGCAAGCAGAGCCTGGACCGCAGCAATAGTGATCAGGTAACGGAGAGTGGTTGCGAGACCTCTTCGTCTGAAGGTGATTACGAGGAGCCCTGGAAGATACAAAAGAATCGACATCTTGACGGAAAGTGCTCCACTGCGAATGCACGGAGTTAGAAGACATAGTTTAAAGTCCTTATGCTCACCTGTAAAAAAGAATAGCTGTATCGTCAAGTCCATGTTCTAGTATCAACACTGCTAGAGAGACAAAAAACACAGCCCAGCAGTCATTGAATAGCCGGAGTACAAAAATCGAGTGTAACCGTTTGCTGAGAGGTAAGAGCATGACAATCCAGTTCGGAATATTGCCAGCTCTACGATAAATTGCACAAGTTATAACCAAGATCAAGATGTACAGGATGCCATAAATATGCTGTGCAAGTCGAACATTGCGTCCTGCATCCGTGACGTGATATAGAAACTCGTGTATTCGGACATGGCCAGCGGGATACCTAACTGAGGATTAGACTAGAGGAGGGAATGCATTTTGAGTCGCACACTAGAGGTCCAGTAGGCCCTGTGATTAGGGTATAATTGTACTGGCCTTTGATATATAGTTCTGTCTGGACCATATAGGTCTCCCAGTCTATCTCTGTATCTGAAGTCGGAGTGAACAACAGCAGAAAAGAACATATGATACGCACAGGGGATGAACCTGATAATGAGCTCAGTAAGTATTCCATCTACTATGATAGCCAAAACTGCCAATGTCCAAAAACATTGTGGGTTGAATAAAGATGATTTGATGAATCCAAACGCATTGCGAATGGTCGTGTTACGAGCCATGCGTGAGAACCTAAGTTATTCTGAAAATAGCCACTTTACACCAAATACTTCAAGCTGTATTTTCTGAGGGCTCCCTCTTACCAAGGTGTATTTCTGGGTATCAGCGTCTACTTCTATACTAGATTCATATGTCAAACTCGAACTCAGAATCAGAATCATCTCCTGAAGACCTGATATTTTTCTCCATGCGAGTGTTAACTCTTGCATCATCGTGATCGTCCTCGCTTTCCTCCTCGCCCCGGTGACTGCTTGAAGGCACTTTATCCGGAGAATCAATTGCCTTTGATATTATGAGCACAGCCTCAAGTTCTGTATCGACTGTCAGCTACGTCCGTGGAGGAGTAAGAATTTCATTACCTTCCAACGAACGCTCCCGGTCAGCACCCCATGAAATTATTTGATTTCTGATCTCTCCTTGACGGTATACGATAAACATTGGTAATCTTAGGTCTGGAAGGTTTTCTATGCATTTATCACCGACGATAGAAACAAATTTCGTGCGCGGGTGCTTATGAGCTAACTTGTTCACTTGATGGGTGGCTCGATCACTTCTGGGGATACTGTTTCATGTTTGATTAGAGATACAAAAGTACGATCAGTTTACTGACACACCCATCCTTGTAGAGGAAGCAGACGACACCAGTTCCTTGCTCTTTTTCACTACCCAGTTCATTGACTTTGCTAGCATCGGTCACTTCTCTAGTGTAATCGTCCCGCCCTATGGGGTACACTCGACCAAAACGAGCACGCGACGTTTGTCTTTTCTGTTCTTCCAATCGCTGTTCATAGTATTTTCTGATACGACGCTCTGTTTCGTCGTTCTTCGCTTCCTCCTCTAATTCCAGCAATTCTGCATCATCCAGGTCGTCTAGACGGTCCTCGAAGCTTGGAGATGGAGGTGGAGATGGTGAAGGAGGTGTCTTGGGTCGTGGTGGTAGGATACCATGTTTTCTCAAAGCATCGTTACTACCAACAACTTAGCCCCCAGATGTCAGGAAAATGAGCTGAAGCGTACAATTCAGTGTCCTCATAAGGGTTGATTGGCATGACAGATTAAATTAGTGACAGGCTAAGAAAAAACAGCGTAATTTTTGTCTTTGGAACGTCTTATGATGCTTGCTCGGGTATTTCTGTTGTGATATAAGATAACATTACCTACGCAACTTAATGATTCAATGGATAGACCCAGGCTCACGTGATGCTGTTCCTTTGTCCAAGTGGCGTTGTCGTGAAACTAGTTCCCTGTAAAGTAAGATGACATTAACACCCTAACATCATACATACTGATGTCTACTGCTGACCCTGAACCCGACACCCGCGACCTACGGCCGCGCAAGTACCAAGAGGAGATTTTTGAGCGTGCTCAGAAAGGTACTTAATGTATTGCTGTACCTTGAGCCGATGTGAACTGGAATCTTGAACGTAGAGAATGTGATTGCTGCTCTTAACACGGGATCTGGAAAGACACTCATCGGATTACTCCTCATCAAATGGATTTCGGCCCTTGAACATTCCAAGGATAAGCTGATCGTTTTCCTCGTCCCCCGAGTGGCTTTAGTCGAGCAACAAGCCAAGTACATCCAAGACAATACGCCATTACGTGTGTTGAGACTTGCTGGTACCCTCGATATCGAGTTGAATGATCGGATGCGATGGGCAAGACGACTGAAGCAATGTGATGTACTCGTCATGACACGTAAATTTTTTTACAGGTTTGATGGCCGATGTCTGACCTGATAATGGATAGCGCAACTACTGGCTAACTTGATGACACATTCCGTATGCAGACTGCATCGCGTTTCACTATTGATTTTTGACGAATGTCATCATACGCGCAAAAATCACCCGTACAATACAATTATGCGCGAATATTTTCACGTAAAAGTGACGGAACGACCCAGAATATTTGGGATGACTGCGTCTCCTATTTGGAACATGAAGGATCCCATGAGATCTCTCCTAGCCTTAGAAGCAAACATGGATTCAACTATTATTGCCGTTCGGGAAAATGTTGAAGAGCTGGCAGCTCACGCTCCTCGTCCTTCGGAGGTGCACTTAAAATCTGATCGTTCCCATTCAAATCCTCTGACCTGGTTCCTTTTAGTTGACAAAAGTTTACTCTGTTCCCCCGGTGACATATGACTTTCATGAACCAACCCTATTCCAATGCTTATCAATCATCTTAACTTCGACCTGGGACCGCATGGACGTTCCATGGTCGAACGTGGTAACTAGATATGACACAACGCTTTACAATTTAGGTCCTTATTGCGCATCCCTGTACCTTTTCCTCGAGATTCGGCATGCTTCACAGCGTATACAGTCTGAGGTGTCGAAAACAGATATGATGGACACGGAAGATGCGGATATAACAAATGTCTCCAAGGTGGGGGATGATCTGACTCTGATCCGTGATATCATCTTCGATTTTGAGACTTTCTTTTCGGACGCTGGGAATCCTAATGTTATTCCCATACCACTTCCAGATACATGGTGTACACCAAAACTCGTTGCTTTGAAGGACATTCTTATCGAATTCTACACGCCAAGTTTTCAGGTCATTATCTTTGTTGAACAGCGTCAAGTAGCGGCGTGCCTATCCAAAGCTCTCCCAGCAATGCCTGAACTCAAGGATAGAATACGTTCTGCCCATCTTGTTGGTCAGGGTGTTAGTGTCGACGGAGTATCCAAAATGACGAATGCGTATCATGGTGACGCCATCGGGTCATTCAGGAAGGGGAAAGTAAACGTCCGTATGTAGCCTTGTTTTCCAAGTCTCAGGAGAGACACTGAATTATTCTTGAGGAATCAGTCATCGCAACGTCTGTGGCCGAAGAAGGGTTAGATTTCCCTGTTCGTCTTCACTTGTCATCAACCTGCTTGGTTAAGACTCAGAAAAACGTAGGCTTGTGATCTAGTCATACGCTTCGATCCGTTCAAGCATATGATTGCATATGTACAATCTCGTGGACGGGCCCGAAACGCGGCTTCAAGGTTTGTTGTCATGATACGTCAAGATGACCAAGAGGCGTTCAACCTCTATCAGTGTCTACAAGTACATGAACCTCGTGTGAACAGAGCATACCAATTGCGGGCCGCTTCTATCGCCGAGAACATTAGTATCGATGATGAGGACGAAGAAGAATTAGATTCTTCCGACTTGGCTGGACGGGAACGTTATGTTGTTCCAACGACAGGGGCAGTTCTGACATACGACAATGCAATCGGATTGTTGAACCACTTATGTGCTCTGATACCGTCTGACGCATACACTCCCTCTTATAAACCAAAATTTGTCGAGGATTTCCAATCAACAGTCAAACTTCCTCTCAGTATTCCTCTACTACCGGAACAGCTCATATATCAGGGTCCCCTCAAGCACTCAAAAAAAGAGGCGAAACGTGCGGTAGCATTTTTAGCTGCCAAACGCCTCCATGAACTCGACGTCCTTGATGAATATTTCCTTCCCACCCCTGGGAAGATGTCTGGGGAGGAAGAAGCGGCTCTTGTCCAGTCCGTGCTCCTGTCAGAAGTGCCACCGGTGACGATCGATGTTGATGTTAAATATCCTTGGACAATGGGAGAGCGACTGTGGTTGCATCCTGTATTCATCGATGACGAACCAATTGCGGGGCTGATCACTGGGTTACCGTTATCTCAGGTTGATATTCGATCTGACGTAGTACTTCACTTGGGCTCTCCACGATTATTGCGCCTAGCGTCAGAGAACGAAGTGGAGCAGAGGCGAGCAATGCATGAGTATACGAAACTGGGGATCTTTTATCGTATTACAGGGAGCCCGTTGGCTAATTTTCTGGGAGGTTATCTCATACCCATTACAGATGACCTTGAAATTAACTTTGATAAAATCTACCATCTCGTGGATAATCCAAGAGGTATTTTCGACTGGACCGAAAAGCAAAACCATTGTGGTGAGAGGGTACTGGTGCTCAATAGGCATGAATCCGGTCGAACTAGGGTCCTTCAACGAATCAGAAGTGATCTATCTCCACTGTCTTCTCCACCGGAGGGATCACTGGAGGCGGCGTTTCCAACTTATCACGAATACTGGTTGTCCAGATGGGTGCGCCCGGGAAGGCCTGCATTTGTTTTACCGACTACTGGCCCACTATTGGAAGCACCACGGATCGTCAAACCTGCTAATAGTCAGTATTCCCTTGATCATCCCATTCCAGCAGTTCTTCCGGATATCCTGGTTTCTTTCATAGTCCCGATGTGTGAGTGTGGCTGGGTTGACATGTCACCAGGAATGATCAGAGCCTTCGAATTCTTTCCAGCATTATGCCACAAGCTCACTGATGTCTATCGTGCCCAGGCTCTTCGCCTACACGCTGGTCTTCCACTGATCCCAGACGATCTTCTTGTCGAGGCTCTCACTCTCCCGAGCGTTGGTGCAGATTTCAGTAATCAACGTCTGGAAACCCTTGGAGATGCCGTTTTGGACATTTGCTCGACCGTTCATCTGATGATCAAATATCCGAGAAGGCATGAGGGGCAACTTTCTGCTCTCCGTCAACGGGTCGTCTCAAACAAATTCCTGGTGACTTGTGCTAGGTCCATTGGACTAGAAAGGTTCATCTCTTCTGAGAAATCAGGCGTCACGAAGTGGCCATTCGTTGAACAAGACGGGTATGAGGACAGGGAATTCAGAGAACGTCTTGCAGTGAGGAGGCAAATTCCTCGGCGAGGACTACAAGATTGTGTAGAGGCATTGGTGGGTGCCAGCTTTTCTGCTGGGGGGATTGTCCAGACGCTTCAGACTGGAGCTGCGCTGGGGCTCTCGTTTGGTGGACTGGAACCTTGGGGAGAGCGAGTTCAAGAAACTGAAGGGAAACATTCTGATGTGCCTGCACTGATGATCAACTTGCAGAAGGATCTTGGCTACTCATTTCAGAATCCAGACCTCTTGGTTGAGGCTGTCACACATCCGTCATTCGAGTATTCAACGACGCCTTCGTATCAGAGACTAGAATTCTTGGGTGACTGTAGGCCACTTCACTGTTATCACCGCTAGACATTGCTGATGTGCATTTAGCCGTGATCAAGATAATCGTTACTATCTATCTCTTCAATAAATTCCGTGAGGCAACCTCCCACCAGCTTACACTTCCACGCGCGAAATCGGTCTGTTCACCGGCACTCGCATCCCTCGGCGTGCGTAAACTCAAGGTGCACAAATACCTGTTGTATAACAGCATTGATTTAAATCACGCGATCAATCTCTTCGTCCCCATACTCGAATCTACACCGCCAGAGGAAATTGTTCGTAGAGGATGGAAGTATGATCCACCGAAAGCTATAAGTGATGTGTTTGAGAGTATTGTGGGCGCGGTGTTTGTTGATACGAGCTACGACCTGGACCGTACAGGACATATTGTGACGTGGCTGATGGAGGATATCCTTGAAGCTCTGAGCCCGTCTATTCCGAAGGATCCTGTTTCGGAGTTGTTGGAGTGGCTTGCCAGTAATGGGTGCAATGGAAAGATGGTTTTTCGGTAGGATTTCCCCCCTTGTGCGTAGAAAATTCAGGCTAATAATGATCAGGAAAATGGCAGATAAGAAGGGCACTGAGGGGATTAGTGCTGTGTATCACGAGACTGTTATCGCGGGGCCGATCATCAGCAATAGCAAGAATGTGGGGAAATTTGCGGCAGCGGACAAGGCGCTTGCAGCACTGAGGGATGCAGATGAGGGGTCATTGCAGAGGAAACTGTGCGACTGCAGGGAGGTAAGCGAGGAAGAGGAAGAAGTGGTGCGAATGGTAGTTGATATATAGATTGATAAGAATAGAGTTAAGTAAGCTTTGTGTGTGTTTGTGCAGATGGGTAGAGGATCATCAGCGTTGCAACCAGGACCAGACCAGCCGTGAGACGAGCGCCAGCCTCTGCCAGTTTGCCACCAGCGTGGGTTTCCTTTTCTTGTCCTCTGCCTTTCCTCACCCGCCTTCTTCCCCACAGCTCTCTTTCTTTGTCCCAGCTTTTAGTCCGTGAGTCCTTGCCTGCCATTCTATCAGCCCACATGCTTATTTCCCCCATTTGAGCAACGGCGCTCTCTACTTCTCAACCTCTATTTAAAATGCAGACGATCAAATGCGTCGTCGTCGGCGACGGTGCCGTTGGAAAGGTTGGTTATCTTCCTCCCATCTCCCTGAATACTAATTTCCCCCACCTCAGACCTGTCTCTTGATCTCATATACAACCAACAAGTTCCCAAGTGAATACGTTCCAACTGTATGTTCCGTTTCTTCTCTCCTCCTTCCTAGTTGAATCTCTCCTTCTAGGTCTTTGACAATTATGCAGTCACTGTTATGATTGGTGAAGATCCCTATACCTTGGGCTTGTTCGACACCGCCGGTAAGTCACGCTGTGTCCGCGCATCGACTCTATTCATTTCCCTCAATCAGGTCAGGAGGATTACGATCGTCTCCGCCCACTGTCCTATCCCCAAACAGATGTATTTTTGGTCTGCTTTAGTGTGACTTCTCCTGCCTCGTTTGAGAACGTCAAGGAGAAGTGGTTCCCTGAAGTCCACCATCATTGTCCCGGCGTACCCTGCCTCATTGTCGGCACACAAATCGATTTAAGGGATGACAATCAAGTGATAGAAAAACTTGCAAGGCAGAAACAGAGGCCCGTCACCCCAGAGCAAGGGGAGCGACTCGCCCGCGAGCTTGGAGCCGTCAAGTATGTAGAATGTTCAGCGTTGACACAGAAGGGCCTGAAGAACGTCTTTGATGAGGTGTGTTTCTCTTCGCCATATCTAGTATCTTCCTTCGTTTGATATACCATCCTTACAGGCTATCGTCGCCGCACTTGAGCCTCCGGTTGTCAGAGCCTCTAAGAAGAGGTGCAGAATCCTCTAATTTTCATGTCATTTCACGCACAATAGGACTTGGTCCATTTTACACTTTTCACGACCCGTATCACGCCATCCTCAATCTGGTCATATATCCGCCCCTGCCTTATTTTTCTTTTTTTTTCTTTCTCTCTCCCTTTGACTTGTGTTGTGACCTTATTTCCGTCTTACTCCGTTTTTCATTATCTGCTTTAACAGTTAACTCAGATATCTTTTTTTTTTCTTTTCTTTTCCAATCTTGTGCTCGACTTGCCTGGCAAGATTGTTCCTCGTTAATTAAGTTGGCGAACTTCTCGTTCAGCCCGGTTAGGGAGCGCCTTTCTTTTCTTTTCTTTGCTCGTACCTTAACTTAGAGGGAATTGCCGGAGGATGGCATCCTCTGCTGTTTCAACGTGTATATCAATTTTAATGCAGTTGTCCCCTGGAATAATATTCTATTCACGCCTTCGCTACCGTACACAAAAAAAGCTATAACTTTGTCCCAAGAGTGGATACAACAGCATACACAGCATTTTGCTACCCCTACCTGAAGTGATGGTAGTTATGGATTTCAAAATGATGTATTGTTCAACACGAAGGCGGCTGAACACAAAAACAAAACACGGCTAAAAAGCGTCTCTACAAACAGTACGCACCGCATATGGGCATTAATGTATGGGAGATGAGTAAATTTAAGGGAGAACAATAGGCACAAACAAAGATATGGATATTCTCTAACCATACGGCGTGGTCCAAGGAAGTTTTGATAAATGGATTTGATACGAATTTTAGGACTGTCTTGACCATGTGTACGCTGAGCCAGAGTAGCTTCGTTCACCCAAAAAGTTGTAGCTAGGAGATTGAAACCGTCAGTGTTCCATTCATTAAGAACGACTAAAAGGAAAGTGATGCACCTGCCGGAAGGCCGAGGGTGGGGGATGTCGGAAGTTGTCGGATTGGGAGGTGCGGGCGAGGTTGATGTCGTATCTTGTGGAGGACCGTATCCGCCACCACCACCGTAGCCGCCACCACCACCGTAGCCACCACCACCACCGTAGCCACCACCACCATACCCGCCACCACCACCATACCCGCCACCACCACCGTATCCGCCACCACCACCACCATATCCGCCACCGTATCCATTACCGCTGCCCGACCCATAACCATTGTTTGACCCGTAGCCACTACCATACCCATCATCTCCATTGGACCCAGAACCGTCATGGGACCCATAACCAGACCCGTAACCGTTGTTAGAACCATGACCAGAACCATAGCCAAAGTCGGAATCCCAACTGGCATCAGTTCGCGCGGCGCGACGCCGGGGTTTGTATTGTTTGAGCATACGTCCAACAGGTTGATCGACCACACCTCCATTGAGATGGAATGTTTCCTCAGGTGAACCTAGGACGAAAACGATGCTCGTCATAAAGACAGCAAAGATGGTAGCGTAGATGAAAGACAGTTGCATTTTGGATAATGAACGTCTTGTTCAAGGAGTGTACAGGTTCAACCTGGTGAACAAAGCGAAGGGAAGAGAAAGAGAGACGGGAATTTAAAACACAAAAACATGGTAGTTTATATTGTCCCAGTTTTTGGCCGAACCCCATTTGGTTTAGAGAGGTTTGATCCCGGTCCGTGTCATTCAGAGCACTGCCACTGAGAACAAGAATGGAACAATGTGAGAAGGTTCAAATCATCGTCTTGTCTCTTGTCCTCAATGTTTCGAATAGGATGAATCTAATCTGCAATTTTTTTCCGTTTCCCTATCTATCTGAGTTGTTTTTCGAGCTTGCTCGCTATGCCTTGCCATGTGTCGTTAGTTTAGGTTGTGACCGTTGTATTAACTAATTCGGGAGTTGAATTACACGATGACTAGTTATGACAGTCTTGAAAGCAAGAGAACCTTTTCTTAATTGGGGCTTGTGTTAGGGGGAGTTCGAATGATAAGGGAAAATACCCCGGAAGGCTCGCAGACTGTGATTCATGGTTCTTCCGCCGAGTTCTACGGATTTCCAGGTTTGATAACCACTCTCCTGGCATATTATGGTTATATTGTCAATTCCTCACAGGAGTCTCGGAAACCGAGTTATAGATCCCGGGCGGAATCGCAGTTATATTTATCTTTCATTAGGCCATGATTAGTATGATTAGTATGTTGTATAGTAGGCTGCCGACCTCGAGCCCAGCTACCCCACGGAGATGCAAGATATAGGAGTTGAAAAGAACTCGGTCACGAACAAAAGGTAAATCCAACGGATCACTGTAGTAGGAGATGACTTGCTATATGCACTCGAGGGGGCTCACAACCCCCAGGAAGGAATAAATTATACGATCCGCATGTAAAAGTTTCGTGTGATGCCTTAGGAATGAAGATTGCAGAGAGAAGGATGATCATAAGCCACCCATTTACCGAGACTCTCCCAACAGCAAGAACAACCAGAATGGTACTGTATACGTAGAGGGAAAGTCACCTCAACGCGTGTAGGGGATGCTGAGAGATAGATTACAAGCAACTTAGTTCATAACTAGATTTGTAGCCTATCGCACAGGATGGATTTATTGTTTCATGATTCTTCCCCCGCACCCCAAGCTCGAGTCAGGGGCTTGAGATGTTGCGGTTGAGTAACAAAACTTCAAGCTTCATGTGAGTGATTCTTTGGGAGTATCTGATCCACCGCCTACAAGGGAGCTTCGTATCGAAACCTCTTAGGACTGCATCGTAAACTTGGTGACACTTCATCTTTAGGATCGCCGTGAGAAGATAGACCTGATTCCTGGATTGCCTTTGACCCGGTGCTCCGAGTAGGATCCCTTTTGAAATGGTCTCGGTCAAGCATGCCCGTTGTTGTCCCCTCAGGGAGCGCCGGCACGCAGAGGATGGTTATCAAAATAGCTTGTGCGTGCTTCGAGAAATGATCAAAAGTACAGGGCTCCAGATTTCTGAAAGGTATCAAAGAACGACATGGATCATTGTCCTGCTTTGTTGGACCCCTTTTTCATATACATCAGAAGTTACGGTCCCGAGATTTGACCAGAGGATTCGAAACAGCAGTTTGAATCCCTCGATGCATTGGAATCGGATCGAACAGTCCAAAGGCCGAAACAGCCCTTTGCTAATCTAGAAGCTCCCAAGGTTATCTGACAGAGGGTAGCTTTTTCCGAGGAAACGTTGTTGTAAATATCCAGAGGGTTCTTGGGGACGCTGATATGAGATGACAGATACAGCAAGCGAGCACAAGCTTCTATGCATTTCGCCTCAATTCGGAGAGAAGGAATAGAGAGTGGAAGCCACGCTCCTGAAAGAGCAGTTTTTGAGCAAAAGATATCTTGATGTTGGAGGTGCCATGATAAGCATCCCATCTTCAGTTACAAAGACAGTACATGCCGATTCAAACCGACTCAAATATAAGTAAATACGCAGCTTTGTTGCTCCCTTTGCTATGTCACGCCCTCAGGATGACAGAAATCAAGAAGCTACTGTCTATCTAGTGTGTGTTCTGCAGGCTTCCTTGTGGACGATACATTCAGCTTTTATCTGTATATCAGGGCAACCTTGACGAGAGGTGCACAGATGCGCTTATTTGGGAATTAATGCTTCAAGCGGGACCCGTTGGTGAGCCCTTGACAGAATTGTTTTTGGATGGCTGAATTGATCTTTGTCGCGACTGATAGTCAATGTGCACCTACCGAAGGACCGCATTTCTATGGCCCACCAAGGCTATGGATTTTGTGAGTTCTTGACTGAGGAGGATGCAGAATATGCATGTAAGATTATGAACCAGATAAAACTGTGGGGCAAGCCCATCCGGGTTAACAAGGTTCGTTTCAGGTTCCAGACAATTCTTTTCTTTTCGTGAGATGAACGTCTCGTTTTGGTTCATTCCTGTTAATCCTATTGGCCCACTCTCAACAGGCTTCTTCGGATAAAAAACAATTGGACGTTGGTGCGAATTTATTTATTGGGAATTTGGATGAGAACGTAGATGAGAGGCTACTGTACGATACATTTAGTGCTTTTGGTATGATGGCGACGACAGCCAAGGTGAGTAGTTTTGCATGTAACCTGTTTCCCCCTGAAGATTGGAACCCTAGATTGCTCGTGATACCTCAAGTGGAACCTCAAAAGGCTATGGTTTTGTCTCCTACACAGATTTTGAAGCTTCAGATGCCGCTATTGAGTCTATGAATGGCCAATTCCTCATGAACAAGGCTATCACTGTGCAGTATGCATTCAAGAAGGATGGCAAAGGTGAACGCCACGGCACAGCAGCTGAGCGTCTTTTGACTGCTCAGGCTCGCAAAAACAATGCACTTCCGGTGACTGCAAGACCTGCCCAAATGGGCTTCAGTGCTCGGCCACCTATTCCAGGCTTCCAAGGTCCTTATCAAGGGCAGTTTGCTGGTATCCTTGCACAACCCCCGCCTCCACCTGGGTTTACACCTCAGCAGACGGTGGTACCACCAATGAGTATGGCCCCGCCTATGATGGGAATGTCCGTTCCTCCCCCTCCTCAGGGAGTGCCGGTGTATGGCAATTTTGCGCCTCCTCCTCCTCCACCTGGATTTGGCTCACCTTTTCCAGGCCAACCATCTGTGTAGATTGTTTTTTACGAGTAGGCATGTGCTGTAGTCTTAATATATTGACGGGTCCGTATTCCAGCGTATTTCACAGCTGTACCCACGTGATGGAGATAGTCAAGAGTAATCCACTCTGCTTGCTAGCTGCAAATGGTCACAAGAACCCCCTTGGATTACTCTGGTTTAGAATCTGCTGCCAAGTAGTACCACCAAATCATCTGAAACCTCGAAATACTAATGCTTACTTCCAAAGGCCCAAACTTCAACCTCCCCCAGGGTTCTCTAAACAGTGGGGTGCTTCTGTGACTTGCATTTGTTTTTGCAATTCGTTCCACAAACTTATGACTCTAATAGTCCAAAAGCAAAGCCATCCCAGCTAAGTCTCTGGACTCACTCAAGACCTCCCGAGCATGGGACGTCGCCATTGGCCCAGCGAAGCAAGTGCCAATGAACTTGATCATGCTCTATATGTCGGGCTCTCAAGTACAGATTTTCAGCATGGGCGTGATTGTGATGCTCCTGTGGAGTCCTTTTGTGAATTTCTTCAAAGTCAACAGCAGTACGTGTCCTTTTTATGTCTGCTAGTCGCCTCTCTGAAGTTGCTTTTAATATTAAGCATTTGCTCAATTTGCACCTGCGGGAAAGGATTCTAAAGCATTCACCACGCTGTTCCTCCAAAAAGTCGTGTTCCTCCTCTGTCATCTTGTTGGTTTGGGTATCGGTCTGTGGAAGTGTCAGCAAATGGGTTTGTTGCCCACAGGAACGGGTGATTGGCTTGCTTTCGAGACAAGAGGGCCAGTGAGTTGTCAATGCTTTCCAGTTCGCCTTCAAGTTCATTGATTATTTTTTCTTGACCAGCCTCCAGAAATCTCGTTATTCTCGTAGTTTCAAGCTGTAATTTTTATAGTAATAATTTACTTTTCCTGTGCAAGTATCTGAAATAAACTATCACCTTACCTTGGGTAATGAGCGCTCGCGAATGATCTTTAGCCCCCAACACCATGTCCCTCAAGGTTGATCACAACAATAAGGAACCCTCTGCCTTGTTACCAGTCCACGCTCGACCAGCCAGAAAGTCAAAGGGGGAGCGCATCCGTGCTTATCTCGGTCTCCTCTTCACTGCTGGTATTTTTTCCTCTTTGCTCCAGGCTGCTTGGACATTTTTCCGCGAGACAAATCTGCGCCATGTTTCCATTAAGAAGGTCGACCCAGCTGCGGAATGGCAGGACAATGTCTGGCCAATCAGAGAACAAACCCCCTGGGACATCTCAACGGATTACCACTATCCCAGGTTGTTGAATTATGATGTTCGTGAGGGGACGTGGCTGCGTCTCGATGTCAATCCTGCTTCTGGGGATATAGTATTTGATATGCTTGGTGATATTTATTGTCTCCCCGGTAGTGAAGTGTTAGTTTCAGGAAAGAGTGTGCGTGCGCGCCCGGTTCTCAGGGGCGTCCCTCACGACACAGATCCTCATTTCTCTCCGGATGGGAAACGTTTTGTATTCAGGAGCGATGCTGAGCTCGGAATAGAGAATATCTGGATTTCTGAATGGAAGGGATGCGGTGCCATGGATATCACTAGCGCCAATACCCGGAATGAGGAGCTACAGATGGCTTTACGGGTCGAAGTACAAGAGGAAGCTCTATTGAAAGAGGGCATACCTGAATCAGAGAAGAGGAGGCATAACCGTCTAGTAAGGGAGGGTCGTGCGTGGGGTAAGTTTTTCAAGTTAACTGAAACTTCTTGGCTGAGAGTCCTGCAGCACACAGAATTACCAACGAAACGTACAGATGGGTATCGGATGCCAGGTTCCACCCTTCTGGCTCCAGTGTCATTGCCACGAAATGGTATACTTCATCTCGTTCCCTTGGGGCTGGCGAAGGTTGGCAATACGAAGCTCCATCCCTCGAAGACCTGCGCCATGGTCAGAAACCCGTACCCGTTAGTAGTGGTTTTCGTGTCCTTAGTCGCTCACTACCCCTTGGATGGATGGTTGATGATTATGAGAGCCAGCAAATTGGTCCTGAACAATTCATATGGCTCAGCGAGGACACTATCATATATGCGAAGAATGTCAAAGATTCCAACGCATTTGAGTACAGCAAGGGTAAGTATCCAATCAGCAGGATGTTACAGCTTTTTTAGACTCAAATTTATTTTTCTCATCGCGTTTCAGATGTCCACCAGGGGATATATTCTATTTTTCAGAGAAATTTGACTACCGGTACCACCCAAACACTAATTGATGCGTACCCAGGAGGTGCCAGCAGACCAGAACTCTCGCACGATCGTCGGACTCTGGCCTTTGTCCGTCGAGTTAGAGATCAAGAAGCTCTTGTACTCAAGTACCTCCTCTCCTATCTAACGCTCCACGTTTCTAATCCGTCAATAGGGATCTTCACATTGGAACTCTGCACTATGTTTGGTTTGGACTTACTTATGATCTGACCGCCGTATCTGCCCCTATGGGCACCTACCCTTCTTTCGCTTTCTCATCTTCCGACGACGCTGTGATCATATGGGCAGCAGGCCAGATCTATCGTGTTCCTCTCAAGGTTAATGATCAAGGAGAGAAGATTCTCTTTGGAACGCCTTCGCCCATACGCTTCCATGCCCGCGTCTCAAAGAAGCTCGCTCGGACACTAAAGGGAGGTGTAGATATCCTTCAACAAGAAACTGCTAACACCCAACGCATCCATTCCCTCAAAAACCTTCGAGTTGACGAAACCGGGGAACAAACTGTTTTCGAGGGCGCTGGTTTGACCTATATACACGATCTTCGATCCGGGAAAACTGTCCAGATACCTGTCTCTGACACACTAGCCCCATACTACTCGCCGAGCTTCGTGCCGGGAAGAAGCGATTTCGTCATCCATGCGCGCTGGTCAGACACTAGGTTTACATCATTTGAATTGTCATCCCTTGAGACTGGTGCCACATATGATTTTGAGGGTTTGCCTTTGGGGCGTTATCTCTCCCCTGTCGTTTGTGATTGCCTTGGGTCATCCAGGCGCTTAGCCTTTGTGAAAACGGGAGAGGATACCCTTACAGGGGGCATTCTTGCCACAGCAAATCCGGGTCTGTACATTGCCAATTTTGATTTGCCCACCGGTGACGGAAAGAAAATTTATCTGAAAAATATCAAATATGTGCCGTCCAATCTTAATCCCGATGACCGCGTCAATATGCGATTCTTTGACGGTGCCAACAAGCTGCTCGTGCAAGACTCTCAGACTGCCTTCACTGTCAATATTAAGAAAGGCCCCGATGGCAATGGAGAGTATGAGCATGATGTGATTGCATCTGGCCGCATGTCAGCCGAGTTGACTATTTCACCGACAGGCAAGGATGACATTCCAGATTATATCTCATTCGTCGACTTTTTCCATGTGTATTTGGCTCCAGGAAAAGCAGCTAAAGAGGAGCAGGACGTTTGGTCGAAACCGGCAAACGCAACGAAGGGGCTGGCAAGACTAAGCTTAGACGGCGGGCATGATATTTCGTGGAGTGGGGACGGCAAGAGGGTTTTCTGGTTCCTTGGTATGCTTTCCCATCTTCACTTGAGTCGTTTCTGACTCCTATAAGGACCCTCTATCCATTCCTTGGAAGTCTCCAAGCTGAAGCAGTGTGCGTTAGCAATAGAACAAGATCGTTTGGATTTTGGAATCTCCTGCGTCCATGAATTAGTGGACCATCATGAGATTGTCATCGAGCACTCCACCGATATTGCTCGTCTTAAACAAGAAGCTACATCTTTGCAAGAGACACGCAAAGAGCTATTTGATGGCCAAGAGGATTCTGACCTACTGATTATTATGAATGCCACCATTCTTACAATGGAAACCGGCCGTCTTGAAGACGACCTAATTAAAAATGGCGTTCTCATCACCCGTGGTGGTGTGATTGAGCACGCCGGGCCTATCTTATCGAATTTCTCTATCCCTGCCCGTGCTCAAGTCATCGATGCCCAAAGAGGTGAATTTTGGCTGCTGTCTCATTATTTGCCTGATGACCGCCGAAAGGATTTATCGTCCCCGGGTTTATCGATGTTCACGCCCATTGGGACGGATTTATGGTCAGATACCCCGCCAAATCATGGGAAATGGAGACCTTCCTTGCCTATGGTGTGACAACCCTACACAAGTCAATTCATTTAGTCTCCCGCTAGAGTCAGTTCTAATATTTGGACTTTAGTCCTAGCGCGGACAATGTTGAAGGATTTGTTGAAAGGAGCAGGATTGAACGTGGGCAGATGATTGGACCCCGCATCTACACCGTGGGTGATATCATATACGGAGCAGGACAATATCCAATCCATCAGGATATTGCCACACAAGATGAAGCAAATTCAGCTCTGCTGAGAATCAAAGCACAGGGTGGACCTGCCAGTATCTCCTACAAAAACTACAATATTCCTTCTCGGTGAGTTTACGCAGTGTATATATATACAAAGTATGAAGATCGCACAGCGCTTCCCGGCAGAGGCTCTTGGGTGCTGCATACAACATGTCTATGCTTTGTGTTCCTGAAGGTGGGATGAACTATGACTGGGACTTGACGTATATCATCGATGGTCAGCCCTTCCTTGTTCAAATTGGCGACGTCTCTTATATTTTTTCTAGGGATGACAACCGTCGAACATGCCATTCCTGTTCCTATCCTGTACGATGATGTTCAAATTCTTTTTGCTCTCAGTGGTACCGGGTCCACCCCTACTCATGTCGTTAACTATGGAGGAGCTTTTGGTGAACAATTCGTATGGGCCCATCAAGATGTTCCCAACGATCCAAAGTATAATTTGACTGTTCAGCCATGTATACAAATGGTTAATCATTTAACAGACTCCGGCGATTTACGAGACATGACATCTTGGAGGGACTTTCTGAATCGACTGCTCGTCCTTTGTCATGTAAAGCCATCTTCTTCAACTTGGTTACTTATTTGTTTATATTTTGTGTTCAGCCTATGCCTTGTTCAATACTTCCAAATCCGAAGCTAAGATGACCGAGATGGGACTTTTGACGCACATCGGTGCTCATGGAGAACCGCCCCTCGGATTAAATTATCACGCAGAGATGTGGTTTGCCAAGCAAGGAGGATTGAGTAATTACGACGTACGTTTTCGCGGACATATTTTTGGTTGTGTTCTAAACTATTATTAAGGTTATCCGAGCCGCTACTTCTTCTGGTGCCCAGACGCTTGGAATGTTCCTGTCGTTAGGTTCGCTCTCTGCAGGAAAGCTAGCGGACTACATCATCTATCCGGCTGGAGTTGATCTCTTGAACGATGATATTAGTTCAACCAAGGACTTGAGGTATGTTGCCCGAGGCGGCCGATTATGGAATGCTTCTTCAATGGAAGAGGTGTGGCCCGTCAAAGGAAGAAAGCAGGAGATGCCTCCATTCAACGCCGATTGATTGATACTCTAGTCTACAACAATCCTTGTGATCAGCATCAGTCCAATAGATTCCATTGACCTCGGGGTATTCTTGTAGCGCTACGTTTTGGAAGGTTGTCGTGTATTTCTTATGACTAAATCTTAGCCGAATCCTGATAAGTTCAATGATGATGGGAAACTCCCCAAATCAGCCTGATTTAGATGACATATAACCCCTCATACTCTGTTTCATCAGCCTTCCAACAACTCAAGCAGACTTACAATGCCGTCTCTGGTTCTCACTACCAATGTTCGGGTGAGTAGATACAGGCGGGTTTAAGGCAGCATGGTAATGGACTAACCTGTCATAACAGGTTCAAGATCCAAAAGCATTCACCCTCAGGTTTTCGGAGGTCTGTGTTAGGTCTGTATTTCCCTTGGAGCCTCGTCATGATTGATGGTTGGGATTTCAGTTCGGCGCACAAGTCTTGGGTAAACCCGAGGCCTACATCACTGTTCGTTACGATTACAATGACACCATCACTTTCGGAGGTAATCATCAGCCTGCTTTCGAATTGACAATCGTGTGTAGTTTCTATTCTACTTGGATGCCCTCTGTATTCATCACAGGCACTTATCAGACTAGCTTGGGGAATCTTGACCCTGATCAAAACGAGATATATAGCAGCAAGTTTTCCAAGTGGTTGAAGGACGAACTGAACCTTGAAGACAATCGAGGATACATAATGTTCCACGATCCCGGAAACAGCAACATCGGGTGAGTTGCTAACAGCCATTGCCAGTATGTCGTGAGCCTCAACTCTGATCAACTCTGCACAGGTATCAAGCAACCACATTTGAGACTATTTTTAACAAACGATCATGAACGAATAGGGTTTGCGACTCTGGAACAACTGACAAGTGGTTGGAAGGGAATATAACAGTTTCATCATTCCAAGAGAGTATATTACAAAAGAAACATCGATGTGAAAAGAAATGCCATATCTTCAAACTGAGCTCCAATAACTTAAGTGTCGAGTACTAAACTCCAAGACGCCCACCCTCTACCAACTTCTTTCACTTGATCTTTCTGATGAACTGCCATAATTCCTGGACTCGACACCGTTCTCTGACCGAGTGTCGGACCATGGATCATCAAAACCTGAGAAGGGCGACATAGATCGGGACGAAAAGGCCATGCTCGAAAGCGAAAAATCTGGGGAAGGGGAAGAGAGACTCGATTCGAAGCCAGGAGATGATAAATCAATGGTGGGCATGACGAAAGACGATGAGACCTGGTTGTGTTCACTATCCTTCACACCAGCTATCCCAGCTATCTCATCTGGCTCAGTGGCAGAGTACTCGGACAACTCATCAGCATCAGCATCGTCAGATTTGCACTCTATAATCTCACACCAGCCAGTGCCTCCCTCACCAATCACTGCCCTGACTTCGGCTTCAGTCCAACCAGTGAATTCAACTGTGAGCATGGTGCATCGTTCGGCATCTTCACCACCATGGCTGTAAGATGAACAACTAACACCTTTGGACCATACACTGGCTTGATTCAAGCGAAGGAAAAGACTTGAAATACGAGCACCGTGTCTCTCAAAGGCAGCATGGTGCTGCTGAAGCACTGGAAGAGGTGGAAGCAACATCGGCAAATCCATGGAGAGAACAGGCTCTTCAGAAAGAGGTGCTCGAGAAGAGGGAGTAGGGGCGAGTGGCACAAGGAGGTAGGTTGTTACAGGAGCGACGTAATCGTCAAAATAACGAGCAATATCTGCTTCGTTATCTTGTAAAATGGCCCGTGGATTACCATGGGGCTTCGGCGCCTCCTTTGTTTTATTTTGGATCGATGGTCTGTTCCTCGGGCGTTTGGCGTGACCCTTTCTCAAGTCAAGGTCTGCTTCATAGAAAGCACGACAGACTACGGGAACATTGTCGACAATATTCTGAAAAATGGGCCGTGCGGTAGAAAAATTTCTGGCAAGGCCTAGGCCGACATTAGTGGTCACTTGTACTCCAATAAAAGGAGGACGAGGCAGATGATGTCGAAGCCCCGAAGACAATGCTGTACGGGCATGGAATGAAAGCCCAGATTTGATAGAAGTAATTGTTCCTGAGTGGAGAGAACGATTAGTTCCCATATTTCTGCAGTGAGTAGGTACTCGTAACATGGGTGCTTCAAAATTCCGAGTGAAATTTGAGAAAAAGAGTTTGTGTAAACAATTTATACGGTGTAGTCCTAGACTAGGAGGAGGACGAATATTCGCGGATGCATGCCCGATCGGAACACCGTTTCTAAGTCTATGGGCACCGGGCCCGTTGTAACCCCCATGCGAGATGAAGTTGGCAACCTTACGCACGGACGTGCGCGCTACCACAAACACCATATTGGAAAATGTCAATGTCTGTCGTAGCAGAAGCAGAGATTGAAGATGGAGAGAGTGTGGGGTGGTGGGGAAAAACAGGGAGTAGATAAATATGAGCAGGAGTGGTACGCTCCACCTCCTGATACGGAAGCCGGTGTCTTGCGTATTCGCCAAGCCGAAGTGGCTGTACATATCGTCAACAACCGAAAATACTTGGGAGGTTCACAGAGAGCAGAAAAATCACCTCAAACAACTTGATCACCTAGAATATAAACGAATAGCCCCTCAGTGCACTGCAAGCCACTCCGGTACATGGTTTACATTTCTTGGGCCAAAATAACAATGGCGTATTGTTTCTGTCCCACGATACGCGGTGCATGATCGCAGAACATAACAAAAGCCACTCAGTGTGTTCCACTGATTGTTCAAACACCTATTTGTCTGTCGATTGAACCTTTTTATATTGAGGTGATCACAAGCACGTAGACCAGCATTGTCCGCGCCACCTTTCCTTATTGGTATGTATTTCATAGTGAATTCTGCTTTCAACTCTGTTTGCGTGTCTGCGCTAAGTGCTGAGTAATCACATTGGTTTATCGTCCACGAGAGGCTGTTCCGACATTGCGATCACTCATATAACAGATTTCGGTGAAGTCGGGTTTTATAGGCCCCTTGCATTTCTCAATAACAATCGGTATCATTGTGTTTATTTAGTCATTCCATTCGCTTTCCTTCTAATCTCGGGGTCTAGAGGGAAACGCTGCTCCTCAGGAGTAACAGAATATAATCTCTGCCAGATGGGATCGAGGTAGCCAGGCGTCTTCCACGCTAGTTGGTCATTTCTCAACCACAAACGGATCAAGTGTCGACTGTTGATCACAAATGCACTGAAAATATGAACTTTCGAGCTAATATTTACTTACGTGTGTTCAGGACTATCCTTAAAGGCATCTCGAGCATGAAGAAGTCCCATGCTGTTGATGTACTGAATATCCCCCTTTTGGAAGTTCAACCCGAGCGAGAATTTCTCTGCTGTGTAATGCAAAGCATCCAAGGCTTCTGCTTGTCCTTCTGAAATGGGCGGAATGTTCATGCTACGCTTCTGTTCGCCATAACCAGTGAAGTGGCGACGCGAATATTGAATGATAATGTGGCCATCCTCATAATAAAGTAGGGGCCGCTTGGTGTAGCCCGGGTTACCGCCAAAACTAGAAAAACGCGCTGTAATTTAGAATCGATGCCTATGCGACTTATTTGACCAACCTATCAAGAGGCCACTCAGCAGCAAGAATATGGATGAGGTCGGGCCGGGTTGCCGCGAGCTCATTATATACTCTCGGTCCACTACTGATTCTTGATGTACCACCCTCTATTGCATTGTCCAGGGCAAACAATGCGATAAGATCCCCGACGTCCGTGTGGAAGACTTGCTTGTCCGTAGTGTAGGCTGAATTACCAATACCACCCTGCTCACATGCATGACTGACGGTCAAATCCTTGATATGTGCGAGCACAGCACCAGTGGCATCCTGCTTCCCTCGAGCAGAACCCACATGTGACGAAACACCTGATGACTCGGAGATTTATAATAAGTCAGACAAAGACAAGAACGGACCTGCATAGATTATAGCAAGTTGGGTACGATCGTACTTCTCAATAGGAATGGTCCTTAAGACGAAGAAACCTCGACCAGTGTAAAGTTCCTCGGCCAATCTGTGAAGTTTCGGGCTCAGGTTCGGAAGTGGAAATGTTTCCCGATTGACATAACCCAGGGGCTTTCCGAGACCTATCGAGGAATTTAACAAAGAAACCTGGAGGAAAACGAAGCATCCTACTTTCAAAGTGTGCTACTGCACATTCTATCTCTTGTATTTCTTCTTCGTTCAATTTATAGACCCATTGATCTTCGTTGGCCCAATCTTTACCTTCCCAGACGATGGGCCCCTCCACCTTGGTGGGGAATCCAGAAGGGAGTGACATCTTCAACAATTCCGGATTCTGTTCCAGGCGACGTGCCGTGAGTGCTTTGTACTTGAGTGGGTCTGGATGATATTGAATATCAGGCTGAATCGCTACAGATACAGGCATCTTGTTGTATCAGTGGGAGGTGGACTGGGAGTGTCTGGTAAGGATTCCCTCTGACGATATATGTGAAGAGTCAAAATCTCTGTGTTTCCGAACAAAGAAACAAGTCACTGAGCTAGCATTGGGTAATGGATACATGCTGGAAAAATATGAAGCTTTTGATAAGTTGATCAGTGATATCAAGTAAATTCACTTTATTCCCATGGATAAACTGGGTGACCTTGCCTATCCTTTTCCATTGCTCCAAAATCTCTTTCCACGATTCTCGGTGTCCAAGTACAATTGACACCGCGTGTTCGTGGGACAGACAACCGCGTTTTGTGCATTCACGGGGCGGGTTGAATACCACACCAACCAACCAAATCAGATCAGATTTTCTCGTCTCAAAAGGCACGCGATTCAGGCCAAAGGTATTGGTAGAGATCTATGTCGAGATCAGA
>Ga0153955_100048_pt1 | contig 83354 bp, 74 predicted proteins | sample TSFL039MetaG_FD_104744 | JGI IMG/M metagenome (GOLD analysis project Ga0153955, IMG submission 104744) | Attine ant fungus gardens microbial communities from Florida, USA - TSFL039 MetaG | ecosystem: Host-associated > Fungi > Mycelium > Unclassified | place: USA: Florida, Wekiwa Springs...
CGCCCCGCTCCGCTCCGGACAGGAGCTTCATACAGGTGCCACACATCTCACGTCCGTTGCTTTCCCTGAACTCCCCCCTGATAACTTACCTGCAGCAGAAGATGAAGTCGTTCTGGATATTATTCTCGGCCCCCGCACTGACTGGTTTACGAAAGAAACACCGGATTTACTGCAAAATCAACGCTGGAAGGTTTCACCGCAGTCTAATCGCGTTGGCATGCGCCTGACAGCCGATCAGCCAGTCAAAAGGACCATCGTCGACGAACTGCCCAGCGAGGGAGTCATCCCCGGTAGTGTACAGGTCCCTCCGAGTGGGCAGCCCGTTGTTTTTCTGGCAGATCATCCACAGACCGGAGGTTATCCGGTTGTCGGTTGTGTGGCGTCTTACCATCTGGATCTTGCAGGACAAATTCCGCCAGGGGCTATGGTGCGTTTCAACGTTATCCATTCAGATAAAGAATATTTTCCCTCTCTGCCTGAACGCACTGCCGGATAGCGTTACAGAAAACCGAATAAAATAAAGGAACTCATTTATGCTAAAAGTACTGATTGCTAATCGCGGTGAAATAGCCGTTCGTATTGCACGCGCCTGCACTGATTATGGTGTTAAATCAGTAGCTGTTTATGCGGATGCAGACCTGGATGCACTGCACGTCAGGCTTGCAGATGAAGCTTATGGTCTGGGAGGGAATAGCCCCTCTGAGACCTACCTCAACGCAGATAAACTGATCTCTGTAGCGAAAAAAAGCGGTGCGGATGCTGTTCATCCTGGCTATGGGTTTTTATCAGAAAGTGAAGCATTTGCGCGGGCCGTTCAGGATGCGGGATTAATCTGGATAGGCCCCCCTCCCGAAACTATTGCGAAACTTGGGGACAAGCTTGAGGCAAGAAAGATTGCTATGCAGGTTGGCGCCCCTCTGGTGGCTGGCACGTCAGAGCCTGTCAAAAATGTGCAGGAGGTTCTTCTGTTTGCCCGGCAATATGGCCTGCCCGTTATCATTAAAGCTGCCTTTGGAGGAGGCGGACGCGGGATGAAAATTGCCTGGCGTATGGATGAAGTCGAAGAGCTTTATCATTCGGCTGTACGGGAAGCTGTAATGGCCTTTGGCCGTGGTGAATGCTTTGTCGAACAATATCTGGACCGTCCCCGTCATATTGAGGCTCAGGTTCTTGCTGACACCCAGGGTAATGTGGTGGTGGTGGGAACGCGTGACTGCTCCTTACAACGACGTAATCAAAAGCTGGTAGAGGAAGCCCCTGCTCCATTCCTGAGTGATGAGCAGCGTGAGCGCATTCATGCCGCTGCCCGCGACATATGCGCAGCAGCGGGCTACGTGAGCGCCGGTACAGTTGAGTTCCTGCTGAGTCAGACGGGCGCAATCTCCTTTCTTGAAGTTAACACGCGTCTTCAGGTTGAACATCCTGTTACTGAACAGACGGCAGGGATAGATCTCGTCGTTGAACAATTTCGCATCGCTGATGGTATGCCGCTGTCTTTAACAGAGCCCCCCAGAGCAACCGGACATGCTTTTGAATTCCGCATCAATGCGGAAGACGTTGCCCGTGGTTTCCTGCCCTCTCCCGGACCGGTTACATGCTTCAGTGCGCCTTCAGGGCCGGGGATACGTCTCGATACAGGCGTTGAACAAGGATCAGTCATACCCGGAAACTTCGACTCACTGATGGCGAAGCTTATCGTGAGCGGCTCCAGTCGAAAAGAAGCCCTTGCGCGTGCACGCCGCGCACTGAAAGAATTCAAAATCGAAGGTCTGCCTAACGTACTTCCTTTTCATCGTGCGATAGTCGAACATCCTGATTTTGTTCAGGATGATAAGTTCAGGGTTCATACCCGCTGGATCGAAACCGATTTTGCTGAAGCACTGACCACATTCGTCAGATCAGAGCCTGTTTCTGATTCTTCTTTAGTCCGTTGTGCAATAGAGATTGAGGGACGTCGGGTTATGCTTGGATTACCGCCGAAACTCCTGAATGGGCTGACAGCGGAAGTCACCTCTGTTGGCTCCATTCAACCCGCTTTGGCTTCAGTTGACCCTGCTGTCGTATATTCTCCCATCGCCGGGAACCTGCTTGCATGGCTGGTTGAAGACGGTGCTGAGGTCAGGGAGGGCGACGTGATTGCTGTGATGGAGGCCATGAAGATGGAGATGCAGGTACTGGCGCACAAAAGCGGTTCTGTTTCTCATATGGCTAAAAGTGGCGAAATGCAAAAACAGGCAGGCGCTATTGCCCGTATAAATTAAATTGCTCTGATTTTTTCAGGAGCAAATGAAACCTGACCTCACTTAACCTCTGATACGGTAGCTAATCTCTCGCTAAGTGGTCATTAGCTACTGTGGCCTGCTCCCCGTTCATTAACGCCCCGCGATATCAGTAATGTCCGCTTCTGGCACAGGGCTGCTGTTGCAGCCCTCACAAATTAAACTTCAATAGACTCAGATATCTCCAGGGCATCATCCACTTCAATACCGAGATAACGGACTGTACTTTCGAGTTTTTTGTGACCTAACAGTAGCTCGATCACTCTAAGATTCTTCGTCTTTTTATAGATCAGATATGGCTTGGTTCTTCGCATAGAATGCGTACTGTACAAAATCTCGTCGAGACCCAGCTTATCAATCCATCCATGAAAAATACGGTTATATTGCCTGGTTGAGATATGTCGTAAAGAACCGACGATGTACTGGAAAAGATAGTCGCTACTGCGCAGATTAGCCATATTAATCCACGCGGCTACAGCCTCTCTGGTTCCCTTAGTCAGTTCAAACAGAACGGGGCTTCCTGTTTTTTGCTGCAGCACTGTCACTCTGCCCGAGACAGAATGTCCGTAGGCTACATCAGAAACCTTCAATTTCACCAGGCCACAGCCCCGAAGTTTACTGTCCAGAGCCATGTTAAACAGAGCTAAATCGCGTACTTTTCCTTCCAGCTCAAGTCTGATACGGATTCCCCAGATATGAGAGATCTGAAGGGGCCGTTTCTGGCCAATAATACGGCCCTTGTTCCATGGGAATGTTGTCATGCTCAATCTCCATTAGATCTGGAGATGTGATTATGGATGACCTATATGAGCGAGAAGCGGAAGTTTGTACTTTTGCGCGCAAAACCGGGAATGTGTACGTACGGTGCTGCGTCAATAGAGAAAATGGAGTGGATGGTTTCGTCTGCGGGCAGAGGGGAGCTGATCCCGGTAGATGTATTTCAGTTTGTCTGGTCGAAAATAATTAATACTATAATTTTTAGAAAGTTAAACTAAGCATGATGCATAAGACATGAAGCTAAGGGACAGACATGACAGCATATTCCAATTCTGATGCGGCAAGGGATTTGCGCCCGGCCTTAGATAAGGCACCCGCTGGCGCTGTGAGCGGCGAATGGTTCTTTATCACCGAACAGGCCGGAGTCTCCTCACAAACCGGAGGTTACATGTATGCAGACGGGAGTCATGTTGCAGAGGGCAACCACGCCATTCAGAAGGTCCGGGAGATTGTCGAGAAACTGGAAGCATCACGGGTACAGCCCTTTAATAAGGTCATCGCTCATTGGACAAGGTCTAAAATACCGTTGATACGGGGGCGCGTTACGGTTGAGACTCTCTTCGATGAGACAATTGTGCCGCGCGGTCCTCAGGCTCCGATTTATGAGGCTGCATCTGTAGCAAGGCGAGCCTTCTGGGAAAGGTATGGTCGCGTCTCAGAGGGTTTTAGGGCTGAGCGAGATGACGCGAACGTACACAACCAGACGAAATGGTTTGGGCCCCATCGCCGGGTGCTCGACATTAAGAACAACACCACATTAACGCTGGTCACTGATGGTCTCTCGACACCCTGGTGCGGCATTGCAGACCCGGAAAATGGTGTAGGATGCGAACTTTTCATGGAGTTCGACGCGTCGAATATTGTCAGCCACCAGATTGATAACTGGGCTCATCTCTTGATTAACCTCGGGGATCTCGTTGCCGATGGGTATCAGGTTGCTGCCGACGTAGAAAAATATGGAGCAATCCTGTTTTGCACTCTTACAGATGAATATAACCCAATGACCCGAATCATCCTCAGCCGTGATACCCGTAGTATTGATAAATTGCCTTTCGGTTCGGTTCCGCTCATTCGTGTCACGCCGATAGCAGAGTCAGAGATTGAAAATCTGGACCAATCCGATGAATGGGCATCAAGCGCAGCAAGACATGCTCTCGCGGAACGGCAGACAGCAATATAGACACTTATCACGAAGTTCTTCACGCCCTTACGAGGCAGAATGAGTTCAGTCGCCTTCGTTAATGGAAGAACAACATCAAATAATGGAACATTGTTCCGCTATGAGCGAAAAGCGGACATTATACGCATGCCAGTCAGATCAGTATTCTATGGGCTCGTCTCTGGAATTCTTGTTGGTTACAGGGCAATCCCTGCCCTCCCTGCCCAGCATCCTCCAGACGATGAGCGCGCACACAAACGTAACTGCCGCCAGAACCCAAAACAACCATGTATAAGCATTGTCATAACTGACCTGAATTACCTCGCGGCGGACGCCAGGTAACAGTGCGATGGCCTGCTGAATGTTACCTCCTCCCAGCCAGGATGCAGCCAGGTGAATCCTCTCTGGCGTAAGCCCGTGGACAGTTTTGTTGAGTTGCACATCGTTCGTTTCGGTGAGAAAAGCGGAAACCATTGCCAGAGCGATACCTTCTCCGGCAACACGAACAGTATTGAACAGCCCCGCCGCCATTCCTGCCTTTTCAACCGGAACGGCGGAAATCGCCAGCCCGTCCATTAGTCCCCAGGGCAGCGCCGCTCCCGAACCCGTCATTACCAGCGAAGTTATGATGAGAAACGTGCTGTTACCCTGCAATGTCTGCCCGAGAAAAAGTAGCCCGGCGGATGAAATCATCAGCCCTGAAGCTGACACTATGGCCGGTGATAACCAGCGCGTCAGCAAGGCAGCAGCAGAAGGAAAAACCAGCATTGGAGAGGTGAGTGCCATCATATAAAGCGCGCTCTGAGCTTCGCTGAATTCCCTCCCTCCCATGAAATGCAGCGGAATGATAATTAACAAAACAATATAGCAATAGCAGGTTGCCACAGGCAGCAGCAAAACCCCGGCAAAGCGTGGACTTCGCAGCAGTGAAATATCCAGGACAGGATTATCGACACGCAGACATCGCACGATAAATCCGCTTAAAAGCAGTACAGCGCTGAAGAACAGGGCAATAGTGAGAAGTGATAAAAATCCGTATGTGGGTATCAGCATAACCGCAGAGGTAAATACCATCAGCGCCGCCGTAAACAACACCAGGCCTGTTTTATCTGGCGGGGAAAAGTTTTTCTGCTCAGTCACAGGCAGAAACATCATACCTGCGAACAGCACACATCCTGAAAGCACAGCAAAAAGAATATAGACCCCGTGCCACCCGAGCGTATCCGTAATGAATCCAGTCGCCAGGGGGCCGAATGCCAAACCCGCGCCAAATACGGTACCCAGCATGCCGAATATACGTGTCCGGTCAGCACCGTTGAAGATCCCAGCCAGCAGAGCACTTCCGCTGGCTAATAACATGGCCGCAGCCAATCCCTGCAGGGACCTGAGTATGCCTGACATCATCAGGTCCTTCGTCAGGCATGTGACAATACTGCTGAAACAAAACAGCGCTGCGCCGGTAATAAAAACTGGTTTTCTGCCAGTGGCATCTGCCGTAATCCCTGCTGTCAGCAGAAAACTTCCAAACGTCAGCATAAATCCATTTGTGAGCCACGACAGTTCTCCGGGAGTGCCGCCCAGCGTGCGCTGTATTGCAGACGTGGTGACCACCCCACCGGTAAAACTCAGCGGCAGAATCAGTGCCGCCAAAAAAACGGTAAGGGCTGCTGCGGTTCTGGGGTCGCGCCGGAGCGCGCTGGTTGCAGTTGACATGATGTGACCTTCTTACTCAAGACAGCGGATAAGTGACAAACTGCCGTGATGCTATTGAGGATAAGAAGTTAAATAAATAGACTGAGTTACCATTGTTAATGGACATAAAGTTGATAATCGATGGACAGTCTGACTTCACTTACTTCTTTTGTACGAACAGCCGAGACGCTGAGCTTTGTTCAGGCTGCAAGATTGCTGGGTATTTCAGCGTCAGCGGTTGGCAAAAATGTCGCCAGACTCGAGCATAAACTGGGCGTGCGGCTTTTTAATCGCAGCACAAGAAAGGTAAGTCTGACCTCGGAAGGGGCGGCATTGCTGGTCAGGTGCAAACAGATTTTAGAGCAACTTCAGGAGGCCGAATCCGAGCTCGCGAACAGTGCCGCTGAACCCACTGGTAAACTCAGGGTGTCCCTGCCTGTAGCAGGCTACAGATTGCTGCTTCCTGCTCTTTCTGCATTTAACCTACGTTATCCACAGGTCGAAATGGACCTGGATTTCAGCGATCGTCTGGTGAATATCATTGACGAAGGATTTGATGTCGTAATACGGAGCGGTGAACTTGCCGACTCAAGGCTGACTGCCAGAAAGTTGGGTGAATTCCGTTTCACTCTCTGCGCCAGTCCCGGTTACCTGGAAGCAAACGGCGTTCCGGAGTCACCTGCGGAGCTGACATCGCACAGGTGCATTGTTTTTCGTTTACCCTCAACGGGTCTGCTACAGCCGTGGGAACTGCACGGTCTGAAATCTGGGGCTACACTGAGCGCCGGGTCGGTTCTGACAGTGAATAATATTGAAGCTGCTATTGGCCTTACTCTGTCAGGAACAGGCATCAGCTATCTGCCCGATTTTATCGTTCGCGAAGCACTGGCGGGGGGGCAACTGAAAGAAGTGATGCAAGGCTACTGTACTAAGCAGGGATATTTCTCCGCCGTGTGGCCATCGGGCCGCTACCTATCTCCCAGAGTCCGCTACTTTATCGACTTTATTACTGAGTCCGGTTTATCTGTATAGTCCATTCCGGCGATGTAAGCTATTGGATGAATGTTCTGTTCAAATGCCAGAGGGAAATAAAAGCAATCTCCTTCTGGCACAGAGGGCTCACGAACAGACCAGTATCAGCGGTGAGTGAGTAGCAGACATGACGATTTCACGCAGTACACGAGTAATTGAAACCTCACCGGCCAGTGGCGTTGATAATTCATAGCGCATCAGGAAGGTTATGAACCAGAAAGTTACGCCAGGGATTGGCTGAGGACAGATCCTGTCCTCGCCTTATTTAAGTTCCAGATCTGCAATCACTCTTGAAACATCGGCAACATCTTCTTTCGATAATGGTAACAGGGGACGAGGCAGACAGTCTGAATCGGTAAGCCCAAGTACGCCTGCCGCAGCGGCGATAACGCGAATGCTTCCACCATGTTTCCGAAACAGCGCCCATAAAGGTTCCAGTCGGGTCGTTAAGGCGGTCACGCGTTCATGGTCGTTAACTGCGGCAGCCTGCGTAATTTGTTTAGCGGTTTCCGGAAAAATACCGCCACAAACGGAATACCAGACTTCGCATCCGGCATTTAATCCCAGCCCGGCACAGGCGTCACCACTAATGCCAATGGTCATGCCAGGATTAAGATGTTGTCGTAATGCATTGATTCTTTCAGCCGCAGCTACAGGGTTTTCCGGTACTCCTGGAATTTTAACTGACTGAATGCCTTTCAGTGACGACAAGTGCCCGTGCAGTTCATCTGTGAACGTGAAATGCGTGGTCCGTGGGTTGTCATAAATACAAACCGGGACGGAAACATGCCGGGTAACTGTCTCAAATAACGCACAAACCTCTTCATCACGCAGCGGCTGGTAGCTCATCGCCGGGAGCAGCAGTGCATCAGCACCTGCAGCCTGCGCATCTTCAGCCAGATGCAGAACAGCATCGGTGCTCATCGACCCCACACAAACCATCATGGGAATGTCCCCGGAAATCTGACGGGCGAGCGTTGCGATGCGTTTGCGCTGTTCTCTGCTCAGATAAGCATAGCTGCCGGTTGAACCCAGAACCCCCAGCGAATCGACACGGGCTGCCGTCAGTCGAGCCAGAATCTTTGTAAAACCCTCTTCATCGATACCACGCGCGGTGACAGGTGTTAACGGGAAAGCAGATAAACCAGTAAACATTCAGTTTCTCCTGAGCAGAGTTGAAGAGATTACTCGCCGATGAGGCTGACTTTACACTGCACTCCAGGCATCATTTCTTCAAGGCCGTTGGTCAGCATCTTTCCCGCCTCATGAAGCTGCTCAAGTGGCATCTGAGGCAGGCTCTCCAGAATAAACCACATGTGATGCTCTTCAACACTTAAGCGAGTTCTGATCCCCTGCCGCCAGTTCCAGCGACGGCACGTTACACCCGCATCATCACACCAGACGACTTCGCCAGACAAAGGATACTCTACTGCCTGAACGCCCTCCTTTACGGTATCAAAGGGTTCAGTGCCTGTCGCAACGATCAGTCGAGGTGCACCTTTATACGCGGCAATATTTTCTCCCCCCACGGACACGGCATAGCGCAGACTGACGGCGTTATAAAGATCAACGACCGGATCGAGAGCTGGAATGGCACCACCGCGAAGCACGCGTTTTCGTAGCGCATCTGCCGAACAGGGCGTGCGTTTTGGTTTGGCACCAAACTTCTGGAACACCTCTGCCCATGCGGCCAAATGGGATTCAGCCCAACAGGGAGTACCTGAGAGTACCGCTTCACAAGCCGCTTTCAGTGCCGTTGCCCCGACTTGCGGATTTATTACAGGCGCTGCCTGCACACTGATGCTGAGCGCCCGAAAGCCAGGGGCTATTTCATAAACTTCAGGGGAAATTGACGCAGAAACGATTAACACGCGATAATCCTGTAATGACCATTTTATTTCATGATATCGACCAATGACCAAAAAAGTCAATTTAGTGACCTTTGCCGGGGCAGATGTCACCACGGTTAACAAAGCTGTATCACTACGGATTAAGCAGTTTCGTAAACAAAGAAAAATTTCTCTCGATGAGTTATCCAGAAAAGCAAATGTTAGTAAGGGAATGCTGGTTGAGATCGAAGGGTGCAAGGCTAATCCCAGCATCGCGCTGTTATGCCGGCTTGCTGCTGCAATGGGCGTGTCAGTGGCAGATTTTGTTGATGTCAGTGCCAGGCCTGATGTACACATCATTGCTGATACTGAAATCACCGAGCTCTGGAAAGGAGACAAAGGTGGGAGCGCCAGGCTGCTTGCCGGCTCGCGTGGGCCCGATATGCTTGAGCTCTGGCTATGGGAAATGCTGCCTGGCGAAAAATTTGAATCACCGGGGCACACATCAGGCACGCTGGAGTTACTGCACGTAAAATCCGGCACCCTCACGCTTGGCATAAAAGAGAGTGTGTTTCAGGTAAAGACGGGATTCTCCGTTACAGCCAAAACGGATGTTCCCCATTTCTACGCAAACCGGGGGGAAAACGCGCTGAGCTTTATCATGACGGTTAATGAAAAAGCGTCATAAGCGTTTTTCGATTTATGGCCAGATAAGTCCTGATTAGTACTCAAATAATCTTGCTTTGCTTTCGGCATTAACGTCCGCATCTGGCACAAAGGGGACATTAGCACCATCAGGCGGACTTATACTCCGGTTAAAAGACGTCTGACGCAGAACGTCAGGCGTCTGGCAGTATTTACCTTTCAGTGTATGACTGGAGTTGCGTTATCAGAACTGTTCCCAGTTCTGATCCTGTCCGCCAGCCACAGCAGTTTGTGTTTTTTTCACGACAGGCGCAGAAATCACTTCGGGGCGACGGTTCTCCCGCTTATTAACAGATGATATTCCTGACACGCTGACAGTGAAGGCGCTCACCAGCCTGCCCAGTATTGAGGCCTGCTCCGTCAGAGAGCGAGTTGCTGCTGAGGCTTCTTCAACCAGGGCGGCGTTCTGCTGGGTGGCATCATCCATCTGATTCACAGCCTGATGAACCTGACTGATGCCCTGCGACTGCTCACTGGCAGCGACTGAAATTTCATCCACAAGGTCGGTAACCTGTTTCACCGCATCATTCATGCGGGACATATTGGCACCCACGCCCTCAGCCTGCTCCGAACCAGCCTGCACAAAGCTCATTGACGACTCTATCAGCTCCTTGATTTCGCGGGCGGAAGAAGATGAACGCTGTGCCAGGTTGCGGACTTCGCCGGCTACAACCGCAAAGCCGCGCCCCTGCTCACCCGCACGGGCCGCTTCGACGGCGGCGTTGAGCGCAAGGATATTGGTCTGGAAGGCGATGCCCTCAATCAGCGCTATGATGTCCGTAATTTTGGCAGAGCTTCCACGGATGTCGCTCATTGTGCTCATCAGAGTGCGCACGCGACCAGCGCTGTCTTCTGAAATATCCCGGGCGTTTCTGGCCAGCTGGCTGGCCAGGCGCGTGTTTTCTGCCGTCTGGCGGACGGTTTCACTGAGCTCAGACATGCTGGCTGCCGTTTGTTCAAGTGAGGCGGCTTGCTCCTCGGTACGCGAGGACAGATCCTCGTTACCGGCTGATATCTGTGCCGAAGCGGAACTGACCGACTGGGCAGACGCTTCGACTTTTGACAGTGAGTCTGAAACATTCTCAATCAGATGGTTGAAAGCACTTGCCGTGAGGCCGATTTCATCACGACGCGATGCATCAACCCTGAGGGTCAGGTCCAGGTTCTCGCTGGCCTGCTCCATGGTCTGCCGCATGCCGTTCAGCTGTTTGCGTATAGACAAGATGGTTTTGACCGTAAAGAAGCCCAGGATAAAGATGACAACGGCAGAGCCTGCGCTCAGTCCCCAGAGCGTCATGAAGTAAATACGGGTATTGGTTTCATCCAGCTGTGTACCAATGTCGATATTTATCTGCAGTTGCTTGCGGTAGCTGGTGGTCAGGGTACGGATTGCGTCATTAAGGCTCTGACTGGTTTCAGCGGCATCCGCACTCAGTGAAGACGCCGGAAGCCTGTAGGCCTGCAGAAAAGCAGGCAATTTATCATGAATGTTTTTTATCATGACAAATGCATCTTTGGTCAGTTGCAGGTCTTCATCACTGGAGATGTCGTTTTCCAGATAATGCTGGTTTAGCTTATTAAGGCGTTCGACCGCTTTATCCATATACACCGCAATTTCAGCCTGTTTGTCAGCCTCTTTTGCGCTCTGATAGTTGTACAACTTAATAATAAGTTCATTGTTTTCGTCAATAAGCACGTTCAAATCGATGATTGAGGGAATGGCGTTAATCTGTACGTAGTGAAAGCGGTACTGAAAGCCGCTGACGACCACGATGGCAATGATAACCATGGAAACCAGTGATGCCGAGAGAAGAGAAAATGTAAGAAAAAGTCGCTGTGTAATGGTCATAGTTCACCCTGTGTGTGGTAAAAAAACAAAAAGGCATAGCTATATTTAAATCGTCGAATAAAGGGAAAACTTGATTTTTATGTTGCGAGTACAGCTCGTCACGAAGAGCGGAAGCAAAACGGATGAGATAAATCAGTGACAGCTTTAATACGTGAATATATTTAAACTTTCCCCTGGCAGTATGGGCTGGGACCATGGGCTCTAAAATAAGCCCGACACGGCTGGATGAACGCCATGGGCGGGCTTGACGGTTATTCAGATTTCTGAGAGGTTAACCTTATTCTGGCATCATAATTGTAAGAATATAATCAGCAGACCCGTTCTCAATGAATTATAAGGGTAATAATCAAAATGGATCTTTCAGCAATATATGAATGGCGTAAAACGATTATCTGATAAGTACAGACAGCATGAAACTGGATTTGCACGCCGCGCATCATTATTTAACAGAGTCGACGTGGGCGAAAGGAATCGATTTTGACACAGTTAAAATGTCGACGGCGAACAGCCTTAATTTTGGTGTTTATCTCGACAAATCACAGACAGGCTTTGCCCGTCTGATAACCGACTACACTACGTTTGCGTATCTCTGTGATGTTTAGGTACTCAATGAATACCAGGGTAAAGGTCTGGGGAGATGGCTAATCCAATGTATTCACAACCATCCGGTTTGTGAAAAATTGAGAAGTATTATTTTATTCACATCGACAGCCCCATGGCTTTATCAAAAATTTGGTTACGTGCCCATAAATAAAGAAAATTACACCTGGGCTTTTACCCAAAAACGCTCGGGTATATAACGAACGTCGGATTTTATTATGGCGCTTTGAAAAAAAGCGCCCTGTTCAATATCGCGTGCATCACTTCCCTTTAACCCGATAAAGCCCTTCCTGTACGATGTCCGCTTCTGCCACAGAACGGACAATTCCTCTTTTCACCTGATAAGTGAGCCATGTCAAAACAGGTTAAAAGACATAAGGGATGTTAAGGAAAATCATCATTCGTCAGGAAGGATAATCTTATCCGGGCTCTGTCTGTTCCCTGAGTCCTGTAACCAGCGAGTGCCTGAGCGCCCTGTTGTCTCCTGCTAAGCTGTTCCTGAGCGTTTCCACCAGCCTGATGAGCCTTGATGCTTACCATCATCACTGGCACTGTGAATGACCTGCGTATTTTTGCAACTGCACCGCTTTCTTTATCAGACCCGTCGGTGTTTATTCAGGTATATTTCAGTGCCCTGCTAATGTCATAAAGCAGGGAGCGAATACGGATATACCTGCCTGCAGAATAGTCAGCGTCAACCATTGCCTCAGGGGCGTCCTGTCATACCTGTTACTGAAAATTGTTTCCTGACCCAGTCCGCAAATAATCGTATACGGGGAGCCAGTTGGCGGTTCTCCGGCCAGGCAATATGAACCGGGAGTTCATCAACCTGCCAGTCATCAAACAGCCTGATAAGGTCCCCCTCTCTCAGCGCGTCTGCCACCAGAAACTCATAGGTCGTTACGATGCCCAGGCCCGCGCGCGCCGCACTGAATGCCGCGTAAGCGTCGTTGACGGATATCTGAAACGGACCGCTAAGCGGAAACGATTCGCTGGCTTTCATCAGTTGATGCTCAAAACGTCTGCCGCTCTGTGGGGAACGCACCTGAATATGATGAAAGTGCACTAACTGCGTGGGATGGGAGGGTTTACCCTGTCTTTTAAGGTATGCGGGCGCGGCGCATACCACCATGGGCAGTGCTCCCAGAGAGCGGGCAACAAGCGAGTCATCGTGAAGTCGTCCTATGCGTATCACGCAGTCAAACTGATTTTCAATGAGATCGCTGGTTCGGTTGCCCACGCTTGTGATGATCTGTAAATCCGGATAGCGGTCCATGAAATCCCCCAACCTCGGAATAATCAGGCAGTATGCCAGCGCGCCCGGCATGTCTACCCTGAGCTGGCCACGCCACGTTCCAGCCGCTCCCGAAACGCTGCTGTCCAGTTTTTCCGCCTGGATAAGTAATGCCTGCGCGCCCTTGTGGTAAACCTCACCCTGTTCCGTGAGGCTTAGCCGTCGTGAAGAACGATGTAAGAGTTTTACACCCAGCTCATTTTCGAGGGCCTGAATCTGCCGTGTCACCGTTGACTTGGGTAACCCGAGACTTTCCGCAGCACGGGTGAAGGCTCCGGTTTCAACGACCTGTAGAAAGCTGCGTATCGCAGAAAATTTATCCATGCCCCGCCTTATTGTTGCTGTATATGCAATTTAAGTTTGCCTGGCGCCCGATTGTTCATTACGCCCACAACCCTGAATATAAGGCCATCCAGTCCATTCCCCCAACGGAAAAGCACATGAGCAAGCTGTTAAGCTGGCACGTCGCCGGCGCAAAAATCACAAAGATTCCAGAGCAACAGAGCAACGGCATTCCCGTGTTGTCTCTGTTTCCACAGTGGGATCGTCAGTCAGCCTTGCGTTTTGCTGAACACATTCAACGTCATGATCTGGATTTTACAGACGAGACCGTGTCGCTCAGCACACACAGCTGGCTGATTGAAAAAGACGGTAAGGTCATCATCCTTGACACCGCATCGGGTAACGGCAAAAAACGCCCCGGCAATGCAAAGTTTCATGAAATGAACAGCCACTGGCTGCATGCGCTGCGAGCGGCAGGCGTTGAGCCTGAGCAGGTAGATGCGGTTGTTTTAACGCACCTTCATGTCGATCACGTCGGCTGGAATACTGTCTGGAAGAAAGGTCAGTGGCGCCCCACTTTTCCGAACGCCCGCTACTACTTCTCCGCAGATGAATACCATTTTTATCAGAACCCACTTAATGTCATGCCGGAAAGCACAGGTGCAATGGATGACAGTGTGTATCCGGTCGTCGCTTCAGGGCAGGCCGTGTTTCTGGACAGCGCCGAGACAGAGGTCGTTGTCGGGCTGCAGATTCACAGAACACCGGGGCACAGCGTTGATCACCTGGCATTCAGTTTCTCAGACGGCGGTGAGACGGCCCTGTTCTGGGGTGACGTCGTGCACAGCCCGCTACAGATATTCCTCCCCGAGTGGAACAGCCGCTACTGCGAATTTCCCGATACGGCAAAAAAATCCCGGACAGTGATGATGAATGTTGCTGCTCAGACCCGGGCGCTGATTTTTACCTCTCACTTTCCGGACAGCTCGGCAGGACGGGTTCTCAATACAAACGGCCAGTTAACCTGGCAGCACGCCTGACAGGAGAATATCATGACAAACACACCACCGCTGTTCAGCGAAGCTTTCGCCATCCCCTCCGATACCAGAGACATTTCATTGTGGCTGCGTCACAGGCGGCGCGCTGATACCACCGACTTTGATGCGGCACAGACGGTTCTGCTGATGCACGGTGCCACTTTCTCATCGGGAAGTCTGTTTGATACTCCGCTTGAGGGGGAATCTTTCCTTGATTACCTTGCCGCAGCCGGTCTGGATGTCTGGGCAGTGGATGTGCGTGGATACGGCCGCGCATCAAGACTACCTTCTTTCTCTTTGCCTGCGCGGGAAAATCCGCCGTCAGCGCGTGCTGAAACCGCAGTAAGGGACTTAGGAAGTGCGGTTGATTACGTTCTTGCACATCATGGACTGACGCAGTTGAACCTCATCGGGATGTCATGGGGAGGAACGGTGGCGTCGCTTTACACCACACGGAATACCGCTAACGTGCGGCGTCTGACGCTTATTGCGCCACAGTGGATTCAGGACGGTAAATATGCGCTGGATCCCGGCGGCGAAATAGGCGCATGGCGCGATATTGACATTGATGCAGTGGAATCACGCTGGCTTCAGGCCGCGCCAGACAATAAAAAGAACAGCCTTATTTGTCCCGGCGGATTTATGCACTGGGCCCGGCAAACAGTGGATGAGGAACCCGATCCGGTTTTGAGAGCCCAGCGCAAAATCCGGGTTAGCACCGGTCCGATTCAGGATACACGGTGTTACTGGGCAAAAAATAAAGGCGTCTACGATCCCGCCGACATCCGCGTCCCCGTATTGCTCTTACATGGTGAATGGGATCGTGATGTACCTGTGAATGCAATCCAGGACTGGTTCCTGCGAGCGACAGGCACCCCCTGGAAGCGCTGGACAGAAATTGGTGAAGCCACACACATGATGGTGCTGGAGAAAAACCGACGTCAGGTGTTTGAGCTTACCCGCTATTTTATCAGTCAGGTTCTGGATATGTAATGAGGCCTGTATCACTCAAGCCTCATGTTCAGAAAAGTATCGTGCCAGACAACATCCGCTTCAGGTACAAAGCAACCTCTGAAACAGATTAAGGTCCGTCAGGTGCGAAAAGGGGAATTTCGCCCTGCCCGCTGTTGATACAAATAAAAAGCATTTCGGCTAACCTTTCAGCAAGCAGATATCAGAAGCTGACCGGCATTTTTCCAGCTGATTCTGAATACCGGGGCATGATCTGATGAAGGCATATCGGATAATGTTCTCTCCACAATGGTGCCCCCGAGGCGCTGATAAAAAGCTGTTGCCTGGGTGTTATCTTCAAACACCCACAAATAAAGCGGTGACTCATCATCCCTGCTCTTGACCCATTCGGCTGCGCGCCAGAGAAGTTGTTTTCCTACACCGTGACCACGTAGTGAAGAGCTTACATGCAGGCTGTCTATATAACAGCCCCACTGCGCGTCATAGTGGAGCTTAATACATATGAAGCCTTCAACCTTTCCATCATATTCAGCTACAAACACTGTTTCGCTTTCATTGCTCTGATTCAGTGCTGAGCGCCAGTGTGAAAGACGATCTTCCTGCGCCTGATTTTCAAGGAAATCCGCAGACATCACTTTCGTGTAGGTATCTCTCCATCCGGCGGTGTGCAGATGTGCTATTGCATCGGCATCACTGCGCTGAGCCTGTCTTAAGTGAATCACTGTTACCTCTCACAAACGCAATGGCGTTTCATGTTAGCAAAATCACATTCAGTCGAAAATCAGCTTACCTGGTTCAAACCATACATCACATCTTACGCAAGGATGAAAATGAATCTGGAAAACTCATGGTGACAGAGTGCTTACCTCATACGTAAATGTCCGCTTCTGATGCAAAGCGGACATCCACATAAAGCATTGTCAGGAAACGTGGGGCTTCATTAATCAACATTTTTCGATGCTGGCCTGTAAAACTGAGCGCGCATCGCAACAGGATTCAACATTACGACTCTTCAGCAAATCTCTTCCGCCTGTCTGGTATCGTACATCAACTGAGCCCGTTCCATTTCCGCTCCATGTTTTAGCGCCCATCCATACAGCGCACTGAATGGTTCCTGAAGCGTCTGTGCCAGTGGCGTAAGGCTGTACTCCACGCTCACTGGTGAAGTAGGCAGCACCTTTCGGAGCACCAATCCATTGCGCTCAAGCCGCTTCAGCGCATCAGACAATGCTTTGTGCGTAATACCCTCCAGCCGGCGACGGAGTTCGTTGAAGCGCACAGGTTCATTACAAAGCACAGTGAGAATTAAAATTGACCATTTATTGGTTATGTTCTCCAGAACCGGCCGCGTTTTCCCTATTTCTTTCAGGTCATTACAATCAGTTTGAGACATGGCGATATATTCCCCGATACCTGATATAAATAAAGTGCGTAATTGTTATTAAGTTTACAAATTATATCATCTGTTTTCCACCCTGACAGGAGAGAGCAGATGAGTAGACTAGAGAATAAAGTTGCCCTGATACTCGGCGGTGCAAAAGGCATTGGTCTGGCTATCAGCCAGCGATTTGCCAGTGAAGGTGCCACAACCTGGCTGACCTCACGCCGTAATGAGGAGTTAGAAGCAGCCAGTCAGACCATAAAGGGCACTGCCAGGCCAGTCCGTGCTGACGTCAGCCAGATAAGTGAACTGACGCGAATAGTCGATTTAATCAAGACAGAATCCCGCCAGATAGATGTGCTGGTCATCAACGCCGGCATGGCCGAATACTCGACGATTGATGACGTCACGCCGACACATTTTGATGCTGTTTTTGGCCTGAATGTGCGCTCACCGCTTTTTGCTCTGCAGGCAGCCCTTCCTCTGATGAAGGAGGGAGCGAGCGTCGTTTTGATAGGTTCGGTTGCCGATGTGATTGGCACGCCGGGATATGGCGTATATGGCGCCAGTAAAGCGGCACTTCGTTCTTTTGCCCGCACATGGACACGTGAACTCTCCGCCCGTGGCATCCGCGTTAATGTTGTCGCCCCCGGCCCTGTCGATACGGAGATGATGCGTGCAGCCTCTGAAGAGCTACGTAATGAGATAATCAGCACCATTCCCTTATCAAGAATGGGCAGACCTGAAGAAATTGCCAGTGCCGCCCTGTTCCTTGCAAGTGATGAAAGCAGTTATATAGCCGGAGCAGAAATCTGTGTGGATGGTGGCATGACACAGGTATGAGGCATGGCGTTCAGTTTCACTAAGATCAGAGAAAAGCTGTACGAGAAACGAACCGGGCGACGACCCGGTTTTTCTTTAGCCAGATGGCTGTGCTCAAATTCCCGTTTATTTGTATCGGTGTCCGGCAGGCGGTATGCTGCCGCTTATTGCGGCATTGAAGCGCTCGCCGTTAATGAATCCGACATCATTTCAGTAAGGCCCGCTTCTGGCACAAAGTGGACAGGCTGACTGAGCTGAAGGTCCGCTATGCGCGAAAAGTGGTCTTTTGCTAATTTCTCAGAAATAGAATAGGTATGCTTTGACTTTGTTCTGTATGAAAGCCTTAACAGCAGGATTGAAAATATGAAACAGGTCAGAATTTATACCCTCAAAGACAAACAGTCAGCAGAAATTTATTTTCACCGACACTGGCCCAGACATATGGCCTCTCTCCCAGCCTTTGGTATATATGTAAATCATGTTTATCTGGGGAAAGAATGTCAGGTCATTGCAACCGTTACCTATCAGGAGGATGCCGAAATACAAGCTATAAATCAGAAATATATGGCCAGCAAGGCGTTCATGTCAGACATGGAAGGTTTCGATATGTCTTCAATCCTCCGGGTGGATGAAATCATTATTAAGGAAACACTTTTCTGACTTTGCGACTTTCTCAGCCAGCAGGAACATTCCTGTCGCAGTCACTTAAATTGATACACAGCAATTAACCGGCCGTTAAGGCGGGGTCATACAAAGCGCATTTGGCCTGTCCGCTTCTGGCACAAAGCGGACGCTAAAATCTCTTCCTTTGTCCGCTATAAGCGAGAAGCGGACATTTAAACCCCTGTTACCTGGTGCTACCCAGGTCCCGGTCACTTTCCAGACCTTTAAGCATAAGTGTGGCTTCTTCAATACGAACAAATAGCCCTGAATCATCTGTTTCAGCAAACATATAAACTTCCATCTCAACCTCTTCCCCATTGCGCTTAGTACACAATACACGATGTCTGGTAGCATAGAGATTCCCTTCACGAAGTTCGTCATGCACATCAATTTTGCCGAAAGAAATTATTTCGCGAAGTTTACGAGCATGATGAGCAAAGCGATCTAAACTTCCCCACTCATTATCAGTGCGCTGCCGATAACCGGGACTAAAGTGGCGATTAAGTATCTCTTCCAGGGGGATTTCCTGTTGGTTAATAATCTCATCCAATACGTTAGCAATAGAAATCATTTTCATGGTCAGCCCTCATCGTAAGTTATCAGTACTCTACAATCGACCTGATGGCTTCGGTACGGTATAAAAGACAATAAACACCTCAAATAAGCCAATATGACCGACCCGTTAATTCCATTCTCCCGGGCTTTTTCTTCTGATGGACCCACTTTGATTGTCGCGGCCCGCCAGTCGGATGCAATAAGGGAAACACCACGTCACCATCACATTCGTGGACAGTTACTCGGCGCTGAGCATGGGCTGCTTACGATCGATGCGGAAGAGTGTCGCTGGGTCGTACCGGCAACGCATGCCGTGTGGATACCTCCAAATATTCCGCATGGTCTGCGCTCGCACGGCCCATATTCAGGATGGAGTGTTTATATATCTGCTGCGGCCTGTGGCGCATTATCTGATAAGCCTGCTGTGCTCTCAGTTACAAATCTGCTACGCGAAGCGATAACACGAGCAGCCTCCTGGAAGGTTGCAGAGCTTAATGCGCCTCAAAAACGTTTATCTGACGTTATCCTTGATGAAATCGGTTCGCTTCCCAGCGTTAATCTTGGGTTGCCAATGCCGCAGGATATACGGCTCTTAAAAGTTGCTCAGGTGCTGTCTGAGAGTCCAGATGACGGTCGCACACTTGAAGAATGGGCATTCTGGGCGGGAGTATCGTCACGCACACTGACACGGCGTTTCAGATCCGAAACCGGTTTTAGCTTTAATGAATGGCGACAGCGCATACGGTTACTCAAAGCTCTTGAGCTTCTTGCCGCAGGCAAGCAAGTGACGACAGTTGCACTGGAACTTGGATATGACAATGTGAGTGCCTTTATCGCCATGTTTCGCAGGGTATTTGGCACCACTCCTGCACGATTCAGAATTTAAATATGCAGGCCCGCATTAAGCATCGGCTTCTGGCTCAAAGCAGACGGTGCTTCTGATAAAACGCACTAATAAGCAGATTCAGGCTTTTATGCTGAAAAAGTTTCCTGCATAAAAAAGTAAAAGGGCCTGAGTCAGCCCTTAATTAAATGAAACGCTGTTAACGTAAAGATCAGAAACTCTGCCAGTTGTTTTCATCTGCTGCTGCAACGGCAGGACCTGAACGAAAAGACGATGGCGCGTGTGAAGAAGGTACCCCCTTGCTGCGGACCACCGCAGGGACGTGTGAAACCGGTTTAAGGGTAAAGTTATTGACCAACTGGTTCAGTGATGCGGCCTGCTCCATCAGCGAATTTGAGGCAGCCGAGGCTTCTTCAACCAGCGCGGCGTTCTGCTGAGTGACATCATCCATCTGGTTAACGGCCTGATGCACCTGGCTGATCCCCTGTGACTGCTCACTGGCGGCCACAGAGATTTCATCCACAAGATCGGTAACCTGCCTGACGGCATCATTCATGCGTGACATGTTACTGCCAACGCCCTCAGCCTGTTCGGAGCCTGCCTGGACAAAACTCATAGACGATTCGATCAGCTCTTTAATTTCACGGGCTGAAGAGGATGACCGTTGTGCAAGATTACGGACTTCACCTGCCACCACGGCAAATCCGCGCCCCTGCTCCCCTGCCCGAGCCGCTTCAACAGCGGCGTTGAGGGCAAGAATATTGGTCTGGAAGGCAATACCTTCAATCAGCGCAATGATGTCAGTAATTTTTGCGGAACTGTCTTTGATATCGCCCATCGTCAACAGCAGTGTGCGGACACGGCCTGCGCTGTCTTCTGAAATGTCCTGTGCATTTTTGGCCAGCTGGCTGGCAAGCCGTGTGTTTTCTGCGGTCTGACGAACGGTTTCACTGAGTTCAGACATGCTTGCTGCTGTCTGCTCAAGCGACGCGGCCTGCTCCTCCGTGCGCGAAGACAGATCTTCGTTGCCGGCCGAAATCTGCGCCGATGCTGAACTGACAGACTGAGCCGACGCTTCAACCTTAGAAAGTGAGTCTGACACATTCTCAATCAGATGGTTAAAGGCGCTGGCGGTCAGGCCAATTTCATCCCGGCGACTCACATCTGCGCGCAGCGTCAGGTCAAGGCGTTCACTGGCGGTTTCCATTACATGACGCATGCCGTTCAACTGACGTTTGATGCCAAAAATGGTTCTGAGGGCGAAGAATGCGAGAATGATAATGGCCATGGCAGAACCGCCGATGAGGCTCCACACTGTTACGTTATAAGTGTGATCATTTTGTTTGCGCAGCGCATTACCAATGTCTACGTTGAGTTTCAGCTGTTTCTGAAAACCGGCATTGAGCTGACGCGCAGCGGCACCAATGCCGTCGTTACCCTGAAGGGAGCCGAGTGAAGCCGCATCATTTTGTGCACGAGAGGCGGCCAGAAAAGCCGGTAAAGTGTCCTCAACTTTTTTGATAGCGGCAAACGAACTTTCCGTTAACTGACGGTCCTCATCGCTTGAAATATCATTCTTCAGATAATACTGGTTGAGCGACTTAATCTGGCTAATCGCCCCCTCGATTTCCTTTTCCAGCACAGCCTGACGGCGCGGGTCTGTTGCACTCTGGTGGCGGTAAAGTGAGATGACAAGCGCATTACTGCTGTCGACCATTTTGCCGATGTCCAGAATGGACGGAACCGTATTTTCCTGAACATAGTTAAAGCGGGACTGAAAGCCGCCCGCCACCAGCACTGCAACGATAACCATTGTCACCAGGGCAGCAGAAAGGAGTGAAAAGGTAAAGAGTAAACGCTGTGTAATGGTCATGTTATTTCCTGCCATAAAGGGATTCTGATGACTGATGAATATCAGTACTAACTCAAACATTCAGACGATTTATCGGCGGGAGAAAAATATCATTTAATAAAAATGATCAGAGAATGACCTATTACTGTGACAGGTGATGAAAACAAAGTTGGGCCGGGGACATAAACAGCACGTTCAACATGGTTCAGATTCGGTGAGTAAAAGCCTGAGGCAGACATGACAAACGGCACTTTTCACACTACGCGAAGTATAAATTATACGACGCATATGTCTTTATGTTCGCTCCAGTTGTTGCGACAGGTTTAACCTTACATCGGCAGGATGGCGTCCTTATTTACAGTAGAAACTGTTGTATTTGCATCCACTTCTGGCAGGCAGCGGAACAACGCGGTAACGGCGCAGTTTTCGGCTGACGCGATCAGTCCTGAGCGCGAGGTCTGATGCGCAGGGACATGTTTACGTTGCCTGTGTGTCCATGATCGGCCTGTGACGCACCTTCGGGCCACGGCTGTACGTTCATTTCGACTTTCCTGTACGATGCGAGTGGCCTGGCGGGTTCGACAGGCTCTTCCCCCGCTCGACATCGATGCGGGCCCGGTATGTCAGCGCAACACGGCGTCGTTGAGAGGACAGGAATGAAAAGCCCGCAGTGTCGCTTCAGGTTTTCAGTTCACACGCTCTGTAGACAGGCTGTTTTCCGCCCTTTTTACGGATTGTTCACGATGTTCCTCCCTGCGGTTCTTTGCCTGACGTCCGCGTTATCGCGCGCTGCCGATCTGCCGGACGGCTTTGCCAAAGGCGTGACGGGCGGTAGCGGTGGCGCGGTTGTTCATCCCATCCGCACTGATGATCTGGTGAAGGCGTTGTGCGCCACCTATGACCGACACGGAAACTGTACGGATGATCGTCCCCGGATCATCGCTCTGGATCATACCGTCGATTTTCGTGGAACGGTCATGGTCAACGGCAAAGCCACGACCACGGAAAGGGGTTGCATGGCAAATGCCTGCCCAGGAGGCGGTGGCCAATGGGCGCGCAACGGTGCCAACCAGTTTTGTCAGGGCAAAGCGCCGGTTTGGGTGACCTATGATAATGCCGGTTTAGACCGTCTTAAGGTGGGATCAAATAAGACGCTGATTGGTGTAGGGGCACATGCGGGGATTCAGGGCATCGGGCTTTACGTCGGTGGCGGCGTTCACAACGTGATTATCCGCAATCTGACACTGTCAGATATCAATCCGCAGCTGGTCTGGGGAGGGGATGCCCTTACCGTTGATAATGCGGAGGGTGTGTGGATTGATCACAATACTTTCGCCCGCATTGGCCGACAGATGATTGTCACGGGCTGGGGCTCCGCGTCCCATGTCACGCTTTCCGATAACGAATTTGACGGCAGAACACCCTATTCCGCGACCTGCGACGGCCACCATTACTGGGTCTGGCTGTTTCTGGGGCAGCATGACACATTAACGGTCGCGCGCAATTATGTTCATGATACCTCCGGGCGTGCCCCGCATGCCGGTGGGATGGGCAATGCCAGTGTCCTGGCGCAGCTGGTTAACAATGTCTTTGTCAATCTGACGTATCAGGGCGCGATAATGTCCAGAACACCCTCTTCGCGTCTGCTGGTGGAAGGTAACGCCTTTGAGAATGTGGCTCATCCGCTGTTTAACGACATCCGGCAGCCCGGTAATGCCTTCGCGCTTTTTGATACGAACGCCGCCGCTGGGGAAAACGCCTGTCTGAAAAATCTGGGCAGGCGCTGTGTCAGTAATCTGCAAACCCAGAGCGGCACCGACTATCGCCCACAAGATATCACGGTCCTGGAGGCTTTCAGATACGATCGCGCCTGGCTCGTCTCGCCTGTTTCCGCAGAGGTGGCCAGCGTCCAGGTGCCCCGTGAAGCTGGCGTGGGCCATATTCACAGTCCGGTGCGGTAAGTTTTTAATGTGAGGGTTTCCCCGATGGCACGTTTATTGTTGCGCATTTTTGTCTTCTGTCTGTTCAGCAGGCTGGGCGTTGCCAGTGCCTTCGGCGTGACACACTCCGGCAACACTCTGGTGGTGGATACCGGTGCCGATCTGGTGTTTAGCATCGATGACCGCAACGGTGATCTGACATCAATGCGGTTTCATGGCAGTGAACTGGCATCATCAGAGCACAAGGCCTCACAAGTCGCCTCCGGACTGGGGCACGCGCAGGTTGCAGTGAAAACGGCAGGCGATGTCATTGTCATCAGTGCGCAGGCAGGGGAACTTATCCACTACTACCTCGCCAAAAAAGGCCGTAATGCCCTGTATATGGCGACCTACGCGCCCGCGCTTCTGCCGGTCGGGGAACTGCGTTTCGTGACGCGTCTGGATGTCAAAAAATTCCCAAAGGCCGACTGGGGCAACGATTCAAACGTCGGAAAAGCGATTGAAGGCAACGACGTCTTTTTGTTGCCTGACGGACGGACCAGTTCCAAGTTTTACTCCGCCCGTCCCATGATTGATGACGATCTGCACGGCGTCCACGGCCCGGGCGTAGCGGTCTTTATGCTGACGGGCAATCATGAGCTCAGTTCGGGTGGCCCGTTCTTTAAAGACATCGCGACGCAAAAAACGCAGATGACACACGAGCTGTACAACTATATGTATTCCAGTCATACCCAGACAGAACCGTTTCGACCGGGGTTGCATGGTATCTATGGGCTGTTGTTTACGACCGGAGAGAAGCCCCCCGCCACGTTAACCGATGTGGGATTTATTCATGCCTCACTGGGGCTGAAAGGGTTTGTCGATCAGGCTGAACGCGGCACGCTGTCAGGTGTGGTGACAGGAATGAGCGATCGTCCTGCCGCCGTTGTCGGCCTGCGAAACGCCAGCGCCGAATACTGGACGCGCGTGGACAGCCAGGGGCGTTTTACACTGACGGGCGTGCGTCAGGGGCACTATCAGATAACGCTGTACGATAAGGAACGGGAAGTCGCGCAACGTACAGCAGACATCCAGGCCGGCAGACAAACTCAGATTGCGTTAGCCGCCCAGACCTTACCGGGTCAGGTTATTTGGCAGACGGGTTCACCGGATGGCACTCCGTCGGGGTTTCGTAACGCCCGTTTGCTGATGTCCGCTCACCCGTCCGATCGGCGTATGTCGCCCTGGACAGCCGCTGATTACCTTGTGGGAACCGCATCAGAAAGCGACTTTCCTGCCGCGCAGTGGCGGGATATTAACTCGCCAACCCGCATCCGTTTCATGCTGTCTCGTCACGATGTGCATGATTTAACTTTACGAATTTTTATTACTCTGGCGCAGTCTGGAGGACGCCCTCAGGTCAGCGTCAATCAGCGCTGGACCGCGCCGATTCCGCCGGCTTCTGGCCAGCCTGCGAGTCGGGGGATCACCCGCGGCACTTTCCGGGGCAATAATGCGCTTTTTACTTTTGTCCTGCCGGCTTCCGCCCTGCAGGCAGGAATTAACACACTGGATATTAATGTGGCCTCGGGGCAAAAAGGCACAGGATTTCTGAGCCCAGGCTTCGTCTATGACAGTATTCAGTTAGTACGATGAGCGGCGCGTTATCAGTCCTGAAAAGGCGGAGAAAACGCTGTCTTCATCACGTGTCAGGTTCCCCAGTGACGGCGCACAACAGCCTTGATGACAGGATGCGTTTCTGCCTCTTCCAGCGAAGCACAGAAAGCGGGTCTGGTGCGGCTGAGATGCGCACGCGCATTGCTCCAGCGGCTCACCACACAGGCCAGCATTTCAAGCGCGCCGGGGTTAGCAGGCTGCCATGCGCGCGTGTCAAAAAAGAGATCGCTGAACATGTCCCACTGCTCATAGAGTTTGTTGACCGCCCCCTCGGCCAGCTGCTTACGCTGATCCGGCGAGCCTGTGTCCAGCCATCTTTCCGGGTAATCAATGATGCCGATGGCGGCATAACAGTTTGCACTTATATACACTAGCCCCCGTAATTGCTGAGCACGAACGTCAGCGTCAGTTGAAAGGATGCCGGCATCAGGACAGGCCATACCAAGATAAATCATGATGGCTGCGCTTTCAGTCAGCACGGCCCCGTCAGGCAGGATGAGCGTGGGGATCTGGACCAGCGGATTCAACCGCTTTAAGGTTTCAAACCCACTGTCTTTGTGCCATGAACTCGCCTCAACCGTTGTGTATTCCGCCCCGGCCAAACTGAGCGCCATCTCAATCGCGGCGGCGCCCGAACGTGCGCTTCCATAGAGTGTGTACATATAAGATACCCTGTATGCGTTAATCCCGCGCCCTGAGGCGAGCCTGCATACATATTACCAGCAGTGATGACGTTCATCAGGGTGGCACCAGAAGTAGCATGACTCCCTGCTACAGATGAGAATAAAGGCGGTATTGAGTAATCGCGTAATAAGCATCGGACAAAATCAGGCACGTTATCGACGCGAAAAGAATTACATCATGTCTTAAACAGGTTTCTTTTTTGAAATAACAGCGCGTGTTTTGATGTTGCTCAGCGTCTTCATATACGCCATTGATGACGAAACACGGTCATATTTATCACTCTTCTCGTGGCGTTATCAGTCACTTCCTTAATAAAAAGAAAGTGACAGCGAATTCCCCGCTCCTCGTTACAGACAGGATCAGGGACTTCCGTAACAGAATTCCCCTTCTGCTTGCGCCAGGACGTTGTATGCAGGAGTCAGCATTAATGGGCATAATGTCCAAAAAACTGAATCAGTGCCCTGGCAGTCGCTTCAGGTTGCTCCTCCGGCTGAAAATGGCCGCAATCCGCCAGCCGCTGGCTGTGAATATCGTCCCCATACGCTTTCAGGGTGGCGGCCATATCCGCAATAGAGCCCTGATCGGCTGACAGCCCCAGTACCGGCATCGTCAGGCGTGTTTGCTGTGCAAGCGCAGCATTCTGTGCCGCTGACTGTGACAGGGCGCGGTAAAACGCCAGTCCTGCGCGCAATCCACCAGGGGCTTTGAGCAGGCGTTCATATTCGTTAATTTCCGTCTCGCCGTAACAACGTTGGTCGACCGCTTTCTCCCGAAAGAACCACTCCAGATAAATGCGCTCACGCCCCGTCAGTAAGGCTTCGGGAAGATCCGCAACGGCATTGAAGGCGAAGTGCCAGGTCTTCCAGGATTGACGGGAATCTGTGGGCAACGTATCCGGCAGCGATATGCCGGGTATACCGGCGTCCATCAGGGTCAGCGCCCGGATCTCCTCGCCGTAAAGCATCGCATAAGTAAAGGCGACCCAGGCACCGACGTCGTGTCCAGCCAGAAAATACCGGCCTAATGCTAACGATGCGACGAAGGCGTGCAGTCGGCTGGCAACCGTTTGAGTATCGTAGCCCGCAAGCGGTTTATCGGTATCGCCCTGGCCGGGTAAGTCGACGGCCACAATGCGAAAGTGCGCCATCAGACCGGGCATAACCTTTCGCCAGGCAAACCAGCTTTCAGGGAAACCGGCCAGCAATACCAGCGGAAAGCCATCCGGTCGGCCACCGGTGACATAATGAAAACGCAACCCTTCCACACGTGCAAAGCAGTGACGAAAACCGTCGGGCGCATCAGGGATCACAGAAGCAGACATAACCTGTTCCTCTTGTCATACGATCACTCGTCGGCAACCGACAGGTGCGTGAATGAAAACAAACCCGACGGACGGACTTGTGCCATTTTCTGGTGAACCAACCCGACCGGCAGTCGCCCGCACAATCGTGATAACCGCCCCGTTTTCGCACACAGCTTCCTGAGCGGCCTGTTCATTTCGTGTGACCTGAACACGTTCATTAACCCGGTCAGCAACGGACTCAACGTCGGGAAACGGCTCGGCAGTACGCTGTCAGGTCCGCAGAGTACGGGATCGAAGCCGGCTTCCAGTCGGAAGAACACCTCGTCGCGAGCGTTGGATGTACGCCAGTATTTTCAGCGTCCGGCCGATAGATCGGTATCGTGCGTAAGAATCGATGCTTTACCTACTCCTCGCATTCCCTGGTGAAGCGCCAGAAAGCTCTCTGCCGCAGCGGTTTCATTCGCCGTTGCCGCCACAGAGCCGTCCTGTTCGCCCGCTTCTGTCAGGGTCTGAAGTTTGGAAATGATCATTTCCTATATAAATCTGCAGCGGTTATCATGTCAAGCTCAATGCTTCACTTCATAACACGCTAGCTGAGATACCTGGCGACAACGCGAGGCGGGCTGAATACGAGCCGTAACAGGGATGTCAGGATGGCGCATTCCGCCGTTCCAAGGCCATCCCGTTATTCTGCCCCCTTATCTGAGGTCTGTTTAGGAACGGTATAACCAGGAAACATACGAAATTGTCAAGGCGAATTATAATTTAATCGCTTTGACAGGCATCATTAAATGTTGCCGGGGAAAGATACACAGCAAAATTCACTTTTATAACGAGAACAAAATGAAAATTTCAACCCGTCTGACTGCAGGTTTCGGTCTGCTTATCCTTCTGTTTATTATCTGCACAGGCACGGCGCTCAATGCCCTTCATAAAGCCCGGGCAAGCATGGATATCGTCGTGAATATCAAGATGAAAAAATATCAGCTTGCGCAGGATATGCTGGGGGAATTAAGGGAGATGGCTATTGATGTCAGAACGCTTGGCCTGCTTAGCGATCCGGTTGCTATGAAACCCGTCGCTGCGCAGATGGAAAAAAATAAAGCTGACTTCATTGCCAATCGTCAGGCGCTGGGCGATCTGTTGCAGATCGACTCGCTTCCGCCGGGTCGCGCGGCCTTTAAACGACTGACCGACACCGAGAGCGAGTTCTTCAGCATCTTCGCCAAAGCCAGTCAGCTTGGGCTGGCCAACCGTGATAAAGAATTTTTCGAGTGCCTGACAAAAGAGGTACAACCTGTCCAGGATAAGATGCTGAAAGATCTGCTGGTCGTCACTAACATTCAGCAGAAAACCAGTCTGGCCGAGGTGCAGCAAAACAGCGCGGCTACCGCCCGTGATACCCTTTTTCTTTTGCTGCTCGCCGGGGCTTCGGTGCTGGTGGGCGTGGGTGCCTGCGTCGTGGTGATCCGCATCCTCATGCGTCAACTGGGCGGTGAGCCCGCACAGGCCCAGGCACTGGCTGCGACCATTGCGGCTGGCGATCTGACCTCGCCTGTCGTGCTTCGTCGTAATGATACCACCAGCCTGCTGGCCTCGCTCGACAGTATGCAGGCGAACCTGCGCGGGCTGGTCTCGCAGATCAAGGATGCCTCGGCTTCCGTTTCTCTGGCGGCTGATGAGATTGACCAGGGTAATACCGAACTCTCATCCCGCACCGAGCAACAGGCAGCCGCCCTGCAGGAAACCGCCGCCAGCATGGAGCAACTCACCGCAACGGTGAAGAGCAACTCGGCGGGTGCGCAGCAGACAGCCGACGCGGCACGGGGGACGGCGCAACTGGCGCGCGAGGGGGAATCTGATATGCAACGCATGACACATACCATGCATGACATTTCGGTCAGCGCCACCAAAGTGCGTGATATTACCTCGGTGATCGAGAGCATCGCCTTTCAAACTAATATCCTGGCCCTCAATGCCGCAGTAGAAGCGGCTCGCGCGGGTGAGGAAGGGCGCGGTTTCGCGGTAGTTGCAGGCGAAGTACGCACGCTGGCACAGCGCAGCGCCACGGCCGCGCGGGATATTAAAATCCTGATTGAACAGGCCGTAACACAGGTAGAAAGCGGCGTGAACGTAGCCTCTTCCACCGGACAAAGCATTTTGAAAATTGTGGGAATGGTCGGCGAACTCGCGGAGGCGATGGATAACATCTCTCTGGCCTCTTCAGAGCAGATGCAGGGTATTTCGCAGATCAGCGTGGCGGTGAGCCAGATGGACGGTGTGACGCAGAGCAACGCCGCGCTGGTTGAAGAGTCTTCTACGGCCTCGCGTTCGCTTTCTGAACAGGCGCATGCCCTGCGCGGCATGGTGGAGGCGTTCCGTGTCTGAGCCCCATCCGCAGCCTGATGCGCCAGAGAACGATCCGCTTAACATCGCGAAGATAAGTGCGCTGAAGGCCGATATTGATGTCATTTTTATTCAGCTCAGGCACGGTGGCTACGCCAGTATGGACACCTTTGCCAATAACTGGGCGCATCTGATACGTCGGGTTCAGGACATAAAGCCCCTGCTGAGTCGGCCCGGCGTCACCGAAACGTTGCTGCGCACGGATGTGCGGCTGACGGCAGATCTGATGGCGATCAGTTATGCCGTAGAAATCATTGAAAATTTCATGGCCTGCGCCGCACAGCAGGCGAAAGACGGGAAAGACCGACAGGGATAAACGATGGCGCGGACGCTCAGGGGGGCCGCGCGATTGCCTTCAGCCTGCATGCAACAGAGCATGGCCCGCCGCGTTTTTCAGGCGGGATTTTTTTTACCTGAATCAGGTGCTGATTTCGGCTGTGAATCCCCTTTTCAACGGCACTTTCGTGTTGGTCGGGCGAAGAGCCTGTCAACTGAATATTCCTTCACGCCTTATGCTGACCCTACTCCGCCAGGCAGGCATTGTGATGCAGACGAGCCAGCCAGGCTTTTGGGGCTACGCAGCCCTGTTATTTAAGTTTCCCGACTGAGTTTATTAAGCTCAGACATCGCCTGACGAACCAGCCAGAAGCCAGGGGAATAAAACGCCCGACCGAGTTTTTCAGCCACGGCTGGCGTAACGGTCAGCGTGCCGCGCAGGAGGAACCGGGCCTCATGCATCTGCAGCCCGGAACGGCGGCAGAGCTGCTCTACGCTCATATTGTATTCGGCTAACAAAGACGCCAGAAAGCGTCCGACTGAATGCTCGTCCATAAAGCCTCACTTCTTCCATGGTTTCCCCCGAGCATAAAACACTCATCAGCCCTGTTCAATACGCATGCAATATCTTATTGGGATAAGCGAAACGCTAAACGAGGGCGCGTAAACGGGCAGATTCCCCTGCTCCGCAGGCTTCACACCGCCTGATAAAAAGCGGCAGGATTTAGCCGGATAAAGGCGTTTGCTTTATAAAGACGGGCTCATTGTGGCCCCGCCCCCTCAGCGGCAGAACACAGACCAATACATATGTCGGCGTTATGCTAAATAAAGACGCTGAACGCATCGGCTTTTGTATAGGCCAGCTGCGAAGCCCGACGTTCCGGCCTGGCAGCAAGATAGCTGGCCACCAGATTAAAACCCAGGGTATAGCCCAGCCAGCGCGGCATATCGCCGGCGCCATAAAACCATTTGCTGTGATCGTAATCGGTGCACAGCCAGTCCTGATGCAGTTGTGGAAGATAAGCGTGAATCAGTTCGGCGTTGATGCATTCCCACAGTTCAGGTTCTCCGCCAAAAAGCTCAAGCACGAAATGCCCGGCCAGCCCTTCAGAAACACACGCTTCGCCCAAGGTGGTGCCATAGCCGGGACCTGCCCACCGCGCGGCATGATGAAGTTCATGCACGAACATCCGTTCAAGCGATTGTGCCGCATTTTGGCAGAATGCAGGATTGCCAGGATCAACCGTCACATACACGATCCCGGGTTCGGGGCAAAATCCGCTATGCCCTTTTTCCGGAACAACTCTGTTTCCCGTTTTAACCACTACATCCAGCGCCGGGAGAGACATAAGGCTATCCGCACGTCTGTGCGTCGCCGTCAGGCAGTCCTTAATCCAGTCACTGTGTGCGGTGAGTGTCTTTTGCGCATCCAGAAAGTGCAGCATCATATAAGACATCGTCTTACCCCCCAGCCCGTCAGGAAATGACACTCTTCTGTCAGATCTTATTGTGCTGAAAAAACTGTCGCCCCGCGCCTGCATCGCGCACAGGGTGGGTTTTCATTTGTGTGCCTGCCGCTGGCTTAATGGGCCCCGCTCACACCGGGTTTACGGTCATAACCAGAGGCGGGATTTGATTCTATTCTCCCCGTGCGGGAACGTGTTTTTGACGTTGATAAGCTGCTGACCGGCTTTACATGCATCCTGAGTCTGGAGGACAGCAGCCTGTGCCCTTCCCGTAGAAAGGTGCTGACTTTATCGCCTCTTCCCTTTACGGGGTCAACGCGAAAACAGGCTGACTCCTGGGGATTTTCCGTTTCCCGTTAAGAACGGGCAGCACACAATCAGCATCACGTCCCGCTTACCGCGCTGCCGCGTTTAACGCTTTATGGCAAAAATGCAGCCGGCGAGAAAACATCACCGGGGCGTTTCCCAGCTAAAAAACTTTAATTAAATTTATATTAACCACTTCGCCTTCCAGGTCACCAGGATGTCACTATGCTGTACAAAGGGGGCTTAATCCAACGTCTCGCTTGGCTTAAATACACAACAAAAAGAAAAAAGATATCAGCTCCGCTTCTCTGCAACCGCCTAAAACATAAAAAAAATTGCTGGATAAATCCGAAACTCCACTATACTGACCAGTGCACTTGTTATCTCCCTACATGGCTGTACACAGAAAATTCCCTGTCGTCAGCCTCCCTGTAAGCTTCAGGAGAACGAAATGAAAAAGAGTAAGATGTTAACTGGCCTGCTGGCCGTTTCAGCTGCCGTCGCGATGTTCAGCAGCGTGAGCGTGCAGGCGCAGACGCCAACGAGCGCGGCGCAGAGCACCACAGCTGGACAAACAGGGACAAAGCTTAGTTCCGGTGACGAAAAAGCAATCAAAGACATGGCGCAGGCAAATATCAATGAAATCGCTGCCGCTAAAATCGCGCTGAGTAAGGCTGAAAGCAGCGAAACCAAAGCCTTCGCGCAGAAAATGATCGATGATCACACCAGTGCCTTGACCAAAGTGCAGACCGTCGCCCAGCAAAAAGGCGTTACGCTGCCGACCGCGCCTGATGCTAAACATAAAGCCATGGCCACTAAACTGGAAAAACAGAGCGGCAAGGCTTTTGACAAGATGTATATGGAAAATGCCGGCGTCAAAGACCACAAGATGGTGTTGTCGACGCTGGAAAGTGACGCGAAAAAGATAAAAGATCCCGATGTGAAGGCGCTGGCAGACGCCCATACTCCGGTTGTTGAGCAGCACCTGAAGTCCGCCCAGGACGCGTCAATGTAAGGCTCTGTGCCAGCAATTAACTAAACAGGTTGTCCGGTGAACCTTTGTCATGCCGCCCGGGCAACCTCTTATTCAGCTTTTCAGGACGGTAATGCGTTTACGTCTGGATCCAGTACGGTCCCGGTCTGCCAAAAAGATACCCTTGCATTAAAGGACATTCATATGTCCTGAGCCAGGCTGCCTGTGCCAACGTTTCCACGCCCTCTGCAGTGACTTCCACGTTCAGTTGACGGCACAGTGAAAGAACAGCACTGACGATGGCTGCCGCCCCGGCATCCTGGTGCAGATCGCTGATGAATGACCTGTCTATCTTTATTCTGCTGAAAAGCCCGGAACTGAGGTGGCTCAGTGAAGAAAACCCCGTGCCAAAATCATCCAGAACGACATTAATGCCTGTCTCCCGAAACTTCCGTATCACTTCGTAACTGAAATCCGGGTTGTCGAACAAGGCCGATTCGGTAATTTCCAGTTCGAGCCTGTTGGGATGTAGCCCACTATGGATGAGAACGTTTTTCACCCTGTCAGACAGTTGCGGGTCCCTGAACTGTCGGGGGGAAATGTTTACGGCTATCCGCTCCTGTCCTGACCAGCCCGCCATATCCGTACAGGCGCGCGCAAGCGCGAAGGCACCGATATCATGGATAAGTCCGGTTTTTTCAGCAAGAGGAATGAAAATATCTGGCGGCACACTTCCTCTCACAGGATGATGCCAGCGCAGCAGGGCTTCATAAGCCACAATCTCTTCACTGACGCTGCAGACAACAGGCTGATAAAAAAGCTGTAGCTCACCGTTTTCCAGTGCCCCACGCAGGTCGTTTTCCAGGCTGAAGCGCTCTGCCGCAGAGCGGGCAAGCTCATCGGTAAAGATGACCCAGCCGTTACGTCCGGCTGACTTGGCCGCATACAGGGCAATATCCGCCGCCGATAACATACTTTCAGCATCCCGTGCATAGCCGGGAAAGAGGCAGACGCCGAAGCTGCAACCCGACGTAACTTTCCGGCCCTTCAGCATGAACGGCTCCTGCAATACGGCCGTAAGGCGTGATGCCGTTTCGCTGGCTTCAGAGGCTGAGCTGATGCCTGGCAGGACGGCAACAAACTCGTCGCCGCCTGTACGGGCCAGTATATCTTCAGGGCGCAGGACGGATTGCAGCCGCGCGGAAACCTCAATAAGCAGTGCATCTCCGGTAGGATGTCCCAGCACGTCATTGATACTTTTGAAACGATCGATGTCGGACACCATGACGGCAAAGGGGCTGTCACCGCTAAGAAGCGTCTCCAGTTCGGGCATCAGGCCCCGCCGGTTAAGGAGCCCTGTCAGTGGGTCATGAAGGGCGAGGTGATTCGCCCTTGCCGCAGCCTGAAACTCCGCGGTGACGTCCAGGATGGTATACAGGAGATAGTCTTCTCCCCCGCCCGAATTAAGCCTTTCAGCCGTGATGCGGAGTGAAAAGGCCGGCTCTGTCGCCGTCGACGAGACCGTTTCACTGAAACCTTCATCAGGAAGAAGCGTAAAGGCTTGCCTGAACACACCCGCCAGATCCTCTGGCAGATCCGCGTGAAGCGAGGTTTGCGTGTTACCGCTCAGCACCAGTTCCTGCAAACAGGGCAAATTTCTGGCAGTCGGGTTGGCGCGTATAATGTCGCCGGATTTTGCGTCACACAGGATAAGCGCACAGGGTGTGTGACAGAAAACCGCGTCAAGCACCTTATTGGTGTCTGACAACTCCGTTTCTCTTTTCAGGATAACCTGTTGAGCGATGCGTAATGCCGCCCTTTCCTGATAATCATGCGTGACGTCGCGCACGATTTTAATAAATGCCGCATGTTCCTGATCGGAGGGATTAAGGAATTCAATTTCTACGGATGCACGAAATGCGCTGCCGTTTTTCCGCAGGCGCCAGCCTTCGCCTGTAAACTTGCCATGCTCGCGGGCCTCTCTCAGGTTTGCCTCAGGGATGTTCCTGGCCTGTTCATCTTCATCGTAAAAAACCGAAATATGTTGCCCTCTGATATCACGGCTGTCCCAGCCCTTAATCTCGCGGCACCCCAGATTCCAGCTCATGACTTCTCCGGTTGAAGACAGCAGGTATATTGCGCAAAGAGACGTTCTGGCCACGGCGGCCCCCAGTTGGTCATTGGTTACGGATTTCATGCGGCTGTCCTTGAAAAGTTCACCGACCTGTTCGGAGATGATCCTGCTTTACAGATGAGTATCGGCGCCGGTGGCCTAAAACAGTGACACAATTTTGTAAAAATTTAGTCAGAGAAAAAAGAGCGACAGGTATTTCTACCTGTCACAAAATAATGCATGCAAGACGGTCACAACGTTATCCGCTTCTGGCTCAAATCAGCCCCCTCAAATCCGGGGGCGGTTTCAGAATGTTGTCCAGTTTTCTTCCGCATCTTTCCCGGCTGGTCGGCTGGAGTGAGGCATTGTCGTTGAGGCGGAAACCGTGACCGGCGCTTCAACCAGTGCGGTTTGAGCGACGGGCGATAACGATTCTGACAGCGTAAAAACAGAGACGGACTGCAGCAATATATCGGCCTGTTCGCGCAGACTTGCTGCCGCCGAAGCGGACTCTTCCACCAGGGAAGCATTCTGCTGCGTCACATCATCAATTTCCGTCACGGCAATGCTGACCTGTTCAATTCCGCGAGCCTGTTCTGCGGTGGCGGCGGTGATTTCCTCCACCCTGTCAGTCAGTTGACCGACTGACGAAACCACGGCAGACATGGTGTCAGCAGAACGCGCCACCAGTGAAGTCCCTTCGCTGACGCGCTGTGCGTTGGCTTCGATGAGCTGACGAATCTCCCCTGCCGCTGTTGCACTGCGTTGCGCCAGCGAACGGACCTCACCTGCCACCACGGCAAAGCCACGCCCTTGCTCGCCTGCCCGCGCGGCTTCGACAGCAGCATTAAGCGCCAGAATATTGGTCTGGAAAGCAATGCTGTCAATCACTGACGTGATATCCGCAATGCGTCCTGAGCTCTCACCAATTCCCTTCATGGTACCGGTGATATCTGTGGTGATGTCATTACCCTGGCGGGCAACGTCACGCACCGTTACCGCCAGCATCGCGGCCTGGCTGGCATTGTCTGCGTTATTCCTGACCGTGACGCCCAGTTCACCCATTGTGGCGGCGGTCTGTTCCAGCGCGCTGGCCTGTTCTTCAGTGCGCTGTGACAGATCGGTGTTTCCCTGAGCTATCTGCAGGCTCGCGGCGGCAACACTCTCCGCGTTCGCCCGGACAGCGCTGACGGTTTGTACCAGTGAATGCTGCATCCCACGAATCGCTATAAGGAGTTTTCCGGTTTCGTCACGTCCTTTGACCGGCACTTCTGCGGTCAGGTCGCCGTCAGCAATGCGCTCTGCGGCCTGCAGCGCGATGTTTACGGGCCTGACAATGCTGCGGGTAATAAACCAGGCCAGGGTTGCTGCCAGCACAATAGCCGCCACGCTGAGGGAGACAAGAACAACCTGAGCGCTGCGCTGTTCTGCCGCTGCTTTGGCACCGGCGGTCTTCATCTGCTGGCCCTGAAAGGTCGCAAGGTCTGTGATAGCCTTTGTGTATTCGTCCTGCGCCTCATAAGCGGGTCCGGTGAGCAGCCGCGTTACCTCATCCCGCTTACCTTCCATGCCCAGTTTTACCGCCTGTTCAGAGTAGGCAAGATACTGCGTACCGGCCCGTTTCATCACGGCGATGAGCTCACGGCTTCTGGGCGCATGAAGTATCTGATCGACTTTATTAAAAGCCGTTTCAAGCCGGGCGCGGGACTGCTCATAGTTTTGTTTCAGTCTTTCTTTTTGAGCCGGGTCATCGACCAGTGCGATACTGCGGACCATACGACTCATATCCGTAACGTAAAAGCGCAGGTTACTGGCAGCGGTCGCCTTATCAAAACGATCGCCAGCCAGTTTATCCACGGTGTCGCCCAGGGAGTCGATACGAATTAAACCGGCCAGCGCAATACCGATAAGAAGAAGCAGAATAAAGCCAAAAGCGGCACCCAGTCGAATGCCGATGCGTATGTTGTTCATTACCTTTCCTCGGTTAAAATATGAAAATTAAAATTATTCAGAGCCAGGGTTCAGACCTGACGAGCCTAATCCCGCGCGCGTTTTACCGCTCTCTTTCAGCAAACAGCGATCAGGATGATTAAGCTGTTCGGGAACAAGCTGCGCACAATTTATAATCAGGTGCCGTTTTAACACCCTGTTTAACGGGACTGGCCGCACAGAGAAATACGTGTTTGTGGCCTCCTCATGACGTAAGTACGTGAGGAACGGCATCAGACGGCATCGCAGGCTGTCCCTCCGCATTGATTAACGCAGTCGTGACAGCATGGCCTGCGTCAGCACAGAAGACAGGCGCACAATCGCCCTGCGCAGTGAAGACGGTGAAAGCGTGAGGTTAGTCTGGGTAACCCATGACAGCCTGGTTATGTGGCTAACGGTCATGTTAAATCCTTCTGGTAAAAGCGCGTTTATCCCGTTTTAAAGTTATCGTCACTGTAGTTACTTTCTTTAACTGTGACATACATCAATTATTTTAAAGCGTTATTACACGCATCTTAATTCGCTCTTAATGTACGGCGATGGAGAGAAACACAGCCAGGCCGAGCGCGTAACGGTTCCGCTACGCGCAAAAAGCGGCCGTTCGCGCCAGCCTCCGTCAGGCGCAGAGTTCTGACCATGACGTAAAGCCGGACCATTCGGACGCTGACGGATAACAAAAGCGTGATGACCGGGGGGCGGGATGAAATATCAATGCGGAAGTTTTTTGCCGTTTACGCTTGCAGGGAGGTGCCTGCAGGACCAGGCTGATTGAGGCTATCCCTCTAAGGAAAGATCTTGTTGCATGGAAGATGACTTAACCGCCTACGGGCGGTTTTTTTTATCCCGATAAAACAGAGAAGAATCAACATCATCAGGGGTGATGAGCCGTTCAGGCGCTTTTCGCGTATCCTCACTGAAAATCATGAGCCCGCCCTGAAGAACAGGGCCAACAGCGTATAAAACTTGTTAACGAGACGGCCCGGCAGGCTTACCGGGCCACTGATTTACAGCCCTTTCGTCTTGTTAATCCAGTACTGCTAAGGTCCTCTTTAAAACAGGCGGGGAAAGCCGCAAGCCCGCAAGTCGCAAAGGCGGCCCCTCAACCAGGCCGGGAAGCGGTTTCCTGTGCGCTGCCCCGGCGGCTTGCCTTACCCCCCTTTTCGTCCGGCCTCAACCGCTCTTTCCGGGTTATTTTTAAAATTACCGCTACTGGCGGCTCCGCCTTTCCTTCCGGCTTCCGCCGCGCGCTGGGGATTTTCCGCGAAATTTCCCGCGCCACCACGTCTGTTGCTCATATCTGTTACCTTTTGATTGTGTAAAATGTTGATGAGGATATAAGCATGGCTGTAATTTTGAATAAAAACAGGAATAAACATAGATTTACGTCGGAAGAATAAAGGGTTTTAGATCCACCGCTTCGCTTTCTACAGATTTTTTATCTATTTAAAACAGCGTTAACAAAATAAAATTTGTACACCATGATTGGGTCGTGTACAGTTTCCACACCCGGTCTTTTAAGAAGATTCTTACCACCATCCCGAACAGGTTTGCTGCTTGTCTTCTTCTTTACGAGACAGCGCTTGCAGGAGTCAGCCTGCGGGACCTGACGCAGCGTATGCTTATTAACGATGCTGGCTCCCGGGCGGACAAGGCATGTTCTGATTTTACAGTTTCGGGTGGCCGGGACTACACTCGAAAAACATACAAAAATGATGCTTTAGCGCAATACCGCTTGTCCGCCGCAACGGACTTTTACTGCCAGCAACAAGAAGGTTGATATGTTCAGGAGTGAAGAAGAAAAGGTAAACATTGTTATCGGCGAAGCCCTGCTGACGCTGCTTGAAGATGATGCAGACATAAGTTCTGAGGCGCTGCGCGTGCAGCTGAACAGGATGCTCGAAACGGAAACTGATGATGCCCGGCGTCAGCTTATCGATCACGCTTTGCGCCAGACCCGCAGACTTTTAAGCGGTGCAGCCAGTGAAGACAGCAATTTTTTCGGAGAAAGACATCTCCAGTTATGGGCGGGAAACGGCCACTAACTTCCTGACAGCATCGGCTGATACACGTGGCAGAGCGTGTCGCAGAGGTCAGTGAACTCTGCGTTTCATCATCAGCACGGCCTTCTCACAGCCTGCCCGCACCCGCCAGTCTCCGGTTTCCTGCCCCAGGCGGTGTAGCGCGCAGATAATCTCTTCTTTCTTTACACTGGCTTTTTCGCTAAGCAACTGCGAGATAACTTTACCCGCCAGTTCAAGCGCTTTTTCTTCGGTATCTTCTCTGGACCCCATGAAGCCTCCGTAAAGCAAACGTTCTTACAGTATAGCATCCTGACCGAAGCGGCCCGGCAGCGCCTGCTGGACCGCTTCCTGCAGGACGCAAAAAACGGCCCGGTTAACAGGATGATTTCCGTTTTCGATGGCCGTCCGGCCCCTTCCCGCCGGCAGCGTATTCATCACCGCAACCGAACCCAGCGGCAAGCAAAACGTCCCCATGGAGAAGGCGATCTGTCGCGCCTGAACAGGCTCTGAGGCGGGGTTCAGATGAAGCAGATAATAAGAAACGTTGAAGTCGTGATTGACGGGAAGCTGCCCAATCACGTTATGGCCTGTCATACAGCATAAAATATTGTTCACCCTCGCAGTCGCACATCCTGACCGCAGGCAGCCCCTCTGCCCGGCGCCGCTCGTTAACACAGCACTGGGATGGGCCGGGCTTAACGCCCGGCCCATATGACGCAGTTTGCTGGCGAAAGCGGAAGTGAATGGGTTATTCCCCACCTCCGCTGATTCTCCCTGACCTCCCACGCCGTCATTCAGAGGGATACATCTGAGCCGTTACGCGGCGTCTGATTTACCGGGTGTCATACCTTAAAGGTTTCTACCATCGTGCGCAGGGCATGCGCCTGCTCAGAAAGCGACTGTGAGGCGGAGGAGGATTCCTCCACCAGCGCCGCGTTGTTTTGCGTCACACCGTCCATCTGGCTGACGGCGATACTTACCTGCGAGATGCCCTGCATCTGTTCAGATGATGCCAGGGAAAGCTCGTCCATGGATTCAGCCAGTTCGCCGACCATGCCGACGATTTTCAGGATGCTTTGACCGGTTGAGGAGGCCACCGTGACGCCGCTCTCCACCTGCGTAACGGCCTGCTCGATCAGCGTTTTAATGTCTTTTGCGGCCGTGGCGCTGCGCTGTGCGAGCGTTCTGACTTCACCCGCCACCACGGCGAACCCGCGTCCGTCCTCGCCTGCCCGCGCCGCTTCGACAGCGGCGTTCAGGGCAAGGATGTTGGTCTGGAACGCGATGCTCTCAATGACGGAGGTGATGTCACGCACTTTGGTGGCGCTGACGGAAATGTCGTGCATCGTGTCTGACATACGCTTCACATCCGTTTCGCCGCTGCGGGCCAGCTGCGCGGTCTCACGGGCGGACTCGGCTGTCTGCCGGGCACCCGCCGCGTTACTTTTCACAGTGGCGGAAAGCTGCTCCATGCTGGCCGCGGTTTCCTGCAGCGCCGCGGCCTGTTGCTCGGTGCGGGATGACAGTTCCGTATTGCCTTGTGAAATCTCATCGGCGGCCAGCGCAACGGAGGCGGACGAATCCTTGATTTTTGACACCAGACCACGCAGGTTCGCCTGCATCCCATCCAGTGAGGCCAGCAGGCTGGTTGTGTCGTTGCGGCGCAGCACGACCGGTCCCGTCAGGTCTCCGGCGGCGATGGCGGCGGCGAGCGCCTGAGCCTGAGCTGGTTCGCCACCCAGCTGGCGCATCAGGCTGCGGCTGACAATCATGCAGCCCGCTACGGCAGTCAGCACTGACAGCAGGGTCAGCACGATCAGCATTGCTCTTGTGCGGGAAACGGTCTCGCTGGTCTCGCCAACCGTAAGAACGGTCTGCGCCTTCTGAATCTCTGTCAGTTGGTTGAGCAGTTTCAGAAGCTTTTGCTGAGCCGGTCGCGCGGTCTTCATCAGGTAGACAGTCGCGTCCTGCTGACGGTTTTCCAGCCCCATTTTGGCCGCGGTCATCAGGGTTTGCATGGCGTCATCTTCAGCTGCCAGTATTTCATCCAGCACGGTTTTACCCTGTGCACTGACGCTGTGTGTCATGCTTTCAACCAGTTGCTCCCGCTCGTGGATATATTTTTCCCGCTGTGTCGTCATACGGTCCCATTCGGGCCTGGATTCCTTCTCATCCGTCAGTAACGCCAGATTGCGTGCGGCGATGGCCATATCACGGATATCACCACGCATATCCAGAACGATCGCAAACCGTTTCATTTTGTTGTTTATCGCGTCATTCATGCCGCGCTGTGCATCGGTCAGCGCATGTAACGCAGTGCCCGTACAGATAATTAAAAGCAGAACAAGTAAACCAAAGCCTGTAGCAAGACGCGTCGAAACCTTCATTATATTTTCCCGGATGTTATGTCACTGTCAGGTTCTATCGGCCGCAAACGCGTCAACTGCACAGACTTTACAAAATAAATTGAACACAACTTAATTGACGTCGATATGATTGCCGTCACGTTCAGTTTGGCCGCGGTTTAAAGCATCCATGACGTGTCCGTGATATCTTGTGTTTCCGGCTTCCTGACGTCTGTCGCATCACACGATTCACCGAACGCTTGCCGGCTTCCCCCTTATCTGGAGCCCCGGCATGAAAAAGATTAATGACGCCAGCGCGAGTAAAGACACCCAACCTCAGTGTCTGGAGGAGTTTCTCTGCTTTGCGCTTTACTCGGCCTCGCTGGCTATGACAAAGCTTTATCAGCCTCACCTGAAACCGCTGGGGCTGACCTATCCACAGTATCTGGCGCTGCTGGTCTTGTGGGAAAAGGATGGCATCACGGTCTCTGAGGTAGGTCAGCGCGTGCAACTGGACTCCGGCACGCTCAGCCATCTCCTCAAGCGACTTGAGCAGGCAGGCTTTATCAGTCGCCTGCGCGATACCGGTCATGATGAACGCAGAGTGATTATTCGCCTGACTGAAGCAGGCCGTGAACTTGAAAGGCGGGCCACAGGCGTACCTGCAGCGATGATTTGTGAAATGGGCATCCCGTTTGAAACCCTGGCCAGCCTGCGCGACGGGATAAGACAGGTTCAGGAAAAAATTATCCAGGCATTGCCGGAACAGCGGAACCCTGACGCCTGATGTTTTGTCATTATCTCAGACGGGATGACAGGCTGGGGCTGGCGGCAGAGTACCCCATCTTATTCACTGAAGCACAATGGCACTGATTATGGCCAACCGGACAGACCGGTTTTAATTTGAGAGCAACTTGCTGACCGATTCCGTTTGAAAGTTTAAGAGGGACGATAATGAAAAACGTTGTACTTAGCATGCTGGCTAAAATATCGCATATCGACGCAGGGATGAAGCAGTTAACAGCCCGTGTTGAGGCGCAGTCTCTGCTCATCAGCGCACTTGTGCTGGCGGTGAGTAAAGAAGGCGGTGTGACTGAAATGATTGAAAGTGCTAACAAAGCCATTAACACCGTCATCGACTCTGCTGAATGCGATGATCTGCTGAAGTCTGACGCCGCGCTCCTGCTCAGTGAATTTCAGAGCCTGCTCACCATTTCGAGGGCTGTCGATGGCGCGGATGACGAAATTAATCATGAAGGAATGACTAAACTTAAAGGATTATCCCCCTCTGTGGAATAAGCCGGCTTGGTTAAGCGCCAGGCCACACCTTACCGCCCGTCATCCTTTACCCAACGGGCCAGCAACCGGACGTTATTTATGTTGCGTGGCCCAGCTGACCGTATTTAAAGGTGGAGAGCCAGCTTTTTAGTGCCTGCGGAAGCAAGGGATGAGAAATGTAAAAACCCTGTGCCTGATCGCATCCCCATGAAGCGAGCATATCCAGAGCCTCTGGTATTTCAACGCCTTCAGCCACAACAACATAATTCAGAGATTTCAGCATACCTATCACGCTCGACGCGATAATGCGGCTTGCTTCATCCGAGGTCAAATCGGCTATCAGCGCCCTGTCAAGCTTGATAACGTCCACCGGCATCCTGCGCAGATAGCCAATATTACTGTAACCGGCACCAAAATCGTCCAGTGAAAGACGATATTCTCGTTGTCTTAACTGCGCCATCATTGCCAGGGCGGCAGGATTTTCCGTGGCCAGCTCCGTTTCAAGACATTCGAACTCCAGCAGAGCGGGTGGCAGTTGGGCCTGCGCCATCTTCGCGTCAAGGTGGTCAATAAAGCCACTTCGTGCAAGGTCGCTGACACTGACGTTAACGGATACCGGCAGACCGATGCCCTCGGATAACCAGACGCGCAGCTGATGGATCACCTCCGTGATCACCCAGTCAGTGATATCGCTCATCAGACTGGTTAACTGCGCTGCGGGCAGAAATTCGGCGGGCGAAAGCTCGCCCCGCTCGGGATGACACCAGCGTATCAGCGCCTCAAACCCCGTCGGTTGCACATCAGATAAGGAAAGCCGGGGCTGATAAACCAGATACAGCCCGCCAGTACCGGTTTTAAGGGCTGCCGACAGATCGTTCATCAACATGAAATCGCCATTGCGCCTGCTGTCACTCACCTCACTAAACGAACGAGCGCCACCATTGATGCTGATGGCTTCGTGGAGTGCGCTGACCGCGCGCCGCAGGGCTTCCTGGGCCGGTAGCGCCGCTGGCGTAAAGCAGACATCGCCCGCGTACAATGTCAGGTCCATAGCAAGACCTTCGGGCGCGAGAGGCCGCGCGTCGCGCATTGCTTCAAGAACAGCATCGGCCGAAAACGGCTCATCTGAGCGGGATAGGAAGGCAAAGCGCCCAGTGGCTACCGTGTAAAAAATTTTTTCAGGCCCCAGCGCCAGCTTGTTTTGCAGCAGACGCCCGCTGTCCCGCAGGAGCGCTTCCACTGGCGGCATACCCAGTGCCCGGGCCAGCTCATAGGCACGGGGCATATCAATGCAGTCGATGACGGTGAGCCTGAGGACGTCGGAATGCCCCGCCTCAGACAGTTGATCCAGATGGCGGATGAGTTGCTGACGGTTAGGCAAGCCTGTTACCGCATCCGTTAATCCCGCGACCTGCCAGGCCTTCAGAAAGACCGTCACCATCGCGGCAAGTCGGCTGAGCAACCTGACCTTTTCAGCCGGAAAGGCGTGTGGCTGACTGTCTGTGACGCATAGCGTCCCCATAACCTTTCCTTGCGCGTTGATCAACGGCACGCCCGCGTAGAAGCGGAGGTAAGGCTCCCCCGTGACAAGCGGATTCGTGGCGAAACGTGCGTCCAGCAAGGTATCTGGCACAATGACCGGAATCGCGCTCTCCACGACGAAGCGGCAGAATGCATCCTTGCGATCAGTCTGACACAGCGTCGTGTTGTACTTTGCGCGAAACGTCTGATGCTGCTCATCAAGAACGGATATAAAGCTGGTCGGTATGCCCAGCAACGTGCTGGTCAGGGCGGCGAAGTGGTTGAGTACCTCATCACGCTCCTGATCGGGCAATCGCAGAATGTCTGCGGAGCGTGGCGAAGACTGCGCTCCGTGACGAATGTTTATCAACATGGCGTATCCTTTCCCTGAAAGGCAAAAGTTAAAAAAGCAAGGCGCTGCACTGAAGGACATCCCTGTGCTCAGAAAGCAGGATAATGCTGAATGATAAAACGGCTAAAGCGGATTCGTTACTCAGTTTCAACCGTATGCGTAAACTCCCTGACCGCCCCTTCCACGCGTTCCGAGTTTTTCTTAATGATGGCGATGACCTCGCCGGCCTCGCGCATCAGTATGACGCCCTGCTCCGTATTTTTCTGGTTGAGTTCCATACCTTTCAGCACTTCCCGGGCCAGCTGATTATTATTTGATACCACCTGTTCTATTTCTTCTGTGGCCCCGCTGACGCTTGCCGCCAGCGCGCGCACTTCGGCGGCCACAACCGCAAAGCTCCTGCCGGACGCCCCTGCTCTGGCAGCTTCAATCGCGGCGTTAAGGGCAATAAGCCGTGTTTGTGTCGCAAACCGTCTGATGGTCTCTACCATGCCGTCAATGCTTCCTGACTGGCTGTTGAGGCGCGCGATGTCAGCGGAGATCGCGTTCATGTCCTGCGCGATCCGGTCCACAACTTCAATACTACTCTCAATTACATTCGCCCCATTCTGCGCATTTCCCAGCGTCTGTACAGCCATTTCCCAGGCCTGTACGGCGGCATCGTGCTCTTTTTGGTTATTCAAAACCTGTTCGGTCACATCCGTGGCAAACTTGACGATTTTATATAATTCGCCATTGCTGTTAAAAACAGGATTATACGTCGCGCGCAGCCAGAGTGGCTTCCCGTGATGATTGAGTCTGGGAAACTGCCCCGAAAAAAATTCGCCCTGATTAAGCCTTTTCCAGAACTGCCGGTATTCGTCGCTTGCAGAAAGCTGTTCTGAACAGAACATCCGATGGTGTTGACCCACAACCTGCTCACGTTTGTAACCGGTCGTTTTCAGGAAATTGTCATTAGCATCCAGGACACGACCGTCAGGACTGAACTCAATCACAGCCATTGACCGGTTGATGGCGTTGATCACAGATTCCTGTTCCAGCCCTGCCTCTATGCGTTCTGAGATGTCCGCCGCTATCTTAATGATTTTGCACACCCTGCCACGGCGGTTCCTGACCGGGATATAACTGGCTTCCAGCCAGACAGGACGGTTTCCTTTAGCCAGCCGCAGATGTTTACCACTGCGAACGTCACCGGCGGCAAGGCGCTGCCAGAAATGGCGGTATTCAGGTGAATCCGTCAGGGAAGACGGGCAGAACATGCTGTGATGTTGCCCAATTATTTCGTGCGCCTCGTAGCCCATTGCGGTCAGGAAAAGCGGGCTGGCTTTCTGAATCGTTCCGTCAGGACTGAATTCAATAACCGGCATCGCGCTGTTAAGCGCCCTGAACGGCGCCGATCTACGCCCGCTGCGAAGATCGTTAAGAAAGGAAAAGACATTTTTTAATACATTAAAGCGCATAACCACGACCGTAATCTGAGTTGACTAATCTGGTTATCGGCTGTTAAGACCCTGGCATTATGTATTGTTGTGATAGTTTCCGTTGATTATTACCGGGTGAAATTAATTCACTAATAAAAAATAAATTTTTTGTATGACCTTCAACAGGATGCGTAAACGACTCCGCTGCAAAAGGCATGCTGCTGCGCAAACTGCGTCATGCAGGCAACCTCGGCAGCCTGACTGACCGCTCGGGCCTGCTCGTCTGAGGATAATGACGGGACACGGCAGTAAGACCGCTGTAAGAACAATCCCCTATTTGCTCAGCGCCCAGGCGGCTGGAACCGGCTTTCCTCCTGCCCGCACTGGCCCGACCGATCCCCGCACCACCATCCAGCTGTCGAATGCCGGTAACGCGCCGGCGGGCTGCTGCCGGATATGGCAGATTAACCGGCGTGCGGCTTCGCGGCCCATCTCATAAACCGGCTGGGCCACGACCGTAAGCGCGGGCGTCATCAGTTCGGTCCAGGGAAAATCATCGTACATAACAAACGAAATATCCTCGGGCACACGCAACCCACGTCTGGCCAGTCCACGTAGAATTCCCATTGCAATCAAATTGTCGGACGCAATCAGCGCACTGGGCGGTTCGGGAAGCGAGAGAAGCTCCGTCAGAATCTGTTCGATGCACGCTTCGTTAAGGGCATTCAGGCGCACCAGATTCGGGTCGAGTGCCATACCGGCATCGTGGTGGGCGTCGATCATCCCTTTCACCCGCTGCGCCACCGGCGTGGGTCCTAAGCTCATCGCGTGAGTGTAAGGCGCGGCAATGCGCATACTGGAAAGGTATGCGATACGGTGATGACCGGCGTTAAGCAACAGCTGCGTCGCATCCCTCGCCACGTTAAGAAAGTCAGCCTGAATGGTTTCCACGTCCAGCCCTTCGACGGAACGGTCAAAGGTCATCAGCGCGCGGCCTTCCGTCAGCACCTGTTTAAGATGGTCGTTATCACACGCCAGCGAGCTGCAGGGGGCCACGATGATGCCATCAACGCGCTTGTCCAGCATGACGCGCACGGCTTCCCGTTCCTCTTCCACGGTTTCATCGCTGTTGCTGAGCAGCAAATGAAACCCCGCCTGGCGCGCCACATCCGCCATGCCACGCAGCGCAAGGCCGAAATGCGGGTTTTCAATATCGCCCACGATCACGCCAATCGTGTTCGAACGCCCGGTATTCATGCTGCGCGCCAGCTCATTGGGCCGGTAACCCAGGGTTTCTGCCGCCTGGGTGACGCGGATTTGTACCTCTTCACTTACGGCGCCATAGCCGCCCAACGCTCTGGCCGCCTGGGCTTTTGACACGCCCGCCTGACGTGCCACATCGGCCACAGTGGGTCCGCGTACTTGCTGTTTTTTGCTGGTCATAATTATTTTGAATCACAAGTTGATAACATCGTAATTGACGCTGCTGAAAGCGTGTGCTTAATATCATTGTATCCACTTGAGACCGGTCTCACAACAACTACCGGTTTCATTTTGACCCGCATTGAGACCGGTCTCAATCAGACAGTACTGGCTCAGTGACCTTCGACGTTTCACCTGCAAAATGGAAGAGCTTTATGACATCGCATAAACGTTTAACCAAAATAACCGCCGTTGTCTTCGGCCTCGCGGTAATGCTCTCAACCAGCGTCAGTGCACGGGCAGCCAGCGACAACAATCCCTATGGGCTGATTGAACCGGGCCATCTGCGTGTCGCCAGCCTGGGTGACGCGAAACCCTATACCTTTACGGACAAAGACGGAAATTTCACCGGCTTTGACGTCGAATTTTTCAAAAATGTCGCCCATCGCATGGGCATTGATAAGGTGGATTTTGTCGGACAGGATTTTTCCGCCATCCTGCCCGCCGTCGCCAACGGACAATATGATGCAGGCGTGGCCGCGATCGGAATCACACCGGCCCGTGAAAAAACCGTTGATTTCTCCACGGGCTATCTGGCGGGTTACCTGACGGTGCTCACCCGCAGCGATTCCGGCGTGAAAAACGTGGCAACGCTGGCGCACAAGCGACTGGGCGTCATTCAGGGCACGCTGCAGGAAAGCTATGCGCTGGCCAACTTCAAACAGACCGATCTGGTGCGCTTTCCCGATAACAACGCGGCCGTTTCCGCGCTGAACAACGGCACTATTGATGCCATGTTCCTCGATTACGAAGCCGCCAAAGATTATGCCACCCGCTTCAAACTGGTGACGGCAGCCAACATCCCCTCTTTCGACGCCCCGGCGGGCGTGGCGATAGCGAAAAACAAACCGGCCTTTAAAGCGGCGCTGGACAAAGCCATCAAAGCGGCGATGCAGGATGGGACGTGGAAACAGCTTTATGAGAAGTGGTTTCCGGGCTCGCCTATGCCTGAACAGTATCTGCCTCAGCACAATTAGTCCCCGCGCAACCGGTGTGCGAGTGAATACATTCGGTGACGGGCGTTGTCCGTCACCCGCAACAGAGAATCGGCTATGGATCTGATCACTATTCTTTCCCGTACCTTCTTTGATTTTTCTGCAATGAAGGACGTCCTGCCGCAGCTGCTGGCAACGGGCCTGGTCAACACGTTGATCATCTCGTTGGCCGCCACGCTGCTGGGCACCTTTTTCGGCCTGATTCTGGCGCTGATGGGGATTTCGCCTTCGCGCTGGCTGCGTGTACCGGCCCGGCTGTATACCGATCTGTTTCGCGGCCTGCCCTCTATCCTGACCATTTTGCTGATTGGTCAGGGGCTGGCGCGCTTCAGCTATCAGCTGTTTGGCCCCTCACCTTATCCGCTGGGCATTTTTGCCCTGAGTCTGATTGCCAGCGCCTATATGGGCGAAATCTTTCGCTCAGGGATCCAGAGCATTGAGCAAGGCCAGATGGAAGCCTGCCGGGCGCTGGGCATGAGCTATGGTCGGGCGATGCGGCTGGTGATCATTCCTCAGGGCATCCGCCGCGTCTTGCCTGCCATCGTGAATCAGTTCATCGCGATTATTAAAGACTCTTCGCTGGTTTATCTGCTGGGGCTGATGTCCAGCCAGCGCGAACTATTCCGGGTTGGCCAGGATGCCGCGGTGCTGAGCGGCAATCTGTCACCGCTGATGCTGGCGGGGCTGTTCTACCTGATGATTACCGTGCCCTTAACCCATGCGGTGAACCATATTGACGTCCGTTACCGCACCGGACGCCGACGGGCAACGGCGCCGCAGAGCGGACTGAAAGAAATTGATGAGGTGGCGGTAAAACGCGCCGTCACGCCCACGGCCTCCCTGACCAGCGAACGAGGACACTGAGATGGCAACGTCCACTGCATTTCACGGCGCAAGCCTGGAGCTGCGTAATCTGACCCTGGCGTACGGCCCGATTGAGGTGCTGCGCAATGTGTCACTGACCATCGCGCCCGGCACCACTACCTGCATCATCGGCCCTTCCGGATCGGGAAAATCGACCCTGCTGCGCGGTATCAATCGCCTGCATGAACCCAAAAGCGGCGACGTTTTGCTGGCCGGGCGTTCGGTACTGAAGGACAAACCCGATGCGCTGCGGTTGCGCATTGGCATGGTCTTTCAGCACTTCAATCTGTTCCCCGATCACAGTGCGCTGGAAAACGTCGCGCTGGCCCCCTGGAAAGTCAAAGGCCGCTCGAAAACGGAGGCAGAGACAATTGCCCGGCAACGTCTGGCTGAGGTCGGCTTAGCACAGCGCGCCGACCATCGTCCGCGCGATCTCTCCGGCGGGCAGCAACAACGTGTCGCGATCGCCCGGGCGCTGGCGATGGAGCCCGAGGTGATGCTGTTTGACGAGGCCACGTCGGCGCTCGATCCCGAACTGGTGAAAGGCGTGCTGACGCTGATGGCTGAACTCTGTGAGCGCGGCATGACGATGGTGGTGGTCACGCATGAGATGGGATTTGCCCGCCGCGTGGCCGACCAGGTGGTGTTTATGGATGAGGGCGAGATTGTCGAAGCTGGGCCACCCGATCAGTTATTTGAACGTCCACAATCTGCCCGTTTACAACGTTTTTTATCGGAGGTGCTCTGATGGCACAGCATAAGGTGACAGGTCCCATCCGCACGGCGCTGGTGGGATTTGGCATTGCCGGCAAGGTCTTTCATGCCCCACTCATTTCACACGATGCCGCTTACCGTCTTGAGGTGATCGTGACCGGTAATGCGCAACGCGTCGCCGCGGCAAAAACGCATTATCCCCAGGCGCGAATTGTGCCGGACTGGCCGTCACTGCTGCAGTTGATCGACAACGGCGACATCGCGGTGGATCTTATTGTGCTGGCGACGCCGCCCGCTCAGCACCGTGAGCAGGCTGTCCAGGCCAGCCTGCGCGGTATTCATCTGGTGGTGGATAAACCTTTTGCGCCTGACGTCAACGCGGCGGAAGCGATGATTGACGCCGCCCGAGAGGCTGGCACCCTGTTAACGGTCTTTCACAATCGCCGCTGGGACGGCGATTTTCTGACGCTGCAACGTCTGGTGCAGGACGAGGCATTTGGCACCGTCAGAAGCTTTGAGTCGCGCTTTGAGTGGTGGCGACCTGACGGATTTGGTAACTGGCGCGACAGCGTTTCGCTTGCGCAAGGGGGCGGCCTGCTGCTGGATCTGGGCAGCCACCTGATCGATCAGGCGATACAGCTGTTTGGTCCGGTGCAGGAGGCCAGCGCCGAGCTGGCACGCTATTCCGGCAGTCAGTCCAACAGCGATGAGGATTGCTTCGTTTCTTTACTGCATACCTGTGGCGTGCGTTCGCGGCTGTGGATGAATGGCCAGGCCGCGCTTAATGCTCCCCGCTTCCATCTGCTGGGCAGCCAGCGAGCTTTTACGCACTGGGGCCTGGATAACCAGGAGCCGCAACTGGCCGCGGGCATGTCCCCGACTGACAGCGCCTACGGCGTAACGCCGCCTGAACGCGCAGCCCGGCTGGGCACCGTGGAGCAAAGTGAGGCGGTGGCGCTGCAGCGCGGCAATTACCCTGAATTTTATCACCGTCTTGCCCGTGCCCTGGTACACGGCGGCCCGCCGCCAGTGGACGCCAGCGAGGCGCTGGGCGTGCTGAAACTTATTGAGCAACTCCATCGGCAAAGTCGCGTACGCCTTGCCTGAATGGGGTATTTTCTGACAGAAGGAATCCATGATGACTGACAACTCTGTGGCCAAAACCGTTGTTGTACTGGGTGGCGGCATTTTAGGCGTTTCCACGGCATGCCAGCTGGCACAGGCTGGCGCGAAAGTGACGCTGGTCACCGAAGCCGAACTCTGCTCTGGCGCATCAGGACGTTCACTTTCCTGGCTTAACTCTGCCGGAGAGCGTTCCGCGCCTTACCATGCGCTGAGAATGGCGGGCATTGACCGCTACCGCACCCTGTTTGCCCGCCATCCCGATCTCAGCTGGCTGCGCTTTGACGGCGCGCTGTTCTGGGCGGCGGATGACGAGGCGGGCACCAAAGCGCGTCATGATTATGAAAACGCCCTTGGCTATGCTTCCCGGCTGGTTAATCCGCGCACGGTGCATGAGGTGGATCCGCAGGTTAACCCCAGCGCGCTGGCCAGCGTCGCTATTGCCAACCCTGGTGAGGGCTGGGTAAGCCTGCCGCATCTGGCCGCAAAACTGGTTGAGGATTTCAAAGCCGCAGGCGGCGAAGTGATTGAACAGGCAGGCAAAGCCAGTGTGCTGACCGCAGGTGGGCGGGCCACAGGCATTCGCAGCGCGAAACGGGGCGACATCATGGCCGATCGGGTGCTTGTCGCCTGTGGTCCCTGGACGCCCGATGTCGTTGCGCCGCTTGGTGTGCGCATTCCCAACGGGTCGCCGGTGTCCATGCTGGTTACCACTACCGCACAGGAACGCGATCTTAACGTGGTATTAAATACGCCCCGCGCGGCGATACGTCCCAACCCTGGCCGTACGCTGGCGGTCGATCATGACTGGTATGAAGAGGATATCGTTGCGCATGCTGATGGTCAGTACAGCATCGATCATGCCGTTATTCGCCAGTTAATGGCGGATGCGGGTCACCTGCTTGGCGACGGCGCACCACTGGAAGCAGACAGCTGGAAAATTGGCCTGAAACCCGTGCCGGGGGATGGTGAACCGGTTGTCGGGGAGCTGAAAAAAGTCCCCGGTTGCTTTGTGGCCTTTACCCATTCGGGCGCGACGCTGGCACTGATTCTGGGCGAATTGCTGACGGAGGAGATCCTTAACGACGTCCGGCATCCCATGCTCGCGACCTTCCGGCCGGAACGATTTAACTAAGCCCGCCCCCGCGCCGTCGCCCGACGGCGCGGGAACCGTCTGCGACATGGTTATACGCTGGGGCATCTACGCCCCCTTTCTCCCGCCACCTGACGCGGCTTTCAGCGTCACCGCCCCCTTCAGACTCCGTGACGACCGGTATAACGTTGTTCCCCGTGTGACACCGTCACGACGCGCTGGATTCGGAGCAATCTGAACGGGCCACGTGGCGCGCGCTGTGCGTAGCGGTACGCCGGGCGAGTCCTGTTTGCCCTGCCCGTTGACCGCCAGCACGGTTAAGCATGCTTTGTTCTGTCATCTACACTTAGCCATTCATTCCCGGCAACCCTGAGCGGTTTGCCCATGCAAAGGACGACTTTATGACTGAACAATCGACAACAAATCACGCCTGGCTTTTGGCTTCACGCCCCAAGGGTGAACCAACGGAAGACAACTTCCGTTATGTTGCGCAGCCGACACCTGAAATCAAAGATGGCGAGATCTTACTGCGTACGATTTATCTGTCACTCGACCCTTATATGCGCGGACGTATGGATGAAGGGAAATCTTACGCGCCACCGGCAGAGCTGGATAAGCCGATGGTTGGCGGCACGGTTTGTCAGGTCGCCGAATCCAAAAACAGTGAATTTAAAGCGGGTGACTGGGTGCTTTGCCAGAGCGGCTGGCAGGAATATGCCGTGTCTGATGGTAAAGACGTTGCCCGTCTGAATAGCGACCTCCCGCATCCCTCATGGGCGCTGGGAATTCTCGGCATGCCCGGATTTACGGCCTATATGGGATTAATGGATATCGGTCAGCCGAAAGAAGGCGAAACCCTGGTTGTCGCGGCGGCAACCGGTCCGGTGGGCGCGACCGTGGGCCAGTTAGGAAAAATGAAAGGCTGTCGCGTGGTAGGTGTCGCGGGTGGTGAAGAAAAATGCCGTCATGCGGTGGAAAATCTGGGCTTTGATGCCTGTATCGATCACCACAGCCAGGACTTTGAAGAGCAGCTCAAAAATGCCTGCCCGGATGGCATTGATATCTATTTTGAAAACGTGGGCGGTAAGGTGTTCGATGCGGTCTTCCCGCTGCTGAACCCGGCGGCGCGGGTGCCGGTTTGCGGACTGGTTTCTGCCTACAGCCAAAAAGAGCTGCCGCCAGGCCCTGACCGTACCTCCCGCATCATGGCCGGTATTCTGACCCGGCGCATTCGCATGCAGGGCTTTATCATTTTCCAGGATTACGGCCACCGCTATCCTGAGTTTTTGAAAGCCATGACGCCGCTGGTAGAGAGTAAGAAGATCCACTATCGCGAGCACATGATTGACGGTCTGGAGAACGCACCCAAAGCGTTTATCGATATGCTTAACGGTAAAAACTTCGGTAAAACCGTCGTGAAAGTGGCCTCGTAACCCCACCTGTCACTTAAAAATGCAACGTCACTGACGTTGCATTTTTTTATCTGCCGGACGGTAAAACAGTTATTGTCGCCTTCAATGCCTGCGGCAGAGCACGACCGACAGCGAGCTGTCTGACCCAGTACCGGCCAAAACGTCCCCCTACATACCCACCAGCCTCACCTTACGGGCAACACACCGCCCACGCCTCGCCCGGAAAGGGAGAGATCTCCTGCATCACGGCCTGATGAGCTTGCGACAACACCTGAAGGTGGAATGATTCAAAAACACTCACCATCCCGGCGGGTTTGTCAGGTCTGGGACGTGAAAAGCCCTGCCTGCCTGGGTCAGAGGCGAACAGGAAGATAAACAGATCGTCATATAAAGAATGAACGATTCACCGTTGCGCTTCTCAGTTTTACGCTACGCTTACTCCATGCAATACCCGTATAAACATGGAGACTAATTGAATGAGTCACGATGCGCGTAAACCCACCACCACCGACGCAGGCATTCCGGTTGCCAGCGATGAGCACTCGTTGTCGGTAGGACCGGACGGCCCGCTGGTACTGCACGATCACTATCTGATTGAGCAGATGGCGAACTTTAACCGTGAACGTATTCCTGAACGGCAACCACATGCAAAAGGGAGCGGTGCCTTTGGCTTTTTTGAGGTGACTGAAGATGTCAGTCGCTACACCAAAGCCAACGTTTTTCAGCCCGGCACGAAAACGGATGTGCTGATGCGCTTCTCAACCGTAGCCGGTGAGCGCGGCAGCCCGGATACCTGGCGCGATCCACGCGGTTTTTCCATCAAGTTTTATACCCGCGAAGGCAATTACGACCTGGTGGGCAACAATACGCCGGTGTTTTTTATTCGCGACCCGATGAAGTTTCAGCATTTTATTCGCTCGCAAAAACGCCGTGCGGACAACAATCTGCGTGACAACGATATGCAGTGGGATTTCTGGACGCTGTCACCGGAATCGTCGCACCAGGTCACGTGGCTGATGGGCGATCGCGGTATTCCCAAAAGCTGGCGTCATATGAACGGCTACTCCAGTCACACCTATATGTGGGTAAACGCACAGGGCGAGAAGTTCTGGGTGAAATACCACTTCCATACCGATCAGGGCATTGAAAACCTGACGCAGCAGGAAGCCGATAAGCTGGCAGGTGAGGACGGCGATTACCATACGCGCGATCTGTTCATGTCCATTAAAAACGGCCACTTTCCGAGCTGGACGCTCTATATGCAGATCATGCCCTTTGCGGAGGCAGATGAATACCGCTACAACCCGTTCGATCTCACCAAGGTCTGGCCGCACAGCGATTACCCGTTGATCAAGGTTGGAAAACTTACGCTGAACCGCAATCCTACCGACAATCATGCGCAGATTGAACAGGCTGCCTTTGAGCCTAACAATCTGGTGCCCGGTATTGGTCTGAGCCCGGATAAGATGCTGCTCGGGCGCGTCTTTGCCTATGCGGATGCCCACCGCGCCCGACTCGGGGTAAATTACAAGCAGATTCCGGTTAACGCCCCGCAGTCGCCGGTCAACAGCTACAGCAAAGACGGCGCGATGCGCATTAACCCGGTATCCGACCCGGTTTATGCGCCCAACAGCAAAGGCGGCCCGGTTGCCGATGGTGAACGTTATCCAACCGACTCGGTCTGGTCTGCCAGCGGCGATATGGTACGGGCACCCTATTCTCTGCGCCGTGACGACGACGACGTAGGCCAGGCGAATACGTTGATCAATAAGGTGATGGATGACGCCGCGCGTGACCGGCTGGTCAACAACGTTACAGGTCATCTGTTAAACGGCGTGGAAGAGCCGGTGCTGTCGCGGGCTTTTGCGTACTGGCGCAATATCGACAAAACCATTGGCGACCGCATCGCCACAGCCGTACTGGACGCGCGGGCTAAACGCTAAACCGCCCTGCCAAACGGTGGCATCCGCCACCGTTTTATCCCCGTCGCATTCAGCCATGCTTTGCACAAAACTGCTCAATATCCTCTGACTGAAAATCAGCAAGGTTTGCCATGATCTTTTCCCGTGGCCAGTTCCACCAGGCGATGTGTTGTAAGCGCGTGGCAATCGCCGGATGGAAGCGAACCCGAATCGGTTTGGCGGGCACGCCACCGACCACGGTATAGGCTGCAACGTCTTTCGTCACCACCGCGCCCGCCGCCAGCACCGCCCCGTCGCCCACCGTGACGCCGGGCAATACGATCACGCCATGACCGATCCAGACGTCATTGCCAATGATCACTCTGTCTTCTCGCCGGGCGGTGAAAAAACCGTGGTCGCGCGTGGCGGTCGCGTCGTAATACTCCGGACAATAGGTAAAGCGGTGTTGTGACGCGCGATTCATCGGGTGATTCGGCGCGCCAATCCGGACCTGATTAGCGATCGCGGTGAAACGGCCAATCTCACTGTCGGCAATGCAACAATGTTCACCTACATAGGAGAAATCGCCCAGGGTGCTGTATTCCAGATAGCTGTGAGCCAGAATTTCACACTGCGCGCCAATCTGCGTTTCACGCATGCGTACGCTGGCATCGATTTCGGTTTGCTGAAGTTTGGCGGGTTTTACCGCGGCAAGTGACATGGAAACGCTCCCGGCTCTGGTCTGAGGTCTGGATAAGTGATGCCCGTAAGGCGCCTGACTGCCGCGCCACTGTAGCCGGATAACATGACAGACAATTGACAACGAAAAAGGCGGAGTGGTTAGCTCCGCCTTGGTCAAAGTTCCGGTTATTTTGCATGACCGGTCAGTTGCAAAAGGGCAACGATGATCTGCAAGATGACCCGGATAATCTCCAGAATCAGCTTAGTCAGTTCCATCACTTTCCTTCTCCTGCTTAGGGAGCGCGCTGTTCAGCAGCCAGGACTCTGACATTACCCGCCGACTGCCTGAGCACAACGTTGTGGAGAGGGCTGAGCGGCACTCATGGTTTAAGCCACAGGCCAGCACCACCTGGGACCTGCCGGGATTTACATAACCGTGCTCCCCTGGAAGCAATCAGTTAACCACGGTGCGATGCCCGACGCTCAACACATGTATAAATATACAGTATTTTAGCCAAACTTGAAGTCTTCGCTGTCACTCTTTACACTCAACCTGTGGAGAGTGCTGAGCACCTCGTTTGTCCTCCGGTTACCCGCCGCAGGACGAACAAAAGAAAAAAGGATTTGGCGTTATGCCAAATCCTTTTTTTATGCCTGCGCAGTCGCAATTACTTCGCTGAACTGACGCGCCAGATCGTATCACCTGCATCATCGGCGATAATTAACCCGCCCTGCTTATCGCTGGCAAGACCCACCGGTAAGCCGTGCACTTCTTTTTCATCCTCAGTCAAAAAGCCGGACACCACGGTTTGCGGTTGCCCCACCGGTTTCCCGTTTTCGAATTTCACCCAGATGACCTTGTAGCCGTTCAGTGGCTTACGGTTCCAGCTCCCGTGTTCGCTGATAAAGGCACCGCCCCGGTACTGCGGCATATTCTCTGCACCATAGAACAACAGGCCCAGTGGGGCGACATGCGAGCTCAGAGCGTAATCAGGCTTGATGGCTGTTTTGACCAGATCCGGTCGCTGCGGCTGAGCGCGTACATCAACGTGTTGACCAAAATAGCTGTAGGGCCAGCCATAGAAGCCCTTCTCTTTAACAGACGTCAGGTAGTCAGGCACCAGATCCGAGCCAATTTCGTCACGCTCGTTGACGACCGCCCACAACTGCTTCGTCTGCGGCTCCCAGTCGAGCCCCGTCGGGTTACGCAAGCCGCTGGCATAAATGCGGCTGGCACCGCTGGCGGCATCGACCTCCAGCACGGCGGCACGGCGGTATTCCGCACCAATACCGTTTTCGGTGATATTGCTGTTCGACCCGACGCCGACATACAGTTTGCTGCCATCAGGACTGGCTAACAGCGCTTTTGTCCAGTGGTGGTTAATGGGCCCGCCGGGTAATTCGGTCACCTCTTCCGGCGCGGTGCGAATCTCGGTTTGTCCTTCGCTGTAGGGAAATTTCACCAGACTGTCTGCATTTGCCACATACAGGGTATTCCCGACCAGTTGCATGCCAAACGGCGCGGTCAGATTCTCGATAAAGCGGTGTTGCTCCCACTTGCCATTCACATTACGCAACAGGGTGATGCGGTTACCGCCTTTGCCCCCTTTGCCTGAGGCATTTTTTACCAGACCCGTAATCAGCTCTTTCGGCTTGGTCGTGGGTTTGGGTGTGCCGTTGGATTCCGCGACCAAAATATCGTTGTTCGGCAGCACGTAGACCTGACGTGGATGCTGAAGCTTATCGGCAATCTTCTCTATCTTCAGCCCCTCGGCGACCTTAGGCATTTCGCCGTTCTTCCACGGAACACCTTTGGGCACCTGCATCGGCGGTACCATAAAATTTTTGGCTTCCGGCAGCTCAGGATTCGCACCAATCTGTTTTTCAGGCGCGACCGACGCACCGTTATCACACCCGGCTAACAGGGCCGTCAGCGCCAACGCTATCAGGGAATATTGTGGCATTTTCATTGGGGCTTCTCCTTAAGCGATGCGTTGACGAAGGGCAAGTTGCACATTCGCCAGCAGTAGCAGTATCACCACCAGCGTTGAGAGAATCACCGCCGTGGGCACCACGGCGTACGCATCACGGCTGTGAATAAAGGCGTTGGCGATAGCCAGCAGGATAGCCACCAGCGAGATCCAGAAATGGGTTTTCTCTGGCGCGCTGCTGCCGCGGAACAGATAAATAAGACTAATTACTCGTGGCAGAACAGCAATGACCAAGCCTATTGCGATTAACCAACTGGCACTGACAGACCAGAAGATGACAGTCGTCTTCATATAGACGATATCGAACAGCCAGGCCGCTACAAAAAAGCCCACCGGTAGAGGTTCGAGGAGAGCGTAAAGCGTCACGGCGAAGGCCGATCGTCCAGAGGTGTTGCGCATGATTTTCTCCATTTTCAATAGTTATACAGCCCAGGCACAACGTATTACCTTCCCATTACGTTGTTAACCTGCCTGTAAAATATTAGTAAACCTGAAGAAAAATGATGGTTTTAATTCACCTTTGCAGGCGATGACGGGTAAAGCGGTGTCGTCAGGCCTGATGCGACAGGAACCGGCCTGGATAATCGGCGCGAATGGGCTGTTGCGTCGCATAGCGGCCAAACAGCCTGTAGCGGTTCAGCGCAATGGCGTCGTAAAAAAGGTTACTGAGGCGTTTCGGCAACCAGCGCAGCACGCTCATAATGCGCCACGGCAGCGGCAACTGCTGAAAAACGCGAAAAATAGCCTGCGCCCGAAGCCAGTGCTGTTCATCCCGAATGTAAACGATCGTGCTGATATTGTCGTCAGGCAGGCCGGCCCATCTCAGTAGTGCTTTGCCCTCCTCACTCTGGACGGAAGCAAAACGGACCTGCCGCGCCAGCCGGTGGCGCAACAGGAAACGCACCCATCCTGTACAAAGTTTGCATACACCATCATAAAGCACGACGCTCTCGCCCGTTTGCAGATAAGGGGGCTGTAGCATGGGGCGGCTCCTCTGTTTCATCCTCAACAGACGCAGTATAGCCCTTCTTTCCTGTATGCTGAGCCAGCCACTGACAAACCGCCGCTTCATCGATGGCCCTGGCATTAACCCGCAGCAGCGGCCCCAGTGCCATGGGTTGTGCTTCTTCCGCCAGACGACGCAGTTCCGGAAGATACTCCGCGCCGGGGTGACCCGGCATGCGTTGCGCCAGGCGAGCCTGGTAACGCGCCACCGCCTCATCGGGTGAGATCTGCATCCAGATTTCCAGCACCTCATCCACGCCCGCTCGCTGCAAACCCTGCTCCAGCACGCTTTTCGACTGAAACCCAAACCAGGCATCAATCAGAAAAACCGTGTTCGCCGGTGACTGGCCCACAATATTCCAGATCGCCTGGTAAGCCGCACAGCCGAGCTGTCGGTTACGCTGACGATCGACCGGGGCGAAGCTGGACATGAAGGGCTCCTTAATGCTGTCCAGCGTTAATACCGGTAAGGTGAAACGCCCAGACAGCATCCGGGTCAGCGTACTTTTGCCCGAGGCGGGAATTCCGTTAACCAGTACTACTCGCTTACTTTCCGCCTGTCTGGTCATAAGATCTCCATGACGTCCGCCACGCTACTGGCCTGGCGTAGTTTGACCAGCGTCGCGTCATCGTCAAGCAGCGAGACAATCGCGCGAATGCCCTCTTCAATGTGGGCATTACTGTCACGGGCACCGAACATGATGACGATATCGGCCTTTTCACTGCCCTCAAACGAGATCGGTTCTGCCAGCACAATCAGACTAAAACAGTCGCGAATAACGCCCGTTTCCGGGCGAGCATGAGGAATGGCGATACCTTCTTCAAACACATAATAGGCACCGTGCGTGAGCGTGTTATCAATGACAGCCTGAGGATACGAGGCCCGAATATAGCCGCCCGCCATCAGCGGTTTGGCCGCCATGGCGATCACCTGTTGCCAGTCGCTGGCCGCAACCCCGACCTGAATGGCATTGGCTTCCTGTAATAACTGTTTAATGGTCATTACTGCTCCTTAAACTGATTTTCGCACCAGATTGCGTAATTCATCAATTTTTACAAACAGAGAATCAATATTATCCCGGTAATGCCAGCTTTTCGCATAGAGTGATAATGCCCGGTTATATTCCAGCATTAATTGTTTTTGCGTGTCGGTATCGGCGGTATTACTGGCCAGCTTCGCTTCCAGCTGCCTTATTTTCTCGCTGACGGATTCTGCCAGGCGATCCTGTTCGGCCGCATCCTGCGGATGATTTTCCACTTTCTTTTTCATGAATCCAAACATAGCGACTCCTGCCCCGAAAAGCGCGCGGGCACTTCAGGTTTATTTACGTCGGGATAAATGGGGTTAGCGGAATAACTGCATTTTTTCCACTAATACATTGGTTACCGCATTATTAGCGGGCACCAGGAAATTACGCACGCTGTCGTTTACTTTGCCTTTTTCGAACGTGGTTTTGCACTGCGCCACCCACTGGACATTCATCTCGGTGCCCACGTTCACTTTGTCGATACCGCTGCTGACAGCCAGGCGCATATCTTCATCACTCACGCCCGTTCCGCCGTGCAGGACCAGCGGCGTCGCGGTGGCGTCAGTGATTGCGGCCAGGCGCTGGTGCTGAATATGGGCTTTCCCGGTATACAGGCCGTGCACGGTGCCGATGGAAATCGCCAGCATATCGACACCCGTTTCGTGCACAAAGCGCCTGGCATCCTCTACAGGGGTAAACGCAATTTCATCCATCTCCACGCATTTACCATCTTCCGATCCGCCGATTGCGCCCAGTTCAGCTTCCACGGAGACATTTAGCGGGCGCGCCATATCAATGACCCGTCGGGTATTAGCAATATTTTCCTCAAGCGGTAAATGTGAGCCATCGTACATGACCGAACTGAATCCGGCGTTAATCGCTGTCTGAATCGCCTCTAAATCAGAACAGTGATCCAGATGCAGACAGGTTGGAATATTTTTACTTTTCGCTAAAGATTTAACGGCATCGACCAGTAATTCGTGTCCGAGATATTTTGCCGTACCGGTAGATATCTGAATCATTAACGGGCTGTGGGTTTGTTCTGCCGCCTTAAAAAAGGCGGGCAGCATTTCCAGACAATGTAAATTAAACGAGCCCACCGCTTTAAAATCACGTTCTTTGGCAATCTTGAGCAGGTCAGTAAAATTATAAAGTTTCATGCACGTTTTCCTCACGGGATGAAGTGGATTTTCCGTTAACAAACCAGGCGATAGCGGTAACAAAGGCGACGAATACGGCGACGAACAACCAGTTATTCTGGAAAGCATGTCCCAAAACCAGGCCGGTACTGATGACGTCGGAATCGCTGAAGGTCACGCCGGTAAAGCCATAACTTTCCAGCATCGGCACCAGAATGGCCGGCAGGAAGGTAATGAATAAGCCGTGCACGAAGCCCCCGATCATCGCCCCGCGCCGGCCCCCCAGCGCATTACCAAACACGCCTGCCGTGCCGCCTGCAAAGAAGTTGGTGAGCAGACCCGGCAGAATCATTGCCAGACCAAACATCGGGAACACCAGCATGCCGACCACGGAACCGAGCGTGGTCGCCAGGAAACCGACAATGACTGCGTTAGGCGCATAAGGAAACATGACCGGGCAGTCGAGTGCAGGCTTCGCATCCGGCACCAGCCGCATGGCAATGCCACGGAATGCCGGAACCAGTTCATTCAGCAGCAGTCGCACACCGCTGTAGAGGACAAACACCCCCGCGACAAACTGAATGGACTGCATAAAGGCATACATCAGGTAGTTGGTGCCGCTGCTGTACTGCGCAATAAAGGCGGGACCGGCTGCCAGCGCAGGGATCAGGTACATTGGCACCATCACCACCGCCATTGACAGGTAGGTGTCCTGTAAAAATTTGAAGTTGTCCGGTAACTTCAGATCCTCCGTCGAACGTGACCCTTTACCGACCACCTTCGCCACGGCCGCCGTCAGCAGATAGCCGATGGTACAGAAGTGGCCCAGGGCAACATCATCCGAATCGGTAATGCGCCTTACCACCGGCTGGGCCAGCGCGGGCATCACGACAGCCATAACGCCACCAAAAATCCCGCCGGTCAGAATCAGCGGTAAGCCGGTTAAGCCTGCTTTATAGCCGATGACGGCACCAATCGTGGCCATCCATAACAACGCCTGTCCGGTCAGGAAGATGTATTTAAACGGCGTCAGGCGGGCAATGATGATATTGACGATAAAGATCACCAGCAGCGTCATGGCCACTTCGGAGCCCAGTTCACGGTTGGCCAGCCCGGCGATGGCAGCCACATCAGTGATGTAGCCCTGCATGCCAAAGCCGTGGGTGAAGATACTGTTCAGGAAGGTCAGTGCGCCGACAATAATATTGATGCCCGCCATCATAATTAAGAAGCCGAGCAGGGTTTTAAACGTCCCTTCGACCACTTTTCCCGCAGATTTCTTTTGCAGCACCAGCCCAATCAGCGCAATAAAAGCGATAAGAATGGATGCCTGCCCCAGTAAATCTTTAACCAGAAAATTGATTACACTATTCATGATTAGCAACCTTCATATTACGTTCTTTTAAGAAAGCCACGATCTTTTGCTCAATTTCGGCTTTATCGGTAAGTTTATTTAATATAATGACCCGTTTAATCTGTTCTGGTGTGGCGTCAGCATTTAAAACATCCGCAAACGCTTTTTGCGTCAGAATCATGTCGGATTTAAATGCATTAGCTTCTGAAATTGTGGTGTGATCGATATCGGCTTCAATTTCCAGTTTTTTTAAAACGGCTTTCGCACTCATTTCGATGGCGAAACTTGAACCCAGACCACAACCACAAACACATAAAATTTTCAGCATGTTTTCTCCTCACACTATTTGCAGTTGTTTAGCGAGTTTATAATGGTGCCCTTCTGTATCGACCAGGCGTTTTTTCATGCTTATTAAGTCAATCGGAATAGGCTTATTGCTGCCGTTAATAATGACGGCTTTATTGCGCATTCCGGATTGAATACAACGAACCACTTCACTGGCCATAATGGTGCCCTGATAAATTTCTTCACAGGTGGGATCGCCATTACGCAGTCCATAACCGACAATCGTTTTGCGAATGCGCACACCGATCAACGGTTCAAGTTGCTTAATTAAGGTATCGATTGCGCCCTGAAAGCCCGGTGAATATTCACGTGTATAACCCTCAGAGCACAGGATAATGACGCTGTTCTGTTCACTGAGGCGCTGAGTGATGCGCCCGGCCAGCGTCGCCGTCGGAATCTGACACTCGGGGATTAACGCAAAATCCGCATTCGATTTTATTGCCGATTGCAGCGTCAGTTCACCGCAGTAACCGCCGAGCAACTCGACCATAAATACCCGGCCGGTTAATGCGCGGCCCGTATTCCGCAGTTTTGCCACCTCTTTAAGTACCTGCTCACAGGCGGTGGAAAAGCCCACGGTATAATCACTGCCGAAGACATCGTTATCAATCGTCATGCCGATGCCAAAACAGTTCACCCCAAATTCGCTCAGCGTATGTAAAAATTGCAGTGAGCCATCTCCGCCAGCCATAATTAATACATCAATACGCAATGCCTTGAGCTGTCGGGTGATGGTTTCGTATTCGCTGCGAATTAATTTTCGCGTGGTCCTTCCCGACTGCATAACCGGAATCGAGGTAACAGAGAAATCCACTAAATCGCGTTGCGCAATTTCCTGACAGACATTATCGAGAAGTCCCGGAATACCGCCATTAAATAACACCATTTCCGCCTGCGTCATTCTCGCAATCTGAAAAATAAAATTATTTATGCCGGTAACATCGCCGCCGCTGATTACTATCCCGATTCTCATTCTCCATTCCTCTCTGGCTCAATGCGTCTGCGGGCTATTGTTTCGGGATACAAGCCTTATATTTGCAAGTGAGATCACAAAAACGAGAGTATTTTGCCGGGTGGATAGATTGACAGCGGGGTTAAAACAGGTGTTTATGTGAATTAAATCACAATTAATAAGCGCGCCCGGTCTGTGAGCTTCGGTTGATAAAACAACGGGTTAAATATCATCAGGCGAAGAGAAACCGTTATTTCTGGCGCGTGTCCGGATAACAAAAAAACCGCGGTGCAGATTTGTGATTTTCGCCTCACTTTTCACTGTGATGCTGACGGGTTAGTTATACGGGCAGCATAGATACCGGTTATTTCGGCAGCGAAAAAGGATTCATCTTGTCCGGTTAACCGTTCACCGGGTTTTCTTACACGCGCGGCACGATGATGAACGTTTGCGCAAAGCGGGCTGTGTTGTACCGGTGACGTTGGGTGAAGCGGGCATAAAAAAACCCGGCAACGGATGTGCCGGGCGGGAAAACATGCTGAAAGCGTTATTTTGCGTACGCTTCGGTGGAGATGGTCAGTTTGACATCGTCGCTGACCGCAGGCACGTATTTATCCAGTTTGAAGTCAGAACGCTTGATGGTGCCGGTCGCATCAAAACCAATCGCCTGCTTTTTCACCATCGGATGCTCACCCTGCTTGTTCAGCGTGGCGTGCAGCGTAACCGGTTTGGTGATGCCTTTCAGCGTCAGATTACCTTCTACGTCAAATTTGTTATCGCCTTTAGCAATGACTTTGGTGCTGCGGAAGGTCGCGCTCGGGTATTTGGCGACGTCAAAATAGTCGGCGCCTTTAAATTCTTTCGTCAGTGCAGGCACATGGCTGTCAATTTTGGTGACAGGCAAGGTCACGTCAACACGCGACTGCTCGGGTTTGCTGCTGTCGAACACCAGTGAACCCGTGGCATCCGGAATATCGGCGGTAGGATGCGAGAAGCCGAAGTGTTCCCAGCTCATAACGACCGACGTATGCTGTGGATCCAGCTGGTAGTGCATTGTCTCAGCCTGAGAAACCGGGATATACAGCGCGGCAACTGCGATCAGTGGCAGTGTAAAACGTTTAACATCTTTCACTTTTCATTCCTTTTTTTATGGCGTCACATTGAGTCTGGTGCAAAGCGGCAGGAATAAAAAGTGAAGAGATTTGGCGTAAACAATCAAAATCATTCAACAATATCGACGAGTAATTATTCTACTGCTTATCGTCTGTACGTAAGATGCGCCACGCTGATTTCTGGCTGCATAACTGGTGATGCAACTGCGTTAACTGCTGAGTGCTGAGGGCAGCAATATCCTGTGACGTCAGTGTGGGCAGTCCGTTAGCCTGACGCAGCGCCTCGACGGTGGATTCTTCCTGCGCTGCGGCTAACTGTGTTTTCACCCCGTCGAGATCGGCCGCGTCTGTCACGGACGTCATCTGCTGCAGGAAATCGTCGCAATACTGAATCAGCGTTGTGGCAGACAGGGTCGGTGACTGAAGCGCAAAAAGAATACCGTCGATATCCACACAACGCTGGTAACGGCAGCTGACGACATAACCGATGGGGTGTTCAACACGGTAGCGCTGATAAAATCGCGGCGCGTATAGCAGCGCCAGCGCGCGCAGGGCGGCCAGCTGTTGAGGATCGGCCAGTGGTATAAACAGCAGAATGGCGCTGTCGTCCGAGGGGTGCGGTATCCTGCTTTCGCCGCTCACCCATGCCCGCGCGGGTAATGTAGCAGAATTGACTTTCAGCACGCTGAGCTGTTGCGCAAGTTGTTGATGTCGACGGGCATTACCGCCCAGAAGGATGGCCCGCCAGCGCTGCGGCTGCACGGACGACGCCAGGCAGTAAGGCAATTGCCGTAGCAGTTCGCGTATTGCAATACCGGGAATGGCAGAGCTGGCCTCTTCCGTTGTCGGCATCAGGCAGGATAACAGTTGCGCCAGCGCCGCGCTGAGCAACGCCTCGTCGGCGGGTAAGTCCAGCGTCAGTTGCCAGACGCCCTGCCTTTCACACCATTCCCCACCGCCGCCAAAGTGACGCAGTACTGCAAACACCGGCCGCAAGGCGCTTTCGCAGGCCTGACCTGCCGCCAGCGTGCTGTACAGTTCGGGACGAAGTATCAGCGTGCCGGCGGTTTCATCCGGGTGAATGTGTGGCAACGTCACCGCGGTGGTGGGCAGCCTGGCGGGCGGGAAAGGATTAGGGCCGGGATAAAAAAACCACTTAACAGGGGGAACACTGATGTCGGGCACCTGCCAGCGTGCCAGGGTGAGCGCATAACCCTGTACGCTGCGTGATTCGCCAGCCACGTCGGCGGCACAAACCAGGATGGTTGCTGGCACGCCGGCCAGCGTCTGTAATAAGGGCGAGAGTTCGGGGCAGTCGTCCGTGGCGGCAAACCCTAAAGCCCGCGCCTGAAGCTGCATTAAGGGCGACAATGCAGCCAGCCGCCGCTGCGCCAGGTGCCAGTAGTGTTGCCGCTGCGTCGCTGTGGTATGACTCAAGGCGGCGAAAAATGACCTCAGCAATGCCTGTACCACGGCGGGTTGCTCACCCGTCACTGTCATCATCAACCACTGCGTTTTTGCGGACTGATACAGCCATTTTATCTGTAGCTGACTGGCGAGCCCGCGCGCGTAGAAGGCGGCCAGCAAGCCGCCGGGGGCTTCATCCAGCAAAAACTCGCGCAACAGCGTGACACTGTCACTTAGCGCCGTTGGTAACAGCCAGCTCAGCGTCACTTCGGACGGGCCGTCCTGCTGCAACATCAGCCTCCTGTCGGCCGATAATTCAACGTCTGGTGCCGGAAGACTGCCCGCATCGCGAAGGGCAAAAGGAGCAGCAAAAATCTCAGCCAGCGTTGCCAGTTCGTCCAGCGGCTGCGGCCCCTGAAGCCACAGCGTCATCGTGCCGGCGTGATAAAAACGCTGATGAAACGCCCGCAGCGCGGCCTGCAATTCAGTGACGTTGTCACCAAAAACCGCCCTGTTGCCGGTCTGAAAGCGCTGGAAACTGGCCGGTGCGATGACCGTTGAGAATATAGCCGCCTCTGCTCTGGCCGCAGCGTGATGCTGCAGCAGCCGATGCTCGGCATCAATCACAGCAATCTCCTGAGTAATGGCCTCTGGCGTTAACCGCGGCGCGCTCAGCATATCCTGCAGGCGCAGCAGGCCATCAGTCAGACTGTCCGGGGCGACTTCAAAAAAAAAGGCGCTCTGGCGCGCCAGGGTGGTGGCATTTACCTGCCCGCCCTGCGCCTGCACCCAGCTCATCAGCCGCCCTTCGTCGGGCCAGCGCTGGCCACCGCTGAACAGCATATGCTCAAGCAGATGCGCCAGGCCGGGCCAGTTATCAGGTTCATCGTGACTGCCCGCCGCCACCTTCACCAGCGCCGCCGCCTGCGTTGCGTCCGGCTGGTGGACGAGCGTCACGCGGAGTCCGTTCAGGGTCAGGCTGCGTGTGTGCATTACAGATTCCGCGTTTTATAGATCAACTGAGAATTGGTGCGGTTGCGGAACTGTAGCTGACCGATTTTGATATCACTGCAGTCTGCCTGACGGCGCGCCTCAAGGATTGTGCCGTGATGCGGTGACTTACTGCAGACCGGATCGGTATTATCGGCATCGCCGGTCAGCATAAAGGCCTGGCAGCGGCAGCCACCAAAGTCTTTCTCTTTTTCATCACAGGAGCGGCAGGGTTCCGGCATCCAGTCGAACCCCCGGTAGCGGTTAAAACCAAACGAGTGATACCAGATGTCTTCCAGCGACTGCTCCAGGACCGAGGGAAAGGCCACCGGCAACTGTCGCGCGCTGTGGCACGGCAGCGCCGTGCCTTCTGGCGTGACGCTCAGGAAAATCGCGCCCCAACCGCCCATGCACGGCTTTGGTCGTTCTTCATAGTAATCTGGCGTAACGAACAACAGATTGGTGAGGCTGCCCCGCTCGTTCATCTGCGTGCGGTAGCGGTTAACGACCGCCTCCGCCCGGGCAATCTGCTCACGCGTCGGCAATAACCCTTCGCGGTTCAGCTGCGCCCAACCGTAAAACTGGCAGGTCGCCAGTTCAACATCATCTGCCTCCAGCTCAATGCACAGATCGATAATCTTATCGATCTGGTCGATGTTATGGCGATGCAGTACGAAATTCAGCACCATCGGATAGCCATGAGCTTTCACTGCGCGCGCCATCTCCAGCTTCTGCTGAAAGGCTTTTTTCGAGCCGGCCAGCGCCGCGTTGAGGGTTTCATCACTGGCCTGAAAACTGATCTGAATATGATCCAGACCGGCCTCGCTGAATGCGTCGAGTTTTTTCTCCGTCAGACCAATGCCGGAGGTGATCAGGTTGGTATAAAACCCTAAATCACGCGCCGCTTTGATGAGTTCGGGCAGATCCTTACGCGTCAGCGGTTCACCGCCCGAAAAGCCCAGCTGCACGCTGCCCATGGCACGGGCCTGGCGAAAGACCTCGATCCACTGTGCGGTGGTAAGCTCGCGCGCCTGCTGGGCAAAATCCAGGGGATTCGAACAGTACGGACACTGCAGCGGACAGCGATAGGTTAACTCTGCCAGCAGCCAGAGCGGTGGGTTGACGCCGGGTTTAAGCTGGGTCACGGAACTGTATCCACTTCTGTTCATAAGCTGACTGCAGGAATTCTTTCACATCTTCGCCCACGCCGCCCGCGTCCGGGAACTGAGCATCCAGCGTGGCAATAATGGAAGCGATATCCTGTTTGCCGTCCACCAGCGCCAGAATAGCCGCAGCGGTTTCATTTAACTTCGCCATGCCTTCGGGATAAAGCACCACATGGCTGTCCTGTGCCGCTTCCCATTGCATACGGTAGCCACGGCGAAAGGCGACAATTGTGTGTTCGTTCATCATTATACCAGTCGGGTTGTGTGCCAGACGGCCTTATCGGTCACGCTGTGATAAGGCGGGCGGTGAAGTTCGTAAGCCATGGTCATGGCATCCAGCAGCGTCCAGAGAATGTCCAGCTTGAACTGCAGAATCTCCAGCATCCTGTTCTGTTTTTCCGCCGTATTACAGAACTCAAGCGCCAGGGCAAGACCGTGTTCCACGTCGCGGTTAGCCTGACTCAGACGGCTGCGGAAGTAAAAATAGCCTTCTTCTTTAATCCACGGATAGTGCTGAGGCCAGCTGTCGAGCCGTGACTGATGAATCTGTGGCGCGAACAACTCCGTCAGCGAACTGCAGGCCGCCTCCTGCCAGTTAGCGCGGCGGGCAAAGTTGACATAGGCATCTACCGCAAAACGCACGCCCGGCAGGACATGCTGTTCAGAAAGCAATGCCTCACGCGTCAGCCCGACCGCCTCGCCCAGCCGCAGCCAGGCCTCAATGCCGCCATCAGCGCCCTGGCTGCCATCGTGATCCAGAATACGTTGTACCCATTTACGCCGGGTGGCCGGGTCCGGGCAGTTGGCCATGATGGCCGCATCCTTCAACGGGATACTGGTTTGATAATAGAAGCGGTTCGCCACCCAGCCCTGAATCTGCTCGCGTGTGGCCTGGCCATTGTGCATCGCGATGTGATAAGGGTGATGGATATGGTAGTACGCGCCTTTATCACGCAGCGCCTGTTCGAAGGCCTGAGGCGACAGGGTTTCCGTAATCAGCATCTTTCGTCCTGCAACTGTATCGCCATTCCGTCCTGACTCACCTCAATGCCCTGTTCAGTCAGGTACTGACGCTGAGGCGACTGCTCGTCAAGAATGGGATTGGTGTTGTTAATATGAATAAGGATTTTGCGTTTTGCGGGCAAACGGGCGAGTAACGCCATCAGTCCCTGCTCTTCGGCCAGCGCCAGATGGCCCATGGCCTTGCCGGTATTTTTGCCCACGCCCGCGGAGAGTAATTCATCGTCCTGCCAGACCGTGCCGTCAATCAGCAGGCAGTCCGCCTGTTCGAGCCACGGCAGAATCACCGCATCCGGCTCGCCCAGTCCGGGCGCATACAGCAGTTTCTGGCCGTTTGCGCGGTTTTCGATAAACAGCGCCACGTTATGGCCCGGTAACGGCCGATCGCGATAAGGCGAGTACGGTGGTGCGTTACTGAGGATTGGAATCGCAGTGAACTGGAGATCCGGACAGACGTCCACGCTAAACGGCGCTAACGGGCGAATGGGACGATGCTGTAAGCCGCCGTTCCAGTGTTTCAGCATGGTGAACACCGGGAAACCCGTGGTGAGATCGTCATAGACTTCCGGCGTGCACCATACCTGATGCGGACAACCTTCACGCAGACTGAGCAGACCGGTAGTATGGTCGATCTGGCTGTCAGTCAGGATAATGCCGCCGATCGCCGTACCGCGCAGCACACCTTTTTTGATGAGTTCTGGCGTGTGCAAAATCTGCTGACTGATATCGGGGGAGGCATTGCACAGCACCCAGTCCTCGCCATTATCGCTGACAATAATAGAGGACTGCGTACGCGGCGTCGCCTGAACGGTGCCGTTACGGACACCCTGACAGTTGGGACAGTTGCAGTTCCATTGCGGGAATCCGCCGCCTGCCGCCGAACCAAGGACTTTAATAAACATGAAAGGGACCAGGTGTTGAAACAAAATGCCCGCACAAGCGGCGGGCAAAGGATTAACGGTTGGAAATGTACAGTGTTACTTCCAGACCGAGACGCAGATCAACAAATGTTGGTTTTTTCCACATAATTTTCTTCCTTATAAATAAACAGACAAAGAACGTACTGCAAGACAGCATCGTAACAGGGATTAAAATGCGAACCTTGTCACGCTATTTTCTCGCAGACCCTGGGGTGAAATCAACGAAAAGCCCGTAAGAAAACGTGTTAACGGATGCCGGTAAGATGTAAAACCCGCAGCCAGTTTCCCCACGTCAATTTCTCCAGCACGCTTTCATCATAGCCTTTGTCGCGAAAAACAGCGAGCAACCGGGGCAACCCACTGACATCGCCGAGCGCATCGGGCACCGAAATGCCGTCAAAGTCTGACCCGAAGGCCACATGATCGCTGCCCATTATGTTAATAAGGTGATCGCAATGTTTGACGATTTCTGTCAAATCGGTGTCGCTGTCACGTTTTCCGTCAGCACGCAGAAAAGCGTTGCCAAAGTTAATCCCGACCACACCGCCGCTGTCGCGAATCGCCCGAAGCTGATCATCCGTCAGGTTACGGGGTTGCGGACAGAGAGCATGCGCATTGGAATGACTGGCGACCAGTGGGGAAAGGCCGAGCCGCGCGGTATCCCAGAATGCCTTCTCGTTCATATGGGACACATCAATCATCATATTCAGCGCGGCCGCCTGCCTGATAAGCGCTTCCCCTTCTGCCGTCAGGCCGGGACCGGTGTCGGGTGATCCCGGAAAGCTGCCGCTAACCCCTTCGCCGAAGCGGTTTTTCAGATTCCAGAAAGGCCCAATCGAGCGCACCCCGGCATGATAAAACGCCGTCAACGCCTCGCCGTCGGGATCCAGCGCATCCGCGCCTTCGATATGGGCGACTAACGCCAAAACGCCCTCTGCGCGACAGGCGTCGATTTCTGCCGCGCTGCGACACAGTTTTACCCGCCCCTCCGCGTGCGCCACGATACGCTGCAGCAGGTCAAGCTGCTGCCACATTATCGTCAGGGGATCATAAGGTTCTTCTGCAGCACGCGTGGACGCGACCTGCGCCAGGTAATCCTTCGGCAGAACAAAAATCGCGCACAGCCCACCTGCGAATCCGCCCTGCTGGATGCGAGGGTAATCCAGATGGCCCTCAGGCACGCCGGCAAAGAACGCCTCAGCAGGCGCATCACGATGGTGCAGCCACAAATTCAGTAACAGATCGTTGTGCCCGTCGAAAATCTGCATAGAAAACCCCCTCAAGAACATCGGGTTATGCTAACGCTGTCGCCCCGCTTCGGCAAATGGCAGCGCACGCCGTGCCACAGCCCATGAATCACGGTTGTCACTTTTGCGTATCAGGTTGTCAGTTTTGCGCGCGCCGCATGGCTGCGCTTTCGCCACACTGAGCTGACACCGAAAAGGAGAACGCAATGTTAACGAATCCCGCCGAGAAATACCGCCCTTTCCCCCTGGTTGACCTGCCTGACCGTCAGTGGCCTTCGCGGTCAATCAGCCGTGCGCCGCGCTGGCTGTCTACCGACCTGCGGGATGGCAATCAGGCGCTGGCTGAACCGATGAGTCGCGCGCAAAAGCTGCAGTTCTGGCAATTATTGCTGGACTGCGGGGCCAAAGAAATCGAAGTCGCCTTCCCGTCAGCCTCGCAAACCGACTTTGACTTCGTACGGGATTTGATTGAACAGCAGCGCATTCCTGAAGACGTGACGGTGCAGGTTTTAACCCCCGCGCGCCACGATCTGATTGAGACGACCTTCTGCGCCCTGAAAGGCGCACCGCGCGCCATTATCCATTTGTACAATGCCACCGCACCGCTGTTCCGGGAACGTGTATTTAACCAGAGTAAAGCGCAGATTGTGGCGCTGGCTACCGACAGCGCGCGGCAAATCCGGGCCGCCTGCGAGGCCGCACCCGAGACACTGTGGACCTTTGAATACTCGCCGGAAACCTTCTGCTTTACCGAGCCAGCGTTTGCCCTCGACATTTGTGAAGCGGTGGCCGCCGTCTGGGAACCCGGGCCTGAGCGCCCCATGATCATCAACTTACCCGCCACGGTTGAAGTTAACACGCCCAATGTGTATGCCGATCAGATTGAATTTTTCTGCCGTCACTTTAGTCGTCGACAGGCAGTGTGCATTAGCGTTCATCCGCATAACGATCGCGGCACGGGCGTTGCCTGCGCGGAACTGGCGCTGTTAGCCGGTGCGGACCGCATTGAAGGCTGCCTGTTGGGTAACGGAGAGCGCACGGGGAATGTGGATCTGGTGACGCTGGCGTTAAATCTTTATACCCAGGGCGTTGCCCCCGGACTGGATTTCAGTGACATGGCCCGCGTGATTGAGGTCGTCACCGCCTGCAATAAACTGCCCGTCCATCCGCGTCATCCCTATGCCGGCGAACTGGTGTTTACCGCGTTTTCCGGTTCGCATCAGGATGCGATCAAAAAGGGGTTTACCTGGCGCGCACAGCAGCAGGAAACCGTGTGGCAGATGCCCTATTTGCCCCTCGACCCGGCGGATATCGGCAGCAGTTATGAAGCGGTGATTCGGGTTAACAGCCAGTCGGGGAAAAGTGGGGCGGCCTGGCTGCTGGAGCAGAACCACGGTCTGCAACTGCCGCGCGCCCTTCAGCAGGATTTCAGTCGGTGTGTACAACAGGAAACCGATGCCCACGGAAAAGAAATGACGCAGCACGCGGTCTGGCAACTGTTCTGTCGTCACTACCAGATTGATCGGCCCACGCTGCGTCTGATGGATGCCCAGAGTGAAAGCGAACAAGGCGAGCAAACGCGCCTGCGGGCCCACGTCCGCCATCACGACCACCTTCTCCTGCTGACAGGCTGCGGTAACGGGCTGTTGTCCGCCGCCGTCAACGCGCTGCGTCACGCCTGCGATCTGACGTTAACGATCGAACATTACCATGAACACACGCTGGGAAAACGCAGCGACAGCCGATCGGTTGCCTATGTCAGCTGTATCAATCTTCAGGGAGAGCGCGCATGGGGCGTCAGCATCGACAGCGATACGTCACGTGCCGCCCTGCAGGCCCTCCTCAACGCGGCAGGTCACTTTCTGCCGCCGGAAAGTAGTCCGTCGGTGCCACACCGAGCACACGACGAAACATCGCACTAAACGCACCGGGGCTCTCATAGCCCAGATCGAGGGCGACCTGTAGAACCGGGTCGCCCTGTGCCAGCCGGGTCAGGGCAATGGCCACGCGCGCACGGCGCACCCACTCGCTGAAATAAAGCCCGGTTTCACGTTCGAAGTGACGGGCCAGCGTCCGGCCAGACACATTAAGCCATTCGCTGGCGCGGGCCAGCGTCCAGTCACCGGCGGGCTCCGCCTGAATCTGCATGCACAATGCCTGTAAACGCGGGCTGTCGGGCACGGGCAAGGCAAAGGGCAGCACATCCATGCCGCGAATTTCATCCAGGATCAGCTCGTAAATCCGTTCCGCCCGGCTGGCGGGCGCATAGGAAACCGGTAAATCCATGGCGCTGACGATCAGCGCCCGCAGCAGGGCCGAAATTTGTACGACCTGGCAACTGGCAGGCAGATCGGCCCTGGCCAGCGGGTCCACAAACAACACCCGGGCCGCGACCGCGCCGGTAATCTGTAAGCTATGGCGCGTCATGGCTGGCAGCCAGACGCCGCGGCTGGGCGGTACCACCCAACTGCCCTGTTCGGTTTCAACCCGCACCACGCCACTTAAGGTATGAATCAACTGCGCACAACGATGAAAATGCCAGGGCTCCGTTGCCCCATGCGGATAATCGTGCGCCAGCGGCACCAGCGGACGCGTGCTGAAATCGAAACTGATCGTTGCACTCATTGCGACTTAAGGTACTTATAGATCACCGCTAAATCCTCTTCGCCGTGCCCGGCCTCAACGGCCTGCTGCCAGACGCGGGCGATATTTTCCAGCGCGGGCAGTGTGCTGTCCGACGCCTCAAGCGCCAGCCGGGCATCTTTAAGCGCCCACTGCAGATGCATCTGCGGCGTGTAATCTTCGCTTTCCATCATGGCGAGCTTCATTTTGGCATACGGCGCGGCCAGCGGACCGCCGTCCAGCACCTGCCACAGATCGTTGGTTGAAAAACCAAACTGTTCAGCGAGTCGGCTGCTCTCCGCCAGACTTTGCATTAGTCCGATTAACCAGCTGTTGATCACCAGTTTCATACGCGAACTTTTGCCCGCCTCGCCCAGCCACTGCGTGCCTTTACCTATCGCGGCAAACACCGCTTCAGCAGCCTGGGCACGCGAACGGTCGCCGCTGGCCAGCACCAGAATCTGGGCGTTTTCCGCAGGCGCTTTGGTGCCGGAAACCGGTGCATCGATAAACACCACATCCGGGCGCGTTTGAGCAAAGAAGGCGATCAGCGCATCGGTTTTTTCAACGCCAATGGTCCCCATCTGACACAGCGTGGCGCCCTGCTTTAGAGCCGCGTTCACCTCATGCAGCACCTGCGCTGTCGTTTCGCCATCGGATAACATCGCAATCACGACATCTGCCTCGCTTACCGCTTCAGATGCCGAATCCGCAAGGTTCAGCCCGGCGTCAACCAGGTCTTCGCCCCGTGCGCGCGTGCGGTTCCAGCCGTGAACCTCAAACCCTTTTTTCAGTAAATTCGCTGCAAAGGCGTGCCCCATGGCGCCCAATCCTAAAACCGCTACGTTCATGCTGATTTCCTTGTAGTGAATAGTCAGGCCCGTGTTACTCATACGGGTTGGCTAAGATAAAAGGTAGCACCGGTTACCTCGTCCTTCCGTTAACGTCCGCTGTGGCTTCCCAAACCAGTTACTGACAACGCCGCCTGTCGTTCGGCCCGCAACCGGGCCAAACGCGGGAGAGATCTACCCAGGATGCCCGTCTCACGGTTACATCCATCGGCTGAACATTTACGTTTTTCCAGACAACAGACAAAACGATTAACATGAGGGCGACTGTGCCCGTGGGTTCGTTTATCCCCCTATACTGCGACCTGCCGCCAGTCGTCATGGCGTTCGACCCGCATCGGGCTGGCGACATCCCCTGGGATAGCCGCTTTCAGGCCAAATACAGAGGGATATTAAGCGATTACGCCGGTAAAGCCTGCCGTTTTTTGTGCTGCCTGCCATCTTTTCTCTGCCGCTGACTGCGACGGCAAGCGGATGCCCGGTATCGTGCGCAACCGGGTCGATACCAGCTTAGAATAAGCCCCTGAACAGGGCTTTTATGCGGTCGCGGAATGGCGTTATATGAGCAATATTGCCGCAGATGACAGCAACACAGTACGTGCACCTTCGTATGCCGTAACGGTGGTAAACAGCGGCTAAAAATGGCTGGTTGATGCATAAACACAGGATCTGGTTGGCCGGGTCGATAATCTGGTTGACTATATGGGCTCAGTCATCGTCAACGAAAGCAATGGCCGTTATTACGAATCTGTACCGGGACGCAACTACAGCGTTGGCCTGACAGTTCCAGTAAACGCAGGCGGCTGCGCAGGTGCTTCGTGACCGCTGACTCGCTCTTTCCCTTATTTTTCAGGCATGACGTTGTTACATGCCGGGATAATTTTGCGGGACGCCGCGAATGGATCCCTGCGTTCTCGCGGGAGCCGGTGGTGCTGAGGCTGACAGGACCTTTATTTCGGCCGTGACATGGCTGGAAACCAGACGCGGCATCGCGCGCCTGGCGAGGCGGGACAGTGAACAGGCGCAGCGCTTACGCCACGCGTACCAGACCCAGGTGCTGGCGGTGTATCATGAGCGGACGCTGGCAGGATTGCACGCAACTGCGCACGGCTGTATATGCCCGTTAGACGTGCTGACACCCATGCGTTGATTGCAGCGACGGCGATGCAGCCTGATCTGATTCTGGTGACACATCAGCCGAAAGACGTCCAGGGAATGCGCGTGATGCTGCTCATCCCCTGGCAAGTCGCTTAACCCTTACAGGGCGTTAAGTTTTGCACGCACATCGTCACAACTGCCGGTTTCCCCCAGGCGAGGAAAAATGCGTTTAATGCTGTTTTCGTGCGTATCGCTATTTAAATCCGTCATCGCATCGACCGCTAACGTGACGTTGTAACCTAATTCGTAAGCCTGACGTGCCGTCGATTCTACGCCGATACTGGTGGCAATACCGCAGATAACCACCTGCGTAATACCGCGTTTTTGTAGCTGATCATGAAGCGTGGTTTGATTAAACGCGCCCCAGGTGTGCTTAGTGACGGTGATATCGTTGTGTTGCGGTGTCATCGCCGGTACCAGTGTGGCCCAGTTTGCCGGTAATTCGCCCTGATGCCGGGGGGATTCGGTTCGGCCCGGTGCGCCGCCCGCGACATTCACAATCACGACAGGCAGGTCTTTTTCACGAAAGGCGGCCGCCAGGGCTGCGCAGCGTTCAATAACCGGCTGTGGCTCATGCACAACCGGCAGCGCAACAATCCCCTCTTGCAGATCGATAACAATCAGAGCGGTTTTCGCATCAAGTGTGGTTAAAGCCATGGTGAGTCCTCTGGAAACAGTATAAGAAGTATGGCGCAGGCTGATGCCGCTACGCACCGCCGGTTCGCCGCCAGTGCCCGAACAGGCGCGCCATACAGGGGGAGGCAATTATAGCGTGCCGGGCAGCGCTGAACAGGCGCGGGTCGTTTCAATTTGTAAGTCAGGCTGATTAATGGGCAAACCCGATCCGGTGCTCAGCGTCGCTCGACATAGTGAATCAGGCTGTGAAAACGCAGGCGCGTATCCAGCGGATTGCGATAACTGTGGGCCACGTCCGCGCGGAACTGAAAGGCCTCGTCCCGCTTCAGCCGCCGCCAGGTATCAGCAATGCCCAGCAACAGCTCGCCTTCCAGCACCACCACCTGCTCGATCACGCCTTTTTCATGCGCGGCAGAATCACTCTGCGCGCCCGGTGCCAGCTCAACGGCAAGCAAATCAAAGCGTAGCCGATCGTCATAAGGTAACAGCGGCGTCACCGCCATCTGCGCATTGTGCTGACGATAACGGGCCACTTCCCCTTCCGCGATGGGCAACTGATGAACAAAAAACGAGAACGGGACATTAAAGCCGGTGGCGATTTTCCACAGGGTGGCAATCGTCGGGCTGGACTCGCCGCGTTCAATCTGCCCCAGCATCGCCTTACTGACGCCTGTTTTCTCGGCGGTTAACGTAAGGCTCCAGCCATTGGCTTGCCTCAGTTGTTTCAGCGCCTCGCCAAGATAGTGATGCAAATTTTCCATATTGTCTCCTGCATAAGCGCATCAGTGTAGCACTTGTGCGTTATAGCGCACTATGCGACGATGTGCGCTATAACGCACAAGAGGAAGAGACCATGTCACTGCGCCATCCGCCGTTTCCCGTTACCCTGCCTATGGTGGTGTCAGGCTTTGTCGCCGTGCTGGTCGGCTACAGCAGCACAGGTGCGATTATTTATCAGGCCGCCCAGGCGGCTGGTGCGCCGCCTGCGCTGATCGCGGGCTGGTTCTCCGTCATTGGCATCGCAATGGGAATCGCCTCAACGGGGCTTTCCCTGGCTTACCGCATGCCGGTGCTGGCCGCCTGGTCCACGCCGGGGGCGGCCTTGCTGGCCACCAGCCTGCCGGGCACGTCTCTCAATGAGGCTGTGGGCGTATTTGTTTTTGCCAATGTCCTGATTGTGTTATGCGGGGTCACGGGCCTGTTTGCCCGCCTGATGAATCACATCCCGGCGTCGCTGGCGGCTGCCATGCTGGCGGGCATTTTACTGCGCTTTGGCTTGCAGACGTTTAGCGACTTCGCCGTGAACTTTCCCCTCGCCGCCACGATGTGTATGAGCTGGTTACTGGCGCGCCGCTGGTTTGCCCGTTATGCCATTCTGATCACGCTTCTGGTCGGTGTTACCCTGGCGGTAGCCCAGAACAGTCTTCATTTTCCGGCGCAGGCTGCCCGTTTCAGCCTTCCTGCGCCTGTCTGGCCGTCGTTTTCACTGCACACGCTTATCGGTATTGGTCTACCCTATTTTTTAGTCACCATGGCATCACAAAATGCGCCCGGCGTCGCCACCCTACAGGCACACGGCTATCGTCCGTCGGTGTCCGGGCTCATGAGCTGGACCGGATTACTGGCGTTGATTCTGTCGCCGTTCGGCGGATTTTCGGTGTGTGTGGCGGCCATTACGGCAGCGATTTGTATGGGCGAAGAGGTCGATCCCGATCCCCGTCGTCGCTGGATTGCCGCGGCAGTGGCCGGCGGATGTTATCTGTTGGCTGGCCTGTCCGGTGCGCTGATTGCGGTGCTGTTCAGCGCACTGCCGGCTGTAATGGTGCACGTAGTGGCGGGCCTGGCGCTGGTGACGACCCTGGGCGGCAGTCTGCAACGGGCACTGGCAGAGCCTGCTGACCGCGACAGCGCGCTGTTGGCTTTTTTAATCACGGCGTCGGGCGTGACGCTTTTAGGGATCGGGTCGGCGTTTTGGGGATTAGTGGGTGGCGTTATCGCGCATCTGTTATTAAAACGTAAAACAGCGTAACATCATCTGGGCATTGGTTATTTTCCCGGCAGCGGGCGAAAAAACCACGCATTTGACCTCTTTTTCTGCGGTTTGATTTGCCATTGCCCCACGTAAAATCACCGTAATTGACGATAACACGCGATCTTCTGCCTCAGACAACGACCGATAAGGGCCTAACAGGTGGCAAAAACTTTTCTGCGCAGCGGCAATCTGGATGCGGTTCTGGCTTTAGGTGAGAACGGCCAGCCGGTATTTACGTCCGCCCTGCAAATCCGTGAGACCCTGCGTTTGCGCCGCCAAAGCGCACTGGCAGACTGCCTGGCGATTCCGCAAACCAATGAACGTGGCGACCGGCTTGACTGGTACGCCCCTTTTTCCGGCAAAGTCAAATCCTGGATGGCCGCGAGCGATTATGAACGCCGTCAGGCGTTGCAACATCTCACCGCCTGCCAGCAGGATCTGCAGGCCATTAGCGCCCGCGCCCGCGAGGCTGCCAATCCGGCGATGCGCCTGTTTGGCGCGCTACTCGGCAAGAGCCTGCAATTCCCCAATCAGCAATATGTTTATCTGGTGAACGGTAAACCTGTCATCACCTTTTGGGGATTTGTGGATGCGCAGGAGCGCAACCGTGATGATGCACTTGCCTGCCTGCGTGAAAGCCTGGAGGAGTCGCTGCCTGCTTCGCTGGTCGAACTGCCACCCGAGCCTATTGTGCCGCCTGCGCCCGAACCGGTGGTGGTGCCCGAACCCGCCGCGGTGGTACCGCCGGTCGCAGAGGTGCCCGCGCCTGAGCCGGAACCTGTACCAGAGCCTGTGCCCGCTCAGGCCGCGCGTCGTCCGGCTTTCCGTCTGTGGTATCTGATTCCGACGCTGGCCGTTGCCGCAGCGGCCGCGACGGCGGTTATCCTGCATATGCCGCAATCGGAGTCCGTCACGCCGTCCGCCCCGGTCGCCCAAAATACCGCCCCTGTTGCCGCTATCAGGCCGGCAGCCATGGTGCCGGCTGAAAAACTGGCTGACACTTTGCCGCAGAAACCGGCCGCCGTGGTAGCGGGTGCGCCAACCGCCGCCAGCGCTGCGCCTGTGCCTGCAGCGGCACCGTCTGCGACGCTTTCCAACGTGGTTGCGCCTGCGGTGCCCGCGAAACCCGACGATCTGGTGGTGACACCGGATGCCGTCCGTGATGGTCAGGTTCAGGTGATTGACGGACGCTGGCGCGTGGAGATCGAAAACATCAAAACGCCAACCGGTAAACCCCCTGTCATGCACTTCCAGTTTAACAATGGCAAGGGCAGCGTACAGATCAACCAGGGGAACACCACCTGTAAGGCCGATGTCACGGCGGCGATGACCAGCGCGGGTAACATGGTGATAGAAAGCCGCTTTACCGCCCGGTGCGCGGACAAATCGCGTTACCGTATGCCGATGTTAGTGTGTCATTCCAGCATTGGCGCCGCCGCCTGCGAAGCGCAATACACCGGGGATCGTGTGTATCCCATTACGATTAAGCGTGAGAGTAAGTAACTATGTTGGCTCCCCTGATCGATGATAAGCAAAAAATTTCTCTGATTGAGAACAGCGGCGTGCAGTTCCTGGATTTTGGTCTGCAACTCTCCGCAACCCAGGCGCGCCGTCAGTTTGTGCGCCAGACCGCAAATGGCCCGTTACTGCGTCTGAATATGGACGGTAACAGCGGTAAATTTTTACTTTACCCGCAGGACGGTGGCGCACCGGAAGTCGTGCGTCCCGAAACCGATATCGCGCTGTCCGACTCCCTGACCTTACTGGAAGCCTGCTGGCTGCCGCTGCCAATGCTGCGTTGCGCCTCAGGTCGTCGCTTTATCGGCGGCCCGGAAAACTGGGCGCGCATGCGGTTAGTGGCGCTGGAGAAACCTGACAGCGCAGGCAACACGCACCGCGTTACGCTGGCGTTTGATACGCGCTGCGTGGCGGAAGAAGATGGCGGCGAACAGTTGGGACTGACGCCATCCGACGCACAGAACGGCGTTACCTTTGCCCTGGCCTGGCACAACTACGAGCTGGGGGAATTTCTTGATCACACCTGGGTAGATGGCTGGCTGCGCGAATCCTTCACCGACCGCGTGTCCGATCGCCGTGAACAGGCCATCAGCCAGGCGCTACGTGAGTTTGAATATCAGGCGCACTACCTCAACCTGCTGGAATTGCTGGGCGAGCAGCTTAACCTCACGGAGATTCACATCCAGGCCGCCACGCTGCAAACGCCAGCCGTCAACGTGGATATCATTCTTGACGTCGGCAACTCGCACACCTGCGGTATTCTGGTTGAAGACCATCCGGAAGAGAGCAACGGCCTGAAGCAGACCTACGAGCTGCAGATGCGCGATCTGTCTCAACCACATCGCGTGTATAACGAGCTGTTCGACAGTCGGCTGGAATTTGCCGAAGCGCGTTTTGGTAAAGCCAACTTTTCGCTGGAAAGCGGCCGTGAGCAGGCCTTTATGTGGCCTTCACTGACCCGCGTCGGACGCGAAGCCAGCCGCCTGGCCTTGCAGCGTGCCGGCCTGGAAGGCAGCACCGGGCTGTCCAGCCCGCGGCGTTACCTGTGGGACGAAGCGCGCTATCAGCCGGGCTGGCGCTTCAATCAGCAGAGCCCACAAGGTGAACCGCAGGCCTGCGCCGCCCCTTTCACCTCACTGATGAATGACGAAGGTCAGCCGCTGTATGCGCTGCCGCTGGATGAACGCCTGCCGGTGTTCTCCGCTCACTACAGCCGCAGTTCACTCATGACGTTTATGCTGTGTGAGCTGCTGGCCCAGGCACTGATGCAAATGAACAGCGCGGCACAGCGTCAACGCATGCCGCAAAGTCATGCACCGCGCCAGCTGCGTCATGTGATTCTGACGCTTCCGTCCGCCATGCCAAAACCTGAACGTGAAATCTTTCGTCGTCGCATGCAGGAAGCGATTGCGCTGGTGTGGAAAGCCGAAGGCTGGCATCCGGCCGACGAGGAATTTACGGCGGAGACGCAGGCGCAAAGCAGTAAACCCGTGCCGGACGTACAGATGGAGTGGGATGAAGCCACCTGCGGTCAGATGGTGTGGCTGTTTAACGAAACCCAGGTGAACTTTGCCGGCCGCGCAGAAGACTTCTTCAGCAGCATGGCGCGTCCGGATCGTCCGCGTGAAGCCGATGAGCAGCCCGGCAAGAGCCTGCGCATTGCCTCTATCGACATTGGCGGCGGCACTACCGACCTGGCGATTACCCAGTACCGTCTCGATGACGGCCAGGGCAATAACGTCAAAATTACGCCGCGTCTGCTGTTCCGTGAAGGCTTTAAAGTGGCCGGCGACGATATATTACTGGATGTGATTCAGCTGTGGGTTTTGCCGGCCCTGCAACAGAGCCTGCAGAAAGCCGGCCTGACGCTGGCCGAACCGCTGATCAACAAACTGTTTGGCCACGACAGCCGGATGGACGGTCAGGCAACGCTGCGGCAGCAAGCCACGTTGCAGGTGTTTATTCCCCTGGCGCAGGCGGTGCTTGAACGTTACGAGAACTGGGATCCGCTGGAAAGCCATGCCGAAATCAATGCGCTGTTTGGTGAGCTGGTCGATCAGCGTCCGGCAGACGCGGTGCTGGCGTTTGTTAATGGCGAAATCCAGCGTGAATTAGGCGGCAACAGCCGCTTTGACCTGCTTGAGGTGCCGCTGGTGGTCAGCATGGCGCAGCTTCACGGCGAGTTTATGCAGCATCGCATGGCGATCATTCCGGCACTGCGATCTATGTGTGAAGTGGTCTCACTGTATCAGTGTGACGTCCTGCTGCTGACCGGACGGCCCTCACGCTTCCCCGGCATTCAGGCGCTGGTGCGTCATCTGCAACCGCTGCCGGGCAGCCGAATTTTGTCGCTGGAAGGCTATCACACCAGTGACTGGTATCCGTTTAACAAACATGGCCGTATCGATAACCCGAAATCCACGGCCGCCGTGGGCGCGATGTTATGCCTGCTGGCCCTGGATTTGCGCCTGAGCAGCTTCTGGTTCCGCGCGGGCGATTTCGAGCCCTATTCCACGATCCGTTATCTCGGCATGCTGGACGAAAACCAGGCCCTGACCGATGAGAACCTGTGCTACAGCGACATCGACCTGGACGATCCCGCTTTCTCGCTGGATCGCAAAAGCAGCTTCCGGATTCGTGGCAATGTCTGTCTGGGCTTCCGCCAACTGGATAATGAACGCTGGCCCGCGTCGCCGTTGTACAGCCTGACGCTCAATGATGCCGCGCTGGCGCGCAAGGTTGCGGGTGAAAGCGTGCTGCGCGTGAAGCTGGCGGTGAAAGCCGGTCCGGATGCGCCTGGCCCCGAGACGTTGGTGTTAAGCGAAGCCCGACTGGACGATGGTACGCGCGTTCCGCTTGAACATCTGAGCCTCAAACTGAATACTCTCTCCGCCACTGGCAATGCCAATGCGCAATACTGGATTGA
>Ga0153955_100050_pt1 | contig 82093 bp, 91 predicted proteins | sample TSFL039MetaG_FD_104744 | JGI IMG/M metagenome (GOLD analysis project Ga0153955, IMG submission 104744) | Attine ant fungus gardens microbial communities from Florida, USA - TSFL039 MetaG | ecosystem: Host-associated > Fungi > Mycelium > Unclassified | place: USA: Florida, Wekiwa Springs...
GCGTTTCCTGGCTTCTTCTACCTGTTTGCGAGGGAGTCGTTTAGGGATGGGTGGAGGGATCCTCTCCACAGGGTTTCCTTTGCTTGGGTTTTGATCTTGAGTGGTCGGAAGATTTCCGAATTGGCTACCTTAGCTGCCTCTGATGGTGCCATAAAAATATTATTTCTTAAATAATTTGCTAGGCCCTTGCAAAAGTTTACTGATGGTATGAGTTTTTCCTCTGTGTATTTGTCTAGTCTTAATTCATATCTCTTAGAGTGGCAATCACCACTCATCATACTTGACTCAGAGAATAAGTGAAATATCATCCAGAGATTGCCATTCTGGATGTTCATGCAACTGGACACTATCATCAAGGAAGTTATTACTATCTTTGTCTTCTGCCATTGCATCTATGACCTGTTTGGCAATTGTTTTGAGAGGGTCAGTGGGTACTGGGCTGGATTGACTAATAATCACTTCCAACAATATGCTTTAATACAAATGGGACTATCACAAATGGTCACTTACTTAGTTTGTGATTGAAGAGTTGTTGATTCTCAAGAGTTTGGAAGCAAGGTAGAATAAACAACAAAAGATGTTGTTGAGTCTGAGGTCTAATCCCCAGACTGGAGACCCTTATATACATAAATAGGATAGTCTGTGCACCTGGACAGAGTATCACATATCTACTGCCTATTGTTCTACATATGAGAGTCCTTTTGTGTCTGAAATAGATATAACTTAACCATAAAAGGAGCAGTCCTTGTTTGTGTTCAAGGATTGATGTGCATCTATGAATAATAGATCAGTGTCATGCCAAACCTTGAGGTCCTTGTATCTCCACAGGATCTTATTGCCCTAAGGTCTATTTATGGTCATCAGAAGCATATTGAAGAGAGCTTCCATGTGTATATTGAAGAGAGCTTCCATGTGCATATTGAAGAGAGCTTCCATGTGCATATGGAAGCAAATGTCTGCATTTGGCAGTTCCCAAGATATCTGCCAATCAGTATCCAGTACTGATTAACTGATATCTTAATGAGTACTGATTGCTTTGATACATTTTGGGCATTGTTTGAAAGGTCTTCTTGAGGGATTTCAGATGCATCTTAGACCATGGAAACCATGCAAGTATTTGTGGAGATATGGCCAAATAAAGTTTGTGACAAGGACGAACCAATGCAAAGAATTCAAGATTGCTCAAATCAACATTAGCTCTTTTGAACTCTGTTCCATATTCCTTGTAGACCTTGCTCTTGAGGTCCCAGACATTGGCATCTTCAGTATCATCTAGGAGAGCGATACTAATGTTGGAAGATTGCAAGAAATTGTAAAAGAACCCAATCTTGAACTTCATAGTTGTGAAAGTGAGCCATTGAAGTAACAGATCATACAACTGTCAACAAATTATCCATATGCTTGACTACTGTTTGTTATTATTGAAACATCATTTATACTTGGTCATGTAGTCGTACTCAATGACATGTTATCCTCCCTTCATTGAACTTAAAGGGTGAGTGCAAATGCAGACTTAATTAATATTCTTCTTGTTGGGTAGAGGGGATAATTGGATTTGTTGGATGGAACCAATACACTCACATAGGCTTAGAAGAAAGGATGGAAATTAGACTATGGATCAGACAATATGGGATACAAGTACAAAACTGTAAGGATTTCAGTTGCAGTTGAGTAACCTTAACCTTAATCCCACTCTATGTCAAAGTTGATAAAGAGAACTCATTAGAGTTCCTGTTATTTTGTGTATGCTATTTATACAAGTCCAACTATTTGTCCTTATTTACTGATCCAATGATATTACATAATTAAATGAAAAAGAAAGGAAAAGAAAAATAAATATTGACTTAGAGAAAAAAGGCAATTTATGACAAAAGCAGTAGCTTAACCCTAATGAGCAGCAATGAAGTTAGTAGATAGATCAGCCATAGATAAATAGTCTGGACATTCAGCAATAGCCCTTAGTTATCTACTATAGAGGTGACACTGAGGTTAATTCCTCGTTTTTCATGTTGCTTAGAAAATATGTAGTCTATTTCTCTACTAGGATTTAACCATATTCTTGATTACTGTAGGTTTGGCAGGTTTGGCATTGCTCAGCAACCTGATCTTAGTCTCTCACTCCCATTATGTGAGCATCAGCCACCTCCTGCAAAGCAGCAGAGAGTGCATTCAGACCCAGAGAATGCATTTTTAACTTATGAATGTTTATCAGAATTTCAAAAGATGTAACCTGTTATCACACTTATCAATTTAAGGTGGAAGAAGATACATACCCATGCCTAGTATCCAAGTGTTTATTCATGGGTCTGAGTACTTGTCATAAAAACAGAGTTAGATGTTGGTTTGGCTTGGAATAGAATTTATTGCTTTGCAAACTAGTGAGTATATACAACAAACTAGCAAACTTATATATACTAATGAAAATTCTAGAAGGTTCTTGAACCTTCACCTGAATCACAAACATCAGCTTGATATTCCAATGGTACTCACCTGACACAAAACACTTTACATGTCAGTTGCATCATTACATCTGTGTTGTGCTACTGAGTCGGGACGACTTGAAGCCCACTATAAGGGAATTCAACAAGGGACTGCTGTGCAGCCTCAAGATCCGATTACACACTCGGATACAGGCAAGCGAACAGATGGTTAGGCTATATAAACTTGTCACCTACTTAGGTTGGAACTGTGTGAGCTCTTTTGAATTGTTCCCACGGGCGTTCATGACATAGTATGCACTGGTGGCTCTCAATTTTACTTCTCTTCCAAACTTCAACGCCAGTCTGTGCGCGGTGCTTTCCATTTGGTCTCACCTTTTCTGGTCGATACAACTCTATCCTCTTTGATCTCCGACTTGGAAGTCGTTTACAAGAGCAGCTAGCGTTGTGGGTAATTCATCCACAGTTTTCACACTTCTTACAAACGCTCTCCTCACTGAGTTTACTGTTTGGACCACATACACTGACGGACATCCGATAGGTGCTGATAACGCATTGGCTGCAAGTTACCTTTCCACTCCTCGTATCTTTGCCTCCCTCAGCCGAAGCGACATCGCTGACATTCAGACCCCAAATCGATCAGTACACTTACCGGAGAAGTTTTCTGGACCCTTCTCAGGTAGCTGCAGCACGCGTTTGGTTGGACTTTCGGCTGTGACGGCTGCACTGAATCCAGAGGCTCTGTTCAAGAACTCCGTCCAATTCCGAGCACAAGTAGCTGTCATTCTCAACTCAATTATCTTCGTCATGCTTCAGTCAGAGATATTGGAACTCAATGAGCAGTACGTGCGTTCTTTTGGTGGAGTTGCATTAAGTTTATGAGTACAAAGCTATTGATGTCAGTGATAAAGTGCCAATCTCTCCTACACTCGCCGAATTTCACCAGTCTCCGACATACGAGCGTCGCGTTACTTCAATCCACCCTCACGTGGACGGTGAACGAGGACCGTCGAGCAGACAAATCTCAGATGCTGTCCTGAGGGCTTTGTTCTCTCTGCTTAGAAATGAAAACAGTCTGCAACTTGGTTTTATCATGCAATCCATGTTTGACATTTTGGATAAACTTTCGGGCTGGATAGAGAAGGACCATTGCTGCTGGTTGGCCCAAAGAATAGTTGATTGGGCTCAATATCAGTATCGTTATGTTGTTCTCACTTGGCTTGTGGAACAGTTACTGGAAATTCAAAATTCAAAATCAGTCACTCCTGTGCATTAAGTACTTACTGCCATGATCACCACCGTCCTCATTTCGCCTACTAGAATGATCAATTTTTTGTCGTCTGATATCATTTCGAATCTGAAAACAGTTCTCATCCGACGCTCAACTATTGACCTGGAAGACTCCCTTATTCAACTATTGGAAAAGTACATAGCATCCCTTGGGACTCATGTCTACTACTCTGACCAGATTCAAGACTTGGCAGTATGTAACTGATTCAAACTTACCAATGTATCTTGACTCTTTCACACAACAAGAATTGATTGTCCGCTTGAACACTGCTGAAATCCAAGGGGTTTTGTCTCCCCGAAAACCTGGTTACTTTCGTGTTCGGTCAGCCGTTATCCGGGCGCTTTTGGCTGGTTTGTCGGGCTTGATTGATACTGCCAATAAATCCGATTCCACAGCTGTGCACGTACCCTCCAGAATCCGCAACTCGCTGATCGCTCGAGTCGAGACCTGAGTCAAGATAATCGTGTGGCTAGGAGGAACCGAGTTACTCCTGATGTCTGGCAGGACACCTTGTGCTTATCTGCGACAGAGATGCTGCTGTTCGATTGGAATGCACTAACGCTCTTGTATATCTCTCATGAGATGCCTAAATACGGTGACTGTCCCGATGGAACAAAACGGGCGCAAAAGCTGGCGGATGGACCTCTTGCAAGCAACTAAAACAAGTGTTTTTCTTCATCCTGGCGATGTCATAAACCGCATTGCACGCCTATTACTACATGCTTCTTACCTGTTCTGTCCTGGTTTTACGTTGATCTCGACCTCTGATACTTCCTCCCCGGCAATTGCTGATTTTCCCTTCTCACAAAGCTCTATGCACGAAGAAAACTTGAGTGACCATCAGCTGTCGACCGTCATCCATCCGTTTCTCTGTCGCAGATCACTGGTCGACCTTCATTCGTGCTAACGCAGGGACCAAGAGATAGCTCTCATTTGCAGGTATGTCAAGCGCGCGCCAAATCGTCTATCGACTATTCCAGCAGCGTCTTTCAGAGACATACAAGATGCTCTCAGAGTGCTCCTAATAGTGCAAGAACAAGTTCCAACCTGAGGACTCCTTGCTGGTATCCCAATGTCTCTCGCTCTGCAGTGAACTTTCGAGAGCTCAGATGAGGATCCTACTCTAATAAAATGGATATTTGCATTGGACGAATTGTTTGCCAGGCTCTGGTTTTCTATTGGAACTGTCCGGAATGTGCCAGAAATAGTCTGAATAGCCGAGAAGGTGCGCTTCATCTATCAATAGTACCATCAGGTGAAATCTAATTGTTCGAAAGGCCTTGGGATCGATGATAGTCTCATTCATTGCAGCTCAACTATCCCATTCGGAGGATACATTCCTCACATTACAAGATTTTTCATGGAATGGAGGCATTCCCTGGACTCCTGTTATAGGCGAGGTAGCAGTGAACGCTTTTGTTTCCAATAAGGCTGTACTGGAGACTTTCGGCGTTGATAAAGAGACACTGTCTCGTCGTCTTTCCACGCCATGGACTCCAGAAGCTGCTCTCAACGAATGTGAGTACCATATACGTTATCAGATAAGTCATTGGATTCATGTATGGACCAGTCGATCGATTATCTAGCTTTGAACCCACAAAGCGGAGTGATGGTATACCGCCGCTACCCAGGATCTCGCCTGCCCTGATGCAGATGAACAATATGTCGCTTCAGAGCCTGGCTCGCTCAACACGTGGATTTGGAATCACTGATCTTCGGGAAGCTTTGGAAGCGAGTAGTACATCCAACTCTGCAATAGCACGGCCAACCTCTATCTCCACCCTTGATCTCCCAATCCCGTTCGAGATCTCGACCAAAGAAACGGCTCGCACCTTCAGCTACAGGGGAGGTTCGAGATGTTCTTCAAAGCTTAGTATCGGTAAGCCAAATGGTAATCATCATTCTCTGCTAGGCAGGGATAAAATTAGTCATTGGTGTTTGCGATACTTGACACCCTTAACTCCATCCTACAGAACAAGACAATACTACTGTACTATTTTGACCGAGTGTTCAGGTCACGCATCGCAGAGGGGGAGAGTGTTCTGTACTTACGCAACAAGCAAACAGGTGCAAAGACACGGTCCTGGCCACTGGGCCAGGGATCAATGGGATAGTGCTACGTACAAATGTCCAGAAGTATGTGTGTATGTGTATGGTAGATGGGCGAGGTTTACGTTTGGGCATGACAAGGAAAACAGGGGAAGCCCCAGCATCCAGGTCTCCCATCCTATCAGACGGTCCATCCACGGAAACTCAGTACAGGCATAAAGTACTAGTACTGTGTTCCTACAGTCACTTCTCCCCCACGAGGTATCTCACTCTTCCCAGTCCTACGAGTACCACCAAGCTCGATTATCGATACATTGAAGGGTTTTGCTGTCGGTGCGTTACGGCTCTATGGTTCGTGGACGTTGGGTGTTGATAGTGAGAAGTTGACACTGGAGGCAGTTGTGTCATTGAATGTTGCTGGTGGTGGTGGAACGATATAATTTGGGGCTGCTGATCAGTTGGTAAGGTGGGGTGCTAATAGACAGGCCGGAAGTTTTCGTGACGCTGAGCTAGGCTTGAGGCCAGTTCAGTCGGTTGACTTGTTGGAAGGGAAGGGAATGTAAGAGCTCGAGGCTTTAGGAGTGCCTGAGCATCACGGAGGGCTCTAAACAGAACACTTACGAGTCTCGTCACGGATAACAGACAGTAGTGAACACTTAATCAAAAAGCACTATCCATGGACGATTGACGGTCATGACGCGACCCAATCGACAACATTGCTTTGTCGCCGTACCAGTCAAGCCCCTCGGTACATGGATGACTCTTCAAGGTACTGGCGAACCGAAAGTGCTATGACGACCTAGACAGGATCGACGAGCTTGACGAGACTAATCCCTTTGGACAGGCTATTCACCATGGCAGCCCTTGCAAAAGGATGCGACTTCAGGTTTTGGTGAACGATATCTCCGAGGTGTGTCAAATCTAAATTCACCTGTCGCTGGATCACTTATCAACCTGTCCCTTGGGGCATTGGCACACAAAATCTTATTATGTCCGGTGATGTATGTACCTTCCATAGCGTTTTTGTGCCATACGTCCAACTGTAAAACGCAGGTCTATGTATTTGTTCAATGAATGGCATTACAAACTCCTCTCAACTTGAGACCAGATCCTCCTCCATGGTTTTATCCAACCGACTCAGTCAGATCCCCATCCTTCTTTACACCCAGATTATCCTCAGCCTGATTCTGATTGGCATCGCAACCCTCAACAGCAGCCTGTCATGAATCATGATCACTCAATATATTCAATCTGGTCTGCCAACATCTGAGTCAAGACGCTTGGAAGAACGTCCAGTCTACCCACAAAAGGCTCCGTTGGTTCTGCTGCATTCAGAAGCTTCTCTCCACAATCTCCCCACGATGGCGAGTACCTCATCTTCGACAGACGTAACTAAAGACGCCATCTCTCTCTGTTGACAACTTGGACAAGGACAACACTGGCTTCGCGGTTGGCATGGCTATGATGAGTTTTGGTCAGAACAGCCTGGACACAACTGCTGACTCTGCGACCTTGGTCGGAATAGGGGGCGAGCCAGACCCTGTTCCAAATTATCCATGCCCCTCTTTTTTCCCCTCTCTTTTTTTCTGATCTTTTCAGAAAACTGGTCAAATTTACACTCTGCCAGAGATTGTATTTTACTGTTCGACGTCCATATTGCGCTACGAATTGTAATTATTCTATAAAGCTGTTGTATCTTAGCAAGGTCTGCGTAAAGACACGTGGGATTGAATCCATTAACAGTATCTGAATCTTACATTAATATTGTTGTTATCCACCTTCCCCTTTATATCCTAACTGTTCTTCAGGACAGTCCTATTGAATATTTATTGGATTTGATATGACTATTCCAGCACATTGTCCCCACAACACACCATATGAGGCTGAAGAAAAACTCAACCATTCAATTAAATAAAAAAAATATAGAAAAAAGACAAGGAATTGGATTTTAAAACCTAAAAAAGTTTCCAACAATGTGCATAAATATTAGTTCTACATTACTAACTGGGTTCTAGCTTGCCCTCTCTCAACCAATTTGCTAGATCACCAATATGGTAGGGACCCAAGAACCAAAACACAAGGGTAGACTTGCTCCTGATTATACTTTTTTTGCCATACAGAAAGTCATCTTGGGTGGACAAACAATCTAGAGAGACAAGTTTACAATGGGTAACATGGTTTCAAACTAACTATAGTGGGTAGACAGGGTTATGAAATGTTGAGTTTGAACAATGTAGGACAAGAGGGGGAAATTTGTTGCAAACATGCAATAAGTTTTGTCTCAACCTACCTATCTACTATTGCAACATGACATATAAAATAGTCAGTAACTAAGAGATGAAACAGACTTATTTGAGTGTGAAGCTCAACATTCCAACATACCTCTGTGAGCAATACACTAAAACATACTTTTCAGCACAGCCCTGTAATCAAAAGCAATTGGTAGATTAGTGTCCAGCACTTGTTGACCTAATATCTCAATGAGTACTGATTGCTTTGGAACATTTTGCACATTTTCTAAAAGGTCTTCTTAAGGGCTTTAAGGTGCATTTGAGATCATCAAAATTGTGCAAGTACCCATGAAGTTATGGCTGAATAAAGTTTGTGACAACAACACCATAATAGATAGCAAAGTAATCATAATAGTTGGATAGACTAGAGCAGGAACCTCAGCACTAGTACCAGTGACACATATGTCATAAACCCACCTGGACCTAAAATTATATGACTAGAGGGATGGGAAGAACGAGACCTATTCTTGGATGGATTAGACAAAGCATACTAAAAATAGAATGAGAAATAAGATAAGATAAGATAGGGATTACATGACAGGTCATATGATGGAACATTCTGGAAGGGTTGCAGGAAATTACTTAAGCATACACATAGACAAATAGAAATAGAAATTGTGTATAAGTAGGTAGAGCAATCTAAAGAGAGACTCCATTGAGTTCTCTTTGTTTCTCTCTTAATGTTGAGTGTGATAAAAAAGTCGTCTTGACCTGCCTTATCATTACAACATGCACCTACAATGCAGATAAAAATAATAAAATCAACACAGACCTGGGATGGCTTAACAGAGATGGAACAAAATTGAAAGATTGGTGGAAAAACATCAGACAAGAAAGTCACTACAATATCAGCCCAATTCAGAGGGGGCACAGTAGACATTTATGCTCAGAAGCAGATTGACAAAATTGACAAAGAAGGCAGCTCCCAAGATGGGGATGTCTTTGCAAAAGAAATCAAACTGTTGTTTAGCATACCTCATTATATTTGAGGTATTGGCAGCCAAGGCAGGAGTGAACAATACACATGCCATATTTTTGTTAAAGGTCTCATGTGAAAGGAGTTCTCTTTGCAGAAAAGACAGATACCCAAGTGGGCCACATGAAAGTAGAAGTAATGGTTGTGATTCCCTGAAGAGCCTTTTTTTGTTTTCTCATTTTGCTTTCACTGGGTACCTCATCACTCATTCATGGTGAAGCTCTCTCTGCTTCAGCAATCTTTGATAAGATAGCTTGTAGCTTTTTGGCAAGTCCTGGAGTCAGTTGCATAGGTCCATCAGATGTCACCAAACGATACGCGGGCATAGGTTGGTACGTCTCTGGGCGAATCTACGGTAGCAATCAATCGCAGGTCGTTCCCCACAAATTCGACAGTCAGAGTACCTCATTGTTTTCCACTAGAACTGTTCCAATGATATCATCTGGATCCCCGATTCGGTTGAGAGCTGGTATGTTGCGTTGGTCTATCCACGTTAAAAAACATTCATTAGCTGTTTCGGTTCAAAAGTTGGACATACCGTGAATATGCATCCAGCCATGGTTTGTTTGCACAGCCATTGCTTTCTGAGTCTCATCAATACCCTCTGTGAGCCCATCCTTGATCGCAGAGTGTAGCACTTCAACAAACGCAGCTAGACTTATGTCAACTAAAAGCCTGTATCGGCAAAACTTTGGCTCACGATTCGGGACAAAATCATTGGGGTTCAATGTAGATCTAGATGGGGGACTCGAAGCTGAGCATGCGGCACCTTCTTGGGTAGGCACCCATCCTATTATAGTCTTTGACGAAGACAGTGGCGGGATTTCGGGAGAAAAGGATAGCGCACATGCTGGGAATGACATGGATATAGATGTTGGCAGTTCAACACGGTGATAGAAAAGGCGTGATACAGGATCGTTCGGGGGCTGAGAACTTGAGAAGCGGATAGCAGGCTGCAAAAGTCTGAGATTGAAACGAACATGCGACGATGGGAGGATAGGAGAACAGAACGGTCGAGGGATCCTATGGGACAGATTCCTTGCCATAAAAAGACCTTGGGTCCACCATACTTTGTTCATGACTTGTCGCTAATTTTGATGTGGACGTAATAATTTCTGACTAATGTAGACAGGGGCTACAATGAAACTACTTTGGAATAATTCAACGTTGTGGTTCAAGAGAGCTCCTTTAATAATTATCAAAACATATCTCGGACTAGTATTCGATATCTCGGACTATTTGACGATAGAATTGACACCACGGGCTATTGGATAGATCAGTCAACTGTATATCTTTGCACAAAGTCAAGCATGTGCATACCAGATAGGTATTCTTTGGCCATACTTGTATTCTGTGCATATCTCATATAAGCACAGCTCTCAGAGTACATCCAGCAAAAGAAACAGACCAGAGACTTGATATACTCATACACGCTCTTGTCATGATAACGTAGGCCGGTTGCTGGATCTGTGTATAGTGCCTGGAGAGGGCGTCAGGATATTTCAGTTGCATTAGAAGTGTCTCCTATCACCTCAAGCCCAGTAATGTCACAATACCGGCTCTGAGGAAGGACAGACGGTGGTGCTTCGATCGAGGTATCTGCATCCAGAGAACGAACCGTTATTAAGAACTTGGCCTGGAGAATATCACACACATGTAGCAGTCTCTTCCTCGTCCTCTCGAGTCCGGGACCTCGCCCCTTCTCTATCAACATGCATCCTGAATTGCCCCTGAGCCTCCGCTTCCGCCCTCGCCTGGTGACATCTCTCCCGATCGGCCTTCTCGTATTCGCGCTCCTGGCCTAGGATAGTTTTCAGATTCTTTACCCTTCGTTGCGTATTCTTTGTGTAGTGAGGATTTTTGAAGCGTTTAGGGATATGAAGGTATGAATATTGCTCTGCCAGAGACTTTATATTGGTCAAGATTTCTTGTCAACTCCGAAGGAGGGAAACACTGACAGGTATGTAGGAAGTTGCAATTCCATCTGAGGTCGTGATTTTCTTCTTAATAGTACCTTTTGGGGGCCTGGAGGATCGCTCAATGTAAGTAAAGAAGGAGCTGCAAACTCACATGAGGATGGGTGGGACAAAATCGATTTCTGTGACATCAAATTACTGTTACATCAACCTTCCCTCCTCCGCTTATGGTCATCGAGAAGAAACGTCAGGATTGGAATCAAAACTCAAAAGGCGCAACACAGAAATGGAGGCCCTTGATAATTTTCCCAAGCTAACGGAACGGAGTCAGCCTGTAACAAACTCGTTTCCGATCGTTGAAGATTCAGATTCAGAGGAGAGGGAGGGGCTTTGGAGAATAGACGATGATCTACTAAGATGAAAGTAGGATGCATGCAGGCGAAGTGCTATTCAAAAGAGACAAGCACAGAAAGAGCCTAGTGGAGTGTAGATTTGTATCTCGTTCAAATACAGCTACTACAGCTGGCCATTTACACGAAAACCATTCCGAATGCCGAATGTCAAAAACATGTACAAGGACTCATGAATGTGATATGTGGAAAAGTCAAAGAAACTGTTCTCAAATACGACGTCAGTTGGATTGCTCAGACCATCATTAAAAGGAGTCAACAGAAAGATCAAAATGAGATTGCTCTTGAGCTCAAGGGCAAATATTGTGCCCTCGTTCAGAACAGATATTCACAGGTTGCACCAGGTTTTTGGATCTTCAATAGTGAGACTGACAATTTTCTCACTTTCTTATCGCAAAACTCATCCGTCTTTGCTTTGGACAGTCTTTAAACAGTCAGCGTGCAGATAGTAATTACACGATAACAAGGTGTTTCATTATTTTATTACAATGGCCCCATTATATATAAATGGAATTTCTTCTTCCACTTTCCATTACCTATTTGCTAAAGGTCAATTTCAGAAGCAGTAGCTCAACCTGCATGCCCCAAACTTTCCTGCATGTCTTCTATCGCTTTTCGTAGCTTTTCTGCCTGACCGACATGGTCCGCATGGTCTACCAGATTTGTCACATCAACTTTTTCCCCGGTGTGCTCCCTAGCTCTAGACAAGAGCCTTTCCGTCGCCCATTTTAGGTATCCACTCTTAGTTGATTCCCAGGGTCGCTTTCCAGGTTCCGAAAGCTCGGCCCGAGTAAGTGTAGCGATGGTTGAAGAATCAAGAGGATCAAGTGAAGAGCAGGCAGTGTACATGGCCTCGAGTTTGGAGGGAAGCGTGGCTAGAGTCGGAAAAGAGGGATGTTGGAGCACAGCGAGTTGTCGTAAACATCGTTCGGATTGGCGACGCTGGTAGGCTGATGAACGGACAGCAATGGCTAGCATTCGCTTCAGTTTTCGTTGCTAGAGGCAGTGAGTATGTAGAGGATGACATCTCAGCATCAAGGCATACTGCATCAATCTTTCGCCGTAGTTGGTCAATATGGTCGAGCAAATCTTGTTCTCTCGCGACGGTGGCAGTGAGATCAAGTTTCTCGTGGTGGGGTAGCACCACAGGTAGATCTTGAGGAACAACAAAGATGTTTCGAAGTGACCAAGCTTCAAAAAAGTCAAATGCAATATCGGTATGGTACTCGAGCAGGGTTTGGAAAGCTACAAGCCCTTGTTCGACCTCCTGCGTGCCATCCCAATCGCCTCCGAGTTTCTCTGCCCGTTGATCCATCCATTTCTGTAAAAATTCCTCCATACCATTGACCCCATCCTGCACAGCTTGATTGGCGACGTTTATAATATCGTCGAGGAGAAGTTGAGGAGAAAAGCCCAGAGCTTCACAGACGAGTAAGGGGCGCGTACTCATTTGGTATCCGTCACGCGTTCTGTCACTCGCTTAACATTGATTCCACGCAAGTCTGATGATCATTGTTCGATCACTCGACAAAGGATTGAAGGATTTTGTCACTCATGTGTAAAATGACACGGTGCAGAATCATGACAAAGCACTTCCTGGGTATAATTCTTGACTCCAGATTGATCTCATCCTTGGCTACTTGTTTCCTTGATCTTCCATTCTGTGCAGATTGATCCATGTCTTTACTTGATACCTACTCCATTCAGGGGGAGGCTCAGACCGTTCTCTGGGAGGGGATTCTCCTTAATCCTCGCCATAATTCTCTGCCAGATGATGGAATTCAGGACGCTGCTCGCAAAATCACATTCTCCGGGTCAAGACTGCCGTCCATCCCCATCAACTGGCGGTTCGCTGAGAGCGTCTCAGCTCTTAAAGCCTTCGAGGGTGCAATGCTCAATGTGTTACTTCACAAAAAATATGGAATTCCTTACCAGAATATCCATATCAATACGTAAGAATGCTAATCCTTAATTGCCTCTGGTACCAATTCAAGATTTTGTTGTAGCGACCATGCCCAGCTATTTATCATGTCACCCTTCCCCCATCTGACGCGGATTGAACATGGAAATAAGAAATCCTCAGATATGCCGGGAGATCTACAAGACGATTACGAGAAGTATTTTCCTAATCGTGACATCCATCACACCGTGGACGATCGAGCAACCAGCAACATATACAAGACTGGGGACGGAAGGTATTACCATGTTCATGGTATATCTGCCTCTCTTCGTGATTAAGAGTTCCTTTTGATATCATCCTCATCAGCTAGCCTCAATCCAAATATCTCCCAAAAGGCTTTAGACATCGACCAAATCAAGTATCTCAATGCCTCCTCATTCGAACAAGCTTGCATCCCCTTCCAGGAAGCAACATCCAAGTATTCTTCCACGGAACTAGACACCCTCATGAATGACGAACACCGCCAAGCTGGTACCATCTGTTATTCCATCGACGAATTTCGCGCAACGGACCACGCGGAGGCCAACGCCCACGTTGGCTTGTACGAAATGCATTACTATCCGAGTTCCACACAACGCCCCAGCTGGTGGTCCGACATACCCGGACATACCTCCCACGTCCGACCTCTGTTTGGCCTCAAAATCGTCGACCTGACGCGTATTATTGCTGCTCCGTCTGTCGTCCGCGATCTCGCCCAAATGGGTGCTAGTGTCATGCGTATCACGGCACCTCATGTTACTGACCTATCCCAACTTCAGCTGGACTTGGGATGGGGTAAGTGGAATGCACACTTGGATTTGCGGAAACAAGAGCATCGGGCACAACTTGAAAATTTGATCATGGATGCCGATGTCGTCATCGATGGATATCGTCCGGGTGTGCTCAAGAAATGGGGATTTGGAAAGGAGGAGATCCTGGACCTGGTCAAGGGAAGGGAGAAGGGGATCATCTATGCGCACGAGAACTGTTATGTGAGTGTGATCGCTATCTCATTGGAGTCTCCATCTACTATGTGAACTGCGACTAGGGATGGAACGGACTTTGGGCACACAGGTCAGGTTGGCAGCAGATCAGTGATGCGGTGCGTGGCAGTCTCATAATTTGACTCCATCTGACGATCAATACAGGTTACCGGTGTATCACTTGAATTTGGCCGTGCCATGGGACACGATGAACCAGTTACCCCTGTGTTCCCCAATTCTGACTTTTGGTAACCCAGTCCTCAACGATCCCACACTGCCCACAAGCTCATGAGCACATAGCACAGGTATAGCCGGGGCAACTGGTATCCTCAACGCCCTCATCCTGCGTGCCCAAACGGGAGGCTCTTTCGTTGTCGATGTAAATACCCATGCACCATCCAACTCGAACTGCGATAGATATACTGATATCATTCATTGTAGATCGCCCTCAACTACTACTCCCAGTGGCTCATCTCATCCTGCGGAACATACCCTCCAGAAATATGGGACGATCTCTGGACACGCTACGATCGTTTCGTCTTTCGCTCCACAGACAACATGGCCGTCACCATCCCCGCTTACATGAAAATGCTGCACGAAAAGAAGGCTCCGATTCTTGACGAACAATTTTTTGAGATCAGGAAAAATGGTGCTCTTGGTGTTGACGTCAAGACGATCAAGCCGATCTTGGGGTTTGAGGAGGAGAGCGTTAAGTTGGGGTACAATGTAGGATCGCGGCCGAATGGCACGGATATGGCTAAATGGCCAAGCGACCTGATGACAGAAATTGTAGTCTAGTTTGACAATGCCAATGACTGTTCTCCCCAGATTACCTCTTTTCTTGAGCAGATTCTTAGGTAGCACTGACTCTACCTGGATTTCATCGTCATTGTTGAGGAGAGGGCTTTGGGAGTTGAGATGATTGGAATGTCTGAAGCATCATCTTGCTTTTGCAATCCGCATTCAAATTTTCCAACACAATACATGCAAATGCAATTCTCACCTGGCAAACATATGTCTACTGATCAAAGACAAACAGTACACAGGAATAAACTCCTTTCTTCTACCCTGAGCATCTTCAGTGAAATAATGCCTACTGCAGAGTTGATCGATTCATCTTAGCGGACATTCCATGAGATTGTGTGAACCATCACCAAGGTCGAACGAAACGACCCACCATTCTAAATTGCTGGACCTGTCAATATCGTAGGAATACAAAAATTATTTATAGTAAAGTCATTGTGATACAGAGTTGATACAAAACGCATCACATAGGAGTGTTTGAGAATGATACTGCAAGAGTTTGGGCTAATGTGGCACTAGATCAACAACTTCAGCATCACCTGGCCTTTGAAAAAACAAGACATCACTCACGATTCAATAAATCTAGTATAACATGTATTTTCTTTGCGCGCTTCAAGTCGCAACCCTGACTTGCTGATAACAATGGATTAATCTGCTTCTCGTAGTAACGCACATAATCTATAGAGTATGACGAGGCAATCGAGCTCAGCGATGTATTGATAGGAATTTCACTTGCTATTTTGAGCATGTGTATAAGGTGAATAGCCGGCAAAGAGAACGCAGAAACTCACCGAAAACACCAATAGTCAGACTTAGATTCAACTCAGCGTTCAAACTGAACCCCCGAGGAACGAAGTCATTGAGGGCAGCATCAGTCGTAAACCATGATCCAGTCCACTACAAGCTGCCGATTACCAACGTTTTTGGATCAGACAGATGGCATTACATACGAAATACCGCACTTGAGTACCATCTGACATCTGCATTCCTACTACGATAAACCCACGTCCTAAGCAGAACGGAACCGTGCTATCCAGGATCCCACTCATGAACTCTCCAGAAGGCACCATTGTAAGATTGAATACGAGTTGACTGTCTTCAGTCGTGATCTGGTCCGAGGATGACTGACTTGAGTTTTTCCCTACCCAGAATCGATTGTCGTCTGTCGATAATGAGCTTTGATATAGGGATAAGAATGAAGGGGGCTCACAAGGCCGGTATCGTCCATTAGTATAATTGAATTCATCTGAAAATGCCAAGACATAGTCGACATCGTTTATACCGATGAGGGTATATGCACTTGAAGGTGTCGACTGATCTACAAAAGTGGAATATGTCCTTTTCGGGTATCTTGTATTCTTTAAAGGGACGCATATATACATGTGCTACTCACCCTGTGAAAGGCGTAGTACTTGGCACAGTGAGAGGGAACTGTCCCGTAGAATTGATCAAATGGTTTGTCAAAATCAACTGATTTCGACCATGATTGCGGTAAAAAGCGATAGCTGGATATACAACGAAAAGCATGAGAATGGCAATCAACATAGTGACAAGTGTCGCAATGTTGACAAAGCCCCTCGAATCGAACAATCCTCTGCCTTGTATCCTTGTTATGTGACGATGAGGTTGCTGTGGAGAGCCGTATATGATATCCTCGTCATCAAAGAAGTAATTGTCATCAACCTCTGAATTGTAAGCATATGCGACAAAGCCCCGCTCAGTCTGAAAAGAAGGAGGATATTTTGAGTCGCTGGAGATAGTGAAGATAGATTCACCCGATGCTGAGCCTAGTGAAGCACGTAAAATATGAGGAGAGAATTCTACATGACGGCAGAGGATCATGGACGCCCGAGACGGCGAAGTGTTGAGCCCAGGCGGAGGGAGATAGGCACGAGACTCTCCAGACGCAATTTGAGACGACGATGTGGTCATGGCCACTTGAGTTGATAGCCAGAACAAAAATATAAATCACAAAGTCACATCTCCCTTTCAGTCACAGATTTCAGATCCAAGATGAACATCAGAACCACCACCCAAGTCACACCCCAAAGCAAACGTTTACTGGCTCGCAGAATCCAACAGGTCAACAGCGTCCCGAATACTAAAATCCATCTTAGAGCTCGTATTTTTTGTTTGTGGACATCTCGGTTGATGTAGTAACTTGCTTGTTCCCACGCTGTGGTATTCACTGCATTGATTATTCAATGTTATACCAAGTTTGACAGTCTGGACATACCACTTTGTGGCAGTGAAAGATGGTAAGTTAGTAACGAGGAAGCGGATGTACATCAGACCACAGCTGTTTATGAGCGCTTGATCAAAACATCCGCATATGAACGATAAAACAACTCGTCTGCTCACACTACCATCAAATGCTAGACCTCCCATGCGTCGACTGAAGAGAGCTTAGAGGAGCTGAATGTGCTCTTGAGCACATGGGAGACCGCATTGACTCGTGGAAGATGGGCACGGTGTTCAGCACTCAGCTCAGGTGCAAAAAAGTTTGGACTCGTCAACGCTTCTGCTAGGTTATTTCTGTACACCTCTCTAGGAGCCGGGAGAACAGCAAGGGTGTCAAGAAAAGTCGATTCGAGGGAGGGATTTATGTCTCGATCCAAATCTCAATGCTGGGTTCATAGTAGTGCGAGCAAGGAACGACATGGCTGACATCATAGTATGGATGGCAGAAGGTATAAAGAGGCGGGGTTCGGCACCGGTGGTGTTGGCGACTATCTTTGGTGGCTTGGTGTCGTTTGTGGCTAGACTATGTACCCTGAGTAGGTCTGCAGGGTCTGACTGGGAGACAGCAAGCAAGCTAGAAGAGCGCAGAGGGACGTCACAAAGGCAGCAGCTGATTCAAGGTGAGCCTAGTCAGTGTGTAACAACCATCTGAACAGAATAGACCTATTGGTCTTTATGTTTTTGATGGCTTACTGCAAGCTGAGTATGTCTCAATTTGTTCCAAAGTCAAGATCGAGTATAGAATGCAAGCCACGCAATCCTTCTTGGGCCAGCGTCACAACCACAACTTCATGTGACTGATCTATGAAATTCTCGTATCGCAATTATCATCACTGCCTTCATTGGTCTTGCTGAACACAAGATTTTTCCACGCGCCTGCGGTCTTCTCCTTGTTCGGAAGCTCACAATGAACATTATGTCACTCTAGAAAACAAGGACCATGTTTGCAATGTTGAGATTATCCTGCTCGATTTACACATTCATGAGGCTAGTAGCAGCAAGAAGAAGAGGATGAAAGTCAGAGACGCTATAGATAGGGGCATTACTATGAACCAGATACGTCGTTGCAAGGAATCTCTACTCAAGTTGGACATCAACTCTCTCGGCATTTGCGTTTTCACCAATATATGGCCAATGAGAGGGCGTATTGCGCGACAGATTGTTGGGGTGCAAAATATGGGCTGTAGTGAGTTGGTTACGCTGCCGATGATCAGTCTGTCCATACGTTCTCTGATTGTCCGCCAAGCATCATAGAAACCAGTTATCATTCAGAAAGGGGCTGTCGAATGGAATAGGAAGAGTTCATGCCAGCCATTCAAACACGATATTGGTATCATTTACAAAATTGCTGGCCGAAGCTACTTTGGTGAAAATCAGGGCCACCTTACCCGCGTCGGGTTCAAGATGGTCACAGTGCCCAAAGTTTTCCTATCATCATGATTGAACCTGGGTACATCACGGAGAAACATTGGAAGGTGTGGTTAGTTTGCTGTTGAAGTATTAAGACCTTACCAGAATTACGCCTCAGGCACAAGTTAATTCCGTTAAGTACAGTGTGGGACACATCCTATTACAGAGGAAGTTGTATGCCACCATATGCGAGAATTTTTTGTGCATCACTGGAAATTCATGTCCAAAGCAAGGTTATCGACTTATGGTTGCAGATAAATGATATGACAGTTCTGAAATGATGTGAGAAATCTTGGTGAATGTGGATGGGCCCAGAGCAGCTTGTGAGATCAAGAGCCCTGAACCTCGGCTCTGACCCACTTGCTCTCAATAAAATAACTATAAGGAATGAGAAGAACGGAGTAATAAGACGAGAACAGGCCTCAGGACGCATTGCGGATCCCGAAGATTCATTCAATGAGTCAGCTTCCTATCGGGGAAAATGCTCGTTTACGCTGTCCACATATTGACAATGTACTGCCTCTGTGACAATGAGCTCCCCTCCTTAATGATCTAATGATATATTATGATACATCGGCAATAGCTGCCATAGCTGCCAATCCAAGAATCAAGGAAGCGATCAATCGTCGTTTCCCAAGGCAAGTAGGCATTAAGCTTGTCGACTGTAGCACATAAAAAACTGGGGGAAGGGTGTGTTCGGATTCATTATCGGAGGAAGACTAACAACTTCTTCCAATGAGTCTGAGTGCACCAGATCACCAACCCAGCAAAACGTGGCTCCAAGATCCTCTCTAAAGTGCAACGAGTTTTACTCCAGATGACAGCCTAGCAAGTTAGGTTATACCAACAGTTCATTATTCCAGAAGAGACCTGGGATCCTCGTAGGTAAGAGAATGCGCTGGCCAATGTCGAATGAGAAATGTTACGATCGATGGTATCGTCCACATATATGCCAGCGCCTTCCAGGAGATTAGACTGAGGAAAGCATTGAATGTCAGCTATCAAAAACGCGACAACCATAGGCCGCATGGAAAGATGCGCCGGCTAGTGGAGATGAGACGTGTCTACACTTAAAGCTAGCGTGTCACGGGCTTGCCAACTGATCATGTATGAAAGCCAAAGATGGTACTTGTTTCCTATTCCAGGGATGAAGCCACACTGGAAGCAATATTAATACAAAATCATCAAGTTGTGCAAACGTGCACACGTCTTCCAGCGTTTGTTTCACTGGATGAGCATGGTTGAGTTGCGTCTGTGATCAACCTGCAGCGAACCCTTGTCACGATACAACCAAAGAGTAACTTACTAGAAGCTTCATCCAAGATTCTCATTTAGAGGCTCGGACTAGTTTAGAATACCGTATTCGGAAGAATTGCAAAGATAGTCACAGACAGAGGACCACCTGATTTTCGCAAGTACAGATAATGGGAGTCAGTAATGATTTCGACTTCCGCGAAGCCAACCCCGAGCAATCGGTAAGAGTCAAAGCTGTATCTAAGGCTGATACGTGTAGGCTTGCAACAAAGAGATTGCCTTTGATGAGGATGACAAAAGGATTCAGGCTAGCATAGGTGTTTGGTATAATATGTTTCTCACGGTGTGCAGATGCTACCCGATCGGTTGGTGCTGTAACGGATTGAAAAATCTCCTCGTGGCCTGGTCACAGCGGCGTTTGCCGGGTGTTTGATGAATAGACTAAATAATTACCCACTACACGAGGTATGAGTAGGACTGGATTGGAAATGGTGAATGTGGTGGTATGTTGAGGAGGTTACACTGACTGTGAATAACTTTTCGAGCGGTCATTGTGCAAAGTAGTGAGCAAGTCAATGCTACACGTTCCTACACCAATATGAATTCATGGACTCACAAGGTTGACTAATCTTCGATCGAGGTTCCTGATTGATACTGGTAACACTGCAATACTTCCGGCGAAGAGGGCTATTCTTGCAATGAGCACCCCAAAATCTTGCCCTGCCAATACTCGGAAGATGAAGACCATGAGAATGCCCAAGAAAAGGCACTGATTTTCCTTATACCTGATATGACTTGCCTATTCATCCAGGGAAAGTTGGGTGAATAGTATCTCCCGAGTTTTACGTGATCTCAAATAGATCTTGTTCCCTGCAGTAGCAAGATCAAGATCCATTGCAAGGCGTGAGATTTTCCGCCACTGATACAAAGGCTGTATAAGTTTCAGCCTATCTAGGGTTCAGTTCCTCACCCACTCCAGTCCTTCAAATTGTTTTCAAATCATCCTTTTTATCCACAGTCTAGGACGGAACGCTATACACATCATGACTCACGCTTCCACAGCCGCTCCCATTGTCCCTCAGTCCCCCAAAACAACAATTCCTTCATATCTTGTCGCCTTTCCTAGTTTTTCCCGCTCTCTCCACTTGTTAACGTCTGCTACGAACGTAGAACATATACACTTGCATGCTTCATCATTTTCTCGGCATCCTCAACATAGTGAAGCCAAGGTATATGCTTACATTCTCAGTATTAACAACGATACTCACAATCCTGACCACCAGCTCAAAGCTGCTCTCGACAGGAACCTCGCTATTACTCAACAAAAGCAGGAGGAGGAACAGCAGAGACGTCTGGTAGAGATGGAAAATGCTGCCAGACTGAGGATACTCGAAGCACAGGAGGGACAGGTACGTCTCGGGCTCTTTTCCGAATATGACGACCTGGTAATCGTAATTGTGATCTGCTTCAGGACGATTTTGAACCGTCTTCTCCTCTCACTATAAGAACTCGAGTGAGTTTCAATCCTGACTCAGACGTATGTGTCTGCTTACCGATTTTGTTATAGAAAACAAGAACAAACTGAAAAATCTTGACCCATCCAACATTGCCGGTGTGGCTAACGCTTAGGTCCTTCAGATTGCTATTGCATCTAATGGTTTTGCTTTTGTGTTGTTTTGTTCTGTGATTCGCACTGTACCATCATATGTTGAGACTCTGCTCCAGTCCTGTGTCCTTTCTCAATCGACCCTATCATCCTATGTATTTACTTTTCTAAAGCTTGTCTCATAAATAAGACGAAACTTATTCAGATAATGACAGTGAGCATCACATAGTAGTGAGATTCACCAGCTGACTCACCTAGATAGTGTCCAGTGGTACTGAGAGATGTAAGAGGTGGAATGTTAAATGTCCTTGTACACAAATGATCACAAGTAGTATGATAAGAATGATGTGGAAGACAATTACCTGACGGCCAAAGATCCAATTCCAACCATCACCATCTCCCCTCTTGAGGCCGTGATGGCTCCTGGGGGGACCCCTACTCTACCAAACCTCTACCACTAGTATTGTCATGATTTCACCTTCCACAACATTGTCTATTTATGTCTGGCTCATGATTGTTGCAACATGCATTGGATGCATTGTACCAGTCAAGGCTCTTGCTAGTGGAGCTTTTCTTGCTTTTGTCTCCTAAAGAGCAGCATCCAAAACACAGATGGTAGTCCAGAAGGATTGTGCTGAGTTAACACCACTGTCCAGGTGGTTTTGTAATCCCCTAATCAAAAACCCAATGGTAGAGCCCCAATGCTTGAAACATGGGTGGGCTGCCTTTGCTTCACCTTTACCATTGCAAGAAGTCACATAGGTTGGGCTTTGACAAAGAATTGGGAATATGCCATTGATAGAATGAACTGACTTAGGCTCTTCTCATAGAGCTTTGGCTCACTGAGAAGTTACTGGTACCTACCTGAAAGGGGTCTGACTGGAGTACCTGTTTTAGTGTCTGTTCACAAGTGTTATATATGAGGAGAGTTGGCCTGGTTGCAAGGTATAGAGAGCTAGGGGGAGGAGCAAGACATTGGCAGGAGCTTATCTTGGACACTGGTATCTGTTATTTAGTGTATAATTTCTTCTCTACCTAGACTACTGACTACAGTTGGGGTTTGGGAGACATGCTTACAACATGTGTCAGGGGTGTGTAGCTACCTTTATATAGTGCTGCCACAGACTACAATCAAGCACTGTGTAATAAATTGTTGATTTAAAAAAAAAGACAATTACCTGATATGTGCTTCTATGAGCAAATTGATATATGATCTAATACTCACTCTCACTAAGTATATAAGAATTTGCACAAGTGAATAGTATTTCACACAGAGTAGTGTACTAGTAAAAGAAGTCAATATACTTCAGAGTAGCTGGACCTTTAAAATTCTAAGTCTATAGGTTATGGTTAATGTACAGTAGAGAGTGATATAGGTACAGTCCTTACCTCAGGAGTCACCTATCAAGGTAGATGTTATGAAATGGCAGGCAAGCTAGGGGATCCATGGCAGCGGATTATTTTATTTCTTTTTCTTTTTCATTTATTATGTAATAATATAAAGTACACGGGACACTATGACTCAAAAGGAGTCCGTGAGATAATTCGAGTAGACAAATACTAGTAAACACAAATTTGTGTATAAGTAACTAGGCCAATTAGCGAGGACTCTAATGAGTTCTCTTTGTCAACTCTGACTTAGAATGTGGACTTAAGTTATCACAACTAATGTTCACTACACTAGAACTCATTTGACACTCCCAGAGCACCAATCATCCTAATCCTTGTTCACTCTTACTCTCACATAATCAACCCTCGACTGGTGATCAACTCCGATCACTAGTCACCTTCATACATAGCCGGGCTACAGGCTTAAGTGGACTGACCGGGAAGTTTAGACCCTGGAGGTGGACGACTGGGACCATACCTGGGCCCCAGTGTAGACCAGATCTTACAACTAGGTGGGCTTAGTAGTTACTTGTAAAAACTTTTGCTCTATCAGCCTTGTGCTGCTGGTCCATTGTGACTAGTTGTCATAAATTGCCCACCTGAACCAAAAATAGTACGGCTAGAGGGATGGGAAGAACAAGAGTTATTTTCAGATGGACTAGATGAAGGATTCTAAGAATAGAAAAGGAGAGATAAGATGAGATGAGATCACATGACTAGTCACATGATGGAATCTTCTGGAAAGTTCAGTAGTTACTAAGCATACACATAGACAAATAAGATTTGTGTATAAGTAGGTAGCACAATCCACCAAGGGACTCCATCGAGTTCTCTTCGTTCTCTCATAACATTGAGTGTGATAAGACATTCGTCTTGATTAACCTTGTCATTACACTAGTACATGCAAAGGAACATTGTTACATCCTTAAGAAGATGATTAGAGTAAGGATCTTCCCTAAGAAGTGATAGTATAACCCTAGTATTAGGACAGTAGCTAGTAGGGCATTATGAACCTGGCTGGGTAAAGATTTGCACCCTAGCAGACGTAAGTAGTCAGTAAGATAGTCAGCTGAAGAAACATTGGTCAGTAAAACCCATAACAAATATACCTTTTTCTACACAACAAATTCGCCCTTCTAAGAACAGCATACTATGTCCTTGGAAGCATATAACAACCTACTAAGCAAAATGCTTAATACTAGGTGAGCACTCGCCAAAACAAGATCAGAATTGGAAGAAAGAGAGGGAAGGAAATGTTGGGGATGTAAGCAGTTCAGCCACCTGGCCAAGAACTGCAGGAACAAGGGAGGAAAGGTAGAAAGAAAGAAGAAAATGACAAATAAATTTGGAATGCTGGCAAGTAGGGTAATGTAGTGTGGAGTGAGAGAAGTAAGAAGGCAGGAAATAGTAGAACAAGTGGTAAAATGCTTTCAGTGTGGAAAGGAGGGACATAAGAAATGGGAGTGTATGGAGAAGAAAGAAATAAGAAGACAAGAAGTGGCACCAAGGCAAGAAGTATGGGAGAAAGTAAATAAACACTGTGGGGCAAAGAAGCTGCCTCCAAGAGGGGCAGTCATGAGCATGAAGGGATGGATGATGCAGTGGGAAGTTGTGATACTAGTAGAATGCCGGGGGTATGATTACAAAGGGATAAAGACCCAGGAGAACTAGGAGCAAGGTTTCCTAGGTAAGGAGCAGCTGTGTAACATGTGGTGCAGAGGATGTAAAGAGGCATGGAATTAGAGAGATAGAGAGGCAGAATGTGGAAGAGCAGAAAGAGTAAAATGTGGCGCTTGTAGGGGTAAAGATACAGTGACAGGAGGAAAAGTAGAAAGGAATAAGAAAGGAGAAGTGTTCTGTCCACCTTGTAGGATAGGAAAGAAAGTGCCATGGTAGAACTAGGGAGGGAAGGTAGAACAGTCAATGCCTAGGGCCCAGAAGGGGAGGGCTTGAATCACTGATCCAGAGAAGAGACAGAGAGAAGTCAGAAGAACCTTGAGGGGTCTGCGAGAAGTGTGGATGCAAATAGAAGTGGAGAAAATTGACACTTATGAAGGAATATCAGTGAAAGTATTGCTAGATAGTGGAGCCACGGGACTCTTCATAAGTAAGAAATGTGCAGAAAGAGGAGGATTCAAATTAATAAAGCTTAAGAAGCCAATACTGGTGAGAAATGTGGATGGTACTGGAAATAGTGGAGAAGTAATTCTGCATGAAGTAGAAGTAAATGTGTACTTCAAGGGACATATAGAAAGAGTAAGGATGGATGTATGTGATCTGGGGAAGACAGAAGTGATATTGGGAATGCCTTGGCTACAGGCACATAATCCAGAAATAGATTGGAAGAAAGGGGAGGTTAAAATAATAAGGTATCCACTAATATGTGGATGCTATACAGGTAAGAAGGAAATGGGTCCAGAAATTAAGAGGAGAAGAAAAGGAAAGAAGGAAGTCCAAGAGAATGAAATCAAAAGGATTAGGTAGGCTGCAGATAAGAAAGAGGACTGGGGAAGAGAGGAGAAAATAGAGTTGGACCATCGAAAGGTAGAAGCAATGGTGCCACAAAAATTCCACAAGTGGCTGAAGATATTTGGAAAGATGGAGTCAGAGAGGATGCTGATAAGGAAGATATGGGATCATGCCATAGATCTCAAAGAGGAGTTCAAGGCCAGCAAGGCACAAGTATACCCACTCTCTAGGATTGAGAGGGAAGAGGTTCAACAATTCATTCAGGACCACTTGCGAAAAGGATATATAAGGCCTTCAAAGTCACCACAGACTTCTTCAGTTTTCTTTGTAGGAAAGAAGGATGGTGGAAAGCATATGGTCATAGACTATCATAGACTCAACAAGCAAACAGTCAAAAATAACTATCCATTGTTATTGATCACCAACTTAGTAGACTCAATGGAAAACAAGAAACTGTTCACTAAGATGGATTTACAATGGGGCTACAACAATGTACGCATCAAGGAAGGGAATGAGTGGAAAGTAGCCTTTACTATACATGTGGGGTTGTTTGAACTGGTGGTGATGTTCTTTGGAATGACGAATTTGCTGGCAACATTCGAGGGGATGATGAATGAGATCATGAGAGATCTTATCAATGAAGGAAAGGTAGCAGTATTTGTGGATGATGTGCTGGTAGGCACAGATAGTGAAAAGGGGCATAACAAGATTGTGGCAGAAGTACTAAAGAGGTTGAAAGAGAATGACCTGTATGTGAAACCAGAAAAGTGTTTGTGGAAAGTTAATAAAGTGAACTTTCTGGGAGTAGTAATGGGTCAGGGGAAAATCAAAATGGAGGAGGAAAAGGTGGAAGGAGTGTTGAACTGGCTAGTGCCAAAAACAGTCAGAGATGTCAGAAAATTCTTGGGACTCACCAATTACTATAGGCAATTTATTAAGAACTTTGCAATGCTTGCAAAGCTCTTGAATATGTTGACAAGGAAAGACAAGAAGTGGAGATGGGGGGAAGACCAGCAGAAGGCATTTGAGCAACTGAAAGAGATCTTCACAACAAGACTATTGTTAGTAGCACCCAACTTAGACAAAGAATTCAGAGTCAAGGTAGATGCTTCCAATTTGCAACAGGAAGAGTGTTGTCCATTAAATGCAAAGACAATAGGTGGAGACCAGTAGCTTATATCTCTAAATCTCTAAATGAAACGGAATGTAATTACAAGATTCACAATAAAGAGATGTTGGCAGTAATTAGATGCCTAGAGGCCTGGAGACACTTCTTGGAAGGAGCAAGGGGGAAGTTTAAAATTTGGCCGGACCATAAGAACTTAGAGTATTTCATGAGCAATCAGAAATTAAACAAACGACAAGCGAGGTAGGCTCTGTACCTCTCAAGGTTCGACTTTATTTTAAAACATGTATCTGGGAGTAGAATGGGAAAGGCAGATGGCTTAAGCAGAAGATCAGATTGGGAGATAGGAGTAGAAAAGGATAATGAGGAGCAGACGTTAGTAAAGAAAGAATGGTTGGAGGCTAGAGTAACACAGGTGTCAGAAGTGATCATCAAAGGAATAGACATCCTGGACAGGATAAGAAAGAGTGAGGCAAAAGATGACGAGGTAGTAAAAGCAGTGGAAGAGATGAAATGAGCTGGGGTAAAGGTTTTGAGAGATAAAGAGTAGAGAGAGCATGAGGGGTTGATGTTAAAGAAAGGAAAGGTATATGTACCTAAGGATGAGAAATTGAGAGCAGAAATAATCAGGCTACATCATGACATGCCTGCAGGAGGACATGGAGGACAATGGAAGACAACAGAGTTGGTAACGAAAAACTTTTGGTGGCTAGGAGTGAGCAGAGAGGTGAAGCGATATGTAGAGGGATATGATGCATGCCAAAGGAATAAGAATCATATGCAAGCACCTGCAGGAAAACTAATGCCGAATTCAATACCTGAAAAACCATGGAGTCATATATCAGCAGATTTCATTACAAAATTACCATTGGCTCAAGAGTATGATTCAATTTTGGTAGTAGTAGATAGGTTGACAAAGATGGCATATTTCATACCTATTACAGAAAAGACAACAGCAGGAGGACTAGCTAGATTGTTCAGGGATAATGTTTGGAAGCTACATGGCTTGCCAGAGAGTATTATTTCTGATAGAGAGCTGCAATTTGCAGCAGGAGTGATGAGGGAGTTGAATGCAATGCTGGGGATCAAGAGTAAATTGTCAACAGCATTCCATCCACAAACTGATGGACAAACTGAAAGGATGAATCAAGAACTAGAACAATACTTAAGAATGTTCATAGATCATTGTCAGGAGTAATGGCCAGAATGGTTAGGGACAGCAGAATTTGCTTACAATAATAAAGTGCAGACAAGTACAAAAGTGTCCCCCTTTAAAGCAAATAGTGAATGAGATCCTCATATGGGATTTGAACTCAGGAAGAAAGGGAGGTTTGAAGAAGCAAACAAGTTTGCAGAAAGGATACAGGAGATACAAGAGGAGGCAAAGGCGGCATTAGGAAAAGCACAAGAAGACATGAAGAAGTATGTAGATAGACATAGGGGAGAGATGGAAGCATATCAAGTGAGAGATCTAGTACTACTCAGCACCAAGGATCTCAAGTACCATATGGTGGGGAAAAGGATGGAAAAGCTTACTGAGAGATTTGTTGAACCTTATAAAGTTAAAGCAATAGTTTTAACAAATACAATAGAGTTAGAACTACCTAGTATAGTAAAAATACACCCAGTAGTTAACATAAGCAGAGTACAAAGATACACAAGACAGGTGGAAGGACAGAGGAAGGAGCCACCACAACCTGTGATAATTGAAGGAGAAGAAGAGTGGGAAGTAGAGAAGATAATGAACAAAAGACGAGTACGGGGAAGAGATAAGTATCTAGTACAATAGAAGGGATGTACTACAGAAGAAGACACTTGGGAGAGCCAGGAAAATCTCAAGAACACAAGTGAGCTAGTAAAAGAGTTTGAAAGGGACTATGAAAAGGCAGAAGAAGAAGAAGCAAGGCAACAAGAAACGGAGGAGAATAAAAAGATATTTAACAGAGAACTGCTAGGAAAGTACATGGCAAAGTTGTTATACAGATGGGGGGAAAGGAAATATGAGCAGGAGTATTGGAAGAAGTTAGAGAAAAATTGGTAGTGATGGAAAAAGAATCCATTTGCAAAAGTGAGCCATAATCCATTCTTACAGATAAAACAACAAGAAGAAGATGAGATGGGGAACATTGGTGATTGGGACAGCAAGCTGTAAAATCCTTGAGGATGAGGAAGCTTGAGAGGGGGGTGGTATTATGAAACAACAGGCGAGCTAGGGGATCCACAGCAGTAGATTATTTTATTTCTTTTTCTTTTTCATTTATTATGTAATAATATAAAGTGCACAGGACACTATGACTCAAAAGGAGTCTATGGGATAATTTGAGTAGACAAATACTAGTAAACACAAATTCGTGTATAAATAGCTAGGCCAATTAGCGAAGACTCTAATGAGTTCTCTTTGTCAACTCTAACTTAAAGTGTGGACTTAAGTTATCACAACTGACATTCACTACAGTAGACAACTGAGGGTATGAGAGTACACTAGTAGATTTATATGAAAAAAATAATCTACATTATTATAGCAAAAAAAGAAAAATAAAGGAGCTTAAGATGAACTAGTATTTGTTGATTTGAGACCATAGAATGATAGTGTCTGGATGATGTCACCACTCTGGATATTATAGTCCCATTTAATAGGACTAAAGTCTGATCTTGCTCACAGCTGCCCCTAAAAAAGGCTCAAAACCAGCCAACATTACTAGGAAATAATGGCAAAAAATAGATAAGGGAGATAAAAGATAGTTGTTGTACAATTGGATGGTTACTGTTATAAATAACATCTGGAATGATAGTGTTAGAGTAGAGAGGAATGAAAGCTATGATTTATGAGTTAATTAAATTACTCTGAGATTCAGAATGAGTAATCTGGAGCTTGTCTATGATAATACTATCAAAAGAGAGAAAATATGACCACCAGTCTAGAATGATAAACTATAAGTTTAGAATAATAGTTAGTTGACAATGGAGTAGGACAACCTTAGTTTCAACTTATGTGTTATGCCACAATCTTTGTCATTGTATATTATTATGATTCGCTCTGACACTTATCTTTTTCTTTATTAAATAAATTAATTAATGACAATACGACTTACAAATATGTGGGAACATCATGATCTATAAAAGTGACAAGCATGGGAAGATTGAGTAATGATCTAGGATAGATCACATGCCTATCAGACAACCACCATGTATGGGAGAATATATGGGCAGAAGCTGTCTAACATGGGGAATTACTTAGAACTTGACAGATGGTAGTTAATAGATACCTTGATCTCTCTTAGAATAGACTAGTTATACCTACATGTACAAGTATAAATAGCTAGTCAATTCATAGAGAAAACTCTGTCAAGTTCTCCTCGTCTTTAACCTCATACTCTTTGAGGGGAATCTAGGATTGCCCCATGGGTTCTAACATATATGATCACTAATTTTGGAGGATCAGAGTTATTAAAGAGAAACAGAGTAGAAATGAGGTATATAAGAGAAAAGATTTAGGAACAAGCTAACTTTAATCTACAAGCTAAAGAACTATACTGTAGAATACTTATATATATATATAAGTCTGGGATAGAAGTTATACACAAAGTTTAGACTACAATTCATAAAGAAGAATTAATGATAAAATAATAAATAATAACTAATTCTGATATTCAGATGTGTATATGATAGTTACCTTTTTACTATTTCTTTTCTCTTCTTTTTCTAGTAATTTAAATACATTCTTTCTTATTTCTTTTATTGCAATATCTGCTTTGTTTTTCTAATACAGTTTTCTGATAGCATAAAAAGGTATAACAAAAATAATCCCCCATTATTTTGCCTTTTGTGCTTTAGAGCTAAAAAGCAACTTGAGTAATTATATCATGAACTGCTATATATTTACTTTCTTTTTATTATTATAAAGTAATTATACAAAAAAGAACATGAGGTTTTCATTTTGAGCCTTTGGCCCAACTCAATCCTTCTACTAATTCTCAATGGTATTAAGTAGATGTTACTATTAGGTTGCTATGCTTCTTTTCAACAACAGTTTGTAGAACAGTGAGTAGTATTAGAGAGTTAGATTGCTATGCTGTTAGAATAGTGAACTTAAGTTGTGATATTCAAAAAATGATTCCACTCTAAGTCAAAGTTAACAAAGAGAACTTGTTAGAGTTCTTGATCATTTAGTGTACAATTGAAGTAATGAGAGTATCTCAAACATCACTTAACAGAGAAGATGGCTTATAGAATTACCTGAAGTAATGAGAGTATCTACAAATAATGAAAATAAGGTAATGAAGCTCTAGTGAATAGTCTCACCTCAGACATTACTTAACAGAGAAGACAGCTGAGGTATAATGAAGGGTCTTCCATATCTTTTGGGTATCCAGCAAAGGTGGAAAATATCACAAATGGCCACTTACTTATTTGTGGTTGCTTTGAGTTTAATAGTTCTCAAGAGTGTTTGAAGCAATTTAGAGTAAACAACAAAAGATGTTGTTAAGTCTAAGGTCTAATCCTCAGACTAAAAAGCCTTATATACATGAATGGATGGTCTGTGCACCTAGATAGAGCATCACACGTTCTACTGCCTATTGTTCTACATATGGCAGTCCTTTTGTGTCCAGAATAGTGATAACTTAACCATAAAAGGGGCTGTTCTTGTTTGTGTTCAAGAATTGATGTGCATCTATGGGTAATAGATCAGTGTCATACCAAACCTTGAGGTCCTTGTATCTCCACAGGATCTTATTGCCTTAATGTTATGATTCACTCTGACACTTATCTTTTGTTTATTAAATTAACTAATTAACGATGATATGAATTATGAACATGATATGGGAACGTCATGAATATAAAATGGACAAGCATGGAAAGGATCAAGTGATGATCTGAGCTTGATCACACACCTATCAGGTAGCCGCCATGTGTGAGAGAAAGAACGCAATGTGGGCAGAAGCTGTCTGACGTGGGGAATTACTCAGGACTTAACAGATGGTAGCTAATTGATACCGTGATCTCTCTTAAGAATAGCCTTAGCATAGCCACATGTAATTATATAAATAGCTAGGCAATTCATGGAGGGAACTCTGTCGAGTTCTCCTTATCTTTAACCTCATACCCTTTAAGGGGGATCTGGGATTGTCCTATGGGTCTTGACACCTAAGGTCTATTTATGGTTGTTAGAAGCATATTGAGGAGAGCTTCCATGTGCACATGGAAGCAAACATCCACGTTCAGCGGTTCCTGAGATATCTGCTGATCAGTGTCCAGTACTGATTAACTGATATCTCGATGAGTACTGATCACTTTGATACATTTTTGGCATCGTTTGAAAGGTCTTCATGAGGGCTTTCAGAAGCATCTTAGACTGTGGGAATTGTGCAAGTATCTGTGGAGTTATGGCTGAATGAAGTTTGTGACAGAAAGTGGAATATCCCTGAAGAAAGTTTGAAGAAAATATGAAATAGTAGTGTTGGACCATTGTTCAACAACAATATATCTATTTATATGTTATAAAAGTCCCTTACTTCTTCCACATTTGATGTTTTCTTTCCATATATCTAAAAAAAAAGATAAAAATAAAATAAATATATATATATTGACTTAGAGAAAGTAGTAATTTATAACACATACTTTCTTCTACTAATAATCTATTAAGACTCTAGACCACAAGATAAATATATATTTTAGCCTTGAGCCTATATCAACACTTAATATTTCTTTGCCCCTCTCTAAAGAAGTTATATCAAAAGTAAAGAATACAGGACTTAGGTTGTATATAAGGAGCAAGCTGGTTGTGATAACTAACTCAAATCTCACTCAATATTATGAGAAAATGAAGAAAATTTGATGAAGTTCTTCTATGGATTGCTCTACCTACTTATACACAAATGCTATTTGTCTATGTATATATTTAGGTAATTTTCTGTGATCCTTCTAGAAGTTTCCATTATGTGACCCTAATCTGATCTTATTTCTTGTTCTATTTTTAGCACACCTTGTCTAATCCATTGAAAAAAAGTTCTTGTTCTTCTAGTTATATAATTTTAGGACCAGGCTAGTCTATAACTTTGTACTCTTCAGAGATGTTCAGAGAGATAGAGAGTATAACCTCAGATTTAAAAAAGAAAACTCAGAAAGAGAGAACTTACTGTTCTCTCTTTTTCTGGACTATATTTATATCAATCTAGATAGTTACAATGACTGTCCTAACATATAATGAGAGTAACAATTCAAGTCAACTATAACAATGTCTATAAACATAGGGTCTGCCACTGTAATTCTGAATGCCTCCTACCCATTTGTATTTAGAGTAGTTGGCTTTATAATCAAAAAAAAATGATGCAAGGGATGTAGAATTATATTATAGTAATACACTTCTAGGTAATACTGTCTACCACACCAGATGACGTATGAGTATTATATTAACAAGAAGACAGCTTGCCTGGAGAAATTTGAAATTTGAATGTCTACCTCTGGCACACCTGTGACAAATCACTCAGTTGATAGCTGTTTGTCTGCCATGACAGGGAATGATGTGACATTACTGTAACAACTTAACACTAACTATGACGAGTGAAATCTGGTATCTTCTCTTCAACAAAGAACTACTTGGTACGGCCGCCAAAGTAAACGTCAACGACATCTGTGATTTGAAGACCGCCACTGCCCAAGGAAAATTTAAGAATGTCCAGGTTCTCGATCTGGTCGTATGGCGATATACAAGGTACCTCAGCTGTTGTCCCACTCAAGACGAAGATGAGCTACAACAAGGCCTTTCTAAAATTGACTTTTTTTGATAAGGAACAAGTTGTTGAGCTTGCTAGTGGAGTTAAAGTGGCATCTCTTGGGCTTGGCGAAGATGAACTAGTACTAGTCCAACTTGCTGAATATCACAAGAGCCCAGTAAATTATTTAAGAAAAAAATCCTTCTATGGCACCATTCGAGGCAGCTGAGGTGGAAACTTTTTCGTGCAATGCAGGCTCGAGTCGAGACGATGGTCTTTTGTGGTCGTCCCTACTCTACCTTTTGGGCAGTCCCTCCTACATTGCTATGCCCACAATTTTCCTCAATTCATGGTTGACTCCTGTACACCCTCAACTCAGGACATTGGACTTTTCCACGAACTCTGTCAGAACATGTCAGATATATTTGATGATGAATTTGACAGGAATGACGAGTTCATGGGTATCATGAAAGAATACGGTTTCCATGACTTCGACAGGGATACATTGGGCGCTACCCGTGTAATGGGTGGCTGAGGGTTATATATCAGTAAGGCCCACCAGGACGCCGTCTATTGTATCCTCGTAGTCAAAAACGTGGCTCAAGCCATGTTTTACTGGCTAGAGGCGGTTCGTATTACGATTGGAGGCAAAGACCATCAATTTCTTTCCAAGACCAATTTCCCACTGCTGTATTGCTGCTTCATTACGGTGAGAGCTGCTCCACATGTCGTTTCATCCACATTACATTTTCAACAGGACCGTATATCTCCGTTGCTTACACTGGGATGGCGAACGTTCAAATGATGACTCAACGCCATGTTTTTACGAAGGTAGTAGAGAAGCAATTGTATGCTTACAATTTTAAACCTACATCTATGATTATCTTTTATCTTTTACATTGAGAGGTTGTATTTATTACCCAAAGACTTACTAACTACTCATGATTACTCATCCACAACGCGGCGCTGAGTCAGCACTCAGCACAGCGTACTACAAAAAGGAGCGGTGTTCTGACCGCTCCGTTAGCCTTTGTATTTTTGCCATGTGAGTGTATTTCTCGAGTGTGTGCGGTTAGAGTGAACCCTGTACATGGATCTGGGTTGAGATAGGGTGGATGGGGTTGGATGAGAATTTCAAGGGCTGGATGACGTTTGCTGATTTTTTGACCCTTTTCAGAACAACACACGATGGGTCGTCGTCCTGCTCGCTGTTACCGCTACTGCAAAAACAAACCATACCCCAAATCGCGATACAATCGTGGTGTTCCCGATCCCAAAGTACGTGCGCGCTTCTATCTCTGACAAAAAGAAAAACTCAATTCTCTACAGATCCGGATTTTTGATTTGGGGCGTAAACGTGCGTCTGTGGATGAGTTTCCGTTTTGTTGTCACTTGGTATCGGATGAGTATGAGCAATTGTCAAGTGAAGCACTCGAAGCAGCTCGTATCTGCGCCAACAAATATGTGACCAAGACGTCTGGCAAGGATTCGTTTCATCTCCGGGTACGCGTGCATCCGTATCACGTTCTCCGTATCAACAAGATGTTATCGTGCGCTGGAGCTGATCGGTAAAAGAAAATATGTGGCTTGTGTGATCATGCTAAATTGGAACTAGTCTTCAGACGGGTATGCGTGGTGCTTGGGGTAAACCCTATGGAACAGTTGCACGTGTGAACATTGGACAGATCATCATGTCGATTCGGTGCAAAGACAGTAATGCGGCTGTCGTGCGAGAGAGTCTGCGTCGGGCGTCGTACAAGTTCCCTGGGCGGCAAAAGATCATTGATTCGAAAAAGTGGGGATTCACGAATGTGAACAAGGAGGAGTATGCTCAGTTGAAAGAGGACAAGAAGGTGTTGCAGTGAGTGTTGTATGGCAGCTGGGTCGATGGACGTGACTGATGATTTGTACAGGGATGGAGCGTACGTGCAATTTATCCGGCCCAAAGGCAACCTGGAGCAGAACCTGCGCAACCAGCTGCGTGCTTAGAGTAGCGTAGAGTATAGTGTAGAGCCAAAGTGACAGTTGTCCGCGGATACATGAATCATGACGTCATCCAGCCTACTTAACGCTTTCCTGTCTGCCTGTCCTTGCCCAATGGCTTCCCATCTTCCTCTGCAGATCCCCTCCTTTGTGTGCTCCGTAACCCCAACCCTAGCTCCGGGTGGTGGAGCCGAGGTGTTGCCTGCCAGTCTCCTCGCCGACGACCAGCTTGCCAGTGCGTGGTTCAGCCACAATGGCTTTGCGCAGGACGACTTTGCTTGTGTGTCCAGATACCAGCACGACGACGACGACGACGCTTATGCCTGTCCACAACACACCTCTGCCTATGCCCGTCCACAACACACCTCTGCCTCTGCCCCATTTGAATTCGACGCCCCTCCTCCTCCCGAGCTCTCTGCGCTCATTCATCCCCAAGCTATCCCCGCGGCCCTTCTCTACTCCCCATCCTCCCTCGGCCTGCCCGTATACTCTGCCTCTGGCTTTGATCTTCTCTCCATTCTAGCACGCGTCGCCAATCGCCCTCATCCTCGTGTCCATCTCGGCCCGGTCGATCTTACATGCTCTTTCGTCGTCGTTGATGTCCGCAGATTCGATCATTCCATTGTCTACTGCTCCCCATCCTTCTGCCGTCTTACTGGCTACTCTGAGCACGAGGTCATTGGCCGCAACTGTCGCTTCCTCCAGGCCCCCAACGGCCACGTGCTCAGGGGAGACACACGCCACTTTACTGACCAGTCTGCTGTGGCCCATCTCAAGAAGAACCTCAGCGCTGATAAGGAGTGCCAGACTAGTATACTCAATTACAAGAAAGATGGCACTCCCTTCATCAACCTTGTCACCGTCATTCCCATCTTTGGTGGTGTCTCTGGCCTCCCTCACGAGCACTCTGATGTCGTCTACCATGTTGGTTTTCAGGTCGACCTCACCGAACAACCCAATGCTATCCTTGACAAGCTCCGCGATGGTAGCTATCTCGTTGATTATGCTGCTCACTCTCGTCATCAACCACCCTCTCTCGGTCCGCCCAACGTCCCTCTCAGAGACAAAAAGTCTCAAGTCATTCCTTCCGTCCGCATATCGCGTGACCTCAAGAACCTTCTCGCCGACGCTGCCTTTGTCAAATCGATTCCTGTCACTTCTTCAACCACTGTCACTTCTTCGTCTTCCGTTCGTCCAGAGACGGATGCTGTGACTGGACCCAATCAGCTCTTGCACCTCATGCTTCTTGAAGCTTTACCTGATTTCATCCATGTCGTCTCGCTCAAAGGTAACTTTCTCTATGTGGCGCCCAGTGTGCGGCGCGTCTTGGGATACGAACCTGATGAGATGGTTGGAAAAAGTTTGTCTGATTATGCTCATCCGGAGGATGTTGTCCCCCTCATGCGCGAACTTAAAGAAGGGAGTGCTACTGGTCTCGCAGCAACCCTGTCAACCTCGACTTTGGATGATGGTGGAGGAAGCTGCTCCAACTCGTCGGGGCTCGAGCAAGTTTCATCTCCAGTTGTCACGGGACCAGCCATGGCTCCTCGTTCTGTCGATTTGCTCTTTAGAGCTCGGACAAAGGTTGGGGTGTATGTTTGGATTGAATGTAAGGGTCGTCTGCATGTTGAACCGGGAAAGGGTCGTAAAGCGATTATTCTCAGTGGACGTGCCAAGGAAATGCCGAATTTGAATTGGGGGTCTATTGCCAAGAGTGGTGGTTTGAGTTTACCTGTTCCCAAGATGGAGGAGGAGGGTATGTGTGGTGGTGGTACGTCTGAGACGGAGGTATGGGGTCTGATGACGAGTGGTGAATGTGCGGGTGGAATAGCCACGTTTTTGGTTGTGGGTCATGGAATGCCTGATGTGTTGGGATGGGATTGTTCTGAGTGGGTGGGGAGACAAGTTGCGCATTTGATGGTGGATGGTGTTTATCAGTTGAATGAGGCGTTGCGAGGATTGAGAGGGGTTTGTTCTTTAGAGGGGAATTCGAGACGGTTTTTGTGCAAGATGCGGCATAAGAATGGGTCGAGTGTGGATGTTGTTTTCGTCATGTATCGATCTGTCGACAGAGGTATCACTCTCGCTAGCCGGGATGCGATGTGTGGGATTGTTTCTGCGCCTGTTGTTTATCAACTTTTAAGCTTGTCGTCGTTGTCGTCGTCGCCGTCGTTGACGCCTTTTGCGCATTCGTTGGAGAGTGATGTTTTTGGAGCGTTGGATACGATGCGAGAGTCGAGTTGGCAGTATGAGATACAACAAGTGAGGTTTGCGAATCAACGGTTGGAAGAGGAGATTGGGGTGTTGAGTAAGCGGGTGCGGGAGGTGGTTGAGGAAGAGGTGGGTGAGGAAGAAGGGCGGGGTGAGGATATGGTGCCTTTGCAATTTGATTTTGATTTTGATTTTACGTCGTCTTCGTCTTCGGTGGTGTCTGAAGGGCATCATCGGTTTTGTACGATGGCGGGAGGGGGAGGGGAGATTCGTCGTGGTGATGGTGATGGTGATGATGATTCGTATTCGATGATGGTGAATTCGAGTTTGGGAGTGCCGTTTGAGTTTGGGGGATGGGATGATTCTGCTTTTGTTCAGCAGCATCAGCACCAGCGACAACAACAACATCAGCAGCAACACCAACATCAGCACCAGCAACAACACCAGCAGCACCAGCACCAGCACCAGCAACAACAGCGGTCAGCTCGAGTACAGGGGCTTAAACGATCTTGGGATTTGATTCATAAATGACTTTTTTTTCTTTTTCATTATGTGCTCTCATCTATCTTTTTTAAAACCCTTTAAAACCCTATCTAACTCGACTCGACTTGAACCTTTTTAAAGACGATGTCGGTGTAGTTGGAGAGAGGATGGATGGTCGTATCGTTGTGAATGTAAATAGTTACCTTGCTTCGTGGACTTTTTCTCTTTTCTATATGGTATGCTGAAAAAAATTAGTCTAGGTCTAGGTCACATCTTTTGGTTTGGGTTGGGTTGCTTTTTCTGGTTATGTTTTTGGGGGTTTAATGACATCATAATATGCAAAGTGAAGCGATTAAAAATATATATGTGGTGCCTTGATTGCGGAACCGAAAGTACGAAAAGCGATCTCGCTCTCATTCTCAAGGTAATGGTTCACGACTACTCGATAAGCGGTTTAGATGGATGTATACGTCCGTTCCGAACCCATCCATCGCGATCAGTCGTAGATCTCCGCCGAAATACCTGGCATACTATGACTTTCGTGAGTCGCGCACAGAAAAGACAGAGCCGAATTTGTTTTGGAAGAAAAGAGCCACGAACCAATCTCGACAATGGGAGTCCATACCCAAAACCAGCCATCGGGGCTTTAAAATCACTCGCCTGAAAATCCTGATCGATCCTCTGTCCTTCCATCGTCGTATACATATACGTCCAAATCAACGGAATAGCGCTCCTCGGAATCCCACCTCCCTCATCCGATATCTTGATCGTAATATCTTCTTTTCCTTCGACGACGACGACTTTGATAGGAGGGAAATGATCTTCGTTGTCGATTCCGAAACGCTCTACGATGGCTCGAAGTGAATTTTTTAAGAGTTCGAAAACGATGTGGGAGAGGTGACCGGGGACGTAAGGGAAGATGAGGTTGGGAGGACAGATGAGTTGGACGGGTGGACTTTTGAATATGGCGTAGTGGTCTTCGCAGACGAAGCGAGCGTTTTCGATGGCTTCTTGGACGATATCGTGGACGTTCTGTTGAGAGATGAGATGAGAAGAGAAGAGTAGGATATGGAAAAAGGTCAGATGCTTAACTGCTTTTGTGCAAATGATGCCGACGTAATCTTCGTGCGCTTGATGAGTGTTCAGTGCAACATCTGGAAGAAATCTAAAGAGTCGACGACTGAATACAACGAGTTTGGAGTGGTTTCCTTACGTTGGCCGATTAGAAAACGGATTCCGATACGAGACATGTAAAATCGATCCAACCAAGCTTGGATATCGAGACCGATATGTCGAGCGTTGTGACACTGTTTCCACTCGAGAACACCCTGAGCGACAGTTGTCACGGTTGGGTCATGCCGCGCTTTGATATGCTCTAGCAATGTGGTAAACCGTTTGTTGTAATCTTGCACCTCTGGTGGCCAGTCCGTTTTGTTAGTACTTGCATAGTATCTTTAAGGATGGTTTCAGTTCTTCTGTGAAAAAAAAATAACAAAGGGAAATTGATGACCTTCGTTCCATGGGAACTCTCAACCGCAACTTATTGAAACCATTTGTACCGTTCCCGTTCATATTTGTTACACTACCGGCTTGAGAGTGCGTCTGGTAGTCTTCCGAGTCCATCGGAGGTTCGAGAGAAGGATTAGGAATCGATTTCGGTAGTGAAACAGGACGGGGCACCATGAGTGCTTGACGGACTCTCTGTGAAATTTGGAGAGGAGGAAATGTGATGAGTTCCTGGACTACAAGGTCAGCATGCGTGCGTGAGGGGGAAAGAGAAATTAGGGTCTGTTACTTCAAAAGACTGGGCATACCAGTTCTTTACTTTTTTGATGGAGGGCACAGTACTGAGATCGTGAGGCAATTCGTCCAGTTCCTTCACACGATGAGCCAGACGCACAGGGAGTTCCTCTGACTCGACCGTTTGCAAGAGTATGGTACTAGATAGTTGTGACTAGCGCACCTGCAAGGAACTGGCTAGCCTTGAGAAGTGTTCCCTGACTTGGGTTCTGGCCGAAGAGAACCATCTGCTGAAGGGAGACTAGACGAGTAATCAGACAGAGCCACAAGAGCCAGTAATAAAAAAAACAACAGACCGCCTGTTTGTGGAAAGGATGCGAAATGGTGGATCTTGTCCCACAGAGCTGGGGAGATACGAAATCCAGCGGACATGACGTTGTAACCAAACCCGGCATTGCATTTTCATTTTTATCAATATCTCTCTCCACTCCATCCGGGAATCACATGCTTTCGTCTGGTCACGTGGTCATGGATTAGCGACAATGTCTCGGTGACCCGTCTAGGAAAGATTTCGATCGATGCCGAGACCGTTTTAGATGAGAGATTTCAACCCCAGTATAGAATAGGGCTTGATTGAACACTCATTCCCCCCTATCACATCCTAGTGTAGTGGTGAATGCACAGTCTGTCAGGATACAGTTCTTACTAAATAGACTTGAAGAGCTTCATAAGAGCTGTCGCCCAGCGCACAAATTGTGTCTTGTCTTTGGGCTGAAATTGAAATGGACTGACGGATTCATACCATATCAGCGTTGTTACGCAATTCTACATTCCGTTTCTCTCGGGAATCATTACCGTCTCTCTCTCCATTCTTGCCATCAGCCGTCTACCCTACAATGGCGTCTGAGTTGGCGTCACACTGTGAGGCCAGAAGTAGATCCAAGTCTAATTTTTTTTCAGTTTCATGTCGTTGAGAAAAAAAGATAACCTGTATCGATTAACATATTTCCAAAAAGAGTAGCGACCTGGAAATCTATACAACAACAAAAATAATGAACATGCGACATTGTGAATGCACAACAACAGAGTTAAATATAACAAACTATGCATGACACATTACTCAAGTGTCTTGCACGAATTTTTGACATGTACATGCTTTTGCGGAAAAAATACAAAGAAAAAAATGTTCCAGCTTGTCAACATCTACAGGATGAAAATCAAAAAAACTTCGACCAAAACATTCACGGGAATCATTCATCAGGGTATAGGATCACATCTGATTCCAGACATCAACATCAAACCCCTACAACAGAAAATCAAAAAAACTTGCGGCATCAAACCAAAATAGAGGTCCACAAACGGTACAAGTGCATGCGACATCTACAAACTTCCCACAACTGGTCACAACCAAAATGATCATCATCCGGCAACTTTTCACCCACTCTAAAACTCAACCGACAACGACATTCATGTTGACTCGTCTGATCAAAGTCAATAATCCGAATATCGCCGTTTCGTTCCAGTACGTTTCTCTCCGCGAAATCTCCATGAATGAGTCCTCGTTTATGTATTTCTACGAGTTGTTGGAGGATGCGAAGTCTTTGGAGAGAGAAATTTGGCTGAGCAAAAAAATAATTTTTTTGGACATTCGTGGCAACGTCCGTAAAATATATACCCACCGGAGGTCAACTGAAAGACGATCGAAAGGATGTTGAAGACACTCGCCCCAGTATTCCAGAGCTAAGCATGCAACTGTCTGGCCGTCATCCATGGTACCAGCATATATACCATAACAATAAGGAATGACGTTTCCCTGAAGGCAACCCAATATACCAGTGTAAACACTAGCTTCTTGAACGAGACTATCGATGAGGTCGTCTCGCATAGCAAACTTGAGAGCGACCGAAGCAGAAGTAGAGGTCGCACTGGACCTGAGGAAGTACGCACGAAATACCGGAGAGTCGGAATAATAGTCAGCGTTCGTCGTCGGGTCGACACTCACAGTCAAAGGTTTGTCATGAACGGGAAGGATGGTATGGTGGTCATGAGGGGTCAGTAGAAGAGGAGTCAATGTACACTCAGGTGTTGTCCAGCCAGGCCAACTCGAAGGGAACTTGACATGAAGGAAAGCCATACTTTTTAGACGGATAATTCAACGACGTCAATGGATCATTTATATCGAAGAACCTAGGGGCGGAGAAGCTGCTATACATAGTGACTCACGTGTTGCATATCCATTTGGGGACGAACCGCTGGATTTTCTACCACTGAGAGATGCTTATAGCAGTTTTCGTCGAGACTAGACTTTATGACTTCATCCCTTCTAGCATATTTGATTGCGCACTGCAGAGCAAGTTCTCACAAGTTGGAGCATACAAACCAGTGTTCCTGGAGCACTGCCTCGCATATTTCTAGGAAGAATTCCTCTTGCCCTGAAGTTGATACTACCAAGATAATCTTTAATCGATGTCCCGACAAGCACAAGATACCTAGACTAGGATAGTAGACTAGGAACAAACCGACCACAACCGCCACTGGCGCAAAATGGTCCCAAAAAAAGAGCGTCAAAGCAAGAGAGCGCATCAAGAAACGGATACACAGTAGGTATTGATGGGACGAAGCAATTCTAAAGAAGATAACCGAAAAGTAACACAGAGGAGAAGATGAGTTGATTAGCGTTCAGTGTCCATTGCCGCGTCCTCGAGTGATGTCTTGCCAGTTGACGATATTCCCGACCGTTGGTAGGTAGGCTCCCGGACCGAGACTAAGCGGCACCTCTAAGATTTCCACTTGCAGGGATTTAAGGTCGACCACCGTACCATTCGTCTAAAAGAAAAAGAAAAAGAAGGAATCAGTTCACAGTTGGTTTCACACCGCACTATGGATCCACTTACAGCACGTACACGCCATTGTAACCCAGCCGTCAACCAAGGAACAACCAAGTTGGACAAAAAACTCCCAAAAGTTGTTTTATCAGCAATAGCAGGATTGAGCGATACAAATCCCTCTTCCATAAACCTGTCCTGATCGCATTTCGTACATTGCATACTATGCACAAACGCATGATGGGCTCCTACAAACTGTGGGCACGTCAACCAAGTGCTTGAATCCTCTGGTACCGAACCGAGGAAGAAAACGACAGAGAAGCTCCCTCCAACTTCGGTTCGATCAAACGTGACACGGGCGGTCCAATCTGAGTATTGTCCTCCATTACCACCGAAAATTTTACCCAGCATGTCCGAGAGACGATTCTTGCGGGACATCAATTTGTGGGATCGTTTAGTGGGGATATTGACGGGAAGCTGTTGAGACCTTTTGGACATGGGAGTACTTCCAGGTCCGTATAACTGATTGACCTTTTGGGCGATAGCACTCTGTAACGCCTGTTGATCGCCAGTATTGACTCCTTGAAACTCGGGATAAGTGTACTGAAGGGCTTCAATATCTGTGACTTCAGTCGAGATCCAAAATTCGGTTTGATTTCTCCAGAACGGTGTCAAAGCTGTCTCCAACGTCAACTTGAGTTTCTCGGGGTTGAAAGAATCGAGTTATTTTTACTCACGCGTATTAGCATCAACAGACCCGCGATAGGGTAAGGACCATGTTCCATAACCAGCATTACCTGGGCTGACCCATACTCCGGGATGAAGTGCAGACCATAGCGCCAACAACCTATCCACATTGGCATGATGATGGAAGAAAATGGGGTCGAAACCTTTGTTTTACACAAGATCAGCTTTTTAGGATCTCTGGATTAGAGTGGAGCAAACGGACCGGCCACAGTGGGATTAGACATCTCTCCATTACCACCCGTCAACACATGTATGTTATCGTGAATTGACTCCAGACTATTTGCAGATCCATAGGTGCGATCATGATTACTGAATTCTTTCCAATCGTCGATACGGGTGAGCATTTGATAGGTGTTCGAGGTGATAGTACTCTGGGAATGCGACAAAGTGCTGTGCGTACGGCCACGATGTTACCAAAAGCATGCACACAAAGAGAGAAAGAAGAGTGATTTACTTGATCAGCAGAGGCACATTATCCGTTGCATCTGGCCCAGATCCAGTCGGCTGTCTCAACGTCCTAGGCCAGTTTTTATAGGGTCTCTGCATGTCGGATGGCATAGGGTTAAATCTGTAACCTCTAAGAGGATTCGTAACGTTACTCCGCTGCCCGTTTGGCATTGTGATTTCTACTTCATCGAGGCTGATGACTTGAGGAGGAGGAACACTATCTTGCGCCCAATCCCAGTATGTGAGCCTCAGCTTGAGGGCAGAATCTACCCATTGTGCTTTGTCAGAAGTAGTGTACGTTGCGGCAATTTGTCGTGCATGTTGATTGATGATTTGCTTGAAAAAAATAGAAAGAAAAAGAAAAAAAAAAAGTTATCACTAGCACGTGCGATAGAAGGCTAGAACTCACCTCGACGAGCATTGTCAACGGCCTGTGCCAAGTTGGGAACAAAGTAGAACCATGAGTACAGTATCCAGCCGCCTGCAAAGCGGGGTTTGCATGAAATCCGTTAACACCATTAGCGCCGTCATAAGATATATACGGATAGCCATGAATGCCAGCGATCTGGAACCAGGAAAGTAAGTCGCTCTGGTCAACATTTTGCATTGCGGCTATAGATAAATGTAAAGGCTGTGTTGATGGTGAGACATGAGAGAGAGGGGCGCACTCAAAGCCTGAACGTAGAGTGAAAAGAAACGATCATTTTGAACGAATGTGTTGATTTCAAGACGAGGCTGAACACCACCTCCAAGAGGAGCAACGAGATGGTGAGCCATGAAGCTCTAGCTAAAAAAAACGTGAGAGGGAGAGAGAAAGAAAGAACTCTGAAGAGAGGACCCTGAAAAAGGACAATGTTCGGCTGCACTTGGGATTATAAATATACTCTGACCGTAATAACGGGCGCCTTTAGAGGCTGACCCTTTGTTGGTAAGACTTTTGTATAGAATGAGGCTAACCATATCTGGACATTTCTACGGCGTTATAGCGTCGTTGACAGGATGAAACAAACTTAAGCGACCGGGTCTCGAATTCAACGTTCATACAATGATCTATACAATAATACAAGAATCGTCCTCGGCATGTCTTCCCTGTATTCCCATCTCTGCAAAGGTAGCAGGGCCGGTTTTAGATGGTCTTGGCGGTGACGATGATGATGGCGGTGGTAGTGGTGGTGATTGTGATTGTTGCTGTTGTGGTTGTGGTTGCTGTGTAGGAGGCGTGAGGGGTGCATCCGTTAGACTATAAACCGTCCGTCCTGTTGCGGTGCTCTGATGTCTCGGTTGTGGCATGGGAGGCGCGAGGGGTGCATCTGTAAGACTATAAACCGTTCCTCCTGTTGCGGTGCTCTGACGTCTCGGTTGTGGTATGGGAGGCGCGAGGGGTGCATCTGTAAGACTATAAACCGTTCCTCCTGTTGCGATGCTCTGACGTCTCGGTTGTGGTATGGGAGGCGCGAGGGGCGCATCTGTAAGACTATAAACCGTTCCTCCTGTTGCGGTACTCTGAGGTCTCAGTTGTGCTGAACTGAGGGAGGCTTGTCGCTCGACAACGTCAGACCTCTGCTTGGCCATTGTCCTCTTTCTGACCAACTTATCATCAGTAATAGAGACATGTTCCTGTCTAGACAAGATATGAGGAGAAGGTTGAGAAAGGGCAGCAAGTCTCTCTACGGCATCGGTGTTGCCGTGCTGGCTGGCTCGGGTATACCACATGGTAGCATTTTGGATATTCTTGGACTGACCGACACCGACTTCGGCATAGTAGCCCATGGCAAATTCGGCGGCAGGAAGACCTGTTTTGGCGGCCTTTTGTGCAAAGGTGAAGGCGAGGGCTTCGTCCTTGTCGAAACCAGCACCCGGGGCATCAGTGTCTGAAGAACCACAGAGGAACCACTTGCTGAGTGCCATGTCTGCCTCTGGCTCGCCCTGCTGGCTGGCAAGGCTGTAGTACTGGACGCTGAGGAGAGGATCGAAAGGAAAAGGGGGCTGTGCGTATTCATAGGCATGGCCGAGCTTGTACTGGGCAGGGGCAAAGTGGAGGAAGGCAGCGCGTTCGAGGTATTTGCGAGCGTCGTGGAGAGGATCAGCGGTGAAGGCCGTGATGTGGTGGGCAGGGATGGAAGCCTGTGCAAACTCGTTGAGGAGGAGAAGGGCATAGGCATAGGCAGGCTGGGGGACCTGGACAGTGGCAAGACCCGCTGCTCGTTGCAAAAGGGCCATGGCAGCATCGATGTTGACGTCGAGGCCGAGCTGCCCCAGAAGATGTGCCATTCCCATTCGCTATAAACTATCAGAATAAGCTGGAACGAGTCTGATAGAGACTCACATAGGTACAGCTCTCCACTCCCCACTTTGCCCCCCGTTCAAAGCATTCACGAGCTCGCTGGGTGTCCTTGAAGCTCTCATAGTCCCGTCCAAGCCGGAACCAAGCTGCATGGTACTGCCCCCGCGCAGCTGCCTCAAAGTCACGGAACGCAGCTCGCGGATTGTGCCCAACATACCTCGGATATCCTCCCGTTGCTGCAAACAGCGCACGCCAGTACATCGCCTCTGCTGCGTACAATGGCATCGGCGTCGCCCCCGTGCTCGCCAGCTCCAGAATCGTCCTCACAGCAACCTCCACCAACCCCTGCAGCGCACTATCCCGCACTACGACAGGCCCAACCGCTGGATCTGTGCTGGGATTAGGGTTCTGTTGCGCACGGTCGACCAGCAGCAGCACATCCCGGCACCACGCTATCCTGAGGAACGGGTCGTGCTGCGGATTTTGAATCGCATGCACTGCGCCCTCGAGATCGGCAATCGTCGGAAGAGGCGCGGTCAGAGCAGGCGGGGAGGCGGAAGCGGCAGGGAGGAGCGGCGGTGGCGGCGGAGGGGGCGGGGGCAGCGGGGGCGGGTGAAAGTGGTCATACGGATTGGGAGTTGTGTAGTCAGCTGCAGCCATGGCAGTCTCGTCGTGACAGCCTTCCTTATAACTCTAATCGATCCCATCACAGATCATGTGGGTCGACTCATGTCAATTCCACCGACAATCTTTTCAGCAACATGTCATGACCGTACACACGATGGTTCCTAATAGTCATCAACTCAACTTTGGGTTAGCCCCTGTAAGCAAGGCAGCCAGTCCATCCTCGCAGATTGAGAGTTGCTTCTTGAACCGAGGCTAATATTAAAGAACGTGTGATATGATACAAATGCAACACTATGCTTATCACGTTTTGACCACATTCGTCGTAACTGTAACACCTGCAGGATAAAGATCATCCTGAGACAACCTTTCCTCTCCTCTTTGCTCTGATTTGATGTCTGTCAACTCGACTTCCTGACGCCTGAAAACGATCGAGCTCGTCGATGTCGCCGTCGGACGCGTTGTGTCAATTTGTTCATTATGATCGAACATCGTAAATTGCTGGTCTCGACTCGCTGAAGAACGGACCAGAATGACATTGTACGCAATTCCGGTTGCTATCAGTGTCTTACACCATCACACCATCAGTCTCTGAACGATATATATATATAGCAGCAGGACTAACCATGTCGGCTGTTGGATACATTGCATTGCTTCTTGTTACACTCACGATAAATGTCACAAGCACACAGGCCGTATACGCTGCTCCAGATTCCGCAATCACCCGCATGACTTTCTGTAGACGGCGTGGTCGATAAACCAGAGAGGTCAAGTATCTCTCACTTTGCCTCTCTACTTGCCAGATCCGCCATACCAGGACACCTATCAAAAGTCAATTCAGTTCCTATTCATGACTCGAAAAAAAAATGGCTTGCTTGTTGTCAAGGTGTTTTGGACAGCTGTGATGGCGAAGAAGGACAGCCACCAGGGTTGGATCTGTCTCGAGTTCAGAGTTATGTCTCGGTCAGTTCTTGGATTCGCTTCGACTTCGATGAGCTTTGCAGCCATGGCTAGATTACCAAGATAAAGGATGAGCGATGGGGTGATAATCCGCCATCGACGTCCATAGACAACCCAACATCTGTATATCTGGCAGCAACTCTCAAAAACACAAAAGCCATAAATGGGTAATATGGTACCAGAACAAAATCACCAATAATCATGGCGATAGTTTGATTCACTGACTGACTTTGGTTAATGCGACCTCCCGGAGAGGGTCTCAACACAAACGAACCACTCACACGGGCAATATTTATCCAATCCGCAATATTCCTAAATTCACGCTCAGGATCTTCAGAGTCAATAAACGCACGGAAATTGTGTAGTAATCCCAGTGTGGTATCGAAAGTGCATATGGAAAACAGAACAAAGGCGATTATCGTCAACATCCAACGAATTTCGTGAGGCCGACGCCATCGCTCCCTTCCATTTCCGGTAATCAGGAGTGTTCGGATACAGAATGTGCATGTTACTAAATAGATACCGAAAAAAAGTGTTTCACAAAAATTTCCCGAGAGCTGCGCAGCAGTGATTGGGAACGGGTCTCGTTCAACCGTGCTATTCGACATAAGGTGGGGGGGGGAAGGGCCTATTGTTGGAGGCAGAGGGGAAGGAATGCAGAGTATCATTTCAGCATCGTGACCACGTTTATAGCCGTCACAGGAGGACGTAAATAGCCTCCGATAATAGCGCAATGAGATAAAGTAGCTTACTCCGCTGCGATGGAACAGGCCCTACCGCGAACGAACTACAAGTACATCGTACCAATGCACAGTCCCCTTCCCTCTTTTCTCTTTTCTCTGTCCTTCCCAGTCACTCACCAGTTGGACAAAGTGTGATACGGCGTCGTGCCTCAATCAGTCCGCGCACCCAGAATAATAGATGAATACCACGTCCAAGGATCATATCGTGACCACACGCTCACCTTAAATCAATGCTGTCAGAAGTGATCGATACCCAACCCCCGGACCAAGAATCCACTGTAATGGTGCCTGATCCAATTATACAGACGATGAGATACTCACTTTTGCAGAGTCAAATATAGATCTCCCGATCACCAATAGACCTTACGAGGGTCACATAACCTGTATTATAGACGATCAGAAGGAGTTATCGAAAAAATCGATTGTGATCAGCGCTAGGCGGGAGGAAGCTGAATACATTTGAAAGGAGTTGAAATGGAGTGGATCTATGAGTCGCACGTTGCTTGGGATCCTGGAGATCGTGGAAGGTTTACTTTCAAGGAAGATCGGACAAGTACCAGAGTCGATAGCGGTTTCTAATTTTTAAGATCGAGAAGGACAATACGACGATTGTCTTCCCTACCAGAAACAGAAATTCCAGTGCGCGAATCTTTTGTCCTCTTCAGGTGATTGACAAGAATGACAGCTCAAGTTTTGCAATGATTTCCAAATCTGATACTTGTAAGCGGTTACAGCGGAATTTGCAGCGTCTTCAACGGACAGCACGCAAAAGATCAATTACCCTACGATGATAAATAGCACAAGACCTCTTTTATACAGCGACCAAGTCCTAAAGTCCAGAGTCCATCAAGTTGGTGGAGAGCATTCATGCAGATCAACCTTTGCAGATGAGAATACACAAGTTCGATTGAGCGTGATCGAGCGTCAATACGGAAGTAAATGTGGAGATGCTTATTTCTTTATTTCTATATTTAATACAATCAACTCTCGAACTACAACATGTAAAACTCCTCCAACACTCACGATGGCAGACCGTGGTTAGGAGGTAGTCGTAGATTTCGTAGTTGTTGACGAGTTCAAGTTATCTCGAGACGATGTTCGATCTGTTTCTGATTCAATAGCTGCCAATTCGACACCTTCAGGCCTAGTCACCCCACTACCTGGTTGTACTCCAACTTTTGTAAACGGCTGAATACACTTGTCAGAAGAGTTGACAAGGATCGCGTTGAATGCGATCCCAGTCACTATAAGTGTCTGGAGCAATGAAACAATTCAACCTCGAGTAAGGCTGATCAACAAAGACACCTACCACATTTGATACAGGGTATAGAGCATTACTTTTTATTGCACTCACAGTAAAAGTGATGACAACACAAGTTGTATAAAACGCTCCTGATTCTGCAATGATCTGAATGACGCTGCGCAAATGGTAGGATTGATAAAGTGGTTCAATTTGATCTAAAAATACTTGAGTCCGCTTCTCCACTCTCCAGATACGCCATATCAAGATAACTTGTTCAAAAACAAAAAAAAAAAAGTCCAATCATGCTCGTCATAGAACGTTCAATCAGACGTACGAGATGTTAGGGTGTTTTGAGCGGCTGTTAAAGCGAGGAAGGATAGCCACCAAGGTGTAATTACATCGATATCGGGGGTTATATGTGGATTCGCGTGGATTTCGATGAGCTTTGCGGCAACTACGAGATCGACGAGAAAAAGAGTGAAAGAAGGGAGGATGACGAGCCATTGACGTCCATAAATGATCCAACACCGGAACACCTTAAAAAAATATTCTAATACAGAAGTAAGATATCAAAAATACCATACCAGAATAAAATCGCCAATTATCATGGCCATGACTTGGTTCACTGACTGACTTCAGTGAGCACAGACCTGCTTGGGGATCCTATGGAAGAATATATACTCACCCGGGCAATGGTAATCCAGTTTGATAACTTCATAAACTCCTTCTCGGGGTCACTAGACTTGACAAACGCATGGATGTTGTGTAATAGGCCAATGGCAGTGTCAAACGAACAGATGGCGAACAACATGAGAGCGGTTGTGGTCATCAACCAACGAATTTTGCGCGACCGACTCCACCGCCCCTCTTGTCGTGTCCAGGCATCAAAGAAGATTCGGATGCAGGAAAAACAGGTGGCTATATATATACCATAAAAGAGCGTTTCGCAAAAGTTTCCGAGGAGTTGGGCCATAGTGATCGGGAAGGGGCCCCGATGGACCGTATTGTTTGACATAATGTTGAAGAACTGAAGGGATGCGTTTTAGTATTCGTATTTTTTGCTGACAAACATATAGTGGGCATTACTACTTTTAGTTAGTTATCACTTAACGTAAGTATTAGTGCTCATCGTCTGGACCGTCTGGATTATTGAGAAATCTACAAGGTATCAACAGACAGTCATTTCACTCGACTTCAGAAGGAATGGCTTTCTGTTGATATCTACTTGAACGGCCACTCGAAGCAAAGCAGATTTACTAGTAACACGGCAAGTCTCATAAGTACTCTCGAATACTTGGTTGCAAGTGTCATCTCAAGTCCCAGCATCGTCAAGTTCCACATCAAGTGTCTTACAGTACTGACCAAATCGTGTATCAGGTGTCCTGATAGATCATCGAGCAGAACACGGCTAAAAGGTATCTTTTAGATGTTTACCGTGACTTTTTAGAGGCCATCCCAATCCACCTCCGTTTGGGCCAGGAGAGTACAACTTCCTAGGACTCGCATCAGCGAGATTCCTAGGGAGATGACCACTGAAGAAGTCTAGTCGGTTCGTAAGTGAACCAATTGATTTTCACGACCACTCCGTGCCTGCTGTCACTCAAGGTTCAGGCCGTGACCTAACCCTCAATATAAAGGACAGACGTAACACACTCCGAGAGGTACTTTACTAGGAGCTGTCACTCGTAAAAAAAAGCCTACGGCATTGATGTGCCAAGATCACAGCCACCCAAGTTCTCTTTCATTGAGTGCCAAGCTTTTCTTGGGCAACCGTAGGTTATTGGGGAATATTTATGCTATTCTTGCAGAAGCGGACGGGTTCTTAAGCACTATCAACTATAGCTGGTATCATTAGCGCCATGGTTTGATCCTCATCCGTCAAGAGTTCAAATCAATGTCCCTTTTCGGTCGTCGACTATAACAGGGATTCGTTGAAGACGACGAAATAGAAACCAAGGCGTCCAAGTCTAGATAGTAAGTTCAGACGTACGTTGATGATCAACTATCCTGCGATAAATCGCATCCAGGAGTTCTGGGCTGTTACTTCTTTGAGAACCACGGAAACTCGAGCCATATTCATCTTGTCTCCTTCACCAAAATAGAACTAGGTAGTATAGAGCACATGCAGGTTTGTTTTGTGATTTAAAGTCCATTGGACGTTGATCAATGCTCATCATATGCTGATGGATTGATTAGAGCCTCAAAGAGGTATTGAGAGTAAACAAGCCCAAAGTAAACGGAGCAACTGTGAAAGTCTGGATCTCGTTGAACCCCTGCATAATAATCTAGTATGCAGATGAGTGAGCACTGGCTCACTTGTTGTAGAAAAAAAAAATGGGGTAGGTAGGTAACTTAAAATACGTTTTCGCACTGTCATATAAATATACTGCTCACGTGAACTCGAACCAAACTATAGTGGAAGTACATACAAAGAGCCACGAGCTCTTACATTCACAGGAAAACAGCCAGCTTGATACCTGTGAAGTAATGAATACAATGAATACAATACCCACCTCCGAGCACTATCGATCGAATGCTGTGCAATAGTTGTTACCCCACCGAGCTTGGTTTCTTTTCTCTTCTCTTGGCTTCTTTTCTCTTGTCCAACCTGGGTCCAGCACAGATCCATGGAGCTATGTCCTCACACCCATCACAATCGTCATAACAATACATTGGGAGCACAAGTTCTTGATCATCAAAGCTACAATTAAAACCTGTGAACAGGTATGACGCTTACTCTTTCACAAACTCTGGGCTTGATATACATTGTCCATGATCCTCTGGCCAACTGATCCGCCCAACGCCTTGTATCCAAGCGATACATCAGTTGTCAGGCAAAGTATCGATGCGCCCGATAAGCTTCTACTTTATTCAAGATGACGGAGGAATGTTCAAATTCAATATGAGCCCCACTTCTGTATTGCATCTCAAGTTTACTATCCACCGTCATCATTTGACGTTCTTATTCCAGGAGCTTGGGACAAAAACCGCCGTTGAAGAATAATTGGCAATCAATACAAAGGTCCGATATCATGCGCGACTTGTGGCAAGATCTCAAGCTGCCAAACCATTTCACGGGACACGATCGGCTGTACCTTCAATTAGGTTTCCTCATCTACGAGTTACTTGCCGTCAGATGCAACATGTCTTTTCTTGACAGCGCCAAACGTGGTGCGGTCGGGGTTGATAATGCTACAGCAGGTACCAATAGAGATATCTGGAGGGCAAACTCGACGAACAAGATTTCTACTCGTGAAAGAGATGAAATTCACATCGGACTTGAGTATGTAGTGAGCCTTCACGGAAGGCCGGCCCAATGAGCTCAACGAGGTAAAGTATCCATACATTCTCAGATTAGCATTTTATCCGTATTTCTCAGGTAGTGACAATCCTTATCTTCTCTTCCTCGATGCTCATCACAAAGTCGATGATGGGATCGACATGTACCAAGAAACTGGATATTCAAAAGATCCATTCCGTTCAGTGTTACCTTGTGTCAATCTGTCCAAAACTATGATGTGTACTAGCATAGCTGATACAGATGGACCATTACCTGTGAGCCAGGTGATTGGTGTCGTCCTTGATTCCTGATCTTTTCAGTGCCCAGGGGCTATAATTGGCAGTGTCTAGAAGTAAATGTCTAAAGCTTTCTCAACAAGCAACAATTCCTAGACTACTGTCTAATCTCATCTAATCTTCATCTCGATGGTACACAACCGACACCCAAGTTCTTCAATAAAGCTTTCGGGTACAGAAATTAAATTAGCATAAAAGGAGGATGATATCCTCTCATCTGTTCCAAGCAAAAGGAGTGCTTGAATCCCAAGGCAAAAAAAAAAACAATAAAATATGGACAATGCATATGTATGAATGAGGGGATATCATCATATTCGATTTGAGGAAGGTATAATTATGTAAATGGAATGAAGGACTAGGTAGGGATAGTTAATGAGAGTGCAAATATGGACAGAGCATGGTCACAACAAGAAAGAAAGAAAAAAAGAAAAAACGAGAGAGCAGCGACTCATCACACAAAGAGCGAATATATCCAAAAAAAAGTCGAGTCCACGGAGACAAACGATGCGTTTTTCTTCTTCTTTTTTTAGAGGTCCTCCACAGCATCAACCACATAAAGAATCTGTTGAGGTCTCACAAACAAACCTCTCGATTCCGACCCAGAAGCATCCGACACAGCAGGGCTGGCACTTCTCACCCTCTTCATCTTATCTACCAAACCTGCACCCTTTTTTCTAGTCGCTTTATCATCATAAGAATACTCCCAATCAACTGCTCCTCTTCGATGTCCACCATACATCATTCCATTCCCAATATCAAAATATCGAATCCCATCCCAAGTCCCGTCATTCCATTGAGTTCCTTGCCAGCCAAGATCCAAATCTCGATCTGTCCAACTCTCGCCTAATGGGATAGGAACTTCCACTCCAACCCAAGGTCCATACTCCCCCTGAACTTCACCAATATAACGAGCATAAGCTTTGAATCGCTTTCGTTTGCAAGAGACGATACACGGTATGCCAATCTCGAGAGCCACTCCTCGCGGAGGTGCGTTCACGTTTGGCTGCTGTGGCTTATCCAGTTCCACTTGAACAGTGGGAAGTGGGGGCTGAGGTTTATCAAGTAACGTTGATCTATCAGGAAGGCCATCGCCATCGCCATCCCCTGAACTCCGTGATGTCGAAGACATGTTTGTCGTTGCAACGTCAGGAGTGACAATCGTCTCATTTGACTTTTTCTTCTTAATCGTTGCATTACTCCCTGTAGAAACCGTACTATCCGATTTCTTGTGTTCCATGTTCGTATCACTCTCTACCAACATCCCAGCTTTGATCGTCGTGCTACTTGATATTTCTCCTTCATCAGAGTTACCCTCATTCTCCTTGTTTTCTTCTGCAGATGACGCCCTCAGTTCTACAGGAGACACAGGCATACTCGAAGCAGGAGATATCCTTGGTGATCTGTCGACAGCACTAGTTCTGTTCGACCTAGGCACCGTGGGTGTCTTCTTAATTGAGGTAGTAGACCTGACCGATCGAACTGACACTGTCGATCTTGTACTTGCACTGCTCGGGCTAAGTTTGGTGGGATCGATCGGAGGCACAGGAGGAGGAGGCGCCTGGCGTTGAGTCCTAGATCCAGAACTCTTAACGGAACCATAAGCACTACCAGCCGTACTGCTGACAGAGTGAACCGAGGCTCCAGAAACTTTCCGAATCCTACCACCAGATGTGGTTATGGGTGGTTGACCGGCGGTTCGAGCACTCGAAGTAGAGGCAACGGAAGATTTTCGACTACGCGGTTGAGGGCTCGTCGAAGAGAATCTAGAACTTGCAGTCTTGTAGGTTTTTGCACTCTCAATAGTCATCGTCGACACTCGATGAGGATGTACACTCGAAGTCGTACTAGAAGACGCTGTAGACACGGCCGAGGCAGGCCGTGACACAGATGAAGTTGTGGTAGAAGCAGTATTTGTGGCAGTAGAAGATCGTGCTGTAGAGACTCTAGAAAGCGTGCTTGCAGAAGATGTTTGTGTGCTAGATCGAGAAACAGGTCTTGAACTCACACCACTTTGACGACTTGCAGCAGATTTACGAGCCGCAGTAGAAGCAGCCTGAGATCGGATCGAAGCTGCTGAGGTAGCCTTGACATTCCGAGATGAAGGACTCGGAGATCCCGGAGATCGAGAAGACATACTCGCAAGGGAAGCTCGCGTGATGACTACTTTCTTTGTCGGCAGAGGCGATGATCGAACGGATTCAGCAGGTGCATCTAGAACTGCAGTACTGACTGCATCCCCAGGAGCTGCTCCAGTCTCGGAGACACCCTTGGAGTCGTCAACTTGAGGTGAGAGGGATATGGAGGAGGTATCCTGTGAGCTGATGGGGAGCGTATCGGGAGTCAGTTTTGAGTCTGGTCGTTCCTTAGAAATGGCAGCAGCAGCAGCAGCATCTCGGGCTCGAGTAGCTTGAACGAGTCTACGAGCAGGTGACATTGCGGTATTGATGGTATCAGTTCTTGAAAACTTTCCAACAGTGCTGTCACTAGCAGCAGAGCTGGTACTCGCAGCAGAACTACTACTCGTTGTACTCGAAGCACTACGAGTGGAACTGGCAGAGGAGTGAACGCTGGTGCTGTCCTTTGTTCCACCATGTCGTGAAGCGAGATTTCGGCTCAGGACACTGACACGCATACTGCTGGCAACTTCACTGTCGGCATCAATACGAGAAGTATGGGGATGGGAGGAGATGGGGCGCTTATTACGGGGCGAGGTCCGACTTGGAGGCGTGGGGCTGAGGAGATCTTGGATCGGAACTTCCATATCTAGGTAAAATGAGTGAGGATGTCGGCGTGGACAGAAAGACACATTGAAAACTCACAGTCACTAAGTTCCTTAATTGCCCAACCTTCGAGGGCGTCAAAACCATGTTCTTGCCTGATTTGCAGCCAGCGTTTGCTGATCCACTTAGACAGATCGATACGAGTTTGGTCGACTTGGTGTCGAATTTGGGATGTGGAGGAGAGGAAAGGGGAGTTGGGTTCGGTTGGGTGCGGTTTGAGAAGGATAGAGGACACGAGTGTCTAGGAAACAAATGAAGGTGAGTTGGAGATGAAGGGTATGCACGTGAAAGAAAATACCTGGTAAAGGGATGGGGCCCAGGACTCCTTGACACCACGCAAGACGGCAGCCATGGACCATTCTACACGTTGAGAGTCGTCGAACCGGGAACCATCGGCCTCCATGATCTCCATCCACTCTTCACTTGCAAAAGCGACTTCTGATTCTCTACAGATGACTTGGTCGATGGATTTTCTCGCGCTGAGCAACATCTCGCGGGGGGTGTCGGACCAAGCGTCGATGATGGGGGAGAGTTTAGCGAGAGCATGTTCTGCAGCAAACAAAAGGGGAAAGACGTTCTGTGGGGTTGTGCGTTTGGCGACACCCTTGAGAAGAGACTCGCGAAGCTTAGGATCGAGAGAAGCGAATTCTTGGGTACACCAGCCCTCACCGAAGAGACCGACAAGAGCACGACGAGCACCACGCTCAAGGTGAGTGTTTTTTACGTCTTCTTCGAGGGAGAATTCGAGGACACGAGGGGCACGGCGTGCGCATTGTCGGCAACGACAGCCACCAGAGCCCCACTTGCTCTGAGTGAGACGCTCGTACTCTTGAAAGGGCAAAAAGGCATGGAAGAGACCATGGAGCATTTCGTGGGCGATGCGAGCCTGGATCTCATCGTGGAGGGAGGGGAGGGAAAGATACAAGGCAGCCTTGAGGATGGCAAAAGCAGTGGCGAGATCGTAGGTGCGATGTGAAAAGACGAGGGTGCCGGTGTAGATGAAGCCGAGGGTGAAGTGAAGAGAAGGAGGTGTGAAGGGTGGCGATGGGAGGGTGAGTGTGGGCAGGTGGGGATCCTTGGAGGGCCAGGTGCAGAGAGCATCATAGAAGTAGGGACACCGAGACACCAGCATGAATCGGTGCGAAGAAAACACAGCTGTCGTACTTTCCTGCGATATGGGAGAGAAATTGCCAGAGAGCGAAATCCGGACGTCGGAGTATAGCCGAGAGCGCCACATGTACACAAGATCCTTGCGCAGCTTGTCGATGCGGACATCGTCGGGGCGGTCAGGCTCATCGTGTGCGCCCGCTGAGTCGAAGAGAAACTCAAAGGCCTCGCCAAAACCCTGGCCTGTGTAGAGATACTCGAGTTCATTGGCAAAGAGGGTGGGATTGATGGAAGAGGTTATACGAAGTAGCGAGGAGGTTGGGGCGGGAGTTGAGGGCGTCGGTGGATGGTGGTCTGGAGACAAGCTGGGGGCTGAGGGGGCGAGAGAAAGAGCGGACTGGGAGGGGGAGGAGGACTTGAAGGAAAAATAGCGGCTCTGGAAACTCGGAGGTGCGCGTGCGTAGACAATGGCTAACAAATGCAGTGAGCATCAAGCACGTCACACAGTGCACACACACACACACCCTTGTGACCCCAGACCTCTTCGAGAATGTTGTCGTTGTTGTCGTCATCGTCATCGGCGCTGTTGTCGGCAGTGAGAGCCCAAACGACATCAGGGAATCTGTCCTTGGCGGTGCGAAACAGTTCAGCGAGGTGGTGCTGCCATGCAGCAAGAGAGTTGCTGGTGGCTTCTGCAAGGCCGGGGGGTGAGGGTGCTGCGAGCGACGGCATCGTCCAGAACGACGACGACGACGAGGAGGGAGAGGCACGAGGATGGCACGTGACCTGAGTGATAAATAATGATATTTGGTAAATCGTCATGGTTCTCGCGCAGTTTGTGGCCTTGAGCTCCGTCGTGCAGCCCGGCTTCTGGCATGCGCTGAGCGATCTCAAGATTAATGACTACAGGCTCTCCGACGATCCAGTACACATCTCCGCTTCATACTCCGTCGGCCGGGTGCTCACCGATAGAGAGTCGGGCAATGTCGTCGATCTCGACGCCACCCTCACCGTCGGTGACCACGCTTTAGAGTCTGACATCCGGGCTCGGCCGGGCACTGTGGTTGTGCGCGGTATGCTCAAGAACTTTAACACGCTGGAGGAATTTAGATCGGCAGACAAGACGGCGCTGTTCAATGGGCATGCCGAGATGATATGGCAAAGCATCACCGCAGCCCGGTCGTCGGCCGAGCTGACATCGTTTCTCCTCCTCTCCTTTGCAGATCTCAAGCACTACCGCTACTACTACTGGTTCGCTTTTCCTGCCTTTGTTGCCAAGCCCCCCTGGCAGATTTCTCACGCTTGGTCTTCTGCCGCGGATCATTTCTCTTCCGATACGGCAAGTTTGATCCGCTTTCTCTTCTCACATTCCTGCTCAATCATCCCATCCGTAGCTTGCAGCCATCCTCGCCGTCGTCCGCGCACGGACCCAAACCCTCCCGTTCTTCCTCGTCCACGATGCCCAGGTCACCCCTCTCGATGACTATCCTTCCTGGTCCGCGTCTGTCCCTCCACATGACCAGACCATCGCTTTCATCGATCCTTGCGCTGATCCTGCAAACCCCGGCTGGCCTCTTCGCAATCTCCTTGCCTACCTCCGTACACTCTATCCAGACACAACTGCCAGTCTTCGTATTCTGTGCTGGCGTGACCTAGAACTTCCCCCCGACGGCCACTGGAAAAGTCGTTTCGGCATCCTCACCTCCGATCCACAGCCCACCACTCGTCTTTCCGCTGTTGGCTGGGAAAAAAATCCTCGCGGTCAACTGGGCCCACGGCTCGCTGACCTGGCCCCCATGATGGACCCTACAAGACTCGCCGACCAAGCCGTAGACCTCAACCTCAAACTCATGCGCTGGCGAATCCTCCCCTCTCTCGACCTCGATTCAATCGCTGCTACAAAGTGCCTCTTGCTTGGCACAGGGACGCTTGGCTGCTATGTTGCGCGCACTCTCATGGCTTGGGGCATTCGCACCATCACTCTCGTCGATTCGGGTCGTGTCTCTTTTTCAAATCCTGTCCGACAACCCCTCTTCGAGTTCCAAGACTGTTTAAATGGCGGAAAACCAAAAGCTGAATGTGCCGCTGCCCGTCTTCATTCCATCTTCCCTGGTGTGGTACGTTGTTTCCTCTTCCAGAGAATATCTTATCTTTAAAATATGTCAGAACGCCACAGGCCATACCCTTGCCATTCCCATGCCTGGTCATCCAATTCCCGATAACCCCTCTTCTCTCCAAAAAGCACGAGCAGACGTGGCGAAGCTCGAACAGCTCATCGACCAGCACGATGCCATCTTCCTCCTCATGGATTCCAGAGAGAGCAGGTGGCTTCCCACTGTCATCAGTGCCGCCAAGAACAAGGTCAGACCCTCCTCTTTTTCAACCTTCGTCCGCTTATATCACTCTCAGATTGTCCTTAATGCCGCCCTCGGGTTTGACTCCTTCCTTGTCATGCGCCATGGCGCACGTGCTTCCTCGCCTCGCCTCGGGTGTTACTATTGCAATGACATTGTCGCACCCACAGACGTACGTCAGTCAACTTTTTGCCCCCATGACTCAGCCTTACTCACCACACTCAAAAATCAGTCTCTTACAGACAGAACTTTGGATCAAATGTGTACCGTCACACGCCCCGGGCTAGCTCCTATCGCGGCATCTACCGCTGTCGAACTATTAGCTACACTTCTTCAACATCCTCAGGGGTCCGTCCTTTTTGTTCTTTGCGATCACTTGACTAACACCTCCATGATAGTATCAGTGCCCCAGCGCCCCCTCCCCACCAGCTGCAAGATCTTACTGCTCAATCAGATCAGAGCATCCTCGGTGCTGTTCCCCATCAACTCCGTGGTTTCCTCGCCCAATTCCGCAATTTACCTCTTGTGGGTGCCGCATATGACAAATGTACGGGGTGTAGTGACACTGTAAGCCGTTACTCGTCCTGCTCGTATCACCCGATGATCTATGATTGATAGGTTCTTGAAGCGTACGAGAAAGAGGGATTTGATATGCTCTTGAAAGCGTTCAACGATCAAAGGTATCTTGAGAGTTTAACAGGTTTGGATAAACTCTTTGATGAGGGTGAAGCGGCGCTCGAGAGTGTGGATTGGGACGAGGATGATGGGGATGATGAATCCATTCCGAGGGAGCGTGCCTGTTAATCTTTTCCCCTCGGACCTCAAGTGCTTTCCAACAAACTTGCCACGTATTCACTCATTACCCATGGAATCCGACTCATCCGTGTTCCATCGGCCCTTGTCCCGAGGCTTTTTTGTCGGCATCCCTACAACATAACATTGAGACAAGGACCCTGAATGACTGGATGGGGGTGGAGTATTAGATCATTTTCTCTTTTTCTTTGAAATTTGGCTTCTTATCTAGACAACGGGTCTTCTCCACGGTGTCCATGGCATAGGCGGTGCTTGTAAATACATGTTTGCCCTGGAAAATATGGTGGCGCGTGGATGACTCATGTCGGTCTCTCTCCGGTGTTTAACAAAGGGATTTTTGTTTGAGCGTTCCGCGGAATTGGGTCTGTCGGGAGATACCGAAAAGATGTTCTCAAGCACCTATGTATACACATATCCACATACACACCTGTGCTGGAGGGAGACCTTCTTCCACATCTCCCCCATGGAGGTTTCGGAATCGAATCTCTCGGGGCCACTGAGATGAAAAAGGGTTTGTTGATCGGCAGCAAAAGTGAATTGGATGCCATAGTTAATTAAAGATGGCAGATTTTCACAGCTAATTTAGGATCGATAGCACCCGTAACGTGCTTGGGTATATATGCCCCTCCCAATATTCGATCGATCGATCGGTACCCCACATTTTTTACTCCCCTGTTGGTTGTCTTCCAGGCTGGTGCTGATAGTCTATATAACACCAGCTCCTCATCGTTGTTGTCTAGTGTCCAAATGTCCCAATCACGTTCGGCCATGCTGCATGTGTGTATGTTTTGGTTATTTCACTGTGACTTTGCTGAGATATTTAATAGGAATCTCAACTCATCCGCCCGTTTAGCTCTATTGATCTTCTTCCTCTCGAAGTCCTTTCCAATGTTTTTCTCTTTTGCCTGCAACAGGAGGAGGATGGTGGTATGGAAAATAATACACCGCTGGTACTCACACAAGTGTGCGCCTCCTGGAGAAAAGCATGTATCCGTATTCCACAGTTATGGTCGACTCTGAAATTGAGTCTGAACATGACACATACGCTTCCTCGGTTTTCGCCGTTCGCATCATCATTATCAGCATCAGCATCAGCATCATCATCATCGTTGGTGACATCTCCCGCGAAAAGAAGAAGCCCTCAGGCACTCCGTCATCTTGCTTCTCTTTGGTTTGAGCGTGCCCGTCATCAACTACTTTCGGTTTCAATCAAAGTTACATCGACAGAGACAACTCATCCTACCGACGTCTCGTTTGCACTGCAACCGATTCTTGCAAATGCTCGGTCCATTCGACATCTTTCTATCCATGTTACTTGTGCTTCGCAACTGGCAGAGTTTTTTACCTCCTCATCATCGAAGAATGATTTCATCAACCTCAATTCGCTTTCATTGTCCGTTCAAAACGTTAATATCGTGATGCCTATTACGACGTTTCGTAATTCGCCTCGATTATCTCGGGTTGAGTTTGATTTACATGGCTGTCCTCCGTCAATATCGTTGATTCATCTTCCGTGGAGTTCAGTGGAGGTCTTTGAGATGACAGGAGCTGGTATAATACCAGCTGATGTTTTTCAGTTGCTTTTGGCATCCTGTGGAAACCTTCGAAAGGCGACGGTGTGGGTTGAAGATGCGACTGGTGCTGACCCCACTGTCAACACCACCATCAGCACCCTTGAACATCTCACGCATCTCTCGATATCGTTCTATGGGCGTCACAAGAAGACCGCCAGTTCACTCCTATCCTCCTTTAACCTACCTCATCTCCGTCACTTCCATTTCTTCTCTGGCTTTATCACGCTCCCATTCCTACCATCTATTACCTCTCATCGCCTCGAAACCCTCGTGGCTTCTGGAGTGAACATTCCCGCGGCCGAACTTCGAACTTTGGCTACTCTGAACCCCTCACTTGGGTCTTTGAGTCTTGATCTGAGATACTTTGAGAGCGAAGAAGCTATCAAACGTGTTCTTGAGGTTCTTGCTGATAAAGACGAGGAGACACAACGACCTCGTACGTTTCCTGTTTTGCAAAAGTTGTCTTTGTGGACGAGAGATATATCTCCTCATTCGGATGTGTATTTTAAGATGATTCATTCGAGGAGCAGTAGTGGTGGTAATGTCGGCGGTCGAGGAACGTGGGGGGTGAGTCAGTTGTTGAGGTTTTCCTTTTGTCTGTATCTCGCTCGAAGACAGCATGGTGTTTGTTGTCACTTTGCGACTTGTCGTGCTTCGTCTGGTGGTGGTGGTGGTAGTTTGCAGTTGGATGAGATTATGGCGTTCGTCTATGCCTGTGAAAAATTGAGAGGTGTGGATTTTTATCTGAAAGATGTGAAACCGGATGAAGGGATTCAGGGGTTCTCATGAACATGTTTTTTTGTTTGTTGTGTTTTTTTTTTCGTATATAGCAGCAGTTCATGGATAATGGATTTTGTCTTCGGTGCTATCCTGTGTTGATTGGGTCTTGCCGCGGTAGTTTGAGATAATATCATAGTATATTATCTATCCCCAAACTCGAGTCTCAGCAAAAAGGTGTACTATTGACTAGATTGAATTACGAGACTTCGAGGGAGCATTTTCTCTTCTGAGATTGTGTTCTTGTTTGTAAGTGGAGAGGTATTCTGTTGGAATACTCCAAGCCTGGTTCTCCTCGGGTTATGTCTCCAGTTGATCGTTTCAGACACGCTGCAATCAATTAATCAATAGAATCGTCACCTATACTGGATTCATATGTCTATAGAAAATCAATTCCTGAAACATTATCAGGTCCTTCAACATTAACAAAGTATTTTTCTGGTGAACTCCATATTCTTTTCGTCATCTGCTCCACCTACATATCCACGTTGTAAATCATCCGAGTATATCCCAATTGCTCTATCTCAGATGCTCTGCTTATCATTCTTATCTCACTCTCTTAGCAAAACATAGGCTCCTTCACCAGTACTTCACTCTTCATATATAAGGTATCTACTTGTAAAGGCCAGTTGTGCTATTGGCTTTTAGTCCAATTCTTCAAAGATGTCACTGTGCACTATCCTGCTAGGTTATGGTACCCATTGGCAAGATGTCTTCTATGCTGAACTTTCCCAAATTGAATAGGAACAACTATTATGCATGGACAATATGATGTCTGCCCTGCAAGCTTGACTCCTCTGGCTCATTGTCAATGGCCAGCAACCTTCTCCTTCTACTCTCCCTGCTGATTGTCCTGTCAATGCTACTTCTGGAAAACCTGTATCTGGCTCCAATGATTATAAGGAATGGGTCCACTTACAAAATGAGCACATTGACAAAGAATGTTTTTTCATTTCATCATCATTCCTCTAATGCTCTCTGCTCCACTTATTTTTTTCTGACTTACATGCTCACTTGTTGCTTATTTGCATCATCTGTTACTGTTACTTAGCAAAGCATTTCACTACCCTGAGTTTGCTTTTATTACTCAGTAAATATAGTACTTAAAGAACTTGTATGTAAAATAATCAAGTTAGTCATTTCCATCTGGACTTTATAAAGAGGCCTGCAACCATAGTGCAGTAGTGTACATCACAATACTACTCACCTAATAGATAGCAGGGGCTATCACAAAGTAAATTCAGATGTTCAACTAGAGTATGAACAGCTACTACCTATCACAAAGTAAACTATGGAAATATGATAAGAGCAAAAGAATAATAGAGTTATAGAATCTTACCTCAGATGTTTGACTAAAGCGTGAATGGCTGAGGCACATTATTGTTGAAGGATGCAATTCGAGGTCAGTTTGGGTCCTTCTCAATAACCAGTTTCATTTTTTTTTTTGATCAGCAATTTATTACACAGGGTGTGAAGACAGACCGTAATAACCAGTTTCATTCCAGCCTTCATTTTAATCTTAAAATTTTACTCTTAGTCATCACTGAAAATTTTCATACTATAAAAGTATACTTACCATCTCACTGAAGTTCAACTCACTTTGTTCGGACTTCAGATATGTATTTAGATAAATTTTAGTTAATATATTTGACTCACTTCATTTGGACTTCAGACTTTAGGCCCTTGCCTGTTGATTGTTGAGCTTCAGACGTACACTCTTATTATTTCCCTGCCCCTCCTTTGGAGAATTATGTCTGGTTTGAATATATATATATTTGTCTGTTGCTGTTGCTATGCTCTCTATTCCTCTGTGTTCTCCATTCTCTATCTTCTCTATGCTCAGTTAGTCATTCTATTTCACCAGAATAAAAGTAGTGCTGTCTGCTATCTATGTTATCTAGTTTCATTCTGACAAGAGCAACTTGAGATGTTGTGAGACAAAAGAGCAATCATCTATATTATAAGAGATGAAACCTTTATATACTAAAGAGAGTATGGAACAATAAAGATGATGTGAGCAACAGAGTATGGAGTAAAAGTATGGAGAGTGTCTAAGTAAACAATAAGATAATTGAAATAATAATCTAATAGACCTGAGATTCCAGCTCTCTCTTCTTAGCATCTGAGGACTTACCTATACATCTTCATTGTTACATATCCAATAGCTGGAATCTGATTTGGCTATTATAGAATTAATGCATAGAGCTATTTAATATTGACAACATGAGCATGTCCAGTTCATCACCTCATCAAAGGATATATGGAACCACTTACACTAATTCTACATTACTCAAAGATAAAATATGTCACAAACTTCATTTGGCCATAACTCCACAGATACTTGCATGATTCCCATGGTCTAAGATGCGTCTGAAAGCCCTTACAAAGACCTTTCAAATGATGCCAAAAATGTGTCAAAGTGATCAGTACTCACTGAGATATCAGTTAATCAGTGCCGGACACTGATTGGCAGATATCTCAGGAATCACCAAACATGGACATCCACTTTTACATGCACATAGAAGCTCTCTTCAATACACTTCTGACAATCATAAATAGACCTTAGGGCAATAAGATCCTGTGAAGATACAAGAACCTCAAGGTTTGGCATAACACTAATCTATTACTCATAGATACACATCAATCCTTGAACACAAACAAGGACAGCTCCTTTTTGGTTAAGTTATACCTATTCTGGACATAAAAGGACTGCCATATGTAGAACAATAGGCAGTAGAACATGTGATGCTCTGTTCAGGTGTACATACCATCTATTCATGTATATAAGGCTTCCTAGTCTGAGGATTAGACCTCAGACTTAACAACATCTTTTGTTGCTTAAACTACCTTGCTTGAGAATCATCAAATCATCAATCACAAATCTAGTAAGTAACCATTTGTGATAAAATACCGATATTCATAAGAGCCTGATCTCAAAAAATGGAACAAATGTGCCTCTATGTCTGACCATATTAGCTCTTTTTTGAACTTGAAATGTCACATCACTGAAACTAGACATAAACTAGATGATATACTCATTGTTGATACTATTCTTCACTTTCTTCCTTACTTCAATATCTAGGATATTGTTAAGTGGAATCTTTTAGACAAAGAAAAGGGCCTTACCTTAGATATTCTCATTACTGATCTCATTTCAATTCATGACTATGCTAAACACAATTGTCTTGCTGTCGAAAATAAAAAAAGCCAAATCTAACCAAATGACCTTAGAAAAAAGGGGAAGAAAGTTAAATACTTTGATAGAGCAAAAAAGTCTAAAACTTGACCTTTAGGTACCAAATGCCATATCTATAGCCAAGCAAAGCATTGGATCTCCAAGTATTTATCTAGATCTAACAAAAAAGATTCACACCAATCTAGAGGGTTAGCCAACCTAGCTGTTGAATGACTACAAATATCAAACATGAGGTTGAAAAAATACTCATAACATCCAATGATACTATTTTAATATCAGTATCCTCTTAGACTATAATGCTATATCATATATGTTTACAAGCTGAGAACACTTTATCTGTAAGGATTGAAAACTTAAGTTAAGTCACTTAATGATTGATCTCACTCTAAGTTTTACAATATAAGCTCAGTAGTCAATAAAGTAGTATTATGAATTGCCACTTTCTCTAAGTCAATATTTATTTTTCTTTTGATTTTCTTCTGATTTAATTTTAGGTTTGTAAACAAGTACAAACAAACAAATGTATATAAGTAGTGTAGAACAAACTAGTGAAGACTCTAACAAGTTTTTTTTGTCAACTCTGACTTAAAGTGGAATTTAACCTTGAGTAATACTACTTAAGTACCAATCCTTATACTAAACTCATTTACCACATCCAGACACTGACTACCTCAATTTCTATCTGTTATGATTTGCTCTAACACTTATTCTTTTTTTAATATTTAATTAATTAATGACTATATAACGGTAATGACTTTACGACGATGGCGTGGGAATGCCATATTATTAATAAATTGACAAGCATGGGAAAGGCACATATCAATCACATGCCTATCAGGCAGCCGCCATGTGTGGGAGAACATGTGGGCAAAAACTGTCTGACGTAGAAAGATACTTAGGACTTGACAGATAGTAGTCCGTAGATACCTTGTTCTCTCTTAGAATAGCCTTAGCATAGCCACTTGTAATTATATAAATAGCTAGGTAATTCATAGAGGGAACTCTGTTGAGTTCTCCTCATCTTTAACCTCATACCCTCTGAGGGGAATCTGGGATTGTCCCACAGGTCCTGACACTATTTAACTAACTCTCATTGCTTTTTTGGTGTGCAGTCATTTCAAACTAATCCTAACTTCCTTATAGCCAGGCCACAGACTTAAGTGGACTAACTGAAAAGTTTAGAACCCAAAGATGGATGGTTAGAACCAAGCTCAGATATTAGTCTATTGTGATCAGTCTACATAGAAGAATAGTAGTCACTTTTTAGAAGGCTACTTAGAGTAGGGATCTTCTTTGTGAAGTAATAGTCTACCCTAGTATTAGGGTAGTAGTCATCAGTAAGGCAAAAGGTACCTAGCTAGGTGAAGATTTTGTACCCCAATAGATGTACAAGTGAGACTGTTAGAATGAAACTAGATAACATAGATAGCAGACAGCACCACTTTTATTCTGTTGAAATGAAATGACTCACTGAGCATGGAAAAGACAGAGAATAGAGAACACAGAGAAATGGAGAGTATAGCAATGGCAATAGACAAATACATATATATATTTGAATTCAGATGCAATACACCTTAGCTGTTCACACTCTAGTCAAACATCTGAGATAAGACCCTATAACTCTATTACTCCTTTGTTCTCATTATATTTGCATAGTTTACTTTGTGATAGATAGCAGCCATTCACACTCTAGTCAAATGTCTGAGTTTACTTTGTGATAGGTTATAGACCTCATACCCTAAAGAGAAAACCAGAGGCAGTTTAACATACCACAAACAAATAACTACTTACTAACAAAATGCTATCCAAAAGCATACCACCAATATATGCTGATGAAGATAAATTTGACAGAACCAACTGGGCCACCTAGAATAGACATATACCTATAGCTGTCCAACTCAAGAGAGCAATAGGTTATCTTGATGGGACAATACCTGACCCTTCTAAAACACTAACATCTATAGCACTGAAATAATAGACCACCACAACCTCTACCATTACTATTACACCAAGCATAACTGAATTGGACTAGGAATCACTCACACTAACAGTTAACAAATGGAGGTTATAAAATAGATGGGTCATGTGCTTACTCATATACAACACCAAGAATCCTGTTGGGCTAGAAATTAACATGGAAGGCATAGCTACAGAGGCTTGGAAATCATATAAAGATGGATATAAAGTTGCCTCTGACATGGCCTGTCAAAATGCTGAACAAGACCTAAGAGCCACAACTTATACTAAAACTGAGGACTTCCCAATCTTTACATCTGTCATAAGAAACAAATGGGCACAAATAAACTCTTTGGGAGTAGGAATAACTAACAAGAATTTCAAGACCATCATTATAAATGCCTTACCACACTTATGGAACCCTATTGTTGCATCTATCTTTAAGGACATGCCTTTGAGTAATGCCATACTTAACACTTGGTGGATATGGATCAGTTGAGATAAATCTAAAAATCCAATCAGTACCCTCTAAGTAAATAGGACATTCTAAAGAGACCACAATCAGCTTGTTTGTAGTGACCCAAACTGTAGATAAAAAGGACATACTATCAAAACTTGTTACTATTCTAAAAGAGGAAACAAGACCAGTTTCCACCTGGATTTAGGGAATGAGGAGGAGAAAAGAGATCAGCTATAGAAATGAAGCAAGGCAGATAGAGGCCATTACAATATCCTCATACAGCTCAAGTCATGACATCAGAAGTCCTAAACAATGAACAAAAACCCCTAGCACTTATGATGATAGCTGATAAAAAAGTACTCATCCATTTACTATCTCATATTGAAATTGCTTCTAATATAATACCAATTCACAGTACCAGTTATAACAATATGACTGTATGGAAGTAGCATAAGATGGATATATGAATAGGTAGTAGTACAGCTAGTGGGGTTCCAAATGCTATGAATGTCAAGGACAATAATACACCTTTCTCCCTTATGTTACTCAATTCTAGAGCAAGCAATTACTGCTTCACTGACCAAAACCCATTCAATTCATATATACCACTTGGTCAGCCTATTACCAGCCTAGGGGCAGTCAACAATTTGAGTTTCCAAATAACTGATAAGAGATCTGTGAAGATCAGTATATCCTCAGGAAAAGAGTAAACAAACATCATACTAAACAAAGTCCTATACATACTGAATCTGAGATCAAACCTGATTTCAATATTGAAACTTATGTCTAAAGGAGCCAAAGTCATGTTCAATGATAAAGAAGCAGAAGTAAGACTATAAGACAGCTCAATGGTATTTATAGTAGTATATAGAGGCCAGTTATATGTAGTTGAGCTAGCAAATAGATGATCAAATGTATTGTTAGCATAGATAGAACACTCAGTGGTTAGCTTTGATATCTGGCATCATAGGCTTGGACATGCAGGGGCAGACTCAATTCAAGAAATAGTTACCAAAGAATTAGTAAAAGGTATGAACATACAGGGTGAACTCCAAATACCAAAAAAATGTGAAAACTGCATTTATAGCAAGCATAGCACACACCCATTCAACATTGAGGGTGTAAAAGAGAAGGAAACTCTAGAACAAGTGTATATAAATATTTGGAGGCTGATATGAATCTAGTCAGTAGGAGGTACAATATATTTTATGTTACTGGACAATGGATATTCATTATTTCAAATAGTAACATTCTTAAACTCAAAATCAGTGGATACAACACTTAGGGTATTAAAAACATACCAAACTGAAGCAGAATGACAGACAGGAAAGAAATTGAAGAAATTGTGGATGGTCATGGGTTGTAGGTAGAATAATGAGGCTTGGAAAATGTACTGCAAGGAAAAAGGATTGATTTTTGAGTACATAGCACCATATGCTGACAAGGGTGTTTTGTGTTTTTCTTGGTTAGTGGTATCCGAGTACAAAACAACTTCAAAACAAATGAGAAAATTGCTAGGATCGCAGACAAAACAATAATGTTAGTCTTTGAGTGTCACTTGTGGGGAAAAATTAACTCAGAAGAATAAGAAAAGTATTTGAGAGGTGAAAACACAATTTAAAAGTGTACTCACAAAATGCAAAAGTTACCTCAAGAGTAGGTAAAAGGTGAGATCAATAAGAATCAGTCTCAATAGAAGTAAAATATAAAGAAATTGAATATGTTTTTATGTTCTATTGTAAAGTGTGCCAGTTCCGAGTTGAGATAAATCCTTTAAAGTATGTGTTTCTCTTATACTGTAATAGTCTTCACTGGTTCCTAGTCTAACTATACTGGTTCACTGTCAATCCAGTAGTATAGTCTCAGATCTAGCTATGTTTTACAAGGTACTTCACTACAGTCAACCATATGACCAACAAGTCCTACCCCAAAGCACACTGAGAGTTCTACCTCCTAGGGCACAAGGCTATCCAAGTCTTCCAAGCAGTTCTAGTCACACTCGCGAGCAAGTTTTCTGTTCTTGTTACAAACTTCATTTGGCCATAACTCTATGAATACTTGCACAATTCCCATGGTCTAAGATGTATCTAAAAGCCCTTAAGAAGACCTTATAAATGATGCCCAAAATGTGTCAAAGCAATCAGCACTCATTGAGATATCAGTTAATCAGTGCCAGATACTGATTGGCAGATATCTCGAGAACCGCGAAACATAGACATTTGCTTCTATATGCATATGGAAGCTCTCTTCAATACACTTCTGATGATCATAAATAGACCTTAGGGCAATAAGATCCTGTGGAGATACAAGGACCTCAAGGTTTGGTATAACACTAATCTATTACCCATAGATACACATCAATCCTTGAACACAAACAAGGACAGCTCCTTTTATGGTTAAGTTATACCTATTCTGGACACAAAAGGACTACCATATGTAAAACAATAGGCAGTAGACATGTGATGCTCTGTCCAGGTGCACAGACCATCTCATTTATGTATATAAGGCTTTCTAGTCTGAGGATTAGACCTCAGACTTAACAACATCTTTTGTTGCTTACTCTAAACTTACTTGAGAACTTCTAAACTCAAAACAGTAAGTGGCCATTTGTGATAGTTCTTTTCTGAATGAAGGTACACATAACACCTAAGACACTCAAGATCACAACTTTATGACTCTAGAGCTCAGAAGGCAGGTGTAGAGTTCCCTTCTTTGCCTTCCTCACAACTAGAGTATTTTATATTGAGAATACAAATAAAGAAATAAAGAAATAAAGAAAAAACAGAAACTTGAGAATGAAACCAAGTCTATATGTTCTACACAACCAATCCTCTCCAGTCCTTGCTAACCTAGTCTTGCATCATTGAAATAATGTCTTAGATATTTTTAATGTTGAAATATCCTCTTGCAAGTTGTCTTCTTCATTGCTAACTTGTCTTCAGCCTAGTCTCAGGGCCTATTTTTAGTTTATAGTAGCTGATCAAAGCCGTTCACCCCTCATGTTATGATTCGCTCTAGTACTTATTTTTTTCTTTATTAAATTAATTAAGTAACAACAATATGACTTAACAAATCATGAACATGACGTGGGAATGTTAGGATCTATTATAAAATGGACAAGCATGGGAAAGGCACATGTCAACTACACACCTATTAGACAGCTGCCATGTATGGGAAAACATGTGGGCAGAAGTTGTCTGACATGGAAAGATACTCAGGACTTGACAGATGGTAGTTAATAGATACCATATGTTCCACATGATCTCTCTTAGAATAGCCTTAGCATAGCCACATGTAGTATTATAAATAGCTAGGCAATTCATAGAGAGAACTCTGTCAAGTTCTACCTTGTCTTTAACCTCATACCCTCTGAGGGGGATCCGGGATTGTCCCATGGGTCCTGACACCTCACTACTGCTTAGGTATGCTTTTGCTCTTCATTCTCTTCTATTGTATCTTATCTCTTTTTACTTACCTAATATATTTTTCCAGTGTAGTTTAATAGTACTACAGACTGCTTTTTGTTCTTGTGAATAAGATCTATTTTTGTAGCCATCCATCAATGATTAATAGATATATCTGATGGGTGATCTATAATGTTATAGTTCCTGATAACAAGTCCTATATGCTATAGCTCATCTTATGAGTAGTACTTTGTACTCTCGAATCTGTTCTGAGTGGTATATTAGCCCAAAGACTAGAATACCAACTATCTGGGGAAGTTAGGTATTGTTTTTATAGGTTTGAGGTATCTGATAGTAGTGTTCATGGCCACTATTCCATCTCTCGAGTATGTTTACACTAAAAGGTATGATCTGAGTACATTATAGAGAAGTATAGAAGCTACTGTCCTCATTCTGGAGACAGATTAGCCTTATTAGAGTACTAAAATGTTATTATTTTACTGTAAATTGTTGATTTGGCTCTATAACACCCACCAGCATAATATATTAGCCAAACAGACAATGCAAATACTGCTAGATACTACCAGGTTAATAATGGCCAAATTGGGCATGCCCATGAAATACTGGGTGGATACAATACAAATAGCAGTTTATGTAAGGAATTTCATACCTACATCATATCAACTGGTGATGAGAGTGGTAAAGAAAATTTAGATTTGTTTTGTAAGGGGGGAATGTGGTTTTGAATAAGAAATAAATGTGCTTTACTGTCCTTACAAAAGTAGGTAATACCAAGTCAGAGAGTCAGAATCTCTAGGTTGTTCCACAATTGTGTGCAATTGAGTAGGCACTGGGAAGGTAATCAAATGTAAAAGGGAAGTGCTCACAAGATAGCAAACACTTGTTGTTAGACGCTAAAATAAAAGAAATGTTTTTAGTTTCTGCTCAAGAGCACTCTTACCAGTCGGATCTCAAAGGTGTGTATTCCTCTCACACTGTAGCACTACTGTTCAAGGTACTAGTCTAGTAGGCTAGCTCGCCATTGATACAGCAGTCCTACCTAGATCTTACATTGCTCTTGTGCAAGCTTGTTCTTAACTGACTGTACAGTTGGCAACTTACTTTGAAAACATGTAGCAAGCAGTTCAGCTCCTAGTCCAAGCAAATGCCCAAGTCCTCCTTTAGAGTGGGTATCCCTTGAGAGAAGTTTTATAGAGTTTTATATAAAAAGAAAAAGAGAAAAAGAGCTCTTAGTCACTTAAGTCGAGTTTCAGCTCTAGAGCAACAAAGGGCAAAGATAGGGGTTCTTCTTCTTGCACCTCTCTGTACTACTAGAGTATTATATTAGTATTACAAAGCCCAGAATGCAACAAACAAGATAAGAAAGAAATCCTCCTGATTACTCAAAAAGGCAGGTAGAATGAGTTGAGTCTGCATCTGATCATGTAACAGCCACGCTTTGTACTCCCTGTCTATTTTCTACCAACTTTCTTTATCTCATTGGCTAACCTTGAGCCCATTCTAAGTGTTCTGGGATACTCAAGAGGTACTTCTAACATTGGTCCAACTACTCTTGAGCATATCTTCATTGTCGATCTCACTTCTCTCTGCTTCTAACTCTTCTAATTCCTCTCCTAAATCTTTTTCTAGTCTCTCTCCTGTTTCCTATTCACATCTCTCAGGTCCTTCTTTCTATCACTTTCCAATGACTTTTAGTATATCCTCGTCTTGTTTTTTTATATTTGGATTGCCAATCAGGACTGATGTGCAGCCTCTAATAGTGTTCCTATTATAAACCAAGAGTCAGCCACTGGGTAACGTCATTATTAGAGGAAATGCTTCTAAGGTTGAGTTTGCTCTCGAGAGCACTTCTAGAGGGAGTCCGTCTTATAGATATGATATGAGATCATCTGGAAAGCATTATGAGGTACTGATAGTGGTGATTGTGGCCACTATTCCACTACTTAGATAGTGTTCATAAGTGCATGACTGAACTTCTAGTGGTTATGTCTGGGAAGTCAATTCTCTCTTGAGAACTGTATATTATGATTATTATGCTCTGAATGTCACTTATATTGTCAAAATTAATTGTCCAGCATAACATCTTCCCTCCACTATAAATAACTGTCCTCAGTCGTCTTCTCATTTATGCTTATGTCTGGTACGTCTCATATTATATCTAATAGTTGGTTCTCTGGCATGCATGCCTTTTTCTCTAGCTTGTGCCCCAATGAGGTCAAGATCCTTATTTGATGCGTGCCCTCTCATGAGTGTATCTTTTCATTATCTGTTCTTTGTATTTTTCCTATTGGCATACAATCAACTTGTGGCCATCTCTTTATTTCTGTATTAGATCTCTTTTTCTATTATTCTCCAGTATTATCTTTTTCTTTTGTATGGCTCTCATGAGAGCTCTATTGTTCTGTGTTAATCTGTTTTTCCAAATTAAATCTATCTTTAATGCATTGCCTTTTTAAGGCTATAGCACTTGTTTTCCCATGCTATTTTCTGATGGATCCTAGTAATTTCTGGTAAGTTATCAACTCTATAGGTTTGTGTTATATCATTTATGACCATTTTCATGTATACTTTGAGCCTAAGTCCTTTTGGTAATTTTTTTTTTCATTCTCGTGTAAATAATACAGTCTTCTGGTCATATATAGTCATTTGACCATATTCTTTTTTTTGCAAGTTCCCATATCCTCTTGCAATAAGTACAAATGTCTCGTGTGCCACTGCTATGCCCTCCAACATTCCATTAGTTTTCTTTATGAAATAACCCCTGGTTGTTATAAAACGGCAGACGAGCTAGAGGATCCATGGCAGCGGAATATTTTATTTCTTTTTCTTTTTCAATTATTATGTAATAGTATAAAGTACACAGGACACTATGACTCAAAAGGGGTCCACAAGATAATTTGAGTAGACAAATACTAGTAAACACAAATTTGTGTATAAGTAGCTAGGCCAATTAGCAAGAACTCTAATGAGTTCTCTTTGTCAACTCTGACTTAGAGTGTGAGCCTAGATTATCTCAATCAATGTTTACTACACTAGAACTCGTTTCACTACTAGCTCCTGACCTCCTCGGTCCTGAGCACTCTTACTCTCACACATCGACCCTTGACCAGTGATCAACTCTGATCACTAGTCATCTCCTCATAGCCAGGCCACAGGCTTAAGTGGACTGACCAGGAAGTTTAGACCCTGGAGGTGGACTGTGGGCACTATACCTGAGTGCACACATAGACCAGACCTAACGACAGGTATTGCAGTAGATTACTTGTACATTGTTCACTTTATCAGCCTTGTGCTGCTAGTTCATTGTAACTAGTACACGCAAAGGAATGTCGTTGCATCCTTAAGAAGACAACTAGAGTAGGGATCTTCCCTGAGAAGTGATAGTGTAACCCTAGTATTAGGGCAGTAGTAAGTAAGGCAATAGGCACCTGGCTGGGTGAAGACTTGCGCCCCAGCAAATATAAGTAGTCAGTAACTAGTCAGCCAAAGAATACCTGGTCAGTAAAACCTACAACAATCATATACCCTTTTATTACAAATACATTCGCCCTTCTAAAGCACAACACGCTATGTCTTTAGAAGTGTACAACTATATCTTGAGCAAAATGCTCTACACCCAGCGAGCACTTGCCAAAATGAGATCAGAGCTAGAAGGAAGAGAAGGAAGAAAGTGCTGGGGATACAAGCTGTTTGGTTACTTGGTCAAGGATTGCAGAAATAAAGAAGGAAGGACAGAAGAGAAGAAGAAGATAGAGAATAGATTCGAAGCCCTGGCAAGCAAAGTAATGCAGTGTGGCGTCAAGGAAGTAAGGAGGCAAGAGACAGTAGAAGAAGTAGTGAAGTGTTTTAGGTGTGACAAACAAGGCCACAAGAAATGGAAGTGTAAAAGAAAGAATGATAGAGAAGAAGTGGCACTGCCACAAAACGTATGGAGGAGGATTAGGGAACATTGTGGAGCAAAGAGATTGCCTCCAAGAGGAGCAAGAATGAGCATGGAGGGGTGGGTCACGAAATGGGAAGTGGTAACATTGGTAGAATGCAGGGGGTGTGATTATAAAAGAATGAAAACTGAGGGGAACCAAGAACAAGATTTTCTAGGAAAAGAGCAGCAATCCAATATGTGATGTAGAAGCTGCAAGGAGGCATAGAACTGGAGGGACCAAGAGGCGAAATGCAAAAGAGTGGAGAAGGTGAAATGTAGTACATGCAGAGGAAAGGATACAGTAAAGTGGAACCTAAAGAGGAATGCTGAGGGAGAGATCTTCTGTCCACCATGTAGAACAGGAAAGAAAGTGTCATGGTAGAATTGGGGTGGAGAGTTGGAACGGTCGGTGCCTAGGGCCCAGAAGAAAGGGGCTGGAATCACTGACCCAGAGACAAAGCAAAGGGAAGTCAGAAGGACCCTAAAAGGTCTGCGAAAGGTGTGGATGCAGATAGGAGTGGAGAAAATTGACACTCACAAAGGAATATCAGTGAAAGCCTTGTTAGACAGTAGGGCCATAGGCCTCTTCATAAGCAAGAAATGTGCAGAAAGAGGAGGCTTCAAATTGATAAAGTTGGAGAAGCTGATATTAGTAAGAAATATAGATGGTACAGGGAATAGCGGAGGTGCAATTTTGCACAAAGTAGAAGTGAATATATACTTCAAGGGGCATATGGAGAGAGTACAAATGGATATGTGTGACCTAGGAAAGACAGAGGTGATATTGGGAATGCCTTGGTTACAGACACACAACCCAGAGATAGATTGGGAGAAGGATGAAGTAAAGATGACAAGATGTTCATCCATTTGTGGACGATATGTGGGCAAAAGAGAAATGGGCCCAGAAATTAGGAAAAGAAAAAAGAGGAAAAAAGAAATTCAAGGGGATGAAATTGAAAGGATTAGATAGGCAGTAGATGAGAAAAAGGATTGGGAAAGAGAGGAGAAAATGGAACTGGACCATAAAAAAGTGGAAGCAATGGTGCCATGGAAGTTCCACAAGTGGCTGAAAGTATTTGGAAAGGTAGAATCAGAGAGGATGCCAACAAGAAAGATATGGGATCACACAATAGATCTCAAGAAGGAGTTTAAGGCCAACAAAGCACGAGTGTATCCATTCTCTAGGAATGAGAGGGAAAAGGTCTAACAGTTCATTTAGGACCACCTAAAAAAAAGGTACATTAGGCCTTCAAAGTCACCACAGATTTCTCCAGTTTTCTTTGTGGGAAAGAAAAATGGTGGAAAGCATATGGTCATGGACTATTGTAGACTCAATAAATAGACGGTAAAAAACAACTATCCGTTGCCATTGATTACCAACTTAGTAGACTCAATGGGAAACAAGAAATTGTTCACTAAGATGGATTCACGATGGGGCTATAACAATGTATACATAAAGGAGGGTGATGAGTGGAAGATGGCCTTCACTACACATGTAAGGTCATTTGAACTGGTGGTGATGTTTTTTGGAATGATGAACTTGCCAGCAATGTTTCAAAGAATAATAAATGAGATTATAAGAGATCTTATTAATGAAGAAAAGATGGCAGTCTTTGTGGATGATGTGCTGGTGGGCACAGATGGTGAAGAAGGACATGATGAAATTATAGAGGAAGTGTTGAAGAGGTTGAAAGAAAATAACCTGTATGTAAAACCAGAAAAGTGTTTGTGGAAAACAAACAAAATAAACTTTCTGGGAGTAGTGATGGGTCAGGGGAAGATTGAGATAGAGGAAGATAAAGTAGCAGGAGTGTTAAACTGGCCAACACCAAAGATGGTCAGAGATATCAGGAAACTCTTGGGGCTCACCAACTATTATAGGTATTTTATTAAGAACTTTATAGCACTCGCAAAGCCCTTGAATATGTTGACAAGGAAGGATGAGAAGTAGAGATGGGAAGAAGCCCAGCAAAAGGTATTCGAGCAACTGAAAAGAATCTTCACTACATGATCACTGCTAGTAGTACCCGACTTAGATAAAGAATTCAGAGTCGAGGCAGATACATCCAATTTTGCAACTGGAGGCATATTGTCCATTAAATGCAAAGACAATAGGTAGAGACCAGTAGCTTATATCTTAAAATCTCTAAATGAAACAGAACATAATTACGAGATTCATGATAAAGAGATGTTGGCGGTAATTAGATGTTTGGAGACTTGGAGACACTTCTTGGAAGATGCAAAAGGAAATTTTGAAATTTGGTTAGACCATAAGAACTTGGAATATTTCATGAGCAATCAGAAGTTAAATAGACGGCAAGCTAGATGGGCTCTGTACCTTTCAAGGTTCAATTTTATTTTAAAGCATGTACCTGGAGGAAGGATGGGAAAAGTGGATGGATTGAGTAGAAGATCAGACTGGAAGGTAGAAGTGGAAAAGGATAATAAGAAGCAGATGTTGGTAAAAAGGGAATAGTTAGAGGCTCGAGCAGTGGAAGTGTCTGAGGTAGTGATAGATGGAGTAGACCTTCTGGACAAGATAAGAAAAAGCAAAGCAAAAGATGATGAGGTTATTAAGGTAGTGGAAGAGATGAAACACGCAGGGGTTAAAGTTTTGAGGAATGAAGAATAGCGAGAACATGAGGGATTGATGTTAAAGAAAGGAAAGATATACGTGTCTAAGAATGAGAAGTTGAGAGCAGAAGTAATCAGGCTACATCATGATATGCTTGTGGGAGGACATGGAGGACAGTAGAAGACAACAGAGTTGATGACAAGAAATTTTTGGTGGCCAGAAATAAGTAGAGAGATGAAGCGATATGTAGAAGGATGTGATACGTGCCAGAGAAATAAGAATCGTACACAGGCACCTGCTGGCAAGTTAATGCCAAATTCAATACCAGTGAAACCATGGAGTCATATATCGGCCAATTTTATCACAAAATTACCATTGGCACAAGGATATGATTAAATTCTGGTAGTAGTAGATAGGTTAACTAAAATGGCCCACTTTATACCTACTACAGAGAAGATAACAGCAGGGGGTCTAGCGAGGTTGTTTAGAGATAATGTTTGGAAGCTGCACAGCTTGCCAGAAAGTATTATTTCAGATAGAGGGCCACAATTCACAGCAGGAGTGATGAGGGAGTTGAACACAATTGACAGTAGATTGTCAACAGCATTCCACCCATAAACAGACAGGCAAACTGAAAGGATGAATCAAGAGTTAGAACAATATTTACAAATGTTTATTGATCATTGTCAGGAACAATGACCAAAATGGCTGGGAACCGCAGAATTCGCCTACAATAATAAAGTGCAGACAAGTACAAAAGTGTCACCCTTCAAGGCAAATAGCGGAAGAGATCCTTGGATGGGATTTGAACTCAGGAAGAAGGGGAAGTTTGAAGAAGCAAATAAGTTTGTGGAAAGGATGCAGGAAATACAGGAAGAAGCAAAGGCAGTGTTAGGAAAGGTATAGGAAAATATGAAAAGGTATGTGGATAGGCATAGGGGAGAGGTAGAAGAGTATCGAGTAGGAGACTTGGTGCTACTCAGCACTAAGGACCTCAAATATCAGATGGTAGGAAGAAGAACAGAAAAACTTATAGAGAGATTTGTCAGACCCTACAAGGTCAAAGCAATAGTTTTGACAAATGCAATAGAATTAGAACTACCTAGCACAGTAAAAATACATCTGGTAGTTAATGTAAGTAGAGTACGGAAATACACAAAACAGGTAGAGGGACAAAGGAAGGAACCGCCACAACCTGTGATAATTGAGGGAGAAGAAGAATGGGAAGTAGAGAAGATAATGAACAAGAGATGGGTATAAGGAAGAGAAAAGTACCTGGTACGATGGAAGGGATATACAGCAGAGGAAGATACTTGGGAGAGCAAGGAAAATCTCAAGAATGCAGGAGAATTAGTAGAAGAATTCAAAAAGGAATATGGAACAGCAGAAGAAGAAGAAGCCAGATGACAGGAAAATGAGGAAGAAAGGAAGACGTTTAACAGAGGATTGCCGGGGAAATATACAGCAAAGTTATTTTCTGGATGGGGGAAAAGGAAATATAAACAAGAGTACTGGAAGAGGTTAGAAGAAAATTGAAGATGATGGAAGCGAAATCCATTTGCAAAAATAAGCCACAATCCGTTTTTACAAATGAAACAACAAGAGAAAGAGGAGAATGAGATGAGGAACATTGGTGATTGGGACAGTGAACTGTAAAAAGGATCCTCGAGGACGAGGAAGCTTGAGGGGGGTGGTGTTATAAAATAGCAGGCGAGCTAGGAGATTCACGGTGGTGGAATATTTGATTTCTTTTTCTTTTTCAATTATTATGTAATAGTATGAAGTGCACAGGACACTATGACTTAAAAGGGGTCCACAAGATAATTTGAGTAGACAAATACTAGTAAATACAAATTTGTGTATAAGTAGCTAGGCCAATTAACGAGGACTCTAATGAGTTCTCTTTGTCAACTCTGACTTAGAGTGTAAGCCTAGATTATCTCAATCAATGTTCACTACACTGGTCCTGTCCAGGACTCTTTTGTTCAAGCCACCATCTATGAACTTCAGGCCATCTTAGTTATCTGTCAGTGGTCTCCTTTCTACAAGGAGCCATCTGATCTTTTTATTAGTTCTTCTCTGGTTACTTCATTTTCTCCGGTGTCATGCCAAACAATTAATTTTGGCAATATAAGTGATATTTGGAACCTAATAATCATAATAAATGGCTTTTGAAAGAAAATCAGCTCTCCAGACATAACCACTAGAAGTCCAGTTGTATACTTGAGAACGCTATCTGAGTAGCAGAGTAATAGCCGCAATCACCACTATTAGTACCTTATAACACTTTCCAGATGGTCTTATATTATATCTATAAGACGGACTTCCCCTAGAAGTACTCTCAAGAGCAAACTCAACCTTAGAAGCATTTCCCTTGATAATGATGTCACTCAATAACTGACTCCTGGTTTGTAATAGGAATACCATTAGAGGCTGCACATCAGTCCTGATTGGCAATCCAAATATAGAAGAACAAGACAAGGATATACCAAAAGTCATTGGGAAGAGATAGGAAGAAGAACCCCCATCTTTGCCCTTCATTATTCTAGAGCTAAAACTTGACTTGAGTGACTAAGAGTTTTTTTTCTCTTTTTCTTTTTATATAAAACTCTATAAAACTTCCCTCAAGGGATACCCACTCTAAAGGAAGACTTGAGTATTTGCTTGGACTAGGAGCTGAACCACTTGCTATGTGTTTTCAGAGTAAGTTGCCAACTGTATGGTCAGTTGAGAGCAAGCTTGCATGAGAGCAATGTGAGATCTAGGTAGGACTGCTGTATCAATGGCGAGCTAGCCTACTAGACTAGTACCTTGGACAGTAGTGCTACAGTGTGAGAGGAACACACACCTTTGAGATCCAATCAGTAAGAGTGCTTTCAAGTGGAAACTAAAAACATTTCTTTCAATCTAGTGTCTGATAACAAGTGTCTACTATCTTGTGAGCCCTTTCCTTTTATATTTGATTACTTTTTCAGTATCTACTCGATTGCACACAATTGTGGAATGACTTGGAGATTTTGATTCTCTGATTCGGTAGTACCCACTTTTATAAGGACAGTAAAGCACATTTATTTTCTTATTTGAAATCCCATTTTCCCTCTTACAAACCAAATCTTAAATTACCTTTACCACCACCCCCCTATTATCTGGAGCCCACCGCAAGGGGAGTTTCAAATTTATTAGGAAGCTTTTATTATTACTACACTGTTCACTTATTCTTCAACTCGTTTTACTATTGATCAATCTGACAAAATGGCTAACAATACTACTAACCTATCTCAGAGCTATCCTTTAGAAACTAGAATCCAAAGTCGACAGACTTCAGCAGCACATCGAGCCAGAACTACAGAACCAGTACCTGACCCCGAACAACTCTTAAGGCAAACACAGAATGTTCAAAGAACTAAATCAGCAATTCCAACTCTTTCAACAGCTAATACAACTATTTACCACATGCTGAAACTGGGCTCTCCATCCAATCGCAAGCCCAATCCCTTTATCAAGCAAACAGCAAATAGAAGTGGACCGTCTTTTCCAGGACTTTTGGACATCTCTAAAGTTAGTGAACCACCAGCAACTATTATCGAAGAACTAGCTTTGAAAGAAGATCTCTTAGAAGAAGCATCAATTCCTGACCCAACACTTTTTAGTAACAACTCAAACTCCACCCAACCACAAGTTTAACACAACATCACTGCCTTCACCAAAAAAAACTAAAGCTATACCCTCTTTACCTCATATGCTATTAGCCCTGAGCCTGAGCCTGAGCACGCCCTAATGGGATGGTCAAGCCAGGAGCCTTTGAACTTACCTCAGACTTGTAGAGCACATGTTGGCAACCACAGAGATTACTGACAAACCATCCCTTCTTTCCCTCTAACCACCACCATGGTTAAGTCGAATATTCCCAATAAATCTTTCGCTTTCAGAGCTTATCCCCCTGACCCCCAGGCCATCCCTCCCAGTGTCGGTGAGTCCCCAGA